>Ga0265297_10001939_pt1 | contig 44725 bp, 39 predicted proteins | sample Munlanlwell13791_FD_192502 | JGI IMG/M metagenome (GOLD analysis project Ga0265297, IMG submission 192502) | Leachate microbial communities from a municipal landfill in Southern Ontario, Canada - Leachate well 137-91 | ecosystem: Engineered > Solid waste > Landfill > Unclassified | place...
GGATATATTTGGAAGGAATGCCTGTAAGGACAACAGCATAAAGATTTTCTTTCACAATGATAAAACGAAATCCTGCGAAGAACTTTATAGGAAAGCCGTATGCGGGAAAACCGCACGTACGGTTTGAGGAGGGGGTAGGGAAGGTTATTTTACCTTCCCCGCTCTACTCTACTGTCCTTAGTGGTAAAATATAAAGATTAACCACGAAGGACGCCAAGAACCACACAAAGGGCACAAAAGGGTAGGGATAGTAGTTGGAATTTACTGACAATGATGAAGATAGAAGAACAAAATATAATTGACGCTTGTGCATCTTACGTCAAAAATGAGTTGGAAGATGGTGAAAAGGGTCACGACTGGTGGCATATCCAAAGGGTCTGGCATACGGCAAGGTTAATCGCTAACACAGAGCCATCCGACCCTTTTGTTGTCGAACTGGCAGCTTTGCTTCACGACATTGCCGATTCGAAATTTTATGGTGGCGACGAGGAGATTGGTCCACAGAAGGCCGAAACTTTCTTAAAATCAATGAATGTTCAGTCGGATGTCGTTGAGCATGTGGTAAATATTATTCGCCACATCTCATTCAAGGGAGGGAACCATCTCCAATTTTTTGACTCTCCTGAGTTGCAGGTTGTCCAGGATGCCGACCGGTTGGATGCCATGGGCGCCATTGGTATCGCGAGGGCGTTTCACTACGGTGGATTTAAGAATAGGTTGCTCTACCATCCTGATATTCAGCCAAACATGAACATGACCAAAGAGGAGTACAAAAAAAGTGATGCCCCAACCATCAACCATTTCTATGAGAAATTGTTATTGTTAAAGGATCGGATGAATACCCCTACCGGGAAGGCCCTTGCAAAAAGAAGGCATGCGTTTATGGAGCAGTTTTTGACTGAGTTTCATTACGAATGGAGAATCTAAGATTTTAAATATGAACAAATTGAGGAGATTTACATTAACAATTTTCAATAAAATCTCTAAATTTTTCGGAGACCGGAGTCTCTCATTCTCCTTTATCGGAGAAAATGGGAAATTGATTTTGCAATCCATATTTACTATTTTATCAATTGGTGTTGGAATTTGGTTCTTCAACCACCAAAAGACAGAGTTGGCAGCGATCAATCAACTTCTGCGTTCGGCAGGATGGGAGCTGGTTCTGCTCGGATTGGGACTAACCGTCTGTTACATCGTGATTCAAGGTTACATGTATGTTGCCTCGTTCGCCACTTTTCGTCATAAATTGCCGATATTACTTGGAATCAAACTATTCCTGAAGCGCAATTTTATCAGCGTTTTTCTCCCTGCGGGAGGGGTCTCTTCACTGGCGTTTTTTACCAGCGACATCGAAAGGCGGGGGATTACCAAATCGCACATCCATTTTGCATCTACCATTTACGGATTCATCGGAATACTCTCTGTCGTTTTGGTCGCAGTACCCGCATTTGCCTATGCCGTAGCAGACGGTGCAATCGGACAGGGTGATTGGATTGGACTGTTGTCAGTGGTACTTCTGCTTGGATTTGTCTATCTGGGATTTCAATCATTTTTAAAAAAGGGACCCCTCTATCGCGGACTGATTCGCTTCTTTCCATCACTCGAGGAGTTGGTTGTGGAACTGGAGGATATGAAACTGAACAGGTGGCAGCTTTTAAAAACGCTTGCCATCTCAGTTGTTATTGAACTTGTTGGTATTGCCCATCTTTATGTGGCGATGATGGCGCTGCATGTCCAACCCTCCATTTTTGTCGCAATGCTTGGATATATCATCTCGGTCATTTTCCTGATAGTATCTCCATTTCTTCGGGGACTTGGCGCCATAGAACTCTCGATGGCTTTTGTATTGAACCGGTACGGATTCACAGACGTCGAAGCCATTGCCATCACTTTTTTGTACCGGTTCTTTGAGTTCTGGATGCCATTGGTTGCAGGGATTTTCACCTTCCTGCTGAAGATCAACAAGTTGATTATGCGCATTGTTCCGGCATTGCTGCTTTTTGCACTTGGCATCGTCAATATCATATCAGTTTTGACTCCGGCCATCCACGAACGTGTTAGATGGCTTAGACATTTTATTCCCGTCGATGCAATGGTGGTATCAAACTATTTCGTGCTTGTCCTTGGATTGATTTTACTGGTTACAGCTTCCTTCATGCTAAAGGGGTTAAGAACAGCCTGGTGGGTTGCCATTGTCCTAACTGTTGTCTCTTTTTTCGGAAACCTTACCAAAGCTGTCGATTATGAAGAGGCTCTGCTTGCCCTGTTTGTACTTGGCGTACTCATTTACACCCGCAAAGATTACTACATCAAGAACAATCCAAAGTTAAGGATCGTCGGTATACAAACAGCGCTGTTCAGCATTGCGGCAGTCATGGTTTACAGTGTGGTAGGATTTTATTTTTTGGACAAGAAACATTTCAACATCGACTTCAGCCTGGTCGAATCTATGCAATATGCGATGGAGAACTATTTTCTCATCGGCAGCAGCGATTTAATTCCGGTCGACAAATTTGCTTCGAAATTTATTCTCACCATCAACATCAGTGGTTTCCTTTCCATGTCTTTCCTCTTTTATACCCTTATTCGGCCCTATTTTTTGAAAAATGCGTGTACCAAAGAGGAGATGGAACGACCCAACCGTCTGTTGAAAGAATACGGGAATTCCAGCCTTGATTATTTTAAGACTTACCAGGATAAAATGGTATTTGAACCTGACGGACATGAAGCATTTATCTCCTACCGGATTGCCGGCAATTTTGCCGTGGTGCTTGAGAATCCTGTAGCCAGGAATACGGAAGAGATGAAAAAGTGCATAGGTTTGTTTGATCGATTTTGTTATGAAAACGGTTTGAAGAGCTTCTATTACAGGGTTCCGCACGAGTCGTTGCCCTTATACAAAGGCATGAAAAAGAAGTCGATGTTTCTTGGACAGGAAGGGATTGTCGATCTCAGCAAGTTTTCCCTTGAAGGGGGATCCCGCAAATCCATCCGTAATGCCATATCCAAAGTGAAGGATCTGGGATACAAGATACTTTTTCATTTTCCTCCGATCAAAGACGGTCAGCTGCAAAAGATCAAATCTGTCTCGGACGAGTGGTTAGCGGATACCGGCCGAAATGAGATCATCTTTTCCCAGGGAATGTTCGACTGGGAGGAACTGAAACAGCAGACCATCTTAACGGTAGAAAACTCAGAGGAAAAAGTTGTCGCATTTCTGAATATCATTCCGGATTACGCGAAAGGCGAATCCACGTATGATTTGCTGCGTAAAACCAGTGACGCGCCCAATGGAGTGATGGATTTTATTCTGGTCGAAATGTTCAATTATCTTAAATCAGAAGGATTTGAAACGGTAAACCTTGGTTTTGCCCCAATGTCCGGGCTCACAGATCCAACCAAATTCTCGGAAAAGTCCATGAAATTTGCCTACGAGAAGATCAAAAGTTTTTCTCAGTACAAGGGAATGCGCGAGTACAAGGAGAAATTTGCCACCATCTGGTACAACAAATACCTGATTTACCAGCATGATTATGATTTGACCCAGATCCCTGGCGCTTTGTCCAAAGTGATTAAAACATGAGAATCTTTATTCTGGTTTCAATTTCTTTGTTCATTGCCAGCGTCGCAGCTTTGGGCTCAAATGATGTTTTTCAGCGGAAATCCATTGAGGACTTGCCCTTGAAAGTGGTTGAAAGCTCAATAGAACCAACCTTCCCGATGGTGATCTATATCTCCGGGGACGGAGGATGGAGCACTTTCAGTGACTCTTTGTGTACCTATTTTTCTAAAGAGGGATTACCGGTAGTGATTCTGAATTCCAAAAAATACTTCTGGGACAGGAAAACGCCTGATGAGGCTGCTGCAGATCTGGTTACCATTATTGAAACCTATGGCGCCAAATGGAAACGGAATAAATTTATCCTGACCGGTTTCTCATTCGGGGCATCCCTCGTTCCATTTTTGGAGAGCCGGCTACAGGCAGAAATTAAAGGCAGACTCAGTTCATCCATCATGATCAACCCGGATATCCGCTGTGATTTTGAGGTGCATTTATCCGATATGCTCAATATTGGCCCCTCGAAGGGCGATTTTGACGTGATCGGGGAGATGAAAGCAGTCGATGTAACTAAAACATCCATCTTCTTTGGAAGTGACGAGAGTCCCGAAGTGCGGCAGGTTTTCAGCCAAACCGGCGCAAAAGTGCAAATCGTGCCGGGTGGACACCATTTTGACGACGATTACAAAGCCCTGTCTGAAATTTTGGTAAAGGAGATGATGAAGAAATAATGTGAAAATTGGGAAATGTGGAAATGTGAAAATGAAGCTGGGCTTTGAGCATAGCCGAAGAATCGAAGGGAGAAAATGAGAAGATGAGAAAATGAGAAGATAGGATCAGTTTAATCTTGAAATTTTGTAATCCCGGCAGGGATGACCAATATTGTAGCCCGGGGTAAAGCGACGAAGGAGTGACACCCCGGGTTAGGAATGATGCATGATGCACCGTCCGCGGGAGCATCAAGCTAAAGCAGAACGGATTATTTCGGACGGAATGGCTGAGAAATTGGAAATTGGGTAGGTGGGTTATTCGCTCTGACCAAATTTATTTCTTTATTTTGTGAAACATCTTGATCCAAATTGTAGTTGAATTGATAATAATAACATGATTGAGACAAAATTTAGATTATTCAATATGACTGGAAGATTAAGTATTATAGCTGCTGTTTTATTTTGTGCCGGATCGGCATTTGCCCAGGATCCTGCGAAGAAAGATTCGGTATCTACCATCCCTGCCGAGGTTATGACTGTGATCAAACCTTCCTGCATGCCCTGCCATTCCAACGAAGGACGGGATAAACCAAAGGCCAAGGTGAATTTCTCCGTTTGGGAACAATACAGTCCTATGGAAAAGACGATGCTTGCAGGCTCTATTCAGGACGAAGTAAAGAAAAAAGAGATGCCACCCAAACGTTTTTTGGAATCCCATCCTGACGCCGCTTTAATAGAGGCCCAGATCAATCAGATCGTTCAATGGTGCGATTCTTTAAAAGCCAAACCATAATCTAACTGTCTCACCCTTTCATGTCGAAACCCTCCAACAAGGAGATCTGGCAGATCTCCGGACCGATCATGCTTAGTCTTCTGGCGCAGAACATCGTCGGCGTCACAGATACCGCCTTTCTCGGAAGGGTTGGGGAGGTTGAGCTTGGCGCTTCGGCCATTGGCGGGGTCTTCTACCTGATCCTATTCATGGTGGGTTTCGGATTCACGACTGGGGTACAGATTCTGGTGGCGCGTCGTTATGGAGAAAAAAACTATTCGGCCATAGGGCCAGTTTTTGACAACAGCTTCTATTTCGTCGGAATTTTTTCGCTGGTAATGACGGTTGTAGTTTACCTTTTTGGAAGTTCTTTTCTGAGGTTGGCGCTGACTTCCGATCCTATTTATGAAGCGAGTTCTATCTTTTTGAAATACAGGATTCTGGGTCTCTTTTTTGCCACAAGCGCCATGCTCTTTCGTTCTTTTTATACGGGGATCTCCTTTACAAAATACCTGAGCATCAGTGCGGCCATCATGGCAATTCTCAACATTATCCTGGATTACCTGTTGATCTTTGGTCATGCGGGTTTTCCAAAGATGGGGATACAAGGCGCGGGCATTGCCTCATCCATCTCCGAAGGTTGTGCACTCCTCTTTTTCATTTGGATAACGGCTGGAAACAGTAAATTAAAGCAGTTTCACCTTTTTCGTTTGGTGAAACCGGATCTTGCTATCATCAAAAAGACCCTCAGTATTTCAGTTTTTATCATGATGCAGTTTGTGCTCTCGTTCGGCAGTTGGTTCGTCTTTTTTATGCTTGTAGAAAAAATGGGAGAGAGGCCGCTGGCCGTATCAAATATTATCCGTTCCATCTATATCTTTTTCATGATTCCTGGTTGGGCGCTCTGCTCTGTAACGAGCTCACTGGTAAGCAGTGCCATTGGTGAGGGAAAACCCGAAAGTGTCATGCCAATCATACTCAAAATAATGAAAGTCAGTTTTTTGGCTGTTTCAGGTATCGTATTGATTGCCTTGATGTTCCCTGATTTTATCATCTCCATTTACACCAATAATCTGGCCTTGGTTGAATCGACTATTCCTTCCTTTTACATCATCATGGGTGCGCTCACCATCTTCTCCGTGATGAGCATTCTTTTCAATGGGGTGCTGGGAACGGCAAATACCCGAATTTCACTGGTAATTGAAGCGATCACATTATCCGCCTATCTGGGATTTACCTGGTTGATCGCGGTTCATCTGAAGTTAACCATCGAACTGGTTTGGATAGCCGAATATGTCTATTTTACCCTTATCGGGCTCCTTTCACTCTGGTACCTGAAGAAGGGCAATTGGCGGGCAAAGAGAATCTGAAATCGGCATTCCTAACCCGGGGTGTCGCTCCTTCGTCGCTTTACCCCGGGCTACAATACTGGTCATCCCTGCCGGGATTACAAAATTTCAAGATTAAACTCAGCCTTTCTTCTCATTTTCTCATTTTCCCATTTTCTCCCTTCGATCCTACGGCTTTGCTCAAAGCCCGGCTTCATTTCCACATTTCCCAATTTCCCAATTTTCACATTAATTCCTGGCCTTGTGCCTGATCAGCAATCTCAGCGCCTGATCATAGGTGATGTATTTCCAGGTCCAGTCGAGCAGAATGAAGAGCTTGTTTTTCACACCGATGATCGAAAGAAGATGGACGATCGACCAGAGCATCCAGGCTATGTAACCCTTAAATTTTCCAAAAGGCAGATCGGCGACGGCCAGATGACGGCCAACCGTGGCCAATGAACCCTTGTCGTGGTAATGAAAATGCTTCAGCGGTTTGTTTTTAGCCATTCGTCTGATATTGCCGGATAGCAGACTCGCCTGTTGCAGGGCTACCTGTGCAACCTGGGGATGTCCGTTGGGGTAAGTCTCTTCTGTCATCAGGCTGTTGTCGCCAATGGCAAAAATGTTTTGGTGCCCTTCCACCTGGTTGAACCTGTTGACCACGAGCCTGTTGTTTCGTCCGTAGGATTGGTCAGGAATGCCTTCTATCCGTTCTGAGGTAATCCCGGCTGCCCATATTACATTTTTGACATTGATCGATTCGTTGTTGGGAAGCGAAAGGACCCTGTCGTCGTAATTCAGAACGGCAGTACCAGTCCTTACTTCGACGCCCAGTTCTTCGAGATATTTTCTTGCTGTTATTGATGCTTCCTGCGACATTCCGGCCAATAATCGGGGCGATGCTTCGAACAGCATGATCTTCATGTTGTTCATGTCGAGTTCGGGATAGTCTTTCGGCAAGACATACTTCTTCATCTCCGCCACCGCGCCGGCAAGTTCGACACCTGTGGGGCCACCGCCAATGATTGCAACATTCAGATAGGTACTTATATCCTCCTTCGTCGCTTTATTAAGAGCTTTTTCAAAGTTTCGAAGAATTCTGTTTCGGATAAAAAGAGCATCCGGCGCCGATTTCATTTGCAGGGAGTTCTTTTCGATGGCCTCATTCCCAAAGAAATTGGTCTTGGCGCCAGTTGCCAGAATCAGAAAATCATAGCTCAAAACACCTATATCTGTCGATATTTCATTGATATCCGGATGAACGGCCTCCAACTGTGTCATTCGAAAATGAATATGGGTGTTCTGAAGTACTTTGCGAAGCGGAAAGGAGATGGCGCTGGGTTCCAACCCCGACATGGCCACCTGGTACAACAGTGGCTGGAACAAATGATAGTTGTTCCGGTCGATCAAGACAATTTGATATTTGAGCTTACGCAGTTTCAGCGCCAGTTTCAACCCTCCAAAACCACCCCCAACTATTACTATTCGTTTGGTTTCCGGTTCCGGAATGTATAAAATCTTGGTATTTACAGACATGGAATTATTGTTCGTTATATTTTGAGTCCATTCTGATAAGTATTTTCCTGCCACAAAGGCACTAAGGGCACAAAGGTTTCACTAAGAGTAATAGTGCCGACATTTAAGTCTTTGTGAAACCTTAGTGATTTAGTGACTTAGTGGCCCTCTTTATTTTTTTACTTTTTGGAGAGGGCTCATTATTTAGAACGAAAGAAACATCCGAAAGTTTTCCTGGTAAGTTAAGAAAATGTAATCAAATCCCCATCCCAATCTTAAATTGCCCCGGATTAAAGTTATATTTTGTTAAATGTTGATAATGAACGATGTTTGTAATCGGCTTAGTTCTAAATTTGTATTGAACAAGAAAAATGGTTTCGATTGTGGTGACAGCAATATTTTATTGGTAACCGTGGCGAAACGGTATAAATGAGTAGTTAGACAAGTAAATAGATACAGTTATGAAGACAAAATTGATGGTTATTTTATTCGCAGCAGCCATACTTGGTTCATGCGTCAGTTCCAAAAAATTCAAGGGTTCCCAGGCCCAATTGGCCCAGCAAAAATCGGTAGTAGCCAAAACGCAGCAGGATCTTTCAGGTTGTGAAGGTGAAAAGAGAAAACTGGAGACAAAAATTCTTGATCTTCAGTCTCAACTGGCTATTTTGAAAGACCAAAATACTTTTTTCAAAGAGAACAATACCCAGGCGTTGAAGCAGTTGGAAAACCTTTCGGTCATCTCCAGTTCACAGGCCGAGAGCATCAAGAAATCCATGGAAAACATGGGGGTCAAAGACCACATGATTTATAGTCTGCAGTCTTCACTGGCACAACGTGATTCGCTGAACATGGCCCTGGTGATGAACCTGAAAGGCGCCATCGGTAACCTCGATGACAAGGATATCAACATCAAGGTCGACAAAGGGGTCGTCTACATCGACATTTCCGATAAGATGCTCTTCCAGAGCGGCAGCTACAACATTACCCAAAGGGCTAGCGAAGTTTTGGGCAAAGTGGCAACCGTACTGAAAAATCAGAAAGACATTGAGTTCATGGTGGAAGGACATACGGATAATGTTCCATTTAGCAGGGGCGATCTGCTGGACAACTGGGACCTCAGCGTTAAAAGGGCGACAGCTGTTGTCAGGGTACTGCAAAACAAGTATGGATTAAGCCCATCCATGATGACTGCTGCCGGGAGGAGTGAATACCAACCCCTTGGCGCCAATGATACAGCTGAAGGAAAGGCCGCCAATCGCCGTACCCGGATCGTGATCCTTCCACAGTTGGATCAATTCTTTAAATTGCTGGAAAGACCAGGGAGGTAAGGAAAGACTGAGATGACTGAAATGACGGAAAGAAAGATAGGATGACTAGGAAGACTGGGACGAAGGGGAAAAAGGATGATCGGGTTTACTGATCATCCTTTTTTTATAATTTTATCATCAATACTACTTCCAGGTATTATTCGCTCAGTCCCAATAATTCGTAATTCAATGTCATTTATATAGAATGATGCTCCGTTTTCTGAGTGATCAACTCCGCAGGAGTTTTCCGTGAATAACCCCCAGTACAACTGCATAGCCGTCAGGCTATGCGTATATATCACACTGAAATACAGTGATATATGGCATAGTTTCTTTTTTTACCCCTTTTCTTTTGGAATTGGGGCTTGAATTTGTAAACTTTACCATTTCAAATAACTTTTTTCGTTAATTAAAGGGGCAAGGTTCGGTCTTTGTCCCCTTTTTGATGCTTTAAATATAGCCATAATAATTTGATTTATAAACAAATAGATTAATTATTTCACTTAAATTATTCCTTTCTTTTCGGTTTTCTTTCCAATGATTTGAAGAGAATAATCCGATCAACTTCATTAAATTCTTTTCTGATTTCTTCCTTCTCTCTTTCCAAATACTCTTCAGGTTGCTAAATGAATCTTGAAGTGTCTTAAAACATTTATATTCACTCAGAATTTGCCTCGTTTTTTTGAAATGGTATCCTTGCAGGTTTCGGATGATTTGTAAGTTTACTATAATCAAAATTAGTTTTGCAAACAGCAAGCAGGCAAACCGTTCATATTTCATTGGCTGTAATTTGTGGATCGCGCATACGGACTTCCAGCTTTTAAACATTAATTCAACCTGCCAGCGTAATCGGTATAGGAGCATTACCTCTTCAAGGGAAATATTCTCGGCTGAGACATTTGTTATAAACAAATTGAACCGGCAACGTGCCTTGTAATCATCTGAAGTTTTCCATCCTTTAAATTTGTTGTATTCATTTATTTTTCTTATCCTTTCTTCATAAACCTTTTCAGGGACAATATCAACAATTAATCGCAATTCTACTTGATCCACCTTGCCTACAAGTACCTGCTTCTCACAACTTGTGAGCTTGTGTTTGCTCATATGGGCATACAATTCCTTAAATTCCAGACTATCTGTTTGTCCCAAATCGTAGATTAGTGTAGAGACATTAAGTCTGCTTATAAAGAATGCACCTTCATTAGCAAAACCGGTCAATACTGACAGATTGTAATAGCCAAGATCACGTAGGATTAAATCGTCTTTGTTAATTTTCCCCTTGGTCTCAGCGGCATCAATGGCATCGTTTCGTACTCCTTCTGTTACGTTCAAATCCAATATCTTACCACTACGTAAATCATATTCATACTGGATGCACACACAAGCTTTGGTTACAAGTCTGCCACCAGTTCCTTTAAAATGTTCACGTAGCCTGTTGTCAACATTAAATTTGGTTGAATCTTTGATACATACCTGGTTAAACTGGGGAAGAAAATCAGCACAAAACACCCTGCTCAATTGTCTCTCCAATACTTCTTTTAACACATCCAGTACAAACACAACTGCTTCACCTGTGAAACGACCATCAATGGATTGCTTTGCAATCTTTAATCCACAAACGGCCAAAGCACTCGAGGAGGCTTGAGATAAACTGCAAAGTTGTGAATGAGAAGCACAATAAAGCAATAAATCAAAGAACTTGGTCGGTGTAAACTCGCAACTGCGTTTATAAAAACCACTTGCTACAGCTTTCTTTTGAAGCTCTTTTTCAGAAAAAACCTCGCGCAGCGTTGCCGAGAATGAACTCGAAAAATCAGAAAGGATACCCCCTACTTTATACTCGAAAAATCAGCAGACCGATAAAACCAAATAATTAACTCAATTTCACTAACTTGCAGACTTTAGCCTGACGGCTATGCGGTGCAACCGGGGGACGAAAAGGATGAAAATATCATGAACCCCGCCGGGGTTTCCCAATAACAAGGTATTGCAAGCTTTATCCTGAAATTGTTGGGTAACTCCTACAGAGTTTATTTTCACTTGTACCTTTCTCTTCCTCCGGTTAAAACCGGAGGTTATTCGTGGGCAACTCCTGCGGAGTTCTATAAACTAAACGACTGTGATTCGTAATCTTTAATATGTAATTTTTAATTCCTTAAGGTCTGTTGTATTTTTTTATGGAGTCCGGTATCAGCTGATTCCCTTTGGTCGCAAAATTGTTTTTTGCCTTGTAATTGGCAAACTGTTTCTGAAGCTGGTCATTCAGCGCTGGATTATTTTCCGGTTCGATGTTGAGGTCGGGGTAGACTTTGTAAAGCGTGGACCCGGAAATAAAATGATCCCCGCTGATGTAGTCTGTCAGCTCACCGGTATTGCGTTTTAACGGATATTCATTTAGGTTTCGGAAGGCCGGATTGGTATCCAGACCATGTCCGATCCACGAGGTCACTGAAGGAAGGGTGAGGTGAATCCTGTCTTTTAGCCACGCCAGCAACGATGGGGTCACATCGTAGTGGGTCACGATGGAGCTAAAGGCCTCTGCCATTTTAAGCATGGGTGAGTAAATTACCAGGGGCACATGGAATCGGTCGAGCTGGGTACTGATAGGAATTTCAGGCATCCGGTGGTCGCCGGTTATGACGAAGATGGTGTTTTCATAGCTCCTCAGTTTGCTGATCTCCTGGAAGAAATACCTTAGCGCATCGTCGAAATAGAACATAGTCGCGAACTGTGGGATATACTGACGGTTGTATTTCTTTTGATCCTCCGTCAGGTGCTGCTCTGCCATTCTTTTCTCGACAAGATCGTTGTAATGTTGTTGATCGGGCACCATGAAAGGGTTGTGCATGGAGAGGGTAAGCATCACATCCACCCTTTTTTCGGTCTCATGTGATTTCAGGTCGGTCAGGTACTTTTTGAAAATGTCGAGGTCGCCATATCCCCACGAATATCCGTTTTTGTCGGAGGGCAATTGTTTGTATTCGGTGCCATAATCGTGGATCCCAACTATTTTTGTGGTTCCCTCACGTCGGAGGAAAGGTTCCATGGCATCAAATTTGGTATCACCACCGTAGTAGAAAGATGAGGTATAGCCGGCCCTGTTGATCAGCAGGCTGATCAGGCTCAGGTGATCCGGCATTTTATCTCCCAGATCGGCGAAACCCTTTTCTCCAAACGGTAGTGATCCCAGCATGGATGGAAGCACACTGAAGGTACGGCCCGATGTGCTAAGGCAATTTTCCCAGTAGAGGCTTTTGGCCATAAGCGAATCGAGGAACGGGGTAAAGCTTCCCAGATAAGCCCCTTCGCCACAATAAGCCCTGCCAAGACTTTCTACCAAAATGAAAACGATAGATGGGGCAGTGGTGTCGGATTTAAAAAATGGCGCTAGCACATCCGGGGTACTCTCCTTATGTAGAAAGGGATAATCCTGGCTCAGATAGGTAAATGGATTTTCGGGGTTCAGCGAATTCCCGGTATTCTGAATCAAAGGTTCGTTCAGGTTTGATAACTGAACGCCATCAGGCTTAATATCTTCCGCCACCTGGGTTTTGCCATTCAATTCGAAGTTGGATGGTTCGTTTGTTTGGCTGAAATATGTCAGCATGCTCCCGCTGAAAAGATTGAATTTGTTGGCGGCAATGTTCAAGCTGAATTCATTTTTGTAGTCGACCGGATCCGGATTGTACCTGCCGATGGGAAGAAAGGCTAATATCAGGGAAAGAATATAAAACCTGATTACCTGATGCGCAATTTTGAAATAGTAAAGTTTGTGGAATAAATACCAGGTAATCCCCAAAAGGATCAGGACAGGAGCAAAAGTTGTAAGGCTGAATTGACCGGAAGCATCAACCGTTTGTTTGATCTCTGCGGCTGAATATCCTAGCAGGTCTGATCCTAAAGGGGTTCTGGTGGTGGCGAAATATTGCAGCAGTAAAATCTCGCCTCCCACGACAACAGCCGTGATGGCTCCGAAAAAAATCCGGGCAGCCCGAATGCTGAAATGATCAATGATCAGGAATGGGATTAGTAAAATTACAGATAATCTGAGAGAAAGGGATAGGTCAAATCTGATTCCGTACATCAACTCACTGGTACTTCCGGCAGGATAACCAGCCTTCCCTGAGATAAACAGGATTTCATAAAACCTTACCAGGATAATTAGGAGGGTCATTAGCAAACTCAGCGAAATGAACCGTTTGATCGATTGGCGCAGCAGGTATTGAAAGGGAGGTGTGTGATCCATGGCGCTGAATTAAAAGAATCTTGTAATTCCAATATCTAAGGTGTAATTCAATACATATCCCAGGTTTGGAAACTCTTCGTTTGCCAGTGAGACTCCAAGGTTTGTCGTCCAGATTTTGTTAAAAAGGTGGTTGAATTCGATCCTTGCAGATTGTGATTTCAAATTCAGATAGGTGGAACTCCCATCACCGTAGCGCCTGTCGTCGGGCGAGACGCCATATCCAAATCTCAAACCGATGTAATCTTCCGGATCGGCGAAGTAACGGCGGGCCTGTATCGAACCCGAGACTGAGGTGCCAGAGGAGGATGGCGTCACAAACGACCTGAGCGAAATCCAGTAATTGCCTACATATTTTCCAACCGTTCCGGTCATCATGAAGGTATTGGAGTTGGCGAAGAAGAGCGCCCTCATTCCCAGGGAGCCTTCAAAGGCCTTGGGGAAGCTGTGGTACCACTCTGCTCCGGATCTTACTTTTGGGAAGATGGAGAGATTGGAGTAACCCGCGTTGAGATAGAGATAATTGTTTTCACTGATATGTGGGTAGGCATCCATCTCGTACTGAAACCCTTTCGACCCAAATCTGTCGGCCCAGTTGATCCGTCCGTAAATCAGTCCGATGGATGTTTTTCGGCCATAAGAAAGTGCGGCCAGCTGCCACGGATCTTTGTTCGATTTCTTTTCAAAGATATCGTAGGTATAGGTAAGGCGTACCCTGTTTTTCATCTGGTCGAGCCGGATTTCCAAAAGTTTTTTTCTGGCTTCGGCATTGGCCGGATTGATTTGCAGCAATGTTTCCAGCTGGCCGGTAGCTTGTTTGTAATCTTGCATCGCATTGAGAATTTTGGCTTTTTTAAGCATGAAATGCTCGTCTTTCGCATTTTTTGCCAAAGCAATGTCGCAATAACTTATTGCATCAATATATTTATTGTCCCAATACTGCACATCGGAAATGGCATCCAGGGCATCCCAGTGTGCCGGATAGCGTTTCAATACCTCTGCAATCACCACCCTGCTCGAATCGTATCTCCCGTCCCAGGCGAATGTTCTGGCCATCAGTACGGCCACATCGGCATCGTATTCTTTGGCCAGTACCATTCGGCAAACTTGCCTGGCTTTTTCGCGTTCACCCTTGTATGCCAGCTCTTTGGCTTCCTGGTAAGTTTGCCCTTTGCCGGTTAATGCGGTAAATACAAGAAGTACAATAAGGGAAAATGAGAAAAAATGCTTTTGATAGTTCATGATAAAGGGTGGTAGTCTATGGTTGGTGTTTGTCATTTAAATGTATGTTGATGTCCGTTTTATCTGAAAAATATTTAGAATTATTCATTGTTGTCCGGTTATTGATATTCTTTATCCGCTACGCGGAATTTAGACATTGTAGCATTAATTGTTCCTACAATACTGTATCCGCTACGCGGAAAACTAATTTATCGATATTGCTGAAGATCAATGCTTAATATTTTTTATTTTCAATTAATAAAGGAACGGCTGTATATTTTCCGCGTAGCGGATACAGTATTGTAGAAAGCAAAGCCCAAGGTGCATTATACCACGTAGTGGTTAAAGACATCAAGTTATAATATTCGATTTTATATAGATAACTCAAATTTACCAAAATGGTTCAATTAAACTGCGAAAAAAAAGCAGAATAAATAAAACGGTATTTTTATATTTGACCTCCGACCGGGAAAGTCATTAAGTTAAGCAGTTTCTCAAACAAAATATGGGTGAGATACTCACCCGCTAAAATCTATATGGAAAAGCGAATTAGAAAAATAGCAAACACCAGGTACGGCATTCTTCTGTGGATACTGGTGGTATTTCTGGCGACAGCCTTTGTCAGCCGAACTGTCTTGATGGGCTTCTCATTCAAAGAGGTAGAGATGGGACTCCTTCCATTGTTGAAGATTTACCTCCTGGGCCTCTTTTTTGACCTGGTAGCTTTCTCCTATTTCATGATCCCGATCGTACTGATCCTGACATTTGTGACCGACCGGGCGCTGAAAAAGTGGTTTCTCTACCTCCTCTTTTTCATCACCTTCTTTATCATCCTCTTCAACGGAGTCTCGGAATATTTTTTCTGGGAAGAGTTTGGCGTGCGCTACAACTTTATTGCCGTCGATTACCTGGTCTATACCACCGAGGTACTGGGGAATATCAACCAGTCCTACCCGATCCCCTTCCTGGTATCTGCCATTGTGGTACTCAACCTCGGGATCATCTATTTCCTGGTAAGGTCTAAGAAACTTGATCCCATCGCCGAAAGCAAAAGCCTCCTTCGTAACCGGATAAAGATTGCCCCTTTCCTGCTCCTTCTGCCGCTGCTGGCCTATTTTACGGTCAACTACACCTGGGCCGAGAAGGGCAAAAACCGTTACAACAACGAACTTTCCAAGAACGGGGTTTACTCCCTTTTCGCCGCCTTTTTCAGCAACGAACTGGACTATGAGACCTTTTATACCAAAAGGGCCAATCCCGATAATTTCAAAGATTTGAACAACCTGCTGAAAAGCGCCAACAGCACGGCCAAAGGAACCGATCAGTTTGACGTGACCAGGTTGATCTCCAATTCCGGAGAGGAGAAGAAATACAATCTCATTTTTATAACAGTCGAAAGTTTGAGCGGCGAATTTCTAGAATACCTCGGCAGCAAAAAGGGAAAACTGACGCCACATCTGGATACGCTGGTCAACCATTCGCTGCTTTTCACCAACTTCTATGCCGTGGGTACCCGCACCATTTGGGGACTGGAGGCCGTTGCCCTTTCCGCCCCTCCCAAACCCGGACAGAGCGTAATCAAGCGTGCCAACAACGAAAACATGTTCTCCATGGGACAGATTTTCAAACAAAAGGGATACGCCCTCAAGTTTATCTACGGAGGGAACGGCTACTTCGACAACATGAACTCTTTTTACGAAAACAATGGCTATTCCACCATCGACAAAAACGATTTTGCCAAAGGTGAGATCACTTTTGCCAATGCGTGGGGCATGTGCGATCAGGATCTCCTGAACCGCGTATTGAAAGAGTCGGACAGCTCTTTTGCCGGAGGAAAACCCTTCCTGAACCTGGCCATGACCACCTCCAACCACCGTCCGTTTACCTATCCCGAGGGGATGGTGGATATCCCTTCCGGGAAAAACAGGGAGGGTGCAGTGAAATATTGTGATTATGCCATCGGCGAATTTATCAGGAAAGCCAGCCAAAAGCCCTGGTTCAGCAATACGCTGATTGTGGTAATGGCCGACCATTGCGCGGGCAGCGCCGGACAAGCCGAATTGCCCTTTATGGATTACCGGATTCCGCTGATCATCTACAATCCAGGATTGGTTGCCCCACAGAAAGTAGACAAACTGTGCAGCCAAATTGATGTGGCCCCGACGCTTTTCGGTCTGCTCAACTGGAGTTATGAGAGCAAATTTTTCGGAAAAGACATCATCAAAATGGAACCGGCCGAGGAGCGTGCCTTTATTGCCAATTACCAGAAACTCGGATACATCAAAAATGACCGTCTGACTATTCTAAGCCCGCAGGAGAAGGTAACCTATTACAAGATCGACCGCAATCAAGGAACTACTGAAGTGGCCCCAAAAGACCAGGGCTTGCTGAACGAGGCGATTACCTATTATCAATCCGCCAACTACGTTTACAAGAACAGGCTTAACAAATGGAATTGAGATGGGTATTAATAGTCCATCAGTGCCTAATCAATAAAACCGGTAAATGAATAGCAAAAAGGTTCACGCAAAGGACGCAAAGAAAAACCGTAAAAGAGCGCAAAGTTCAGTCCTAACTTCTTTGCGTCCTTTGCGTCTTCCTTTGCGTCCTTTGCGTGAACTATTGAAGGTAAGTAATAGGAAAGAATTAATGCCTCATTTTTCACGATTTGACCCCTCTAAATCTCCCCGAGGGGGAGACTTAGGATTCGTGTTCAGATCAACATCAGCGCACAACTCCCCTCCCTTGGAGGGGTTGGGGGAGGTCAAAATAATTAGATCCACTCAGTATTTGTCTTTGTTGACGAAGACCTTTCTCTTTTTGCTATTGATCTCACCCATAGCCTTGCTGGCCGATGGCCGGCGCGATACCATGGTTGTGGTGAAAGACAAGAAAGGAGAACATTCCGTCAAGGCGCAGGTGTATGACCTGAACGCCTACAACCGGATGATTTTTTACAAGCCCAAACCCTTTGCCTTTGTGACCAACGTGCCCTCCGATTTTGCCGGACTCTACAAAACCACCGTAAAAAAGGAGAACCTGGGCAATCTGGCGCTCCTGCTTGGAGGAACGGTCGCGTTGGTTGCCTTCGATCAGCACATTACCGATGCCGTTCATCATTTTGGTAATTACATCGGCCTCGATCCGGCTCGCAATTTTCACAGGGTCGAGCTCAGGGTGGGGAAATCGGCCATCCCGGTCATCGATCTCCCTCAAAATCTCAACTCCGGCATGTATTTTATCGGTGAAGGGTGGCCCAGCATTTTTGTTGCCTCCAGCTTTCTGGCGTATGGGCTCACCACCAACGACTACCGTGCCCGGCAGACCGCCTCACAGCTTTTTGAAATGTTCTTCACACTGGCTGTCACAGTACAGACCATCAAAAGGATCACCGGCAGGGAGAGCCCGTTTCAGTCCACCCAGCCGGGAGGGGTGTGGCATCCCTTTACCAATCCGAAGGTTTACCAGCAAAATGTCTCCTATTACGATGCCATGCCATCCGGCCATTTTGCTACCGTGATGGCCACCATCACCATCATTGCCGGCAATTATCCCACCAACAAATGGGTAAAACCGGTCGGCTATTCCCTCCTGGGACTGTGTGGTTTTGCCATGATACACAACGGCGTTCACTGGGCGGGCGACTATCCCATCGCCATTGCTATAGGCTATACCTGCGGCAAAATCGCACTCGCACGTGGTCACCAAACCGAAACCAGAAGTGGCATTTCGGCCCTTTGGGGAAAGAATGCCTCGGTGATGCCTTTCGCGTATGGGAATGGTGGGGTAGGGTTGAGCTACCGGTGCAGTTTTTGAAATTGTCTGAAGCAGAATTTACAGAAGTTGTCTGAAGCAGAATTTACAGAATTGGAGAATGAACAGAATTAAGTGGTAGTTTGATGTTTGATATGCGGGACGAGATTTAGCCATGTCTGAAGCAGAATTTACAGAATTAAGGAATGAACAGAATTTATCGGTAGTTTAATGTTTCTCACACAGAACGAGGTTCAGCCTGGATGTCTTAAGCAAGATTAAAGTATTTGCAGGATAGGATTTGGGGTGGTTGGTAGTTTTTCAACATTTTTACTGCTGTTCCCGAATCTGTATCTCTCCCAGTGTCATCGGCACGACCGGTACTGTAACCATGGGTTTCAACCCATGGGAGGTCAAAGTGCAGATGAAGTTAAGTGCTGTAGGTACGACAGCGGCTTTCATTACTGATGTAGTTAGCAAATCTGATCCACCGGGTGAAGCCTTAGTTATGATCTGCCGGTTCCGATAATCATTACTGAGAACATTCTAAATTCTTCGGCAATGTGAATTGCAGTATCAATATCTGCTTTTGTCAATTTGATAATCTTATTTGGATATCTTAATTGCACTCCAAAACCATTTAATGTAAAAGCCTTTTGGAACTTTGTATCATCGATTTCAATCTTTTCGGAAAGGAGCTCCAATAAGTAAATCAAATCATGTGAGCGCAAAAATTCGATTCCATAAAAAACTAATAAAGCCTTCAAATATTTCTCTACAGCTTGCTGACAATGGAATGCTATTGTGTCAAAATAATCTGGCAGATGTAAAGATATAATCTTAGCGGAACCTAAATCATGGTCAGCTTTCTCGATCCATTCATTTATTTTCTCAATCTGCCCGCTCATACAATATTTTTGAGTTTTTCATGGCAGAATTTAAAAAAGAATAATTGCGATCTTTCTCAAGGTTAAACTCAGACTTTGTATAAATCAAAATATCCATTGGTATCATTGTGCCTCTCAATGACATTCTAATATCAAATCCTCGTTGGTGCATTGGAAGGTCTGTCTCTTGAACAATCAACAAGTCCAGGTCACTATCATGCTTGGGTATTCCATTTGCATAAGAACCAAATAAAATGATTTTCTCGGGATTGAACCTGGTCGCGATCCTTGAAACGATTTCATTTATCTTATTTGAATCAATCATATCCTGAAAATATTATGCAAGTTAACACAAATAGTAAGAAAGTCAAAATGACCCGGATTTGTACTCGGTCGTGTCAGAGGAGTCAATATCCGGCAGGATCATGATTTGTTAAACCTTATTTTTGAAGGCAACCTTGGTAGAAAACCGATCTCACCACCTGACCTAAACCTTATTGCCTTATTTCCAATACCATAACTACAACTTCCATGGGTTAATTCAAAATGCAGCCATATAATAAGATAATAGTGTTTTATCTTGTATATTCGATAATATATGCATATATTTGTCGAATATAAACGATAACTTCGAGTGGATAAAGAAACTGCAAAGCTTTTAATTGCTGAATATCAAAAAATAGCGGTTGAGATTTCATTTCGGAAACGTCCCTTTATGATCGAGGACAAACTCAATTATGTGTTTGTCGGGTTGAGACGTGTTGGAAAATCGTATCTGATGTTCCAGCAAATTCGTAATTTGTTGGATTCAGGTCATTCAAAGGAGGAGATTCTTTATTTTAACTTTGAGGATGACCGGATAGCATCCCTGTCCACCGAAGATTTAGACCGGATAAAAGTTAGCTACGAAGAGATGTTCGACTGCAAACCGATATTTTTTCTCGATGAAATACAAACAGTCGATCGCTGGGAAAAATTTGTCCGCCGGCTCGCTGACACGGGTTTTCGGGTGCATGTCACAGGAAGCAATGCTAAAATGCTTAGCAGCGAAATAGCTACCACCCTGGGTGGAAGATTCGTTGTTCAAAATGTTTATCCCTATTCGTTTCAGGAATATTTGGCTTCGTTGGATATCGATCTGAATGACAAAAACACAATTTATCGCTCTCGTGCTGAAATAGTAAAAGCCTATGAAATTTATTTGCGTTATGGCGGCTTACCGGAGCTGACTCAGGTAACCGATAAACGCGCATGGTTAAGCAGCCTCTACCAAAAAATATTTTTTGGCGACTTAATTACCCGTTATCAGGTGCGCAACGACTTTGCGCTGCGCGTGCTCATACGGAAATTGGCCGAAAGCGTTAAACAACCTACTTCATTTAACAGATTGGCAAACGTCGTATCCTCTTCCGGAAAAAAAATCAGTACCGACACAGTGATCGATTATTTGGGCTATTTAAAAGAATCGTGGTTGATTTTTCCGGTTGAGAATATTTGTGCGAAATTGGCAGAAAAGGAGGCAAATAAAAAATACTATTTTACCGACAATGGCATACTTAATCTTTTTCTGGTGGATCCTTTATCTTCGTTGTTGGAGAACCAGGTAGCTATCCAGCTTCGGCGTTTGTTTGGCGATGATGTTTATTTCTACCACCAGGGCATTGAGGTCGATTTCTATATCAGGAACGAGCAAATGGCTGTGCAGGTATGTTATAGCATGCAAGATACTGAGACCAGTAAACGTGAAATAAATGCTCTTTTAAAGATGTCCAAACGAATCGATGTGAAGAGATGGATGATCATCACCAAAGATGAAGAGGATACGATCACTGAACAAGGAATAAATATTGAGGTGATTCCCGTGTGGAAATGGTTGTGTTTACCTTGAAACCCAAAAATAGCAACCCATGCAAAAGATAACCATTTCAGAAGAGTTGGCCTCCAAAGTCCCCGGACTGCAGCTATCGTGCATTAGGTGCGATGTGGTGTACGAAACGGTAAACACCCAATTGTGGGCCGAAATTGAAGCCAAAATCGCCGAAATTGCGGCTTCGGTTGCCATTGAACAAATCAGCGGGATGCCTGCCATTGCCGCCTCGCGAAGGACCTACAAAGCCTGCGGAAAGGACCCGGCCCGTTACCGGTTGTCGGCAGAAGCGCTGCTGCGCCGTGTGGTGAACCGCCACGAACTGTACCAAGTCTGCAATGTGGTAGATGCCCTGAACCTGGTTTCCATCTCGACGGGTTTTTCGATTGGCGGGTACGACAGCGAGAAAATTGAAGGGGAGGTGGTTTTCGGGATCGGTAACCCCGGCGAACCCTACAGCGGCATTGGCCGCGGCGAACTGAACATCGAAGGGATGCCAGTTTTTCGTGATGCAGCGGGCGCTTTCGGTACCCCGACCAGCGACTCCGAACGCACCTCTGTAACCGCCGCTACCCGCAGTTTTTTGATGGTACTCATCGATTTTGCAGGAACCGCCCTCCTCGACGAGGCGACCGTTCTGGCCCGTTCCCTGCTCGAAAAATATGCGGGAGCAGATCAGGTGGAGATTGAGAAAATTGGGGGCAGCTGAAATTGTTCGCAAGATCAACAACAATTATTTGCACGTTCATTAATTTCTTCCGAACACATCTAATAGCAAATACGCGCCAGCGGGGATAGAGGGGCATACACAAAACGGATCAAAATACATTCCGTATTTTCATGACACACATAAATCGTCACAAATGGTTGCGATTCAGGGATTTGAAATTTTATTTTTCACGGGCATGGTGAAGTTGTGAAAATAGAATGATTTGTGATTACCTCAAATCGTGGAGGCATCTCACACTTCATATTAGATACATTGTCGGCTCCTCTTGTAAAAAAATGAGAACCTAACCCTCCAACTAAAGTGTATGAAAATCTGTAAACTTTACATACACTATAACTGTTAGCAAAATAGATATTTGAATGAGATACTCCGTTGTTACTCCAAACATATCCAAGATTTGCCGTTTCTTGATAACCTGAATTAATAAGAGAATAATAATCGCTACTATTTTTTTCAACCAGAATGTGGTCTGTTTGTTTAGAGCATTGAACTAATTGAAATGTGTTATACAATTGGTACGATGGAGAAACCCAAGCTTCAATTTCATAAATATAATTTTTGTATCCATTTGGTGGTGTAGTAGTATTATTCCAGCATCGTGCGCCAGTATTGGGATCTTGAAATCTATAAATTGTAGTCCAGCATGAACTTAAATTGTCAATAATTCCATCAAAGTTGTCGTCAATTCCATTACAAGTTTCAACGACTGTATTTTGTTGGTAAGTAAAAGTTTCAAGCGACGACCAACTTCCAAATACACCTGAACTATTCTTGGTACAAGCACGCCATTGATGTTGCCCGTAATTTAATGTAGCATTATAAGTGCTTTGTGTACCTGAATTAATTTCTACTTGATTTCCATCAATTTCCAACATATATTCAGAAGCATTAGGAACAATTTGCCATTTCATTTGAACGCTTGTAACTGTAGCATTATTAATTGGACTTACTAACGATGGTGGAGATAATGTATTTTCAACTTGGAAACAGCTAAAGTTCAAAGGGGTTCTTCTGTAAAATGTTGCTTTCCCATCGGAAATATCAGATGCTTGGATAGTTCGAACCCAATCGGAAACATTATCACAATTACATTCATTAGACTTCGCTCCCGGTTGATTTGCCCCGTGAATAGTTATAGTATATTTATTGTTACCATTAACGACAGACTTTACTATACCAATATGTCCAGGTTCACCAGTACCATTATAATATTGATTCATTACGATAATATCTCCTGTTTGGGGATTATTTGTCATTATATATCCATTACCAAGCGTACCTACAGTCCATTTCCGAGCATCAGGATAGCTTGAAATTGCAACCTCATTTGCAACATATTTCGTACACCAACAATTCCCATTTAGAGTTGCTCCAATACCATTTTCATTAATAGTTGAAAAAGAAACTTCATTCCCATAAGCTGTTCCAATATTATTGGTGGCATAAGCCCTTACATAATAGGTTACACCGTCTGTTAATCCTGAAATTGGACTCGTAAAACTTCCTGTTCCAGCACCATCGGTAGTTTTACTGTTCGCAGTTGTTGGATTGGAAGAGGTGCTCCAGCAAACGCCACGAGCTGTTACCGGTGAGCCTCCATCGGTCGTGATATTTCCGCCACTTACTGCCGTTGCTGCAGTGATGTTTGATATATTTCCGGTAGTTAATACCGGTGATATAGCTGTAGCAGTCAAGGTAAACTCATTCCCATATGCTGTGCCAATACTATTGGTAGCATAAGCCTTTACATAATAGGTTGCTCCAGGGGCTAAGCTAGTTATCGAGCTAGTGAAACTGCCTGTTCCAGCACCATCGTTGGTTTTACTATTCGCAGTTGTTGGATTGGAGGAGGTGCTCCAGCAAACACCTCGCGCCGTAATTGGCGCCCCTCCACCACTGGTAATATTACCACCACTAGTTACCGTTGTTGACGAGATTGCTGATACAGCAGTTGTAGTTAAAACAGCCAAGGTAGCCGTAGTTATTGCAGTGACCTGATTCCCATAAGCTGTTCCAATGCTATTGGTGGCATACGCCCTAAAATAGTAGATTGTTCCAGGAGTTAATCCTGAAATAGCACTTGTAAAACTACCTGAGCCCGTTCCTTCAGTAGTTTTAGTGTCTGCAATGGTTGGGTTCTGGCTTTTACTCCAACAAACCCCTCGTGCAATAACCGAAGATCCGCCATCGTTAGTGATATTTCCTCCGCTAGTAACCGTTGTAGATGTAATAGCGGATAAGTCGGTGGTTGTTAAAACAGGCGCCAATGCTAAGGTTGTGAATATTGATTGGCTGCTATAAACCGTTCCGACTGAATTTGTTGCATAAGCCCTTATATTATAGGTGACTCCGGGAGTTAATCCTGTAAGTGAACAGGTAAAACTACCCGTGCCACTTCCACTACTTGTTTTACTATCTGCTGTTGTTGGGTTCTGGTTAGTACTCCAGCAAATGCCACGTGCAGTTACCGTTGCACCACCATCGGCTGTAACCTCTCCACCTGTGGTGGCAGTTATTGCTGTTATATTGGTCGCTATTGTAACAGTGACAGTAGGTGATGTGATTACTTCTATTCTGCAATTCAGCAAAATGGGTAATAGTAGTCCGGCGAAAAATACTTTGGAAATTGCTGATTTGATCTTCATTGATTTTGCGAATTGGATTATTAATTGATTACGCTGATTTATTGGTTTTTAGATTCTATTATTCTTCTGAATTTTCGGTTCCGCCCCGTTTTTAGAGTGGTTGCTTGTCTCCACTTATTGTTTTTGTTTCGTGTTCAGCCATTTTTGACTTTCTATACTCCTCATAGTGCTTTATCTTGAAACAGCATACAAAAAACACGTTTATATGTTTTTCAACAAACCTAATCCCGAACACAACGAACAGAGAAGCCAAACCGCTTAGAATAGTAACCATCGCGGCTACCAACCCAAGCGTATTTATCCACAAGAGTGCGACTCCATGCCTGGTCCGTATCGATGTCCGTACTGCTCCACCAATGGCCACAGTTACCTATGTCTCTATAATTATAATCAGAGCGGAGGCCACCAGGAAGAGCTGTAAAACCACTGCTGTTTGTTGCACCTATATTAAGATTTAACCAATGTATTGAACCTGTTTCCTTTAATTTGCCACCAGCTACACTTTCACCTCCCAGAAAAGTTGTTAAAGTTGTCCATTCGGCATCGCTGGGTACGTGCCAACCAGAGGGGGCAATTTTGCGGCTATCGGCAACTGCAAACCAATTATATAAAGCACCGTAATTGGCTTTATAGGTAGCTGCATCATTATTGTACCAACATAATGCCCCGGTAGTTAAAGCAGCCCAAGCAGCATTACCAGTTATATTGGGAATAGTATCGCCATTGCGATACTTGGTTGTTTTGAGGTTTTCAACCATCCAAACCTGTGTGCCAATGGTAACAGTATGGTAAACATTACCATCTATATCGGTTACTGTGCCCCCATCTGATGTTGGATTATTGCTGTCATTACTTTTGCTGCAACTGTACGTAAGTATTACAGCTAACCCTGTCATTAATAGCAAACTGAAGAGATTGGTTTTCTTTTTCATTTATTTAGATTTATAATGATCTTCCTTCTCATTAGGTTTCTAATTCGTTAAGATTAAATATATTAAGCTCAGATTTTTAAATCAACTCGAATAGACCTTATCGTAATCCGAATAGTCTGACGAGCCACACTCCGGACAAATTGTTCCATCTCCATCACCACAATCGTTGCAATATTTATGTCCACATTCACGACATGTATGGACAGGGAAAAAGTTTGAAAAGGCTGAGTCTAAAGCCTCCCGACCACACCTTGGACATTTACTTAAACTGCTGATAATTTTATTATTAAATACATTCCCCTACTCGTCAGGCTTTTCGGTATCGCCCCGTTTTTAAAGTGGTTGCTGGACTCCACAATTTGTTTTATGCTGCTTCAGAAAAGCTCGAAGCAAGTTCTGTACTTCTTTGCACTTTAATCCTTAATGCAACGAACCGATGCACCGTTTTCTCTAGTGATCGTAAACCCTTGGCTACAGCCACTATTATAATTGTCGTTAGTCAAAAATAATCCTCCGGCCATTTCATCGTGTGCACGTCCTTTAGAATCGTAGCGGCCACCGCCACCTCCAGGACCTGCAGACCACCAACTACCGCGGTCAATTATATAATACCAATAATCATAAGAACCATCATAATAACGAATAGCACCTGGCAACGCTGTAAAACCACTTTCATTAGTGGCATTAGTGTTAGGACTTAACCAATGACTTGTGCCAGTTTCTTTCAGTTTTCCTTGTGCAACGATTTCTCCACCTAAATAATCTATAAGAATCTTCCACTCTGCCACTGCAGGAATGTGCCAGCCTACAGGGCAAAGCTTGCCTGTATCAATAGTATACCAATTATATAGCGCACCACGTGAAGTTTTGTATATTATTAAGTTATTGAACCAGCAATAACCAGGTGTGTACAAATTATACCAAGCATTTGCATCAGCAACATAAGGAATAGGTGTGCCATCCTTACACTTGGTTGTTCTTAAGTTTTCTGCCATCCATGTTTGGGCGCCGATGATTACAGTTTTGTAAATATTACCATCCAGATCAGTCATATTCCCATATTTGACCAACGGATTAAAAGTAATTGGTAGTACTTTACTAGTTGTAAATGATACTTCATTCCCATATATTGGGAGGCTGTAAGGATGTTTTAAATAAGCTCTTACATAATATTTGGTGTCAGGGATTAGTTCGGTTAAATGAAATACAAAGCCATCATTACTTAAACTGCCAGCACCCGTTACTCCGTTACCGATTTGAGGGGATACATTAGTGATCCAGCATAAACCCTTTTCAACTACGCCGTTTACATCTAAATCACCATGGTATATGCCCCCGCCTACAGCTGAAACAGTCGTAATCTCACTTACTACGGAAGTTTCTAAATAGGGTTCCTGGTTTATTACAGCAGGAGGAGTATTACTGCCATCTCCTTTCTTGCAACTAATTGTAAATATTAACAATACTCCCATCATTAAGGATAATTTAATCAATATACAGGTTTTCTTCTTCATATTGACTTTACTATTTATTTTTATCTATTTAGTTTCTATATCTCAATCAATCCTTTATGCAACGAACAGAATAACCACGCCCCCTGCTGACGGCGGCGGCGGTAACATCGTCGTTACCACTGCTTATGGACTGGATAAAGGCAAAAGTAGTAGAGTAATCCGAAAAGGACCACCAAGTACCGTTGTTTCCAACGTTGAGGAATGAACCATCGAGGTTGCTACGCGAGCCACCCGGAAGGGCTGTAAAGCCTGTTTCGTTGGTGGCCCCTGTGTTAGGGCTGCTCCAGTGGCTTGTTCCGGTTTCCTTTAACTTTCCGCCCGCTCTATCTTCACCGCCCGAAAAGTGTATCAGAGTTGCCCATTCGTCACTTGTTGGCACATGCCAGCCTGCTGGTGCTATGTTGCGGCTGTCGACAACTGCGTACCAATTATAAAGAGCACCATAAGTGCTTTTGTTGGTTGCGGCATCGTTGTTGTTCCAGCAGTAGCCCGGAGCTATCAAATAAGACCAGGCAGTGTTGTCTGTCACCAACGGAATAGCTGTGCCATCTTTGTATTTGGTTGTTTTAAGGTTTTCAACCATCCAAACCTGCGTGCCAATGGTGACAGTGTGGTAAACGTTGCCGTCAATGTCGGTTACTGTTTCACTTCCTGAAGTAGTTGTTTTGAACGAAACTTCGTTTCCGTATCCTGTCCCTGAGCTATTTATTGCATAAGCACGTACATAATAAGTTGTATTTGCTGCCAGCGTAGTAAGATTGCTTGAAAAGTTGCCAATGCCTGAGCCATTGGTTGTTTTAAAGTTGGCAGTTGTAGGGTTAGGAGAGGTTGCCCAGCATACGCCGCGTGCCGTTACTGCAGTGCCACCATCACTGGTGATATAGCCTCCGCTGACAGCCGAAGTGGTTGTAACAGAGGCAACTGATGTGGTTGTAACCGTTGGATACTGCACTGCTGCTGCGGTTGTAAACTTCCAAACGGGGCCTGTACTTGAATTGTTTTTATTGTCTTTAGCTACAATTTTCCAATAATAGTCAATACCGGCAGTTAAGTTGGTTGGCAAATAGCTGTTTGCTGTTTGGTCGGCGCTCACCTTGGTTGTTGGGTTGGGAGAAGTACCAAAATAAACATCATACGATAAAGGATCATTTTCCGGATCGGAGCATGTCCAACTTAATGTTGTTGATAACGATAAACCCGTTGCATTATTAACAGGGTTGGGAGACGTGGGTTGTTGCGGGGCTTGGTTTACAACCGTACTTTCACCTTTGATGCAACGCACAGAGATCCCATCTTGTTTATAGTTGTAGATGCTATATGCATGTGTGTCATCGTATCTCATGAGACGGTACATTGCCTCTGTGGATGAGACCTCAGTAGAAGACCACCAATAACCGAAGATTCCAAAATTGATGAATGTACCGAAGTAACGGTAACTGCCTGGAACGGCTGTAAACCCACTTTCGTTGGTTGCTCCGGTATTAGGAGCATTCCAATGGCTAATACCAGTCTCTTTCAACTTGCCGCCAGCAACACTTTCTCCACCCAAATAAGTCGTTAACACTGTCCATTCTGCATCAGTAGGGACATGCCAGCCTGTGGGGCAGAGCTTATCTGTGTTGACTGTGTACCAATTATAAAGAGCCCCGTAGGTGCTTTTATTTGTTGCTGCATCGTTATTGTACCAACAATAACCCGGAGCTGATAAATTAGCCCATGCGGAATTATCTGTAACCAACGGAATAGCTGTTCCATCATTGTATTTGGTCGTTTTCAAGTTGGATGCCATCCATACCTGAGTCCCGATAGTAACTGTCGAATAGGTATTTCCATCAACATCCGAAACTGTGCCATTGACAATTGTATTTGTTGTCACAAACGAGACTTGATTACCATATGATGTACCGGCGCTATTAATCGCGTAAGCTCTTGCATAATAAGTTGTATTTGAGCTTAAACCTAAAATTGAACTTGTGAAACTGCCGGTGCCAGTTCCATCCGTAGTTTTTGGATTAGCGGTTGTTGGATTGGAAGAGGTGCTCCAGCAAACCCCACGGGCAGTTACCACTGCACCACCGTCGGTCGTGATATTTCCGCCACTTACTGCCGTTGTTGCAGTGATGTTTGATATGCTTCCGGTAGTTAATACCAGTGATATAGCTGCAGCAGTCAGGGTAAGCTCATTCCCATAAGTTGTTCCAATACTATTGGTAGCATAAGCCCTCACATAATATGTTGCACCGGGCGTTAAGCCCGTAATTAAATTCGTGAAACTGCCTGTCCCTGCGCCATCCGTAGTTTTACTGTTGGCGGTTGTCGGATTGGAAGAAGTACTCCAGCAAACACCACGGGCTGTTACCGGTGAGCCTCCATCGTTCGTAATATTTCCGCCACCTGTTGCCGTTGTTGCAGTGATGTTTGATACGTTTCCGGTAGTTAGTGCTGGTGATATAGCTGCAGCAGTCATGGTAAGCTCATTCCCATAAGCTGTTCCAATACTATTGGTAGCATAAGCCTTTACATAATAGGTTGCACCGGGAGTTAAACCTGCAATTGCACTCGTGAAACTACCTGTTCCTGTCCCATCGGTGGTTTTACTGTTTGTAATTGTTGGATTAGCAGAAGTACTCCAGCAAACACCACGTGCCGTAATTGGTGCGCCTCCATCGCTTGTAATATTTCCACCACATGTTGCCGTTGATGATGTGATTGAAGATACCATAGTAGTGGTTAGAGTCGATAAAGTAGCTGTTGTTATTGTAGTTACCTGATTCCCGTAGGCTGTTCCGATACTATTAGTTGCATAAGCCCGAACATAATAGGTCGTTCCGGGAGTTAAGCCTGTAATAGCGCTTGTAAAACTTCCTGAGCCTGTTCCATCAGTAGTTTTAGCGTCTGCTGTAGTTGGGTTCTGGCTTTTACTCCAGCAAACCCCGCGGGCGGTAACCGAAGATCCACCATCGTTGGTGATATTTCCGCCGCTTGTTGCTGCTGTAGCGGTTACAGCGGATAAGTCAGCGGTTGTTAAAACGGGCGACAAAGCTAAAGTTGTAAATGCTAATTGGCTGCTATAACCCGTCCCAACTGAATTTATGGCGTACGCCCTTATATTATAGGTGGCTCCGGGAGTGAGGCCTGTGAGTGAGCTGGTAAAACTACCAGTAGCACTTCCACTACTTATCTTGTTATCTGCTGTAGTTGGGTTCTGGTTAATGCTCCAACAAACTCCACTGGCAGTTACCGTTGCACCACCATTGTCGGTTACCTGTCCTCCGGATGTGGCTGTGGTTGCTGTTATATTGGTCGCCGCTGAAACTGTAACTGTAGGAGCAGTCTTGATTGCTTCTTTTTTGCAATTCAAATTGAGCGTCAATAGTAGTACTGGAAGGAGTACCTTGTAAATAGTGGTTTTGGCTTTCATGGTCCTTTGGTTAAGTTTTTATTGGTTATAGATTGATCTCTAATTACCCTACTAATCAGACTTCTAATTCATTAAGATTAAACATACTGAATTCAGACTTTTAAATCAACTCGAATAGACCTTATCGTAATCCGAATAGTCTGACGAGCCGCACTCCGGACAAATTGTTCCATCTCCATCACCGCAATCATTGCAATATTTATGTCCACATTCACGGCATGTATGGACAGGGAAATAGTTTGAAAAGTCTGAGTCTAAAGCTTCCCGACTACACCTTGGACAATTACTTAAACTGCTCATAATTTAATTATTAAATTTTCGTAACTATTCAGTCGATCGTAGGCATTGACGCTTTATTCTCCTGAATTAATTATTTTTACCATTCAAGTGATACAGACAATCCATTATCAAGTTGATAACCAGATAATGAATTGTCCATTAATAAATTTTAGCCATCTTTTTTAAGAAGGATTACATACTCAAAACAGCACAAAAAAACGTAGGTTCACTTTCAATTTAAGTGACTGACAGTTCGCTTCAGCATTATTGCTTCACCTATACTGAGTATTGATATGCCAACTCCTAAGGCGCCATACCAATCAAATAAATCTGCCATACTTTACTGATTTTGGAAGCTAATTTATTTAGATGAATCTGTTTGGTCCGAAATGCGAAATCGTTGAAAGCGAACCCAACATCCCAGGAATCGTGCCTGCTACCCCATCCTTCAAGCTCAACCTTACGAGTGTTCAGATCAACATTGGTGGAATCACACTCGTAATCAGTGGGCTCTTGCTCAACACTGGCGTAATCATGCTCGTAATCCAAAGTTTCTCGCCCGACATCACCGAAATCATGCTCTATCTTGAATAGTAAATAGTTCAAATCAACAGAATTGCGCTCTTATCCACAAAAATTTAATGTGTGATTTTCTATGAATTGGTAAATCCATAGAAATTTGGCATAAGTCGGGAGTTGTTTTGCCAGCCTATCGAATTTATCCATCATAAATTCGAAGCGTCAAATAAGTCGTTAACTGTTTTAAAGTAAAAGTTTGGGGTAACCCCTACGCTTCTTTTAAAGGCTTCGTTAAATACCGAGTAGGTATTAAAACCAAGACGGAGGTACAATTCTTTTAAAGGGATGTCATTATTTCTGTCTGATATAATCTTTTTTGCTTCATTTATCCGAAGCATATTAATGAAGGTATTGAAGTTCATACTATAACGTTCATTGATAAATTGTGAAAGGTAACTGCGATTGGTATCACATCTTTCAGCCAATGTCTTCAATAAAAGATTCGGTTCCAGATACACCTTTAAATCCAGCTGTTTGTTTAATGAAATATCAATTTGATTTTTTAATTCTTCATCCAGTGCAGAACCGCTGTTGCTAATTACAATGGGATCATCTTCGTCTGTAATATTTGTCATTTTCACAAGTTGCGCATGGCCTGTATTTTCCAAACTTTGATACACCAAAATCCTATATGCCTTGTTTCTAATTCTATATAAGATAAAAATCACCAATAAAGCAGCAAAAATAAAACTTCCTGCAATGACCGACAAAACAATAAGTTTATCTTTCTGCTCGATAATGATTTGCTGAGTATTAATCTGTTGCTCTTTCTTTTCGGTATCGTATTTGAATCGAAACTCACTCATTTTATTTACGAATTCTCTGTTGTTGATAGAATCATTGACAATTACCCATTTTTTAAGATATTCGTTCGATTTTTTATAGTTGCCCGATTTCCCGTAATAGTCGCTTAATAGTTGATAACTGTCGTATATTACATAATAATCTTTCACATCATTAGCTAATTTGGATATTTCATTCATAATATCCAATAACTGAATCAATTGCTCACTTTTTATCTTTTTATCAACAGCTCTGCTTTTTATCAACAGCTCTGCTTTAGAATTCAAAAATGCAAGTTTAGCATCAGCATCCTTTATGGCATTTATTATAGAAATGGCTTCGTTGATGTATAAATCAGCTTTATCAAGACTATCAACTGATAAGTATGCCACGCCAAGATTGTTCAAAATCGTAGCTTTATCTCTGTTACTAAAATATGGATTCACCAATGCGTTTTTCAGACTTTGTAAAGCAGTTTTATAATCCTTTAATTGCAAATGACTTGCTCCTAAATCTGCTTCAATTAAATACAGTAATAGCTTTTTCGACTCAAATTCGTTGTTTTTAGCTAACAGTAAAGCTTCGTCGTAATATTTAACTGATTCTTTGTATCTTCTTATTTCAAAGTATATACTCCCGATTCTCTCCAGACTATTGACTTTAAAAGGCACTTCTTTTGTTAACTTTAGAGCTTGTCCGTACTTTTCAATGGCGCTGAAAAAATCTAATCTCACATTAAAATAAAAACCTTCACTGGCGTAAATAGCCGCCTGAAATTCATTGTCACTTTTTGTTCTGTTCATTAATTCAGCAAGATATTTTGTTATCAACGAATGAGTGGATTGCTGATTATTAAATACATAAATATAAATTTTTAGGATTTCCAAAAAGTCTGCATAGTTCCTTTTCTCTATTGTCATGTCAACAAATTGTTTGAAAACTGGTAATGACTCAGTCGAGTCATTATGAAATCCATTCAAATACAATAAAGTCTTATGCCGTAGCGCTTTATAAACATCGTCTTTTGTGCCATACTTATTCGCCGTTAATAAACATTTGTTATAATACTCTTCTGCAGCTTTGTAGTCACCTGAAATAAAATAGGCCCTTCCCAAAATATCGTAAGTCAGCGCCGTTGCTTTATTATATTCCAGCGTTTCTGCTAATCGTAAAGCTTCTTTTGCAAAATCTATAGATTTATTAGTGTCAACATAGCCATAGGCAAATGCCAGGTCGTTAAGCACTAGTATTCGCTCATGTCCTTTAGCTATAGTTAACTTTTGTTGCAGACTATCAATCTTGGTGTTTTGAGAAAACAAACTAACAGATACAGTTAAAAGTATTATGCTGATAAATATTTTCGCTGCCATATAAAATTTTGTTATTTTGGTTAAGGTTTATCTGTAAAATTAAAAATTAATATGTTAATATACAATAGGTTGGTTGTCATTTTTTTGGATGCGATAGATAAGAACATTTTATACAGATTGATGCACATCAATTATCAACATCGATGCCGATTTGCCATTAACCCCCAATAATCCAAGGTTTTCAATTTTGCAGTACTATTTCACCTGTAACCTGTAACAGCGTTTAATGCGGCTATCTGCAACAGTTTTGAAAGGGTCGCAGATGCAAGTTTAAGCGATGTAACTTATAAATATGCACCAACCGGGAAAATGGAATCGACCCCTGGACGAGGCAGTCCCTCCGTTGGGCTTCTGGCCTCCGGCAATTGCCTTCTCACGGCGTTCGATGCGCTTCATGTGCGAGCCAGATGGCATCTAATCTTGTGCAATGTGCTTCTGGTAACCGTCAATGGAATTTTCTCCGGAGGAGATCAATATCCATAGTAACGATAAATCATGAAGACCAATTTCCCGGTAGGGAATAAATTGGAGGTGTTTATGTCCTGACGAACAAACCTGGTTTTTGAGGTAGTTTTTCTATGGATATTGATGCCCTCCGGGCAAAAAAGGCATAAAATCAATGTTTGAACAGATTCAAAATATGCACCAGCTGGGAGAATGGAACCGGCCCTTGGGCGAAGCGGTACCTCCGTTGGGCTTCAGGCCACCGTCACTTGCCTTCTGGAGGCGTTCGATGCGCTTCATGTGAGAGACAGATGGCATCTAACCATGTGCAATGTGCTTCCGGTTGCTGTCATTGCACATCCGGAAACGTTCAATGGGCTTCCGATTGTTGTTATTTCATATGCGGAAACGTTCAATGCGCATCCGGTTATCGTCATTTCACATGCAGAAACGTTTAATGCGCTTCCGGTTGACGTCATTTCACATCCGGAAACGTTCAATGGGCTTCCGGTTACTGAAATTTACACGCTAATTTTTTTTGTCTTTCTTGGAGTAGTCCGTTTAGGCAAATTTCTGTTCTCTAGTTTTCTTGCCTGGATAAACTCGCTTATTTCCTTCCTTTCCGTATCGGTCAATGGTGGACTTTGTATGATAAAATCAACACCTTTCGGTTCTTTAATTATGCTCATATTATTTATATTTTGAAATATTTTTCCACTAAGATTTTCGCTGGTTGTGTTTCGATTATCATTCTTTGGTTTTTGAAATGATAAGCCCCCAGCGTTTTTTCATAATGATCAATCAGTTTTGTTTTTGCTGTAAACGCAACATAGCCGTCAAAACCTCTTTGAAAGGAGATTTTACAAGCATAAGCAACCAAATTTCCGGCAACTCCTTCGTAAATTTTGTTTCTTCCAATATTAAAAGATGCACTTTCCAAAAGGTTCATGAAAACATGGTCTTGTTCTATCGTTATACTCAATAAACCTTGTATGATATTCGAATTGTTTACGATTGTCAGTTTGTAAACTTCCTTCTTTATGTCATCAAATTCTGATTTCCAATTAAAATTCCAACCTCTGATTTTTGCAACATATTTTAGGTCAGTTTTACCCAGGCGTATAACTTCCGTTTGGAAACTATCTCCCGAAACTGTATTCAGGATTGAGTTTGTCAACCTATCGATTATAAAATCCTGCTCTATGTTTTTTGAGCTTCCCATTTTTCGAAGGTAGGTAATTTTCAGCTTTTTGCCAATTATTTCTGTTAGATTTTCGCTTCCATTGTTGCTCTATGCTGACGCCCAACTTGTTTTCAATATTACCAAAGATGTTCTATTCCATTGAAAATGATATGGATAGTTGCAACTTTGGTAATCATCCGCTTACCTCAATAAATTGGGATCTTCAATTTCGGTGTACTATTTCTCCGGCAATGTTCAATACGCTTCCGGTAGCTGTCATTTCACATCCGGCTAAGGTCAGAGCGCTTCCGGTTTGCGTCAATCGAATTTTCTCCGGAGGAGATCAATATCCATAGAAACGGTAAATCACGAAGACCAATTTCCCGGTAGGGAATAAATTGGAGGTATTTATGTTCTGACGGACAAACCGGGTTTTAGAGGTTGTTTTTTCTATGGATATTGATGCCCTCCGGGCAAAAAAGGCATAAGATCAATTTTGAATAGCATCAAAATATGCCCCAGCCGGGGAAATGCAACCGACCCTTGGGCGAGGCGGTACCTCAGTTGGGCTTGTGGCCACCGTCAATTGCCTTCTGGCGGCGTTCGGTGGGTTTTCTGTAATTGGCAGATGGCTTCTAGCCATGCGCAATGTGCTTCCGGTTGTTGTCATTTCACATGCGGAAACGTTCAATGCGCTTCCGGTTTCCGTCAATGGATATCGGGTGATTTTTGCAAATTTGTTGGGGGGAACAAAAGGCCATCGCTTGCAATAGGAGCCGCCCGGCCAGGCGGCTGTACAACCTGCCGGGGGATGGAGGTGGTTATTTCAATAATCCATCAACTTGTCTTTTCAATTTAGGAATATCCCTTGAAATGATTCCCCAAACAATTACATCATCAATTTTATCATAACCGTGAATGACCCAGTTCCTTTGATTCCCAAATATCGTGCAAATATTTTTTTATCTCACGCCGCATAGAGCAATTGTTTTGTTTCTTCAACACCTTCAATGAAGTAGGGATTGGAAAGGGAATTTTCAGTTATCAAGTCTACTTTTCTATTAAAGAGTTCTTCGAGCCGATAATGAAGTTCAAAATAATTATCTGTATATGTTTCAATCGGGATTTCTTTGAACGAGATTAAAATATCTATATCACTCTCGTCATTAAATTTAGCAGTACAAGCTGAACCAAATATATACATGGATTTTATGTCAAGTTTTAAACATAAATCAGTCAATTCTTTAATTCTATCTTGTATTATCTTGTTCATCGCCTTTTTTTATCAAAAATAGCAAATTTATAAACAATTCCCATGCGAGACGCTTTTCCACTTGCGTACAACAGGGCGAAGCGGTTCCTCTATTGAGCTTCCGGCCACCGTCAATTGCCTTCTGGGGGCATTCGGTGCGCTTACGGTAATTGACAGACGGCATCTAACCATGTGCAATTGGCTTCTGGTTGTCGTCATTTCACATCCGGAAACGTTCAAAGGGCTTCCGGTTGTTGTTATTTCATATGCGTAAACGTTCAATGCGCATCCGGTTATCGTCATTTCACATCCGGAAACGTTCAATGAGCTTCCGGTCACTGAAATCGGACATCCTGGCATGTTATGAGCGCTTCCGGTTTTCGTCAATGGTTATCGGGGATTGATTTTTGCAAATTTGTTGGGGGGAACAAAAGACCGTCGCTTGAAATAGGAGACGCCCGGCCTGGCGGCTGTACAACATGGCGGGATATGGATTGAGAGACGGCTGGCAAGCTTATTTTATTACTTTGTCCAATTCGCAATTACAAGTCCTTTGATTCTTATGAAGTGGTCTGTATTATTTGTCACCAGCTGTAGCCCGGAAGTCATTGCAATGCCTGCAATCAAAGTATCTGTATGCCCAATTTCAAGTCCTTTTTTTCTTAGCTCTGCTTGAATTGTCGCGGCTGATTTTGCCATATGCATTGTCAGCGGAATTACTTTGTTTAACCTAACAAAATCTTCAAACCTCGACAGCTGTTTTCTTGCGTCCTTGTATAAAAGTCCGTTGAGAATCTCGTAATAGGTAATGATGCTCAAACTTATGAAGCCATATTCCGTCAAGTGTTCGTCAACTTTATCAATAACCTTCGGATTGCCTCTTAAAAATTCCGAAAGAATATCGGTGTCAAGCATAGATGGCTTCATAATTCGATATTCCGGTCAAAAAGTTTTGTCCTTGCTTTTTTTGTTTGATTAAGAAAATCAGAATAGTCATCATTGCTCATATCGCTAAAGGCGCCACCAAAAGAAAGAATTTTCTTCCGTAAATTTTCAGAATGTTTTGTTGAAGGCGTTATCGAATGAATAAACTGGTAAAGTTCTTCCAATCGGTTAACCGGAACATCTTTCATCTCTTTAAGTATAGTGTTTAATGTCAACATTGTCGTCTATATTTTTATCAAAGGTAAACACATTATTTAAAACAGATCATCAAAAGGGTGAGTGATTCACGATCAACCAAACGATTGCTCAATATCTTTTAGACACGCCAAAATATCATATTGCTTGTCATTTTGCATAAATCAATGATTTTGAATGATCTATGTTTCTTCTAATGTATGGATTCTTTATCGCTTTGTTTTCAAGTAAATCTATTGGACGTCGAAAAAGGTCTTGCAGTGCAAATTTTAGGTTAAAATAACTGTCCGCATAATCGAAAGGGTCGTTGGAATCAATATCTACAACCAAATCAATATCGCTTTTCTCATTAAATCTATCTGTCAATACAGAACCAAAAACATACAATGATTTGACCTTATTCTGAAGGCACAAACTATTTATCTCATTTTTGTATTTATCCAGATACATAATCTAAAATTTTACTCAAATTTAATCAATCTCACGAAACTTGCAAAATGGCCACATCGCTTTGGGTGCGACTCCTTTCTAATTTCCTGTCAACGAAGCACGTTTGAGCTGGCGTTATGTTTTTGTTTGTATATTTGCATCGTAGTCCCGGTTGTCACTGACGAAAGTCACACAATCGGGTTTTGTTTTTTATGGTCCTTCCTTTTGTTGTGTAAAGTCGTCCAAGCCTTACTGACCTTCCCTAAAATAGCTTGAGAGGATTGATATTATGAAACTGCTTGTATTTTCTCCGGTGGAGATCAATATCCATAGAAACGCTAAATCTCGAAGACCGATTTCCCGGTAGGGAATAAATTGGAGGTGTTTATGTCCTGACGGACAAACCTCTGGTTTGTGGTTGTTTTTTCTATGGATATTGATGCCCTCCGGGCAAAAAAGGCATAAGATCAATTTTCAGGCAGCTTCTTATTCACTCGCTGGTACTGGAGATTAGATTCGAAGGTTAGCTTCATTTCTTGTTTATTTTGCTTTTGAGCTCTTTAGTCACCTTGTCAAAGTCGGACTCAAAGTTTTCAATCTGAATTATCCTATATTTTTCGAACTCGCTTTCGGCCAATGCTTTTGCTACTTCCTGACTGACTTTCCCCTTATGGTTTAAAATTGCTTCTTCGTTAAATTGCAAGAAAGTGTCCAATTTTACTACCCAATCTTTCATGTACATGAGGACACCCTTTTTTGCTTGATTTTCGGCGTAGTCGAGGTACATCGAGACGATGCGGTTGAGTCCGTCTAATTCCTCTTTTTTCAGATAGTTTTTTGCCACAACAACATCTCTTCGTCTGATTTTTCCTTGTGGGGAGTTTTTCCAGTATGTCGCGGATACGCTCTAATTGTTCATCAAAATAATCTTTTCCAAAAATGCCATGCGGGTTTTTCAGCCGCTCATCGTCCATCGCAAAACCTTTAATCAGATATTCTTTTAGCACCTGACTTGCCCATATCCTGAATTGAGTGGCTGCTTGCTACTCACTCTGTAACCAACCGATAATATGGCATCAAGATTATAAAATTGTGTTTTATATGTTTTCCCGTCGGCAGCAGTATGTGCAAAAATTGCACATACTGAATCTTTCGTCAGTTCGTTTTCCTCAAATATATTTTTCAGGTGCTTGGTTATAACAGTTCTGTCCACCCCAAACAGATCGGCAATTTTTTGCTGGGTAAGCCAAACGGTTTCATCCTGCACATAAATTTCGATGTGCACTTTGCCGTTAGGCGTATTGTACATAATCCAGTCTGTTGCACCTTCACGCTTTTCGATATCACCCTCTTTCATCGTGCTTGTATTAGATGGTTTTAGATTCAATACCGGCATCTTTCATAAGTAAATATCATTTGTAAATAATTGAATTTCAGAACGTAAGTATGGAATTCGCAGGTGGAATTACATCGCCTTTCGTGGACTTAGCCCATGCTAGTTTCATTTGCAAAGCGGTGTTGGTTCTCAACTGGTTCCTCCAGCGATCGAAAGCCATTATTGAATAGTTAATGTGATTTTTCGTCCAAGTCCGAGTTCCAGAAGTTTGTAAAGCGTTGAAAGTTGAATATCACTATGTCCATTTTCAATTCTTGAAATGAAACTTTTTTTTGTCCCGGTTTTTTGAGCCAATTGTTCTTGAGTCATTGAGCAAAGGCGCCTTTCTTCCTTAATTACTTCACCAATTGCAAATGCCTCTGCCTTTATCTCAAACTCTGTTCTCTTTATTGTCCCGATTTTACCATAGCGGGTATCGAGATGTTCATCGAAGGTCGTGATGTTTTTGTTAGGCTTATTTTCTGTTTTCATCTTTTCTCGCTGTCTTAGAGGTTATTAGAGCTTGATTGAAAACTCCAGATGTCCACCCAGGCCAAGTTCAACTATTTTTTGTAGCGTCGAAATACGAACTTCTTTGATGTTGTTCTCAATTTTCGAAATATAACCTTTGTTCGTTCCACATTTGTCGGCAAGTTCTTCTTGAGTCAGGCCTTTTTCAAGTCTGGCTTGTTGCAGAAGAAAGCCAAGCTTGAATGCTTCGTATCCTTTCTCTAACTTGTCTCGTTCAATAGTCCCTTTCTTCCCGTATTGTTCGTCAACAAATTGGTCGAGAGATTTTAAATTGCTGTTCTGTTTGCTCATTATTTTTGTCCTTTACTTTCTGCTTTTGCTGGTTGTAAAAGCCAGTAAAATAGTCTTTATACAAAAACACTGATCTTATCTTCTCAATGCTCATGGGATGCAAAGATAGTTAAAGTTGTCCGAATGTACAACTTCGTTGTTTGTCATAAATCCTAATATCCTATTCTTTTTCTGTTTGCCTGGGTTCGTTGTTGCTTCCGGTAATATGATTTGATTCTCAACCTTTGTCATATCATTGGCCTGTAATTGTGGAGGTTATTAAATAGGGTATCGCAAAATGAGATACCCAATTTAATTGCCATTAAGAAAAACTTGAAGAATATTCCATCTATATAAGATACAGAATATTATACACATAACCAAATTGAAGATATTATTTGTGCAAATCCGCGTCAACGGGGGTGGTTATGGGATTATCACATTTCCAAATTTCTCTGCTGTTCCGTCCGCCCTTCGACTTCGCTCAGGGACCGAAATTCTGCCTTTCCTTGCTTTTCGCGTGCTACCGCGGACGGTGCTCCGGCTCAATTCCCTTACCCAGGGTTCCGCTTCGCTCTACCCTGGGCTACCAATATGCCGCCGCGATGCGGCTGGATTCATTCGAGGGCGACATAGTGGTTGAAAACCAAAGTGATACCGTTTCCTATTCCATTGCCGTCTGCTTTAGCTGACGGGCAAAAGGATCATGTTTTAAAAGGGCTTTAGCCAAACCTGCTAATATTTGGCTAAAGCCCTTTCTTATTCGGACTCAGTTCCCGTCAGCTAAAGCAGACGGCAATGAAAAGAAAACTTTGGTAAGCACATGAACAAGCTCGCTTAGAGACCACCCCGCTCCGGGACCGTTCAATCACCACATCCTCACATCACCACATCATCACATCCTCACATCAGCTAATCATCACATTATTTGTGCATATTCCCTCTCGAGTAGGAGAAGTAAACACCCACCATACACAGCCCTGCGAATATCATGTAGACAAACTGCGCGGTACCGACAAACATTTCGTTCGGGACCTGAGCTATTTGGGCACCGTGGAACCGGGCGGAGAAGATCAGCATCACCAGGGTCATGCTGATCATCTGGCCAACAATGCGCATGGTGGAGGCGGTACCCGATGCGGTGCCGAGCTGTCGTTTCTCTACCGAACTCATGATGGTATTCATGTTGGGCGACGAGAAAAGGGCGAATCCGAACCCCATGAAAAGCAAAACTGCCACGATAAGCGGTTGCGGCGTATTCTGATTGACAAAGGCGAGAAAAAGCAAACCAACCGCGTTCAGGAACATTCCTGTGGTTGCCAGGATGCGGGGTTCGATCCTGTCCGAAAGTTTACCGGCATAGGGCGAGAGGATGGCCATCACCAGCGGCTGCGAAATCAGGATAGCGCCCGCTGACTGCGGTGACAACCCTTTGACTTTCTGCAGGAAAAGGCTCATAAGGAAGATGATGGAGGCGGTGGTGGAGTAGTTGATCAGCGCCGCCAAATTGGAGAAGGCGAACAACCTGTTTCTGGTAAAAAGAGCCGTGTCAAACAGTGGATGGGCCGATCTGCTGCACTGGACAACAAAAAGCACCAGCAGCAGGATCCCGAGCGCCAACAGGGCAAAACCGGTAGCCGCATGCAAATGGGAGGAGTAGTAAACAATCAGAAAAAGGGCTGAGCCATACAACAGGGCGCCGGTATAATCAAACTTTCCCGTGGATTTTGAGGAAGGATATTTTTCAATTTCAGGAAGGTGAGAAGGATCCCTAAAATGCCCAAAACGGAGGAGAAAAGGAAGATCGCCCTCCAGCCCAGATGCTGGGTGAGAATCCCTCCAACAAAGGGCCCCATGGCCAGGCCCAGATAGACTGCCGCGACACTGAACCCAAGCATTTTGCCCCTCTCGGATGGAGGGAAAGCGGAAATCAGTAGCGGGGCCCCGGTTGTCATGGTCATTGCCGCACCCAGTCCCTGCAAAACACGCATGCCTATCAGGAAGATCCCGGTAGGCGACAGGGCGCATAAAAATGTTGACAGGGCAAAAATCACCATCCCCAGCTTGAAGAGTTTCACCTCTCCTTTCAGATCCGCCAATCGACCGATGGGCAGCAGAAAGATGGCGGAGGAGAGCAGGTAAGAGGTGACGATCCAGGTGAGCGATACTGCATTCAGCGCAAACTCTTTTTCGATGGCCGGCAGCGCGATATTGACAGACGAGATAAGAAACGGCCCCAGGAATGAGGTGAGCGTGGCAACAGTGAGTACTGCTTTTTGGGTGTTGGTATGAGTCGTTGCAGTCATGATCAAAAATAAAAAATTATTACACAGAGTTACACAGAGGAAAAACACAGAGAACCACAGAGGTTAAGAAAATTCGTTTTATACTCTGTGAAACTCTGTGCTCCTCCGTGTAACTCTGTGTAATAATTTTAAAAATTACGATTTGAACTTTGCGCGCCTTTGCGGTCTTTCTTAGCGGTCTTTGCGTGAACCTTTTTTATCCCAATCTTAAATTAAAATATATTCTCACGAAAAAGGAGGCTCTTTGTCAGGATATTAAATTGGAAAGGATTAACTTTGCAACCTGATTTTTGCAAATAGTTATGATGCTATGAATGAGAAAGATATAAAATTGCTCTCTGAATTTCCACCCATATCCACCGCCACATGGGAGGAACAAATCAACATCGACCTGAAGGGAAAAGAGTACGAAAAGAGTCTGATCTGGAAAACCAACGAGGGCTTCAGCGTGCGTCCATACTACCGGGCCGAAAATATTGAGGGATTGGATTTTCCGGAGAGTTTTCCCGGCGAATACCCTTTCGTGCGCGGGAAAAGCGCCTCGGGAAACCGGTGGCTCATCCGGCAGGATATTCATGTAACCGATGCAGCATCAGCAAATAAAAAAGCCCTCGAAATTCTTAACAAAGGGATCACCTCCCTGGGTTTTATCTTCGAAGGATGCGGTAGGGTAACCGTGGATGAGCTGAAAACATTGCTCAACGGGATCCAACTGGAAGCAGTCGAGGTCAATTTCATCACCTCCTGCAAAACCAAAGAATTTTTTGAAAAACTACTAGCGCTGCTCATCGAACTAAAAGCCGATCCTGCAACGCTCCACATGTCGGTAAACCACGATCCGATCGGAAGATTTACCTTGCGCGGAAAATTCTGCAAGAGTGAAGCTGAGGTTTTCGAGAAGGTAAAGACCATGGTGGAGTGGGGCGAAAAATTTCCGCACCTGCATCTGATCGCGGTAAATGGTGTAAACTTCAACAACGCCGGCGCCTCCATCGTGCAGGAGCTTGCATTTTCGCTGGCCATAGGCGCCGAATACATGACCAGGCTCACTGAGCTGGGTGTCGATGCGGCCCTGGCGGCGAAGAAGATCAGGTTCAATTTCGGAATCGGTGGTAACTATTTCATGGAGCTGGCCAAGCTGAGGGCCGCCCGAATGTTGTGGGCCAACATTGTCAAAGCGTACAACCCAATTTGCACTTGTAATGAATCGACCGGGAAAGGGGAGTTTTGTCCCTGTGCGGCCAAAATGTATGCCCATTGCGAAACATCGACATGGAACATGACCGTTTACGATCCCTATGTCAACCTGCTTCGGACACAGACGGAAGCCATGTCTGCGGTGCTTGGAGGAGCGGATTCGATTACGGTTTTGCCTTTCGATGCGGTGTATGAAGAGCCTACCGCCTTTGCCGAGCGCATTGCCCGGAACCAGCAGTCGTTGCTGAAAGAGGAGGTGCACCTGGATAAGATCGCCGACCCTGCCGCGGGATCCTATTATATTGAAATGCTGACCGCTTCGATTGCGGAGCAGTCGTGGAAACTCTTCCTCGAAGTGCAGGACAAGGGTGGATTTGTAGCCGCTTTCAGGAGTGGTTTCGTCCAGTCGTTGGTCAATGAGATGGCCGATAAACGCCGGAAAGCGATCAGTTCAAGGCGAGAAAACATACTAGGGGTAAACCAGTTTCCAAATATCAACGAACAACTCGAACCGGGACTTCCAGCTTCACTCTTCGAAGCCGAAGACCAGACCGCTGAGGATGCGGAGGTGGAGACACTGAAACTTTTCAGGGGGGCTCAGCAGATTGAGGCCATCCGTTATGCCACCGACCTGTTCGCGGCCAAAAACGGACGGCCAAAAGCCTGTATGCTGCCGATCGGTAACCTGGCGATGCGGAAAGCAAGGGCACAGTTTGCCTGCAATTTTTTCGCGGCAGCCGGATACGAAGTGGTCGACCACAACGGATTTGATACCATCGATGAGGGATTTCAATCCGTTTTGGATGCGAAAGCGAGCCTGGTGGTCCTTTGCAGTTCGGATGAAGAGTATGCCGCTTTAGCGCCTGAGCTTTTTGCCAAGTTGCGCAACCGAACCATCATGGTGGTTGCCGGAGCCCCTGCCTGCATGGATGAACTAAAAGCAATTGGTATTCAGAATTTTATCAACGTCAAAACCAATCTGTTGGAAGCGCTGACTGCATACAATAAAATGTTGGGAATTAAATAATATTTCAAATGAATACTTCGTGTTCCTTTGTGTAATCCTTTGTGACCTTCGTGGTAAAAAACAAGACGTAAAATTTAACCACAAAGAACTCAAAGGAATGCACGAAGGTTTCTCAAAGGTTTCACAAAGTGGGAAACGAGTAAAATATAGATC
>Ga0265297_10001940_pt1 | contig 44719 bp, 57 predicted proteins | sample Munlanlwell13791_FD_192502 | JGI IMG/M metagenome (GOLD analysis project Ga0265297, IMG submission 192502) | Leachate microbial communities from a municipal landfill in Southern Ontario, Canada - Leachate well 137-91 | ecosystem: Engineered > Solid waste > Landfill > Unclassified | place...
AGACATTAAAACAACGGCTCCTTTATCTGTCCTTGACCAGATAAAAGCTATGCAAAATACCAGTCCAGCACATGAGTTAGATGAGAAGTCAGAATCTGAAATGGAGGGATAGCCAATGGCTACCAAGAAGGTATTTGTTGTAAACAAGAGTGCACATGACTTTAAGCCGGCTGAGGGATATGGTGAGGTGATATTCCTCAGCGAAGGTTCTATGAATCGTTACTCTACAAATTCTATGATTAGGCAATTTAAGGAAATCATGGAGAATTCGGAGAAAGGCGATTACATAGTTCCTTGTTCCCTCAATGTTATGAACTCTATTGCGTGTGCTATCTTTGCTCACAAACATGGCTGCTTAAATCTATTATTGTTCAAAGATGGTATCTACATCGAAAGGAATCATGTATTATGAAAGATTATTGTGAGTTCTATCCAAAGCCTGGCGGAGATACTTGTGTCTGTGATGCAGGTTCTGATGTAAGTGGAACAACAGACTCAGATGATATCTGCAGTAAAGAATATTCATTAACTTGTCAATATGCTAATGAATTACGAACTGATAAATCAGCACCTTCTTGACAATATCTCAAAGGCGTGATACAATGATTTATATTTAATGAAAGGAGAAACGATATGAAAAATAAGACATTTAAAAGATGGAAAGAATTAGGTTTTTATGTAAGAAAAGGAGAAAAATCTAAGAAAAGAAATAAGCGAGGAGTATGTGTCTTCTCAGAAGATCAGGTAGAAGATATGTATGAAGACTACTACGATGATGCAAGATATTCTGGAGGAGATCCATTTGACTATTATGATTAAAGATGAAAGGAGCAAAAGCAATGATAAGTGAAAGAACTTTGAAACAATGGAGAAGAGATGCTATAGTTATTCCAGATGCTATAGCATTAGAGATGCCAAACTATCCAAAAGAAAGTCCTGTGTTTCATGCTTATCATGAGCAGAGAGAACGAATCCTTCGTTTAACCCAAGAACTCATGGACTATCATTTAATGATGAAAGGGAGATGAAAGATGGAAAAGAATGAATCCTTAGTAACAATCAAAGCTGAGCTCGATCCTACTTCCACCGGTACAAGCCAACGATATACTGTTGGTGAAAAAGGTGATGGTATTTCTGGTGCTATCTACCTCTCAAAGCATATTGAGCTTCCTTGTGAACTCACTATTCAATTTTCTAAGAAAGGAGTCAAAGATGACATTTCCAATCGCTGAACATCCTTCTTGGGAAATTAAAGATTCATCCAAGCTCGATGACTACATCCGTTGTCCTCGTTATTACTTCTATCATTATATGCTCGGCTGGTCTCTTGATGTTCCAGAACATGACTTAGTCTTTGGCGATGCCTTTCACCATGCTCGTGAGCATCAACTCTTATTCGGCTACGATGATGTTCAAGGTGCTTATCAGGCATTTTTAGATGTCTATCGAAAGGAGTTTCCACCTGAGACTGATGCCCTCTACCTTCCTAAGGTACCTACTGCAGTAATGAATGCTATTATGCAGTTCGCCACCAACTATTCCCAAGACCTTGTCGACAACGAGGTTGTTGAATTAGATGGAAGGAAGATGACTGAAATAGCTGGAACGGTTCCGGTTGATGAGAAGCGTGTTCTCCACTACCGAATGGACTCTATTATGAGACGCAAAGCAGATGGGATGATATTCTCTTGGGATCATAAGACTACGTCTGGCAAGTGGATACATGATACGAGATGGGATAGAGACTTATTCCTTGGAATACAGAATGGAACTTATACCCATTGTCTCTATTGTATGTTCCCTGTTGAACATATCCTTGGTGTTGAGTTTGATAAGACTGGATTTGAGTATTTGAAGAAAGGAAGCGCTAATCGTCCGGCTGGCTATTATGCCACAACAAGACGTGTTCCAGCTTTCAAATCACCGGAGCAAATGAACACTTGGCTCTGGCTAGTCAATACAATTCTAGATGAACTCGAAAGAGATATGGATAGATTGACTTACTGCACCGAGGCAGACGATGTCTTCATGGCTTTCCGCCAGAATCCTAAAGCCTGTAACGACTATCGTGGTTGTGAGTTTCATGACTATTGTTTAGCATGGCAGAATCCATTGAGAAGATGTTACGAACCACCTCTCGGTTTCATTCAGAAGTTCTGGAATCCTGCGGAGAGGGAAGCAACTGTTAAGAAAGACTTGAGGTTTATAATATGAAGAGAAAATATGTACATAAAGAAGGATGCTCAAAAAGAAAGGCTTGGGCTATAAGACGTAACTGGCTCATTAAAAGAGTTAGAGGTGCTTTGTCAGTATTCTCAATAGAAAACAGAAAGTTCATGCGAGAGCTCATGAATGAAGAAGACTACGGTCTAATAAACAGAGTCGCAACTGGCATAGCAATAATAGACGAAAAAATATCTCGAAGTAAATGGAAGGAGTAAAAGAAAATGGCTTACGATGCTGCCGCCGAACTCAAACGAGTTCAAGATTTTTACAAAGGAGACAAACTCCAAAAACGATTTAGCGCTCTCGTTACCGGCGAAACAAATGCTGGAAAGACTTTCTTGCTAAGAACAGCACGAAGACCTGTCCACATAGATTCCTTCGACCCTGGTGGGACAAAAGGTCTTCGTGACTTAATCGCCTCAGGTGATATTGTAGTTGACACGCGCTATGAAGACGATGATCCTTTCTCACCTAAGGCTTATGCCGATTGGAAGAGGGCAACAGATGTACGATTTCAAATAGGTTATTATAATCAGTTTGGAACCTACTGCCTTGACTCTGCAACTACCTTTGGCATTGCAGTGATGAACTACGGCTTAAGTAACAAAGGACGTTCAGGTGAAGCACCTCAGATGCGTGTTGACTATCAACCACAGAAGATTGAAATGACTAATTACTTCCGCAAGCTGATGAATCTTCCTTGTGATTTTATTCTCACTGGTCATCTTAAAGAAATGAGAAAGGTTTTATCTATTGATACAAAGACCGGTGTTGTAAGAGAGGAAATAAAGTTTCGTTTCTATACTACTGGTCAAGCAGTTGTTACCATTCCTCTTCTGTTCGACGAAATCTATGTTCTCACTGGGAAGAATGATAGAGATGGTGTCAAGCGCGAAATGCTTATTGATTCATTAGGTGAATACATAGCTCGTTCACGGCTGAAATCTAAAGGACTGCTCAATGCTATTGAACCACCTGATTTGAAAGCGTTATTAAAGAAAGCAGGATTTGATGCGGAGGATAAACCAAAGCTTCAATTTACATAAGTTAGTTTAACAATTAAACAATCTAAAAAGGAGAAGAAAATGAAAAAGTATGGATTAAGAATTGGTAATGTAGGGATTGAGTTTAGCTCAGTCGAAGAAAGAGACAAAGCATTATATGCCTTTACCAAAGGCTGTGACGTAATCATAAGTGACTCAGGATTACGTTATAAAGATGGTGAGGGAAGTTTCTCTGTCTATGATAGAGATACAAAGGAAATTCTTACAAACTGTAGTGTCTGTCATGGAGTATTCGGAGTAGACTCATGCTCGGAAAGGGAGTATCCATACAGGACATATAATGACAAGTACAATACCACCAATAACTACATCTGTGATGCTTGTCTTGCAAAGAGGATTAAAGAGAAACAGATCTTCGATGCTCAGCAATTATTAAATAAAGAAAAGGAGGACTAAAAGGCAAATAATAAGATGTAAAAGCAAATCAACCTAAAACAATTTAACAAAGGAGGAAACAAAAAATGTCAATGACAGATTACAGTAGTTTGGAGAAGGAAATCAAAGAAGCTCCCGAACCAACAGTTCTCAAGAAAGGAACTGAAGTGAAAGCAAGAATTATCTCTGTGAGAACAGGGGTGGTGGAAAAAGAAGACAGCGACTACTATGGAATAAGTTATTTCTCGGTAGTCTTCGACGCTCCCAATGAACCACTCGCAAAAGAATTCAGTGATTTCTTCTGGGATCTGGCTGGACTCAAAGAAATGGTAAATGAGAAACAATACCTCGCAGCTCTCCGCCATTTCCACAATTTTGCTGATGCTTTCGGCGTCGACTACAGTCGTCCCTTCAGTATCGAAGATGACCTGCCTGGCAAAGAAGGCTGGTTGATTGTCGGCATTAAGAAGTCTGATGAATACGGAGATCAAAATACAGTGCAGAAATATTTATCTCCGAATTCAGGAGCAGCCACGCCTAAGACTTCGGCTGATGAAGGACCTAAGGCACCGTTTTAAGTTCGTTTAATCATCGAACGAACTCAGACGCCTGTCGTTTCAAAAGGTAAGACATCTGCAGACAAGGTAGGAAATACAGGCTCAAATCCTGTCAGGTGTCACCATTAATTTTGGAGACCGGAAATATGCTTCTTAGCAACGCTATGTTGGGGTAGAAGAGTTAAGTGGAGATATCCGGTCTCCTTTTAAAAAAATAAAAGGAGAAAAAGATGTTCGCTGAAGACTTTACCAATCTTGTGAATGAACGCCTTGCTCACTGCAAGAAATTGTTAGGTTTGAAAGGCGCTGATTATGCAAGCAAAAAAGACAGGCTGCACAATTTCAAAGTTGGTGCAGCTCTCTGCCGGCAGACTCCTGAGCAGTTTGCTTTGGATTTAATGGCAAAGCATATAGTTGCCATGTCGGATAAGATAGTTAATAAGGAGAAAATGTCTGTTGAATTTGTGGCAGACAAATTCTCTGATATTATTAACTATGTTCTACTCATCGAAGCACTCAACGAAGAAAGGAAATAAAATGGACTGGGACATCTACTTCCATGATATTTGTCAAGCTGTTGCATCTAAATCACCTTGCTTATCAAGGAAGATAGGTGCCATCCTCGTGAAGGATCATTCGATAGTCTCAACTGGCTTCAATGGCCCTTCACGAGGTATCCCTCATTGTGGGCATGAGAGATTTATGAAGGATGATGAGCTAGTAAAACTGCTACATAAAGGAAGTCATTTACTTTCTACTAGAGTTAGCAGAGAATGTCCACGAAGAATCTTAGGTTATACCTCTGGCACTCATATGGAGCTTTGCCCAGCTCAACATGCTGAAGAGAATTGTGTATCTAATGCCGCTCGACTTGGTGTATCAACAGTTGAAACAACCCTTTACATGAACTGTATCATTCCCTGCAAGAACTGTTTCGGTACGTTGATTAATGCAGGGATTGCCGAAATAGTCGTTGATGATACTGTTGTATATGATAAGCATACACAGTATCTAATTGATAATTCTAATATTAAAATAAGGAGATTTGAACTATGAAAAAAATTATATATTTCATAGAAAGGTTCCTTGATAAGTGGCATAGGAAAGCTCATACAGACCTTAATTATTTAAGATTAGTTGAAGCTCTTGCTGAGGTGGATAAGCTCAAGAAAGAGAAATATGAATTAGATAGCCAAGTTAAATCATTGACTCTTCAGCTTGAAATAAAACAGATGAATGATTTCTTACAAATAGGAGGATTTAAAAAATGAGTGAAAAAGAAACCAATGTAGCAGATTACAAGCCTAGATTCTCATTTGAGATTTCTGAAGAACAAATGCTTCGAGCGAATAAGCTTCTTACCCAATACGGCTTACGCAAAGCAATCTTTGGAAAAGTTCTTGACGACATACTAGATGCTATCGAAGTTGATGCTGGCATGACTACTGGCTTATTAATGTCTGAGTCTGTTGTAATGAAAGGTATCATGGCTGCTCTGGCTGATAGAACGAAAGTGAAGAAAGGAGGTAAGTGATGGCAGACCTTGATTCTCTTGGTTACAAATCTATCATCGACATGAGTAATGATGAAGCTATTGACACGCTCCGTCAGATACGTCTTAGTCGTCGTGTTCCAGATAAGAAACCTAGAACAACAACTAAAACAATAACGAAGAAAGTCGCAGCCGCTGTCGATGCTGATATGGCGGCTAATTTATTAAAACTCTTAGGAGGTAGCAATGAATAGACTACATTTGATTCTTGGTATAATACTTCTATCATCCCCTTTCATATCATTAACTATTTGGATGATTAGAGAGTCTGGATGGCTAATAGCATTTGTAGTATGGGGAACAGTAAGCTTACTTACAGCTATGATTTTATCAGGTATATATCTAATAACAAAATCTTTTGGAGGTTAATTAAATGACAATCTCAGTTGGCCGTGTAGGAATGATTCCTATCTCATCTGTAATCATCGCTGAAGATCGAGCCCGTGAGGACATGGGAGATCTTAATGCACTAGAACTCAATATGAAAGAGAGTGGACTTATCACACCGTTGGCTGTTAAGGATTTAAAGAACGGTACATTCTTACTCCTTGCTGGTGAACGTCGCTTCACTGTACTCAAACAAAACCAAGTACCTGAGATACCAGCTCGTATCTATGAACAAGACCTCTCCGAACTCGAGATGAAAATTATTGAGAAGTCTGAAAACTTCTTTCGCAAAGATATGGAATATTTTGAGATGGATAAACTCACTCTTGAGATACATAGAATGCAACAAGAACTCCATGGTGAGCAAGCTCCAGGGCCTGGTCAGGCCGGCTGGTCTATGTCTGATACAGGTGATATGATAGGTGGCGTTTCAAAGGCTACTATTTCTCAATCAATCAAGCGTGCAGAGTTAAGAGAGGCATTACCTGAAGTATTCAATGACTGTAAAACAGCCGCTGACGCACTCAAGATGATTAAAAAACTCGACGAGGCAGTTGTTAAGCAAGCTATTGCAAAACAGATAGAGGTAACAAATAAGAACGATACAACATCTGTATTGGCAAAGCTTGCAAAGTCCTATATTATTAAAAGCTGTTTCGATGGCATCAAAGAAATCCCTGCTGGCGTATTCCACTTAGTTGAAATCGACCCTCCTTATGCAATTAAGATTATGGAACAGAAAAAATCTGAAGGTGAGTCTCAATATTTAAAAGAGGAATACAATGAGATACCAGCTGAGATCTATATGAATGGAGATCCTAATGGGACTTGGAAAGGAATGAAGACATTATTAAAAGAATGCTATCGAGTAATGACAGACCATTCTTGGCTCCTTTGTTGGTTCGGCCCTGACCCTTGGTTTGAGCAGATATATAAAGCTATTATCGAAGCAGGTTTTGAAACAACAAGGATGTGTGGTATATGGACTAAGAACTCTGGACAGACAAAGGTACCTGAAATAAAATTAGCTAATGCATACGAGATGTTTTTCTATGCCTGGAAGGGAAGACCTGCTTTGAATAAACCTGGTAGCACTAATGTATTTAACTATTCTTCAGTACTCTCACATACTAAGAATCATCCAACTGAAAGACCTATAGAATTAATGAAAGATATATATGACACTTTTGCTTTTGAAGGTTCAAGAGTGCTTATCCCATTCTTAGGAAGTGGTAGTGGTCTAATTGCATCACATCAGTTAAGAATGACTGGTATAGGTTTTGAATTATCTAAAGCATACAGAGATTCATTTCTAGTAAGAGCAAATAGCTTATAAGGAGTAATATAATGAAGAATTTTGCTGATAATTTTTGGGATAAGGTAAATATTAAAGGTGAAGATGACTGCTGGGAATGGAAAGTAGCTAATCATAACAAATATCCTACAGTAAAATTAAATAAGAGAACTCACTCAGCTAGTAAGATAGCATGGATATTATCTGGAAGGTCTATAGAAGTCAATAAATTACTACTTCACAAATGTGATAATAAAAAGTGTGTCAATCCTAATCACTTATACTTAGGGACTTATGGGGATAATATGACTGATAGATGTAGTAGGTATATAGGCCGAATAGGAAAAGTTGGGAGATACTCTAGAGATGAAATAAATAAAATGATACAGATGTTTAATAGTGGCATACCTAGAAATAAGATTATAGATACTTTTGGTATTAGTAGAAGATATCTATATAAACTAATTAGTGGTGAAATGGGAGTTAATAGTAAATAGTTCGTTCAACAATTAAACGATCTTAAGGAGTTAAGATGCGACATACTTATGTCCCTCCATCTGGAGATACTAATGCCAAACTAGCCGGTTGCGGTGAACAGCCAGGCTATCAAGAAGTTCGAGCTCGTCCTCCTCGTCCATTCATAGGGCCGGCTGGACAAGGTCTTGATGATTGCTTAGCAATGGTAAAGATTCCACGGCGTGAGATATATCTTACTAATGTAATTAAAGATCTTGACAAGCCATTAGCTGCTTACATCAACCTTGACAATCGAGGAAAGTGGACTGTGTCGGCTGAAGGTCTTGAATATATCAACGAGCTTGGTAAGGAACTTAAATCATTAAACCTTAATGTCATTGTAGCCTTTGGCAACATCGCCTTGTTGGCTCTATGCAATCGAGTTGGTATAACAAAGTGGAGGGGTTCAGTCCTCGAATCAACATTAGTGCCTGGATTGAAAGTGGTTCCTACATTCCATCCAGCCACTTTCATACCTCCAAAGTTTAATTTTTTAAACAAACCTGTAATTTGTGAAGATTTAATGAGGGCTAAGTATGAAGCAGAATTTAAAGAAATCAGACGAACTCCACGCAATGTGGTTACTGCCCCAAGCTTTAACCATTCTATCGAAACCCTTCGTCATTGTTATAGAGTCGGAAGACTTGGCCAAATTATTGGTCTCGATATTGAAGTCATACATGGAGAGGTTGACTGTATTGGAGTCTCTTGGTCTCCAACTGACTCTATCTGTATCCCATTTAGAGGACCTCACGGAGATTACTTTACAGTTGAAGAAGAACTCCAATTAATGAAAGGTATTGCCTATATTCTTCAAGATGAAGATATTCAGAAAGTTGGTGCTAATTTCATCTTTGATACTCAATTCCTATTTCATAAGTATGGAATAGTTCCACGTGGCTCTCTCCATTGTACACAGATTGCACAAAAGATTTCCTATCCAGATTTTCCAGCCGGCCTCGCTGCCGTAACAACTATGTACACAGACATTCCTTATTACAAGGAAGATGGTAAACAGTGGATGAAGATGGGAGCTGGTACATGGGAGGAGTGGTGGAACTACAACGGCTTCGACTCATTCATTCCAGTCGAAACAATCCCTAAGCAAATAGAATGCTTAAAGAAACAACACAACTTTGATACCTACGAGAGGCAACGTAAGTTAATTAAACCTCTATTATACATGGGAGAGCGCGGAATTAGAGTCGATGTTTCAGGAATGATGGAGTATGAGAAAGAACAAAGTAAAATTCTTGATGAGAAATCTGCTGAGCTTAAATCAATAGTCGGCCGAGACATAAATCCAAATAGTCCTAAACAACTAATGGAATATTTCTATAAGGAACTTGGTAACAAACCTTATAAGAAGAAAAACGCAACTGGTCAATACAACGACTCAATAGACGTTGATGCACTCAAACGTCTAGTTCGTCAGGGAGGGAAGGCTTCCGAGGCAGCTCGCATAATGCTTGATATAAGAAGTCTTTCGAAACGTATCTCAACATATTTAGATATAGGAAAGGTGGATAAAGATGGAAGGTATCGTTCTTCTTATAAGCCTGTCGGGGCGGAAACCGGACGACTGTCAAGCGGTGAAACTATTTTTGGAACCGGCGGAAATCAACAGAATTGGCCACATGATTTGCTTAGATTCTTTCTCTTCGACGAAGGTTATATTGGATATTCCTTCGACCTCTCACAGATTGAAAATAGAATTGTTGCCTACACAGGGGGAGTCCTTGCTCAAATTGAGGCCTTCGAGCAAGGAATAGATCTTCATACTCTGACTGCTTCAATCATCTTCCATAAACCATATAGTCAGATATCGAAAGTAGATGGTTCATCATCACTTGGTGATGGCAGACAGAGTGAACGCTATTGGGGCAAGAAAGGTAATCATGGAATCAACTACGATGAATCCTATAAGAAATTTGCTCTCGTCAATGAAATCACTGAGACCGAGGCCAAGCAAACTCTTGAAGAAATCCACCAAGGATATCCACAAATAAGGGATGGCTACCATGCTATGATTCAGGAGATGCTTAAATCAACAAGGACTGTAACAAACTTGTTCGGCCGAACCAGATTATTTCTCGGCCCTGTTCATGAATCTTATCCCAATGTTCCTAAGCACGCTTGTGTTGAAACCTTCCGTCAAGCCTATGCTCACTTTGCTCAAAGTACTTGTGCTGATAAAGTAAATGAACAAGGTGTGGAACATATCTATTATGACCAAGAACATTATGGCTTAGTTGAACTCCTTGCTCAAATCCATGACTCAGTTGTATTCCAAGTTCCTTTATCTCTACCTTGGATTGAACATGCTAAGATTCTTATTCGTATCAAAGCATCTCTTGAAACACCTTTGATCTGGCACGACAGAGAAATCCCTACACCTGTTGATTTAGCTATAGGAAAAAACATGTGTAAGGAGATGATGGAAGAGATGAAGAGTAAAGATATTCCAAACGATGAAGAAAAATTAGCTGAGAAACTTCAGCTTATTTATAATAAACTAAAGGGATAGTGGTTCAAGTAAAAAAACTAAGGAATTCTAATGGCACGTAATCTCTCTGATTGGCTCGACAGTTTTATGGAATTAACTGACAATAGTGAACCTCCAGCTCTCTTCCGCAAGTGGGCTGGCATCTCAGCAATCGCTGCTGCTCTCCAACGAAAGGTTAGATTGGAACTTGGTTTATCACTAACTTTCTATCCTAACCTTTACATAGTTCTAGTTGGTCCTTCCGCCACTGGAAAAGGAACAGCTATGAAATTCGCCTCTGACATTATTGAACAGGTTCCAACCATTCGTCTTAGTGCTCAGGCTACCTCATTGCAGGCTCTGATTCGGCGGATGAAGGAAACAAACTTAACAGATGTTAATGTGGAGACAGGTGAACAAACTTACCACTCATCTCTTACAATCTTCTCTACCGAGTTCACTGTGTTCCTAGGCTACCATAACCAAGAATTAATCGCCGCTCTCTGTGAGTGGTATGACTGTCATAATAGGTGGACATATGAAACTATTGCAAGAAAGAAAGAGGAAGTTGTCGGAGTGTGGGTTAATCTCTTTGCAGGTACAACACCCGATGCTATTCAGGCGTCTCTTCCTATCGAATCGATTGGTGGAGGTCTTACCTCAAGAATTATTTTCGTCGTTGAAGAAAAACGTGGAAAACTGGTGGTTGTGCCCACTAAGACTGAAAGAGAAATGCAACTACAACAGAAACTTGTGTATGACCTTGAGGCAATCAATAGGCTCAGTGGTATTATGCAGTATACAGAAGGATTTCTCAAAATATATTCCGACTGGTGTTATTATGCAGATGGCCACAGGCCTTTCCAAGACAAAAAGTTTGATGGTTACTGTGGACGACGTAGAAAACATCTAATAACCTTAGCTATGGTTTGCTGCGCTAGTCATTCTGATGAGATGATAATTACTTCAACAGACATTGAAAGAGCTATTGAACTCTTAGCTGAGGTTGAGATTAAAATGGGTAAGGTGTTTAAAGGTATGGGTAGGTCAGGAACGGCTGACTTACTTAACGATGCTATTACTTTCGTAGCTAATAGTGCAGTGGCTGACATTCCACTATTCCAATTCGCTCGTTACTTCGAGGGAGATATGGATAAGATTGAAATGGATAGAGTTATTACTACACTTGAAGCTATGAATTTAATTAAGGTAATTAAATCTCCAGGTGTAGGAATAACTTTACATATTATAGGATTTGATAAATGAGTTTGTTTAATTAATAAACGATCTTATTTCTTATACCTAATTTTCATAACAGCTTCTTTAAACTCATCTGATATGACACCACCAGCGTTATATACAATAGCTTCTTCTTTTCTCAGCTGCTCCTTTTCCTCTGGAGTGGCTGACTCAAGACGCTGAACATACAGCTTAGCTCTTGCATCTGTATCTGGTGTTCCCTTCAATGATAACCAGAAAGAACGATTGGGAAGTTCTTTAATCTTCTCTTGGAAGATAAACCTATCCTTTAATCTATCTTCTGTAGCTTGGTCTTTAGAAGTAGCTCTAATATAATCAGTAACATCTGACCTCTTCCCACCTTCATAAAGGAATGATTCAACTCTCTGATCAAGTCCTCTATTCTCAACCCATCTCTTCAACATACTCTCTTCTCTTGCCTGTTCGATAGAAGAAGCGTATTGAGTATAGGGATTAGTAATACCTATAAATCTCTTAGCTATAGGAGTCTTAGATAACACCTCAGCCAGATGCATCTCTTTTTTATTTTGAGGGAGGCCATGGAAAGCTGCATCATAACCCTGTCCAACTAACCAACTCCACATTGAGCCGCCGGTTACAAGTTCTGACAAAGTATATTTTAATCTCTCAGGAGATAATCCAGTAACTGAGCCAATATCTATTAACGCTTGAGGTGTCTGACCTGGAATGTATTCCTCTTTACTTTCAGGCCATCCTAGAGGCTTATCAGTCTTCTTCCAAATATCATCGTTCTTCCAGAAATCCTTATTATACATATAGCCGAGAGTCCCACTTACTGTTGGCGGAAGAGATGAAATAGCTACTGGAGAAATCTGTGATAAGGAATTAGCTACTCCCTCAGCATCGACTGGCTGACCTGTTGCCTTATCATACGAAGCTTCAAAGAACATCTTGAAAAATTTCTGTCCAGGATCTAATGGTATCTTAATATAAGGATACCTTCTCTGTCCCTTCTCATCATCAAATCCAAGACCATCACCTAAGGGAATGACTAAGTTTCCCTGCATGGCTATGTCACCTTTAAGTGCTTTTAATGTCTCAGGATTAAGTGCTTGATTAGCAATATAGAGACCAGTTACAAGAGCGGCAAACTGTGAAAGTTTATATGTTGACTGAATAGGATTATCTTTGAATGATCTAAACATTCCTCTTGTTCCCTGAATACTAGCATTAAGATAAGGCAGACCATTATCAAGGGCTTTACCTATTCCTCCGCCCTGACCAAAGTCCATATAATCTCTAGCGGCAAACGTAGCCTCTTGGGTTATCTTCTTATCCTTAGCTGCTTCTTCATAACTAATACCTTGCTCACTTGCCCTTCTCTTAATAACTCTATCTCTCACTGCAAGCCTTGTCATTATCTCTGAGGTCTCACCAAAATAGCCAAGGAAGTTTTGAACATTATCTATTCCGCCTTCTATATGTCTTCCACGCTGCATCAATCTACCTTGATGAACAAGGAACTCCATGCCACCACCTTCTTTAATATAATCAAGGTACTTTCCTTTTCTCATAACAGCATCATGAAAGACTCCTGCAATATCAGCTCCCATCTGACCTGCGTAGACTGGCATATTAGAATTATAAAGAGGTTTCCACTTCCCTCCTTCAAACACTCTTGAGGCATACCAGATGTGCATGATATCTCTAGGTAGATTAGCAAGAGCAAATCCCCAATCTATACCAGTAGCAAAGGTTCTCAACACTGGTGAGCCGGAAGCATAGCGAATGAACTGACTCATCTTATAGCTCATCTCTGGACTATTAGTAATCCATTCCTTAGACATTTCAGGAGAAAGATAAAGAGCTTTGCGTTCACCTCTCTCATATACAAATATTCTATCCCATCCAGATGGAACATGGTCTGTTGTTAATTCCTTAACAGCAACGAAGGGATTATCTTTCTGTGTCCTTGCTAAGTCAAGTAAGGTCTTGTTAGCTGCATTATTAAGGATTCTACCATAAGCCCTATTGAATACTTCAAGAGCCATAACTTCTGACGAAGGCTCGAACACATCAGTCTCACGACCATGAGCTAAGGACTCAACACCTGAATCATAGACAGTCCGTTTAGTCTTTCCAACCTTTGACTGGTAGCGTTTGTCAAAGACATCAACAAGTTTGAGTCGGCGGTAGTTGTGGGATGCTAAAGCATCATATTCAGCCTGGTCAATAAGATCAGCATCTAACATATCCTTCAGAGGTTTCTTCATCCACTCAAAATATGCTTGAGCTCGTTGTTTGAGTAAGTCAGCTTTCTCAGAAGTAATCTTCTCAGTGAATTGAAATAGTTCATTGTAAGCTGCCGATTCAACTGGGCTTAATCCCTCAGGAAACTTAAACTGAGATGCTGTCTTATACTTTCCAATATCAAGCATACGATCAGCTAAGATCAAGTTATCAAGAATCCTTCTCTCATTCTTGGTTAGTCCATCATAGACTTCACTCCTCATCTGCTTTAATTGCTGAGCTGCCAATGAAGAAGCACCTTTGGAAAGGTACATCTTCTGAATTATTTCATAACCATCTTGTCCAAGCTTATCAAGTAACTCTCTACGAATATTCCCTGACCTATCAACAAAGGAACGAACCAATTCTTCTTTAATGCTCTCAGCCGCTACACCTGGCTTCCATTCTTTCATTCCTCTTGCTTTAGCTGTATAGTTAGCAAGTGCCTTAGCACCTGCAATAATTTTCTTTGTTGCTTCAGAAACATCAACTCCTGAATATAACTTAATACCATTAGTATCATAAACGCCAGTAACTTGTAATGGAGTACTACTAACATTATCTCCTTCTTTAAGAGGTTCATTATAATTAAGCTCTAATACATAAGGAGTAGCCTCTTTATTCTTATCAAATATACTTTGTGCTTTATTCTTAATTGATTCAGGTATTTCTTCACTAACCGTTATAGTACTCAAAGCAGCGTCATAAGCTTCTCCAGCCCACTGCGCATATTCAGCAGCATCGTCAAATTCTTTGGCTACAAATAATTGTTTGTCTTTAAATTTCCTAGTACCTTCTGGATCTATTTCATACTTAATTGGGTCTATAGCCATATCAAAATATTCATCTTTGTATATTTGTTCTCTTACTGTATTTCTATCATTGCCTTTCAAACCTATCTCATCTAATACATCTTCAACTATTCCCTCTAGTGATTTAGGTTCAAGATACTTACCAACCATTTCTTCAGGCTTAATGTATTTACTACTTGTTCCATGAAATCCTTTAAAGAATCTTTTAATTTGAGTAGGGTCTAGGCCCATATAGAGTTTAATTCCGTAAGGAGTAAATGACTTTGGGTATTCAGAAGTACCAAGGGCACCTCTTTCTCCTTCATCCTCTAACATCTTCTCAAGCGTTTCCCATGGAGGCTCAGACTTTCTCTGTTCTGGAGTCATCTCCATTCTCTTACTCGCCAACCTCGCTTCCATTTCACCAGGGTCTTTCATATAATTCTCATAAGCATCAGATGATAAGTAATCATTAAATGCTTTATCTATAGATGATTTATCTTTTTCGTCTTTAGCTATGTTCTTTAAATCGTTTACTACTCTTGTTGTATTTATAGATTCTTTATCTAACTTATATAAAATGTTAGTTGCTTCAATCTTTACATCTCCATCAGTAACAGTATGTTTAATAGTATTTAATAAATCTATTATCATACTTCTCTGTTCAGCTCCAGGATTACTCCCTTTAAATCTTGAACTCATTATATCATTAACTGCATGCTGAAGTTCATGGATAAAAGTAGATTGAATATTTTTCTTTCCAATAATAATATTTTTTGTCAAAGGCTCATAATGTCCATAGTCTTCACCTTTTAGATTATTATGTCCTATAACAACCCTAATATTATCCAACTCTGGAACAGCTTTAAATAGTTCAGGGTTATTAATAAAAGCTGGTAACTTTCCCTCACTAAGTGCTCCTAATTTCTTAGCATGGTCTATAGTGCCCTGACGTAGTTGATTTTTTGTATCATCTACCTCATATCTCCACTTCCCATCCTTCGCTAGCCAATAACCAGTTTTGTCGAATACTTCTTTGTTACGAAATAGATCTGCTGATCCCTTAATATTTTTAAGAAGATCTTTAACAATCTTCGGAGCCTCATTAATAGGAATCATCATGTTAAGATTCGTTCCACCAGTTCGTTTATTTGTTAAACGATCTGCTCCTCTCGCCCACTGTGCTGCATCCTGAGCTATACTTTTCCAAGCATAGAAATCTTCTTTATTTTCAAAGATTAATCTCGCTTTATCAGCATTAATAGCCAAATCACTTAGACCATTTCTAACCTTCTCAATATTAACTTCCTCACCGTTAAGGTAACGATTAACTTCATTGATTAAGTAACGGGTGAACACCTCAGGTGATGTATCAGTCTTACCAATTCTTTCTTGAAAAATTTTACTCATCGAGTTAGTGTGTTCAACTCGTTTATCACGAAAAGGATGGTTGTGTGTGCTTAGTTCTTCAGGTAAAGGAGTACCTGTTTGGAGATCAAGATCGGTGATAGGCTCAGCCGCTACCTTCTTAGTTTTTGCTTTCTTCTCAGTATACTTAATTTCTTTATTAATAGCATCTATCTTCTTCTGATATGTCTTATGCCATCTAATCTGTTTAGGGTCATCTATACCAGCTTGTAGTTCAGTAATAGTTTCTTCAACAGTTTTACCTATTCTAGTAAGCTCATCTAACTCAGGTGTTTTAGATTCTACCTTCTTCTCTTTCTTTTCTTTCTGTAACTCATTTGGTTTAGCTTCCTCAGCAATTTCTTTCAGCTGAACATCTTCAATACTCTTCTCAAGCATATCTATTGGTTCTTCTTTAACCTTCTCTTTATATACACCTTTAGACCTCCTAGTAAAGTCCTCTTCTCTCATCTTATTATATTCTGCTAATCCCTCTTCTCTTCCCTTAGCATCTATCAAATCAAGCTCAGTCTGATTATGGAAAGGGTCTTCAAAGAAACTCTTCTTTCCATTTTTAATGTCTTGGACTTCTTGTCCTTTAGCTTTTAAGTCTTCTTCAATGATCTTAGTATGATCTAACTTATCTTGTAATAACTTAGCCTCAAGCTCAAGCTGAGTCTTTTCAACTTCCAATACTTTTTCTTGAGCTGTTCTCAAAACCTCATCAGGGATTTCACTAACTACTTTCTGTCTCTTATTAATGGCATCAGCTTTTTCAATAATAGGTTTTACATCCTTGGCATATTCAGCCGCTCCACCTTGATAAATCCTTCCTATAGTAAGAAGCCCAAGCACATCTCCACCGAACTTTATTGCTCCTCTTATAGTAGGATAGTCATCATAAGCATGAGAGTCAGCCAGGTCATGAGTAGCCTTAGTAACTAAGTTAAGTGGAGCCATAGCTATATCACTAACTGCACTGCTATAATCTTCCTCTCTCGGTTTTATACCAAGATACTTATCAGCCGCTTTATCAGCTAATTTATAAGGAATATCTAGCAAGCGTCCAAGAGGACCTACCACAGCATTATTCCAACTCGTCATATTCTCTTCCATACCCTTTGAAGCGGCATCGTAGACTTCACTTAGATTAGCCCCCTTACCTAATGCTTTAGAGATTTCCCAAGCAGCTCCAATCATACCTTCGCCAAAGCCTGGGAGAGATGCAATGAATTCAGTCGAACCCTTCACTATATCATATGGGTGAGTGGCCAATCCCCAGACTTTATTAAGAGCTGTCATGACACTTGAGGATTCATCTGGAGTGATAGTAGGTATTTTACTAGGTGTGTTATTACCTCTTCCGCCAGAAAATACCTGATCTACTATCTTATCTATTCCATAGACATTAGTATTAATATGTTTCTGAATTGGCTTTATAGGAACATCTTTAATATTAGTGATTCCAAGATCATTAATAGACTGTTCTAAAAAGTCAGAAGTACCTGTAATCTCCTTAGCCTTATTAAGTGGGTCTTCTCCAGCATTTAACTTAATATCAAAAGGAGGTAGATTAGAACCTGGAGCATTAATCTTCCCAGGAACTATTTTATTCTCAGCAGGCTTACTACCTACTAAATCATTAATAGATGTTTCCAAGAAATCATTTGGCATAGGGGTCCCTCACTACTAATTTACCATCTACGTACCAACCATCTTTGGCATATTGAACTTCTTGACCAGAGAAAGCTTGTTTGATTTCTCTATCCATTGTACTACGGACAGTAGCCATCTTCAATGCTTGGGTAGCTTGCTCTTGAGAAAGGTTAGGATGTTTCTTAACAATGTCATCTATAGCAGACATATTGTCATATTCCCATCCCTTTACTCCAACAGTCTTAGATATAATATTTCTGGCATAATCAGGACTTATAACATCAAGTTGACTCTGAACTCCACCGAGAGCTTTCTTCTTCTCAATCTCAGCACCAAGATTAATAGCCCCAGCCTTAGCCATCTGAGTCATCCAGGTATTGAAGTCACCTTTATAACCACCCTTAACAGCTTCATCATAATCTTTTTTATGGGTAGTCTTAGCACGATTCTCAAAATCTTCAAATGACCCTTTATATCCCTGTGCTATGGCATACTCATAAAGCTTAGCTTCATTAGGCTTCTTCTCATTATTAAGCTTCATCCAGTCCATATATTGAGAAGCATTAACTGCACCGATTCCAGGGATTTCAAATTTAGGTCTTCTGGCTTCAATCTCAGAATCAATATTCTGCATCAGCTTAGCTTTATAAGCACTATCAGCAATGTTCTCATCCCTCTTCATCTTCATTCCAAGAACAGTTGAAATATCCTGAGTCGTTAAGCCAGCCAAATCTGATGGTGAGATATCAAAGGCTGACTGGTTCTCGACGAAAGGGTTTACGACAGTGCTTCCACCTCCTTGCATTGAGGCTTGGTTTGGCTGAATCTTTGGTGTACCAAGAGGAGGAGCCATTCCTTCCCACACTCCACCTTCTCCTGTTCCCTGAAGTATACTAGAAAGCATCTGTGACTCCTTCGGAATCGTAAGGTTGACACCTGTATTACTAAACGTCGCCTTAGTCCCATCAGGTCCTAGTAATGTCTTCAACAACTTCATCATATTCTGAGATTGAATATTCTGTTGTGTTATAGCATTGACATTAGTAGGTTGAAAACCTTTACTCGTATCAGCACCGGCTGCACTAAGGTCACTTCCTAATCCTGCAAGGTACTGCATAAATAACTTATTCTGTAACAATCCTGTATTTTCACTCTCAGCCATTTTAAATCCTCCTATGATTTAGCCCCTAAAAATCCTGCAGCTGCACCAACAACAGCTCCAACAGCAGCTCCTATATACCCACCACTTGAACCATAAGAAGCTCCTATTGAAGCTCCACTTACGGCGCCAGAGATACCTCCACCTATTGTAGACATTCCTACATTCTTCTTAGCCATATTAGGAATAGCTGTACCACCACCGATAGATGCCATTAGATTTCCACCATACTGAAAAACTTCAAGGTCCCACTTAGCATCAGCATCATCTATAACAGCATCTTGATCAGTTTGTTCTTTCTTTGCCACAATCTTAATACGCTTAGACTCAATCAATAAGCGTACATAATTCTCCTCCCATCCTATTCGTCTAGCCATCATATTCATCATTTGATCTATAGCTTGAAGACGTTTGTCACCTAGAGCTGATCTCAGTGTTGCAGCATACTTGGCTACATCTCTTGCTTGAAAAGCCTCAATAATAGCTTCACCAATAGGAAAGGCTGACGATACGACTGCATTGATATCTTGCATTCCTCTTCTAAAACGAGGAAGGACTCTAGTAGCAATATCATCATCCAGTATGTCTGCATAAGCAGCAACATCAGCTGCTATGTTAGCATCACCTACTCCATCTATTGTTAATGCAGCTGCTGCATAAAAAGCATTCCAATCTGTGATATCATTTAGCCCTGCTAACAATGCAGCAAAGGCTGTAACACCTGCTTCATAACTGGCTATTGCAGCATCTGGATTGTATGCACTTAAGCCAGTCCAAGGAGAATTTCCAATAGCTGAATCCATAACCTCTGTTATAGACTTCTCTATCGTATCAACTCCAGTGTGATCTAACCAATCATTATGACAGGTTTCCAAATAAGCTGAATGGCTAACTTTACCTGATGCCCCTCCACCTGAACTTCCCATAATATACCTCCACTAGATCGTTTAATGATTAAACAATCTTAAAAGAAATAAAAGTAAAACTTGTGTCTGCTCCAAAGCTCTTTGCCTCATCTATTACATTATCATTAGCTGAATAGGCAACAATCTCACCACACCCTTCTGCTTTAGCATATTTATAAAGAGCTTCAAATCCCTCACTCCAGCTATCTTGACTAATTACTGAATAGCCATATAGACAATAAAGTAATAAGTTCTTAGTATTACTAGCCTCATCATATAGAAACTGAGTAACTAGGATAGCCTCAAACTTAACAACATCTTCTTTCTTTTTATATAAAGCCCAGACCTCAAGCTTACCACATAACATAGCTGACAACACTCTATTCATTTTATCAGAATGCTCACCTACTGTAGGTGGAAGAGACTCCTCAACAGCATATTTAATAACAGGCCAAAACTTCGATATTTGATCTGGGAGTAATTTAGTTAACATTTTAAGCTCCTTGTCCTCTAAAATTTGTAGGAGGTGCATAGACGCCCCTTAAGCCTCTTAAATCAGTCATCTTAAATCGTGCTTTAATATAACTAATTCTTGTCGTCTCATATATCTCAGCAAATCTCACACTAATTCTGAAGGCATTTCCACTTACAGTTAAAGCAGAAACACCTTGATTATTTATAGGCCTATAGGCAACTAATTCCCATAGATTATTATTAAATGTATAGTCAGCACCTGCCTCAGGACTATCAACTATGGAAGCATCTGTTTCAACTGATGAGATAGTTTTCTGTCCTGCATAACTAAAGTCTATTGGTTCAGAAGTAATGACTGGCAAAGTAGCATCAACAGTATCTGGTAACATATAAGACTGGTTATTACTTCTCCATACGGCTGAAGGATGTTGAAGTACTTCAGTCATCCCTGTTGTTGATAATAAGAATGTCTTAGTACTATTTCCAATATAGAAATCACTCTTTGAAGGGTCATAAGAAACAATGATGTCTTCGCCAGCTAACTGTTTTATATAGAATTGATAACCAAGTTCCTTCACACCTTCCTTGGTTACTTCCCTTACAATATAGTCTTCACCCACATAGATATGCCGAGCTAAGTAACCATTCATAGCTCCTTGATTAATAATTCCTATATCACAGACTTCTTTAAATCCAAAAGTCGTGGCTGGCTCACCTACAGGAAACATCATAACTATTCCTTTTGAAGAATAACCAACTACATAATCACCAAGCCTTCTTGTATGTCTAACTATTCCGCCATAAGGACAACGTCTATATCCAGCTTCATTATCATCTGAAGGTGTAAAGTCCATTGAACCAATCTTAGACCATATATAGAAGGTTTCATCACAGTCGTACCAAGCACTGACAATATTACCTCCAACAGCCTGTCCTTTGAAATTACAAACAGTTCTCATCATAGGAATTAGAGGATTAACTGGAGCGGCAGACCAAGCACCTAAAACAACATCCCAGATTATTGTAATAACTCCATTGGTCATGAAGATATATTCACCAAAGTCAGCCACTTCCATCAAGGTACCAGTTCCAAAGGTAAGTACATCTATATCAAATATATGAGTAATCGTACTATGGTCTGCACTGACAAGATACACAGAATCCCACTGGTTAACCACAGAATCCCTAACCACTAAAATATTATACCTCTCACCAGTAATCATCTGAGGAAAAGGCCAGTTGTAAAACATATCTACAGTATTAGGAATTGGATTAGTCAAAGGAATATGAGGTTCCAACCTTCCCTTTCCACACCTAAATCCTAAACACTGATAAAGAAACTCAGCATTAATCGTTACAGGTTCAGGACTTAATCCCTTTGTTAATGCCTTGTCTATGTTCCACTCGTACTCTCTCATATTTATCTTCCTTCTGAGAATCAGTTTGTTTAATGATTAAACGATCTTCTGTCACCTGACAGCTATTATTCGGTCAGATACTTTTTCCTTTTCTGTAAATCATCTTCCATTTCCTCGATTAAAAAGGCTTTAACCTCAGTATTGTTTACTGTAGGTTTCCAAAGAAATGCTATCCAGACTTCAGTTACGATTTCTTCATCAGGACTGATTTTTATTTCTAAACAGTCGCCTGCAAATACAGGTATTTCTGGCTTAACGAATAGAAATCTTTTATCAACTGTAAATCCTTTAGTCGTTGAGGCATCTTCATTAAACATTCTAATCTCAAATGCAATAGATTTCTTAGGCTTATTACCTAACCTTATATAGCCTTTAGTAATAGTCCCATCACAAGGAAACATATAACGAAGAACAGATCCTTCCAACTTCTCACCAAACACTGCATTGGAAATAGGATAAGGTATAATGAAGGCTGACATTCTCTTTCCAGATCTTCTCATTAAACGAGCTGTTATCTTTTCAAGTTTATTTACTCTCTCTTCCATTTTAGCCCTCCATTTGATTTGCTTCAGCAATATTTTCTTCAACGAGGTCAAAACCGAGAGTCTTCACATCTGCTCCGATTGAAGCTTCCCAATCTCTAACTCCTTGTGTATTTCTATTTGTTATCTCAATCTGTCTCATAGCTGCCATGTAAAGTAACATGGGATGAGCTATAGACCAATAGTTTTCATCTGTATCGTTTACTAACTCAGCCGAATAAAAGAGACCATTAATCATTACAGTCAATTTTTCGCTTACTGGAACATTGACTAGCACTGAGTTATATTCGTGAGCATTTCCAGATGGAATATCTACCCATCCAAGGAATGATTCAAAAGAATTGACCGGCTGATTTTCAGGAATAGCTCTTGTAATACAAGGAGAATAATACTCAGGGATTCCTGTACTACGAGAACTTGGATTATCAAGCATGTAGCCATTAATAAGATCTTGAATGTTTCTCTTTTCTAACTGCCGTCTTTCTATTGTAGTAGCAATCCAGACCTCTTTAATTGCTCTACAGTAAGGAAACTGAACCGAATACTTTCCTATATCAAGGAAGCGAAAACAAGTTCCCCATGATTTTTGATTCTCGTCAAGGCGGTCTAGAAACTTCCTACCTTCATTGATAAAGAATCCAGCACCTGTATCAACTCCAGCATCAGTGACTAAGTCAAATCGACCTGATAGTTCTCTAAACTTCAAACGCATCTCAAGATAATTCATTAACAATTCCTCAATATAAAAAGCTGTGAGGAGAGCAAGGAGTTTGGAACCCTCCTCACAGCTGGCTAATAAATCAACAACAACTTACGGTGTTAAGTTATTGTCAAGCCCAACGCCATTAAGGACGCCACATTTCTGGGGCAATCCAAACTCGAGGCCGGCTTCAGTTAAGAACTCCTCATTAATACCGTCAACTCGACGCTGTCCATAGCCTTCAGAATGCTGCTTCTGACTCGACTCACCATAGAACGTAGTATCGTCAATGTAACGATAAGACAGTTCCTTCGGCTCGAGAACTACACCCATGTTACGAGTGGTAGCGTCGTAGCTGAAGAGCGGATGAGTTTTCAGATTCACAGTCCCAAACGGCGTAAGCCATTTGGTTATCTCCATTCCGTAGACTTTCTGACCAGGCTGAACATTAACCTGAGCTCCGGCATTAGCGAGAGCATCGAGGCCGAGTAAGAAACCAGAACCGCAAAGAACCAGTTTCTCCGAAGCACCATATCTGAAGATCTGCTCAAGCATGTTCTTCAGCCATGTCTCTCCACCTGTTACCCAGGTCTGGCCGGCATAGGTTGCATTGAGACCATAGTCGTCACAGTTTGCCGCTGCATACTGACGGATGAAGTTAATGACACCCATAGTGGTACGTTCCGGCTTACCATTATCGCCAATGTTTTCAGTTCTGATACCCCAGAGGAATGCAAGTTCCATTTCCCATGAGTGCATTTCCAGAGCTTCTGCTTTGGCTTTCTGACGCTGTTCCGGCGTACGGAGTTTGGTCTTCAACGCTGTACGAGTCATGCTCAGAGGTGTTCTGAAAATCTGTGTAAGGTTGTAAACCTTCACAGGATTCAGAGCGATAGCGTCTGGCATCTCACCGCCTTCAGGATTTATATTACCGATGATTTTGAATGTATCGCAGTCTTGCAGGTCAGCTGTTCCACCTAAATCGATGGAGTTATCATCGTCCTCAAGCAACTTAACTGACAAAACTGAAACCAGTGTTCCACGAGAAACACCTGTTACCTTACCAACAACATCGACTCTATAATCAGCAGAATCACGAAGAAGAATCTGATGACCTTCGCGAATTCTATTTGCCAGCGTAGTAGTGATTCGTACATAGAGTACGTCAGCCGCTACACCACCGCCGGCATATGCTACAGATAAATCAGGCAGAGTAAACACACCTGATACGGCTCCACCTACAGCTGACTGCTCCTGAGTCCACCAATGAAACTGTGGGTCGTCTACAGATTCAGAACCCATCATAGACAGGATAGCTGTCAGCGGCGCTGAGCCATTTGGATACAGATATAATATCTGCTCCCTCCAATTCATAGGCCTCTGGTCAGCTACCCAGTCGCCAGTACCTCTCATTCCAAGAAACATAATTTTACCTCCGTTAGAGATTTAAGTTTGTTTAATTGTTAAACGATCTTAGTCGTTACTGACTTTTATAATCGTAGTCGTAACCCTCAGGGAAATTCGGCAGAATCGCTGCAAGCGGATGCCAGAACAAGCCATCGCTATACATAAGCAATCTGTCACATTTACTGGTCAGAACAACATCAAGCCAGCATTCGCTATCATCTTTGTGAGTGACAGTGATTGTATTCTGAGCGCTAGCGTGTCTGACTACGATTGAATAAAAGCGACCCTTAGCCTCCGAGACCGGAGGAAGTACAATAACCATAGGAGCAGTCATTGCGCTCGGCCGTACTACATAATCGGATGTAGACATTGCAACTGACCCTGTAGGGTCTATGAACTTGTCTACTACCTCTTTATCGTGCTGAGCAAATTTATCCTCTAACATAAACTTAGTTACCTCCCAAGTGTTTTATTCATCTCTGAGATTTCATTCTCGAGGGATGAAAGGTTTTGTTTTGAAGGAGCTTGGCGCTGATTACCTCTGGCACCATGAAGTCTAGGTGGCTTACCATCTTTACCTTCACTCTCCTTATCTTCTTTCACCGCCTGCTTTTGTAAATTGAGCCTCTTCCTTGCTTCAGGCGCAACGAGGTTCATAAGCTCATTGTATTTCTTATCTGGGTTCTTGGATGCTATCTCTTCAAAGACTGCAGCAACAACCTTTTTATAAGGAACAAGTTCTTTGTTTTCAGCATAGAACTTGTCACTTGCTTCTTTTAATGAAGTTAGCAAAGTTATGTTGTGTTTTACTATTTCAGGAATAGTATTAAGCACACCCTCCGTTGCTATCTTCTTAGAATCATTAACTCCTTTTGAGTAGACAGCATTGAGAATCTTGTTAAGAGCTGTCTTATCACTAGTGAGGTCATCAAGATCTAAATCGCCGATGAAGTCTTGGTCTTCAAATTTAAGAGGCTCATCATTTTTCTTTTTATCTTCTTCAGCCTTAAGACGATCTTCCTCAGCTTTCTTTGCAGCTTCTTTATCTCTTTCTATTTCTGCTAAAGCATCTGTCTCTTTCTTTTTAGCCTCAGCTTCAGCATCACTAGCCTCTTTCTCTTCTCTCGCTTTCTTTTCATCTTCTGTCTCACCTTTCCTTTCTTCCTCTTCAGCGATTCTATCTGCCTCAGCAGCATCTTCGTCTTCCTTTGATTTAGCTGCATCTGCTTCTTCTTGTTCTCTCTTAGCTTTATCCTCAGGAGACTCACCTTCATCTCCTTCATCAGATGCACCAGGTACAACATCACCTAAAGCATTAAGCATTTCATCAATCTCTTTTTTTGTATCTCCCATGTTACTATCCTCCTTGATTTAAGTTTGTTTATTAATTAAACGATCTATTTCAATGCTACTTGTCGAAATAGCTCCTTCCAATAACCTTGAACAGTTGAACCATCTCCGCCGACATTAACTAATGCCAAGACATCATTTGCCTGAGCAGAGAAAGTAGATAATGCTGGAAGCTGGTTTAAATAGATTGCACCACCAACTGCCAATCCATCCACTATCCCAACATTATTATCTTGGAATACAAACACTTTGGTCTGCCCCTGAGTCCCACCAAGAATATTTGCTATATTAACAGCTGCATCTGCATCCACTATCACAATCTCAAATCCGAACAGGCCTAAGTCAGTCCCTACTGTCAATGCTACAGCCCCTGCAGCTATTGTAAGGTCTGTAATCCCTACTCCACTTCCGGATGAAAGGGCATTAATAGCTGCTCTTGTTTCTCTTATATAAGCAGGTAAAGCACTTACATTTTCAACATCAGTCGGTTTTGTTGCGTCCATCTTTTTTCTCCTCTTTCTCACTATTTAAAAGGTCTATGAAAACATCAGGGAGGCTTAAGAAATAATCAACAGCTTTCTGTCTCCCATTCAAATCTCCCATATGTAATAAGACTGATGCAGTTGAGGGATTAGCGCTCTCAGCATCGTCTACTATTGACAGCATCTCTCTATTAAATCCTTCCTTCCAGGCTTTAAGCTCAGCTGCTATATCAGCCCAAAGGATAGATTTTTTGAATTCTTCTACAGCTTCTTTACTTACTCTTATCTGTATTCCTTCCATTATTAAGCTCCTGTTGGTACAAGATTGCCAGCCTGAACTTGTTGCTGAACTTGTTGATCAGGCATTGATACTGCATTAATTCTATTAATATTACGTCTAAAGTCCTCAACATTCTTTGCACCGAGTTGTTGTGCTATATAGGTAAATATCCTTGTTACATCAAACTGCTGTGCTAATTCAGGACTTGTTCCAATAGTTTTAAATAACTCAATCCATGAGCTAGAGAAATTACCTCCTGGAATAGAACCATCTCTTACAATCAAATCGTAGTTGATTGCTAAATCAGAAGGACTCACTCTACCTCTTGTTTTGCCTCCTGTAAAGTTTGCCATCAGTTGTTCAGCATATCTTCCAGCAACACTTATATATGCTTCCTGAGACATATATTGCTGAGTATGAACAGCAAACTGTGTTCCAACATCTTGCATAAACTGCATACCAATAATCATAGCAATTCGTTGAAGTCTTGAAACGGCAGAGCTTCTTGTCCCACTGAACTCAGCACTGGTTAATCTCTCAGGGCCTGACTGACGAAGAGATCCCTGCATTGACTGGTCAGCTCCAGATATTCTATCCATCCACTGTGTTATGTATGCTGAGTCAGATATATTCAATCTCGTTATATCATTAACTTGGAGTTGTTGAACTACTTTATCAACACCTCTTCCCCATGCAGGCCTTCGTAAGCGAATAAGTTTTCCAGGCTTAGGATCTTTCAAGTCATTAATATTAACGAGATAAGGATCAACTATCAACATATCGTTTATGGCTTTTCTCACATTCTCAACATGAGAATTGAATAAGAAATCAAGAGTATGCTGAAGACCATAGAGAACTTCCATCCTACCTATCGGCGTAATGGAGTATCCATCATACTCAGGGCTTGCTACAGCTATTGGATACTGTCCATGATTATGGTCAGCTTTTTCACATGCTATAATTACATCATCTCCAGCCAATTCAAAGTACCATTTCTCAGGTACATCACTCTTTCCAAGTTTCCAGTCTTTCGGAATAAGCGTAATATACATATGGATTCGATCTACTGGAGATACAGTATTTGAAAGAGACCTACTCGAATCAGTAGATCCACCATGCCTTGTTTGTCTATCACTTTCATCAAGAGATAAGGTAGATTTTTTATTATTCTTAGTCTTTAAATACTTAACATTAAATAGTCCAGAATCATCTTGCTCTTCTTCACTAAGTAAATTCATATAATTAGTTCTGTCAACCCATCCTATGAATTCACCTTTTTGAATATTATCACTTGAAACAGATGGGTCTGGAAGCCACATATAAGGATCTATATTTGTCAAAGCATTACCTTCAAACAATAGTCCATTAACAAACTGATTATTATTCTGTGTTTCAATACCTAACTCTGACTCAGTAATTATAGACGATTTAACAAGCTTCTTTCCAAACTGCCTTCTCCACTCAGGTAACCCAATACCTACTCCATATCCAAGGGAGTCACGAAGTATTGTATGAACAGCTAATGGAACTTTATTTTTAATACAATGAAGCCTAATAACCAACTCCATCAACATTGCTCCAACAGTATCATCATCTTCAACACCTTCATACTGGAACATAGGATCTTGAAAGAAAGCCATTGAGAGATAAGTTAACAAAGCCTCAAGCATTGAATAGCTATAAGGAAATACTATACTTACAGGCTTTGAAGAGTCCTTAACCTTTAATTCTTCTTCTTTCTCTTTTAAAGGCATGTAAGTAGTTAATGTTCTATCTATCTCTCTCCAAGAAGAAAAACGCTTTTGCATTTCATTTCTTGACATTCTTGCACGTTCCCAGATACGAGAACGAAGTTTTTGATGAAGCTTACTAGTTGGACGAAGGTCTAGGTTATTAGGGTACTTATAATTAAGATCCTTTTCATAATCAGAATTCTTCCAGCTTGTTGGTTCCCCAGTTACTATGTAAGGCATTGTTATTCTCCTAAGCGGTCCTTTTCCATATGTATACTACGATGTAAGGCTGTACATTATTATGAGATAGCCCACCACCAGTATCCTCAGTATTTACTGTAGCATCTATTGTAGATGATGCATCATTTGATCTGGCAATACTTGTAGTATCTGAGCCAGTTGTTGCACTACGTTCCCTTAATATAGCATGGTGATGAGCAGGTATCATTGTAGTATCAAGGGTTACTGTTTTAGCTCCACCAGTCTCTTCAACAGTATCAAAATCTGTATCAGTAGGATCTATTCCAACTAATACCCTACCAACACCAAAAGCTACCCAAGTACCTATTCCAAGTATTGTAGCAGGATTAGTTGATAGCGTTGAAATATATAAACTACCTATTGGATATATTACGCCTATTATCTGAGGTAGTACATCACCTAATCTCAATACATCGTTATCGTCAACTGGATCACCAGCTTTTATAGGCTGATCTGTTTCAATAGCAGATATATGATCTGCATCATCGTAAGCTATAACATTCTCAGCAGAGCCAATTCTTATAAATCTTTCAGTCATTGTTAAAGTCCGTTTAATTGTTAAACAATCTTAATTATTATTTTTAATTCTATCTTATCGCCCTTATAATGACGTAGTAACTCGCCGCATTGTATGTAAATGAAGCGTTCTTGTGATTGAAGTTGTACGTCTCTCCTGCCTTAGCTGATACTATGGTTGCGCCGGAAGATGAGGGGGCGGTGACGGGCTTCAGTGATACAGCAAATGAACCATTAACATTAGTATTGTTGTTGTATAGTGCCAGCGAACGAATACTAGGCGACTGATTGTATGTATAGTAGTACGTCCCATTTGGTACCAGCGCAATTCTGGTACCAACAGTTCCAGTAATAGGTCCACTTGATAAAGGACCTGAACCAAGAAGGCATAGAGACATAAATAATATAAGATAAAATAATTTCTTCATATTAGTTCCTCTTATAGTAAGTTATTTGCAAAATAGCGTTGCCACCTATAGCTATCGCACGGAAGCTTTTTATGGAAGCTGGATCGTTCAGCCAGATATTTTGATAAGCTGAAGCAACAACTAAATGACCATAATTAAAACTTGGTGTTCCTCCATCTATACGATATCTAATATTGTTACCTTCGACAGTAATAAATACTGCTCCTGCTGTAGCTATTTGATCTGTAGATAGTTGTGAAACAGATGAAGTAGTCACAACTAATCTACTACAAGCTACAGGAGTATATCCTATTACATTTACTTGCTCTGCAGATGACACAAGTAAAGGTATTAGAACAATACTAACAACTAGTAAAAATAACAATTTTCTTATAATAGTTTTTTTCATATCTCCTCCAATTAATTTGTTTAATAATTAAACGATCTCATAAACCAAGTAACTTATTATCAACTATCTTTGTCAATTTTTCTATCTCATCTCTTAAATGATCTATCTTTTCAATAAGCAATCGTTGACAGTCTTTTTGTCTTCTATCACAATCACATTCTTTAACTTTCTTATAGCCTCCTATAGCTTTTCCAATTAGACCAGAAACTAAAGCTATTAACAGTCCACCTAAGATAGTTTCCACTAAACTGTCCTCCAATTATCTACAGGTTTATCATAACTAATCCCTTTAAACTCAGCCTCATCATCTTTCAAATCATCTGCTGGACTAAAGTACCTTTCACCTAATTCAAGCATCTCAATTAAATAAGCTTCAGCATCCATTAAGTCCCAGAGAGCAGATCTTGGGAACATAAGTAATTGTTGCTCTAGTTTTTTAATACCTGCACAAGAGGCATTATGATAGATGTAACCACCTCTATAATATGGTACAAGCTCTTTAACTCGATGCTCTTTCTTCATCCCACCTCTAGCCTTAAGCCAGATTAATTCGTAGAACGTTCCACGCTTAAACATCTCATTTTTAATAGGTTGTTTAATAAACTCATTAAGAGATGTCTCCTCAATACCTAATACTTTTGCATCTAACATCAAAGCCATTCCAAACAAAGCATCGTAGATTTCATCTGGATACATTTTCTCTGAAATGACATCTCTAATGAATACCTTTGCTGAGGCTAAATCAATACCTATGCCAACAATAGCTGATTCGGCAGAATGAATTTTAACAGTTTTAGCAGGGTCAAGAATAACTACTGTTTCAATGTTTTGATTCTTCTGCACCTCAACATCTAGAACCTCTATATCTCCTTCCTTCTTAGCATTACCAAAGGGAATATTATAATAGTGAAAGTATTCAACTCTGAATGCTGAATCCTTTGTTGAAATAGGAAGATTCCTAAGCTCACGAAAGAAGACATCTGTCTGTCCAGCCTCCACATGCTGATTCCATTCCTTCTGAATATCCTCATCAGAGATAAACCCTGGAGCGGTTGACTTAAAATCATCATCACAAGCTTCAAGTCTAACTGATGCCCACTCAGGCGAATTCATAAGTTTTTGTAATACAGAGTCTTCATGCTTTAAAGTATCAATATACACTATCTTCCAACTCTTTGCCAAAGGACCTATTCGTGGTACAGCCTTAATAACATCAGCATAAAGCCATTCATATTGTTTCTTCCTATACTCATCATTTTCAATCAGTTCAGGGTCTTCCAAGTCATCTATGATAACTAATCCAGGTCGGTCATTCTTGAAAAGAACTCCACGAACCTGCTGTCCAGCACCTCTTGGCCATACTAATGTATTATAAGCGACCCAAGCTTTCTTACTAAACACTTCATCAAACTCAGCCTTGTTAGGGTCTCTTTGTTTAAAATTTCCAAAGAATGCCTTAATCTCTTTATTCGTTACAAGTTCCCGCCGAAGGTTCTCAGTCTGTAATGAAGCGGCATCATGACTTTTGTTTATGTAGACAACAAAACCTGTATGATTAAATAGAATCCACCTAGCCATTAATGCTAAGGCAACAATGGAAGTTTTCCCATACCCACGAGGAGCCGCAATAGCTACCTTCTGCTCAGGGCCATCAATTAGATCAAATATCTTTCCATGGACCTCTTCAGCAAAGGGCATATAGAAGCGCTCTGGAAAGAAAGTCGACGCAGTCATCCTTGTTGACACACTGCATTGAGAAAGTATCTGTTTAATGTCCTGATCCATTAAATTTCCCTAGTCAATAATTATATAGCAACTGAATTTATCGAGTTGTTACATTGTATCTTTATCATAGTAGCATAAGATACAAAGGTCTCCTATGGTATAGCAACACCAAAGTTTTTAACTGTCAGCCACTTTGTACCTCCCCAGACAAGTTCTAGATAGTCATAAGCCTCATTGAAAAGAAAAATCTCTGGGTCACTGGTCTCGTGATGAGTAACCGTCAGGATTGTGTTATTTGCAGAGGTTATTGCTAAACATATCTTTCTTTGTCCTTTATACTCTCCGTCAGGGAGTGTAGCCGTAATAGGCCCTGCCGTTGCGTCAAACTGAGAAATACCAACGGTAGAGAGCGTGACTGGAGTCGTTGTGAAAGCTCTGCCATCATATACGTTTCGGACGTTATTGTAAAAGATATTATCTCCTAACAAGGTAGTGTCTGAACTTGATCGAAGCAGATTTATTCCATCTTTCCAATTAACAAGAGTATTATCTAATATATGACAGTAACTTGCCGATATGTGGTAAATTCCAATACCTCCGGCAGTCGAATCTGTTCCATCTAAATAGTTATTGGATACGATGGTATACTTTGCATTGCTCTGTAATGTAATCCCATAATGGCCTCCAGACGCAACAATTCTATTATGACTGATAACTCCTCCTTCGTTTCCGGCATAGATCGCATTTGCGGCATTAGCGTTGAGGTTGTTCCCTATAACATTCATAACGCCTTGGCCTATTTTAATACACTCACCAGCAGGATGATAGATAGTATTATTCAAGATGTCATTGTTCGTTGAACCAAGGTCAGAATATATGCCAATGCTCCCTGCATTGAAAACTTTATTGCCGGAAACAGTCGATCCAAGAACATCGTCCAAAAGTATGCCAATATTACCTGTCGTGTCGATGATGTTGTCTGAGATTATCAATCCCACCTTATTTGTTGCTGTTGTTACGAAAGAGTAGGCAATAACAATACCATATCTTGTAACATTGTAGATTTGGTTGTTGCTTATAATAATGTCCTTGATAGGCTCATTAAGATCTGGTTCTATGTCAAATCCGTTTAGATTAACTCCGTTAATATAGTTGTTTTTAAATATATGTCGTTGCCCACCACCATCGGAAATTCCGTTTCTAGCACACCCAGCAATAAAATTATTCTCAACAATAATATCTGTTGACTGAACACCATAATTAGTATAACGATTTCCTATGCATATACCATCACCTTTAGTATTTCTAATATAGCAATTTCTAATGGTTGATTTTGAAGCACTATTAAGGTAAATCCCGTGCGAGTAAGTTGTTCCAGTGGTATTGTCAGAACCATCAATCGCTAAATCTTCAATTAAAATACCCTCTTTTTGGGGTACTGTTAAATCAGCCTTAATAGCGCATACATCACCAAATGTGGCTATTTCCTTAATAATCGTACTCTGACCTTTGCCTCGTAAGGTGATTTTTGTACGAGGGTTGATATAAGAAGCCAGTGTATAAGTAGTTCCTTGAAGTTGAACAACACCTCCATTCGCTAGAGATTTTATTGCCGCATTAATTTGTACTTCGTCGGCCGTCCCATCAACTCCCCATAACTCTGGATATGTCTCATTAACAGTCTCACCAAAAGAAACTAATCCAGTACCAGAAAGAACTTGATAAGGAATACCTCCTTCAGTAGCTATATATGGAATATATAAAGTAAATGCATCATGACTAATAATAGCTCCAGGAACTAACTTAAATACAGCATTAGGGCATACAGCAGTATAGTCCTTATTAGCCGCTTGTGTCCAAGTACCTGGACGAACTAAAATGGTCACAGCATTTGCACCGACAGCTGTACAGGCAGCCATTAAAGTAGTGTCATTATAATCAGTCCCATTACCATAAGACATTAATGCATCAACTTCATAATTATAATCAGTAATTATACTATCTATTGACAGTTGAGCAAGTACTGAAGCAGTTAATGTAGTAGCTGGAGTATAAGTAAGTCCACCAGCTATTTCAACACTACCAGCACCAGTGAAAGGGTCGAAGTAATAAGGCCCTATATCCATCTGTTTTGCATCATCAATAGTTAAAGTAATACCTGGAGAGATATCTAAATTTCCACCTTCATTTACTTTAATTTGAATATTAGATGGAATTGAATCAGAGTAATCTACTGGTGAAGATTCATTAACAATTAAAGTTACTTCATTAGTATTTATCCAAGTGAGAGCCATACGAAGGTAGGGAAACCACTCAAGGTTTAAAGATGTTCCATCTCTAAATCTGAAATTCCCAGCTCCAGCCAGAATTTGATAACTGCCAGCTTCAATCTGTCCAATGTTAGATACTGTTACACCGGCGTTGGCTGAAATGATGTTAGGAGCTTCCCATCGAAGAGTTACATCATTACCTACTGCAACTGATGCTGTAGCATTAATTGCTTTGTCAATGACCATAGTTACATAGTCGTCAGAAGTCATTGTTAAGGCGTTCCAGAGATTGTGGAACCAGCTGAGTTTGACGACTGTCCCAGATGCAAAATCTATATCACCAAGACCTGCAAATATCTTATGCCCATCTGATATGATATTCTTTGTATTAATTGTAAGTTGGCCAGAATTAACTATTGCCCCATCTCGTTCAAATTTAAGTGTTACAGTTGATGGAACAGTTAAGGCTGTTACTGTTTGCGGACTAGCAATAACAACTGTTCGTTGATTAGTTCCTACAGCCGCTATGGCATCATTGAGAGTTGTATAAGCACGAGAGTCAGTCCAGATACCATCCGAACTTGTAACAATGACATCTGAAAAATACTCGGCCCTTACACCTGTTGAAATGGATAAGATTAGAATAAGAGAAAGAAAAAAGATTTTTAATTTTTGCATAGTTATTACTCCATTAGTTCGTTTAATAATTAAACGGTCTGTTGTACCTTTTTTATCTTATCTTTCCATGAGTTTTTTAATACTCTAGGCGAGAAATTATCAACTATGATAGAAGACTCTTTAGGAATACGCATTCCAGAGATATTTGATAAGTCCTCAGTTCTACACTCTCTTGTATAATTAAAAGTGTCAGCCGCATAGACTTGATTACTTCTATTCCCACCATGAACTACCATAAATACATAAGAAGGTGGAATTGAATAGACAGTATCAAAGAGGGAGCCCATACGAAGATGGACTGTCTCATAAAGGTCAACAGTAATTGCATCTTTCTGAACAATAGCTATAAATGGGCTAGTACGATTTCTTACATGAGGAGCATGAAAGGTATATACTTGACCATCTGGAGCCTGGCCAAATACTTGATAATTGATAAGGAATCGATCCTCTTTTATCGTGTCAGCCATGTACCTCATATGAGCAACCCATCCTGGAGTTACCCAATCATCTATATCCATACGAGCCATGATAGATGTTCTTGGATAATCAAGATATTTGATTGTATATTCAGGGCTTCCTTTGTCAGTCTCTTTAGCCCAGTTATTAGATGATTTAATAGAATCTTCCCATTGACTTATATCACCAGACGTGTATAAGAAGTTAATATTAAGATCTCCCCAATCAAGGTCTTTGATTCGTTGAGTTGCTTCACTATCTTCAGAGCCAACTGCTAGTTGAATAATGAAATTTTTATCAGTCTGGTTTTTAAGACAGTTGATAAAATTCCTCTGCATCATCTCAAGATGCTTTTCATCAATAATTCCTACTTCGTGGGCAGGTCCAACTTTATTATAAATAGCTCTGGAGATAATAGAAATCTCTGAAGGCTTAATTGGTTTAACTTCTATCTTATTACGAGGGAACCACATACAAGAGAAACCCCATTTAGATTCAAATAGACGACGACCTTTCTCAATGATAGGATTTCTTACCTTATGAGTAATATATTCAGTAGTTCTCTGTGTCTTATCATTAACAGCTATTAATTTTCTATCTGTTAAGGTAGCGACTTTCCATCCAGCTTTTCTTACATTCATAGAGAAGTCAAAATCCCATGAGCCCATAAAATATCTTATGTCAATGATATTAGGGATTAATGCTACTTCTTGTCGAATTAATTGAGAAGTCCCACCAATCAAGTCTACATCGACATAAGGAGCTATTATAGATTCTATAGGAGTACAAATTACCTTAGTACCTTCAACAGTTCTATAATAACAAAGCTCGTTGAATAGTACATCTACCATACCATGTTCAGGATGATTGAGTAAGAAGTCAAGTTCTGCATCTATTGTACCATAACTATAGTCCATATCATTATCAGACATGAAAACAAAAGGTGTTTTAGCGGCTCTTTTTAAATTAGCTGCTCTGGGTGAGGCTATCCCTCCATTGTTTGAAGAGAAATAAATATCTTTTTCAACAAATCCTGAGGACGCTTCTATAATTCTTTGCTTCATTGAAGCAGTTACTTTCTCCTCTCCTTGAACATGGAGGCAGAGATTGAGTGGTAGAGAAGTAGACTTAGGTATGCCGATCAAGGTTTTGATTAACCTCTCTTCAAGCAACCAAGAAACTATACCAACTGTTATAATTGGCTCAGACATTTACTACCTCATTAAGGCGATTTCTTACTATATCATACATCTTGAAACGATTAAGATGAACATCATCATGAGCTTTTACAAACGACTGGTCAATCATACCATCAGGGCCAATAGTCTGTGAAGTGATATCTAAATACTTATGACCGTATTCTTTTGCTTTAGTCTCTAACAAAGCATTGTAGAGGCCAACCAAAAGAGTGCGCTCTTTCTTGTCTGATGTTACGTAAGTTCTAATGGTTAGTTCTTTAAACGAATGAACTGTTGGTAAGGTTACTGAAGGTAAGATAAATGATCTATTGAATTCATCTAAGAAGGAAAATAGATTTTCAATAGAATCGTAGATGAATAACTCAGGTGATTTAGTCTGTCCATGACGCCAAGGGAGGGAATTGCAATCTACTTCACCAACACAAAGTAATGGAAGATATTTAGGGAAGGCTGAAAGAAAACTCTTAAAAGCCTCTCTCGCTCTTGTATCTGAATTCTCATTTACAAGACCATAAGCAGTGGCTCCTGGAATACGACAAGTAGCGGCACAGAAGAATTCGAAATTATCTAAGTGAGAGTCCCCCATTCCAATGAGACTCTCACTTATAATTGACCGAGCTAATTTTCCCATAGTTTGTTTAACCATTAAACGATCTTATTCGTCCAGTCCGACTTTCGGCTCAGGAACATTCTGTTGAGCCGCTACAATTCGAGCGATGTAGGCATTCTTCTCGTCAGGAGAGAGGCCGGCATTCTGAATAACCTGAATCACACCTGCAATAGCCTGTTCCAAACCTAATACTAAAGCTGCAATAGTTACTGGGTCCACTTTTCATTTCCTCCTTTCTTGTTACTATTATTTATTAACTGTTTCGATAAAGGCCACTACATCTGCAATGAGTCCAGGGAGCTGAGCATTCAGTTCATTGAACTTTGTCTGAAAAGATGCTTTGGCAGTGGAGTCAGTCGCTGTAATCACTGAGACAGCAACAGTTCCCATTGCTTTGTAACAAGACACTGCTTTCGTATAAGGTCCGAGTTGAAAGTCACTGTCTTGTTTGGCTGTGATTTTTCCGGCCTTGAGTAACGCCTTCTCAATCGTATAAGCTTGAGTGAGCGAAAGTCCAGCCATTTCATAGGCTGTAACGCCTACATTGGTTGCAGTGGTATTTGTAGCTCCCATACTTGCACAAGAGACAACAAATAAAAGTAGGATTAATACTGACAATCTTTTGTACATAACTTACCTCCTTTAAGGTGCAACAACTTCTAAATGTTCTGCACTAGGCTTGCAAGCACCTATGCCAAAATTCTTCACAGCCCACTTCCAATAGCAAGCACGTAAAGACCACATACCATCTTCCTTGCAAATGTAGCAGAGAGCCATGTCGGCGTAGGCTCTGTATTTATCTTCAATAAGTCCAAGACGAATTAACTGATAAATAACATCGTGGACAAGGCTTCCAATCATTGAGTTGAGAGTGTCGAAGGTAGGACCTGAGGCTCCATCCCAAACATAACTGGGATATATAATAAGGTTACCTTGGGTATCAAGAGTAACCATAGGTATTTCAACCTCATTACCTTTTACATCAACAGTCTTGAAGGAGAGACAGATAGGTGAATTAACTTCAATACCTGTTAAGATATGATAAGGTCTATTGACCCAATACTTGTAGCCTTTTTTGAAATATAGTGTTTTATCTCTTTTCATCAAACTCCCTCATAAAACCTCTCATTCTTTCTACATAAAACCACTTATCGTTAGGGTCGCAGAAATGTGCAGTAGCGTTGTCGAAACTCTTATGCCGTTTCAAAAGAAGATGTAAAAAAGCTAAACCACAAGCTATATCAATAATATCATCGTCAGCCTTTTCCATCTCAATCAGAAGATCTTTCATGGCAATAGAGGACATTTGAAAAACTCCTCTACAACCAGTAGGAGATTTCTGCTTCTCACCAAGAGAACTTTCAGTCATAGCTATAGCTAAAGCCCAGGAAGGATTAAGTCCTATGGCATTGGCAACTTTGATAATTTTTTCTTTTGTCTCAAGCTGTCTCTGGTTGAGTTTCATTTTCCTTTTCCTTAGGTGTAACATCTATAATATCAAGGCCTATTTCCTTAGCTGCCTTAACTCCACGATTTTTGAAGTTTTCGATCTCTTCAGCCGTAAGAACTGTTGACACTGAAGATGTATGAATTTTTGTAGGAGCTCTTAATCCAGAGAGTTCGAGTAAGACTGTGTCGGCAACATCTTTGCGATCTTTAAGGGTTGCTTGACCATCTTCATTGTCAAAGATTTCATTGTAAGTCTGAAGGGCCTTATCAGCCAGAACACGAATCTTTTCAGTTGTTATCTTAGCTTCTTCATCTCTAGCACCTCTGAGTTCGGCCAGTTTCTTCTGCCCCAATTCAGAGTTGAGAGTATTAGAAACCGTCTGCTCATGAATATTAAGAATATCTGCAATCTGAACTTGCTTGAATCCACGAGCGGCCAGATTAATAATCTCATGAGAGCGCTGCCAGAGGGCTTTGATATTATAGGTCTTTTTCTCTTGTCCTTCAGCCACTCGACGCAGGTCGACATCTCTGAAGTCAAATCCATAGAGACCATTTCTTGTTTGTACATCTTCCATATTATAGCCCTCCAAAACAACTTGGCATATGATTATGAGGAAGGTTCTTCTGTTTCATAATCCAACTATGTTTTAGGCTAGATTTTTCTTTTTCTCCATCTCGTTTATTATTGGCTTGCTCTCTGCTAGTAACCCACCTACAATTATCTAGGCTATATTCCTTATCATTATCCTTTCTATCTAAAGTTAATCCATTTCTATTTCCCATATCAGAAATGAAATTCTTTAGCGACCACCATCTTTCACATACATCTATACCTCTAGCACCATAATTAGGAAAAGAAATATCATTTGGATTATAGCATCTCTTTAACATACTTATCCAAATATTATAAAGAGGATGCTTAGTTAATCCATCACTAGATCTACATTCTTTTAAGTGTTCATAGCGAAGGTTCCATAGATGATCTCTCAACAATATATAATCTTCAATCTTCATGGATATACCATATCATATATATAATAACCTGTCAATACATTTTTACGTACATTCGTTGGAAGGTTCATAGTCCGTTTATTAATAAAACGATCTCAGCCGTCTTCATCTTTGAATTGTTAAGGAGGACGCCGCTAGGCTGAATGTCCCTTCTTCTTGGATTGCGAAGCAATCAATTGTACAACAATTCCCATTTGATAATACTTGCGATAAAATGTGAAGGTACTAACCCGCGGCCTATACGGTACTTTTACCCCCATTGACTTCTGTCATGTATGATATAATGAGGGGTATGTGTAACATATTGATTTTGTTGAGGAAACTATTTATTTATAATGCCTATTGACATTTATATTAATGAGTGATATATTATATCCAACATTGATAATGTTTAATTAGATGTTCATTGACAATTGAATAAAGGTTGACATGGTAAGGCCCTAACAATTCCAATATGAAAGGGGATTATACCATGATAAACATGAATGAAGTTATTGCAAACGTAACATTGACAAAGGTTTGCTCTATTAAACCGGATAAAGAGTCTGATGAATCTAAACAAATCACATTGAAAGTGAAGTTTGACGGCGCTGTATTGTCAAGTGTGTTTGACAAAGCTGTATCGGGAGCCGTCATTCAGTGGCAGAATGGAGTTGGCCGGAAGCACTTTGACGAATATAAGAATGGTCAAGTCATTGAAATTCAATTTATTGCTCCGGCCAGTCGTACAGCCATTGACCCCGAAACCGCAATGATTGCTAAATTGCAATCTATGACGCCGGAAGAACAGGTCAAATATCTAAAGGAACTAACAGCCAAAGCCGTGAAAGCGTAATTGAATTAACTAATTAACCACGGTCTATCATGTCAATCTAATAAATAACCTCTCATAACAATGGGAGGTTTTTTATTGCCTTCTAACATCTATTAAACAATGCTTGGAAAGGCAGACGTTGTCAATGTACATTTAACCCACAATCAATTATTATGTTTTGGCCTTGCCAATACCATTGACAATTAATTATCATTCAATGGTGGTCAACGTCACATGAAATAATACCATTCCCATTACATCACCAAACCCATTATTTATAAATGATTAGTTCGTTTCATTATTAAACGATCTATTGTTCATCAACTTGATTAATCAAGGGATACTAAATGTACCAAATTACACCTTGCAATATGCCATATAGTTATGTTAATGTCATAATGTAACAATATGACAGTGTAGTGCTATAGTGCTATTCTGTATCAAGCCCATTGTTAATTTGATAGTGAGAGAGAGAGAGATAAATATATAAGTGTATATATAGAGAATATATACTACTAATAATACACTTACAAAATAATGGGTGGGTTATATGGAATGGGACTCAGACACTACATTTGGACATTAATGGAACGACTCAAACTATGCATAAAGGAGATGAATGATGAAGTATGATTGGAGAGAAGATGTTGAAGATGTGAGATATAACTTTGGTGAGTGGGTGAAAGCAGATGATGAAGCATTGAGGATAGTTAATATAGTGAGGTTTGAGATGGAGATAAAAGGAGACTTTACAAGGAGAATGGAGCAGTGAGAGAGATACTGATAGCAGAAGGGCATGATGTACCTTTTAGAGTAGGTGGATATAGGAGGGCTAAGAGATGAAAGAGAAGATGTATGCAGTAGATTCGACAAAGGGAAGTAGTATGATTAATCCTTTGAACTATAAAGGCGATGTATTAGTGCAGGTGTGGGTAGATTCGAGAGTGCTAGCCACTATTGTTAGATGGATGGACTCTAAGGGAAACTATCCAAGGTTTATGAGTCAGGGAGTTAGAAGGCCTTTGGAAGTTCTTACAGGCTTCTTAGTAGATAATGGAGAGGTTGATATGATAGAAGATACAGATGAAGCCAGAACTATATTAACAAGAAGATTCAATATAGAATTGAATAGAGGTGGGAGAGGCTCAAAGAATGTTACACACAACCTAATATTATCAGATAGAAGAAATGATCTTGGAGAGAGAATACAGACGAGCAATAGAATCAATGATGTTAATAGAGCTATGAAGGGACAGAGTGATTCTAAGATATCTGAGTTAGTAGCTAAGGCACAGAAAATACATAAAGATTTATTTCCAGACGAATCAAAAGTACCAGAACACTTCGACTATGATGAGCCTAAAGAAGAGGTAAAGAAAGTCTATAAAGAGAAGGTGATTAAAAATGAAGATGCGGCTGAGTTTGTAAGAGGCTCAAGGATAGAAGATCTGCCGCCACTAAAAGAGAGAGGAAACAGTAGAGAATCAATAGAAGCTAGAATTAGAAAAGCCGATAATGAATCTCAAAAAGGATTAGATGAATTAAACTCATTCGACCCTGCATCATTGTTATTGAAAGCAGTTAAGGATAAATAGTTCGTTTATGAATTAAACGATCTGAACCATAAAACTGAATCGTTTTACCTTATTGACAAATGGAATGAGTTGTGTTATAATTATGCCATGATAAGAATAAATAATTTAATAATGAAAGGAAGTGATAATCATGGAAGCATTAATTGAAGGTATTATTTACACAGTGTTGTTAATAGTGTTGGTGTTATCTATCTACGATACGCCAGCGAGAAGATTTGTTTTGAAGAAATACTATAAATGGAGATATAAATAATGGCTCCTGCAATTAAGCGCTATATTATATTGAACTACAGTGGTCAGAACCATGAGTATTGGCGAGTGACTACGTCGGACAAAAGTGCTTTAATTAAGGCCATTAGACAGTTGGAGAAAGACCTTGGGAAGATGCCTGGTTCGTTAAGGAAGCATTTTCTTCAGGGTGATAGACAGAACTGGGAAGTTCATATTTGTTGAGGTAAGGTTATGGGAAAAGATACAAATGAACTTGATACGAGAGAAGAAGATAAATTAAGAAAGGAGAGAAGAATGGCAGAGGAAGAAGACATAAAAGAAATGGATGATACTGGTGTAATGGAAGCTATTGAATCAATAGTCGAAGAATGGCAAGATTGCCAAATAGATAGCGAGGAGGCCCTCAAGCAGATTGTTACAATAGTCGAAGGTTTGTAAGAGGTATCCCTATGAAATGTAAATGGTGTAAAGGAATTGGAGAGATTAAGTTAATTGGAAAAGGCTGGATACCTTGCTTAAATTGTAAAGGGTCTGGAGAAGGTATTGATGGAGGTCATACAATTCAAGTTGGAACCAAGCCTTGGTTAAAGAATAATAAACATAACTTGTTTAGTCGTAAGTTCGTTTAATGATTAAACGATCTGATAAAATTATAAGTGTTTAAATCTTATTGACATTATATTGAAGTTGTGATATGATGTAAATAAAAAAGGAGCAATTTATGCCGGAACAAAAACCTTTTATATTAAAGTTGTGGCGTTACACTATGTCCAATGGTTATGCCGAAGAAGTTGTGGCATCAAAGTTTTATCCAACTAATATATGGGGCTTTGGTTTCATATCAACTAAAGAACAAAAAGGTATTGTAAATAAGTACCTCAAAAGACTAAATCAACACTAAGACTCGAAATGAAAGGAGTAAGAAGATGGACAAAGAAACTGTTGAACGTGCAAAGAAGGAATCAGATGAGGCTTATCTCGTCTATTCAAATTTAAAGGCTCAATACCAAGAAGCCGAAAAAGACTGGTTGAAAAAATCTCGTCGTTTCCAAGATTTTGATTATCAACTGGCATTAACAGATGGAAGGTTTAAGAAACTTCCGCCGGCTGGAGAATGTAAGCAGAAAAAGAAACCTACGTTAACGCTTGAACAGCTCCAGACAATCGCCTCAAAGTTGGGAATTAGTATAGGAGTTGAAACTGATTTATCTGACAAAGATACAGTAGATAGTATTATGGAGGGAGATAATGAACAGTCAAATGTTATCTAATTCCATAAACAACTTCCTCAAAAGAGGAGGTCAGATAAATGTTTTGAGAGAGAGGAGAAGGTGCTTTAAGCCTACTCCGAAGAAATATCCTGAACCTTCACAAATCAAGGAAAATTCAATAGTTAAAAGAATCTGGTTCATGGGAAAGGTTTATTTACGAAGACTAAATTAAAATAAGACAGAGTAAATGTACCAAAAATTACGTTGCAATTAATCTGTAGATATGTTAATGTTGTTACAAATTAAGAGCCAATTATTATTTGCCGATGAAAGATTAATGAAAGGAGGCAGTCTATTATGGAATAATCACTTACAATTAATTAGGAGTTCGGTAGTTCGTTTTATAATTAAACGAACTGTTTAACAATAACTTTTATTTTATAAGGAGAAGAAACATGAAAGGTTTAGTCGTAGAAGCAAAAGTACCGGAGAAAAAAGAAGGTGACAAAGTTATCGCAAAGCAAATCGGCCCTGTGAGTATCACAGTTCAGACCGGCGAAACAGCAACTGAAATGATTAAGCTGTTTGGCGAAGATGCTGTCAAAAGCAATGCCAATGCAAACTGGGTTGTGACCCTTCAGTCCAACATTCGTGCTCGTTTGAAGAAAGGTGAAACAGCCGAACAGATTCAAGCCGCCCTCGGCAATGCCAAGATGGGTGTTGCAGTTGCCGGCTCCAAGGTTGACCCTGTTCAGGCTTACCTGGCTATGTTTGCATCTGCTACGCCGGAGAAGCAGAAGGAAATGCTGAAGGAACTGCAGACCAAAGCAGCTGCTAAATAAATCCTCAGCACCGAAGTATTTTAGTTTTTAGAACAAGCCCTTCGGTCGCTTCCAATAGTTTTAAGGCTACCTGGCTATTGATTACGAAGCATATGACCGAAGGGTTTTTCTAAAACTTAAACTATGTACAATGATACAAGATGATGAACGTAAAATGAAAGGAAGTAAAAGCTAATGCCAGAATCTAAATTCCCTAGTCATCGTTGGAAGAATATTATGAAAGCGTATCCGTTCACTGAGGAACGCTTGGCTAAATGGCAACCTCCTTACATCGTTCAACCTAAGTATGATGGAGTTAGATGTCGAGCTATTCCCATTGCCGGAGCAAATGGTGAGTCTTGTCTATTGCTCTCGAGTGAAGAAAATATCATTTATAGTGTTCCACACCTTAATCAAATAATAGGTGGTTTACATCTTCAAGCCGAACTAGATGGAGAACTATACTGTCATGGTATGAGTTTTGAAGAAATAGTCTCAATCACATCTCGAACAGTAAATCTCCATCCAGACTACAAACGTATCCAGTTTCACTGCTTTGACATAGTTAATAAAGAACCTCAGATGAAACGCTCTTTAATCATTGAGAACCTTCGTGGTCTAAATCCTCATCTTGTAGTTGCTCCATTCTGGCTTTGTGAAAACTTAGATGATGTAATGAGAACTCATGATAAACTACAAGAACTTGGTTATGAAGGTATTATTGTTAGGCATACACAAGCACCTTATGAACTAAAGCGTTCTTTGTATGTAATGAAGTTTAAA
>Ga0265297_10001941_pt1 | contig 44697 bp, 52 predicted proteins | sample Munlanlwell13791_FD_192502 | JGI IMG/M metagenome (GOLD analysis project Ga0265297, IMG submission 192502) | Leachate microbial communities from a municipal landfill in Southern Ontario, Canada - Leachate well 137-91 | ecosystem: Engineered > Solid waste > Landfill > Unclassified | place...
GGATGGTGGCTACCGCAGCGGAAATGCAGGTCGCCATCATCGCCGCCCCGAAATCCATCCCGGTCTGCGAGATCATCGCGGGGTTTACGAAGATAATGTAGGCCATTGCCATAAAGGTTGTCAGGCCCGCGATTACCTCGGTGCGGATGGTGGTGTTAAGACTTTTTAGCTTAAAAAGACGCTCTATCAACCTTAACATCGCGCTCCCTTTTATATGGCGGAAGGCAGAGGATTTGAGCCTCCGGTCGTCTTGCGATAACAACGGTTCTCGAGGCCACCGCGTTCAACCGCCCCGCCAACTCTCCTTTAAATCAAGCGGAGCGAATCCTTGCGGGTTGCGGATGCTCCGAATCCAGGAGTCCGGCTTCTACATGACCTCCCTAAATGATACTTGTCAATCTGGCTAGGTCTTTATGCCGACCCTTTCGGAAAAATTTGTTCTGTTTAATAATATTTTTATGTTATTTTCGTTAAAATACTTATCGGCTGCATATCGCGCTCCATTCCAACAACCATAATTATCCAATATAATTACCCCCTTAGGCTGCAATCTGGGAAAGGCATGGCAAAGCCCATGGTATTCGGACTGGAACCAATCGGTATCAATGCGAAGCAACGAAATCTTCTCAGGTAAAAATTTCGGGACCGTATCTTCAACCCTCCCCTTAATAAAAATAAGCTTATCCTCGGGGTAGCCGGTAGAAAACATATTTCTTTTCACTTCTTCAAGCGGCGCAATCATCCTGGCCTCACGCTCAGCCATTAATTCTCTGGCCGGCCTGCCGTCAAAGGTAACATCTACGTCGTCCGGGATGGTCATGCCTTCATAGGTATCAAAAAGATATATCTTTTTACCCGTATTCTTTAATTTCAAAAGAGTCAAGGCGATAAGCATGCAACTGCCGCCTCTCCAGACCCCGCATTCCACGATATCTCCCGGGATATCGTTATAAACAATGTATTCTATGGCCTTATAGCTAGAATACATTTTTTGAGTGGTGTTAAAACTAAATTTTTTACATTTCCGATAAAACGACAGGAAATCCTTATCGGTTATATCCAGGAAATTGTCGAAGTGCTCCCTGTCTTCAAACAAATTCACAGCAACATATCCTAATCTTGTCAATACCGGATTAACAAATTTGTTAATTAGAGCCTTTTTCACTTAAAATTTTATCGCAAATATTAAAATTTGCTAACTGGCGGAGAGTGGAGGATTTGAACCTCCGGTCGTCTTACGACGACAACGGTTTTCGAGACCGCCGCATTCAACCGCTCTGCCAACTCTCCGAATCTATGCGCCGGCTCACCGGAGGCTCGCCGGTATCCGCTTTTCTCCGTTGTTATAAAAAACTGTCTTTCTGGTTTTCTCGCTAGCGGCATAAAAACTGGATAAAAGGACCTGTCCCCTTTATTGCGCACTCGCGCTCGCTACGCCCCTTGGCGGGCCGTTTAACGCTCGCTTGAGTGCCGCTGGAATTTTCCTTGTCATCATGCACTGGCTCGGGCAGAGCCTCGCCAGTACCGTTTTTTCTTTTCTAAATGTTGCGAGAAAACTATAAGAATATAGTTTTCTCGCCAATGGTAGAAAAAACGGAGGAGGAAGGATTCGAACCCTCGGAGACCTTGCGGCCTCAACGGTTTTCAAGACCGCCGCATTCAACCGCTCTGCCACTCCTCCGGTCGCCGTAACTCCTTGGTTTTCTAAATCATAACATCAATTAACTGGCTTGTCAATTTAAAGGAAGAGCTGGCGGAAAACCGCCTTAAACATCGAGGATGCAATCTGGAAGGAATTCTCCAGGAAATCTACTACGGAGAACTTATTGAAGATAAAGCCCAGGATTAAAGCCAGCAGGAAGACGTTGAGGATATAGATAAAAGAAAATCCGAAGACGTAATTTGACTTCAGGAAATCGCCTTTTTTGCCGCGGATGGTCTTGGCGCTGAATATCAGGTGGAGGGCGATGGTCAGGCCGAACAGGAAAACAAAATATCCGACGGTATCCTTGAGCTGGAATATGTAAAACAGCGCCACAAATGCCAGAAACAGGACTATAGTGTAGATAGGCAAAAGGTACGGCGCAACCCTCACCAGGGGCTTGAAGAAATTAAACAAAAGTTCCACCAGGCGATAACCCCGGTTATAGATGACCGCCGGCTCCCAGACAAAAAGATAAAACAAAAGCATGCTTATTACGCCGGACCAGAAATAACGCTGATACTCCGATTCAATCAATCCTAATTCAGACAGGAAGGAACGCGAGAATGAATATACAAAAACCAGCATTACCACACCAAGGAACAGCTTCAGGAGGCCGAACATCCTGCTGCCGAAGGTGCTGAACTTGGCCTTAAAGGTGTCGATGTTGGTATCCAGCAGATTAGGGGATTCTTTCTCTTCCATCTAAGTATGGCCTCAAGGGCGGCGGGATAACCACTGAGCCGTCCTTCTGTTGATAATTCTCGAGGAGTGCCACCAGCGTGCGTGCCATGGCGATTCCTGAGCCGTTTAGGGTATGCACAAAATCAACCTTTTTGTTGTCTTTGCGGCGGAATTTTATGTTTGCGCGGCGGGCCTGGAAGGCCTCGAAATTGCTGCAGCTTGAAACCTCCAGCCACTTATCCATGCCGGCGGCATAGGCCTCCAGGTCATAGCACTTGCTTGCGGCAAAGCTCAAATCCTGCGTTGCCAGCATCACTACCCTATAAGGCAGCCCTAACAACTGTAGAACGCTCTCTGCGTTACCGACCAGTTTCTCCAACTCCTCATAAGACGCATCCGGATGCACAAACTTCACCATCTCTACCTTATCAAACTGATGCACGCGCACCAGGCCCTTGGTATCCTTGCCGTAGGAACCCGCTTCTCTCCTGAAACAGGCAGTATAGGCGGTATAATAAACCGGCAGGTCCTGCTCCTCTAGTATTTCATCGCGGAAGATATTGGTCACCGGGACCTCGGCGGTAGGGATCAAAAACAAATCATCGTCCTTGAGCCGGTACATATCCTCCTCAAGCTTGGGCAGCTGGCCGGTGCCGGTCATAGAGGCGCGGTTTACCAAAAAAGGCGGGAATACCTCGGTGTAACCGTGCTTTGAGGTATGCAAATCAAGCATAAAATTTATAAGAGCGCGCTCAAGCCTAGCGCCCCAGCCTTTGTAAAGTATGAAATTGGAGGTAGTGATCTTTGCCGCGCGCTGAAAATCAATAATATCCAGCTTCTGGCTAATCTCTATGTGGGTGACGGGTTTAAAATCAAGCTTTGGCTTCTCGCCCCAGGAACGCACTATCTTATTGGAGGAAGGGTCTCCGCGCGGAATAGATGCATGGGGGATATTCGGAATGGTCAATATCAATTTATCGAGTTGGGCGCCGAATCCCCTTAATTCCTCCTCCAGCTTATCAATCCTCTTGGCAATATCCTTCATGGAGGAAATCTTCTCTTTGGCGTCCTTCTTATTTTTCAGGAGCGCGCTTATCTCGTCATTGGCCTTATTCTTTTGGGCACGCAGATCCTCTAATTCCCCTAAGGCGCGGCGCCTGGCATCGTCGAGCCTCAGGAGGCTACCGAGATCAAGCTTGAGATTGCGTTCCAGGAGAGATTTTTCAACCAATCCCTGATTTTCCCTGATAAACTTTATGTCTAACATATCTTACCGGAGAATCCGCAGAAACTGTTCCCGTAGTTGGTTGCCCAATTGCAAACCAGTACGGCTGTTTCTGCTTTTGATGATTATCCCTTAATCACTCCTAACGGCCTCATCCGGCATACGCGTTTGGAGATGCCGGCATTATGCACCACGCTGACCACATCATTGACGTCCTTATATGCCTGGGGCGCCTCCTCCGCAATGGTGCCGCGTCCCGATGCCTTGACTATTATACCCTTAGATTCCAGTTCTTTCAACAAGGCATTTGCGTTAACGGAACGCGCCGCTTGAGTGCGGGATTTTACCCTGCCCGCTCCGTGGCAGGTGCTGCCGAACGTCTCATCCATTGCCCTCTGGGTCCCTACCAAAAGATACGAATTCCTCCCCATATCCCCTGGTATAATTACCGGCTGGCCTATCTTTCTGTATCTTTCGGGAAAGGCAGGGTGCCCTGGACCAAATGCCCGGGTAGCGCCCTTGCGGTGTACGCACAAAAGCTTCTCTTTACCTCCTACGGTGTATTTCTCAAGCTTTGCGATGTTATGGGCTACGTCGTATATCAGCCTCATCCCCATCCTTTCCCAGGGCTCCCCTAATACGCGCTCAAATGACTTGCGCACTAGATACATCAGGCACTGCCGGTTTGCCCAGGCGTAATTTGCAGCGCATTTCATTGCAGCCAAGTACGCCCTCCCCTCGGCAGAATTGACCGGAGCGCAGGCAAGCTGGCGGTCTGGGACGTTAATCTTGTATTTGTCCAGGCAATGAACCATGCCCCTGACATACTCGTCGCAGACCTGATACCCCAGGCCGCGCGAGCCGGAATGGATCATCACGGTAATCTGGCCTAAATCCAAGCCCAGGGCATCGCAGGCATCGCGGTCATAGAGTTGTTCTATTGCCTGTATCTCCAGGAAGTGGTTGCCTGAACCGAGCGTTCCGGCCTGCGCCTTGCCCCTTTCGTACGCCCTGTCTGAAACGGCATCAGGGTCAGCGCCTGCTATAGCGCCTCTCTCCTCAGTGCATTCCAGGTCATCATCGGTACCATAACCCTTTTCTACCGCCCATCCGGCGCCCTTTACCAGGATTTCTCTCTCCTCGCGCGGGCTTACCCTAATATCCCCCTTAGAACCTACTCCTGCCGGTATATCATTAAATAAAGCCCGGGTAAACGCCTCTATCTTATCCTTGATATCTTCGTAGCGCAGGTTCGTCTGTATCAGGCGGACGCCGCAGTTAATATCGTAGCCAACGCCCCCGGGAGAAACCACCCCTCCCTCTTCAATATCCGTTGCCGCTACCCCTCCTATGGCAAAACCGTATCCCCAGTGGATATCCGGCATTGCCAGGGAGGCGCCTACGATACCGGGCAAGAACGCGACATTTGCTACTTGCTCCAGCGCCTTATCCTGCCTGATGTCTTTAAGAAGCCCTTCATCGGCGTAGATTATGCCCGGCACGCGCATCCCGGGCCTGTAGGATTTCGGGATACGCCAGCGGTAATCGTCAATCTTCTCCAATTTCCCCTGCCAGAGCTCAGACATCTAAAATTACCTCTGCCTGCCACCCCTCTGCGGAATTTTTTAATTTTAATCCGTGGTAAGTAGCAGCTTTGATTTCCTTATCCAACCCGAATCCCCCCGCATCCTCCCCTACAGCAAATGCCTCAATTTCCTTCTCGCCAATCCTGATTATCCTGAAATCGGTAAACACCAATCCCTTGGCAGATGATAAAGAGAGCAGTTCGTTTAGCCAGCTAATAAACAACTCGTCTAATGTGTCGGCTTTTTGCATAACGGGGAGCGTTTCTTTCTTGAGGCCTTTAACGGAGGGTTTCTTCTTTGCGGAGATTTTAAAAAGCGCGAGCGCTGTATTCCTGAATAGACCTGCGAGGTCCTTGCTATTTACGCGCAGCGCAAGGTCTGCGGTGTGTTCGATAATCTCGTAATTCTTCACCGGCGGATGGAATTGGTGGGCCACGAAGGAGTCGAACCTTCGACCTTGTCCTTAAGAGGGACCTGCTCTACCAATTGAGCTAGTGGCCCGAATTTAACTGCTACCCACTGGCGCATCCCTTAATTCAAAGACACTTTCCAGATTTACTGGTAAAACGTCTCCGCTTTGAGGAGGAAAACGTCTCTGTATTGTAACAAATACTGGGAGGATTTGCAAGAGGCCGTTGCATACCGCTGTGCCTGCGCGCCCGAGTGGAGTCGAACCACCAATACCCAGTTCCGAAGACTGGTGCCTTATCCATTAGGCGACGGGCGCTATTCTATTTAGATTATCTCGCAGTTCTCGCCCAACAGCGACTTGATCTTTCTGAGCTTTGCCTCCGGGACCATGCGCAGTTTAAGCTGTGCGCTGCTGCGCACCGGAGAATTAAGCTGTATCTTGTCAGGATTTATCCTCTCGGCCGCCTCTTTTATCCTCTTGATGTGCCGCAGGTCGTCGTTTACCCCGCTTACCAACATTACCTCTAACCAGATTTTACCGCGGTACTCCTGCCTTAAGGCCTCCAACCCCCTGATTATATCTTCTATCTTTACCGTGGGAAAAGGCCGGTCAATCCTGGCAAAAACCGCATCGGTAGCGGCATCCAAAGAAGGGACTATGAGGTCGGCCTCTCTTATATCTCTGCGTACGAGAGGGTCGCTAAGAAGCGAGGCATTGGTGATTACCGCCAAAGGCACGGTAGTAAGTTTCTTTATCTGGGAAATAAGCTCTCCGATTTTTATGTTAAGGGTGGGTTCTCCGGAGCCTGAAATCGTAATGTAGCTTAGGGTTTTTGCCTGCCCGGGGTTATTTTCCAGCCAGGACCTCAGCTCTTCTATGACCTCGCGGATATCTATATATTCCCTGCGTTCCGAGGTCTTTATGCTCGCTGTCTGTAGCTGGCAGTAAATACAGTCAAAAGAACAGACCTTATAGGGGGTCAGGCTCAACCCTAAAGAAAGACCCAAGCGCCTTGATTTTACCGGACCGTAAAGGTGCTTCATGATAAAAAATAAAAAACCCCACCTCTCTTAGATTTTAGCTTATTCAAGATGGGGTTTATGCAGCTTATTTTACCTCAATGGTGCAGTTGTGGCTGCCGAAGGAATTCGCAACACAGCTCTTGCAGCGAGGGTCATTGGCCCAGGCACCGTCCACTAGAAACTTATATTCGTGCCTACCGGGTTTCAGGCCTACCTTAATTGCCCAGTTCCCCTTAGAATCCTTTTTGGCGCAAAGCGAACCGGTATCCCAGTTGTTGAAGCTGCCGGCTAAATTGACTTTTTTAGCCTGAGGTGCAAAAAATTTGAATTCCGTGGCTTTAACTTTACAAATTTTTGCCATGCCCCTCCTCCTTTTTTTATACCCTATCTATGTTATATCAGCCCGATAACAGTGTCAAGATTTTTTACACTGCCACAACGGCGATTCTACTCTTATCAGCGAGCTTAATGCTGGCTGCCTTGTCTATGAAAAGGGTCTTGCCGCTTTCAATCGCCAGGCAACGCCCGCCTGAGGATAGGAGCCTTTTGACGGTATTTAATCCCACTACGGGCACATCAAAACGCATATCCTGTTTGGGTTTGCTTACCTTGACCAGGGTAAAACCTCCCCTGGCGATCCTGCCAGCCCGCCTTATCAGGTTATCCGTCCCCTCCAGCGCTTCTACTGCCACCACTGCCTTGTTTTTTACTGCAACGGTCTGTCCGATATCAAGCATCCCTATTGCCTTAGCAAGCTCAAAACCGAAATAAACATCTTCCCATTCTTTAAAATCCGGGGGCCTTTTAGTCAAAACTCCCTTCTTAGGAAGGTGCTCCTCCATAAAAAGGGTGGAATCCAGAAGCTCTATGCCCGACTCTTCAAGGCGCCTGGCAACTGCGGCAAAAATACTGTCAGCCCTTTTATCGCTTAAGCTGCCTAGAAACTCCCGCAACTCTTCTGACCGCTGGACCTCGGGGCTAAAAAGCCTGGCAGGGCTGATCTGGCCGGCCATCACTACCTTCGTGATGCCTTCGGTCTTGAATATCTCAATCATCCGCGAAAACTCCCCCAATCCCAGCCAATAGATCTTATCAACCGCGGCATTCAATCTCGGGTTAGTGTCTTTTTTTATGGCGACCGCCACAACACGGCTTCCTTTTTTACGGGCTGCCTCGGCGAATAAAAGCGGGAACTTCCTGTTTCCGGCGATTAATCCGATTCTTTCCATGATTTACTCGTTATTGTCCTGGGATTTGCTGTTTGCTGTATGCTTGCGGCAAGAGGGGCTGAGACCCCTTTCTGAATTCTTCGCGAAATCCAAAAGGTGCAGGAGCTCGGAGGAAGGATTGGCGATTTCATCTTTAATTTTATCCAGGGCATGATTCCTGCTTAAGCCGCTATTTAACAGCGTCTTAAATGCGAGCTTCAACTGGTGCATTGATTCCCTGGAGATATTATTGCGCCTTAGACCCACCAGGTTTAAACCGTATACGCTGGCAGGATGGCCGTCACAGGTAGAATAAGGAGGGATATCCTGGACCACCTTGGAGCAACCCCCGATTATGGAAATGGTCCCCATCCTGACAAACTGGTGTATCGCTACCAACCCCCCGACTACCGCCCTGTCCTCGATAGTGACGTGGCCGGCGAGCGTACCGTTGTTAGCGATGGTGCAGTAATTTCCTACCCGGCAGTCATGTGCTATATGACAATAAGCCATGAAAAGGTTATTATCTCCGATAATGGTCCTGCCGCCTTCCCCGGTACCGGGGTTAAAAGTGCAGTACTCGCGGATAATGTTGTTATCGCCTATCGCAAGGAAGCTTTTTTCTCCCTTGAATTTCAAATCCTGCGGCTGGCTGCCGATAACGGCTCCGGTAAATATCCGGCAACCTTTCCCGACAGCGGTATTGCCATCCAGGAAGCAATGGGCGCCGATCACGGTGCCTCCGCCGAGGGAAACGTCATCGCCTATAATAGTATAAGGGCCGACTTCTACATCGTCGGCCAACCTTGCTTTTTTAGAAACTAAAGCAGTCGGATGTATCTTCATAGTTTAATCTCCGGCAAGCGCAAACATAAGCTCAGCCTCCGCTACTAACTTGCCGTCCACCGTTGCCCTGGCGCTGACCTGTCCGGTGCGGGATTTAATCCTGCCTGCAATCGCCTCTAAAACCAGAGTGTCCCCCGGCACTACGGTCTTTCTGAATTTTGCGTTGTTAACCGCCATGAAATAAGCGATCTTCCCGCGATTCTCTTCCGGGGAAAGCATCATTACCCCCCCTACCTGGGCCATGGCCTCGATGATTAAAACACCGGGCATTACGGGCTTACCGGGAAAATGCCCCTGGAAAAAGTATTCGTTGATGGTAACGTTCTTGATGCCCACGGCGCGCTTCCCTTTCTGGAGGCAGGTAATCCTGTCCACTAAAAGGAAGGGGTAACGATGAGGCAATATCTTCATGATCTCTTCGGCCTCAATGAAGCCTTCATCCTGAGAAAAAGAGGCAACGGCCCCTGCGGTATCGTATTTGCGCATCTGCTGCTGGATCTTCTTGACGAGTTTAAGGTTAAGCGGATGGCCGCTCTTCAAGGCAATGATATGGGCCTTAATAGGCCTTTCCAGAAGATAGAGGTCGCCCATCAGATCCAGTATCTTATGGCGGACGCATTCATCCTCAAAACGTAATTTATTGTTGATTACGCCATTCTTACCCATAACCAGGGTATTGTTGTAATCAGCGCCCAGCCCCATCCCCTGTTGTTTAAGAGGGGCGGCCTCTTCTTCCAGGCAGAAGGTGCGCGCTGAGGCAATCTCTGCCTGGAATGCGTCCGGGGTGCCAAGGTCTGCCTGTCTGAATTGGGCCTTCAATAGAGGATGGTCGTAACTCACCGTGTAAGAAATCCTGAACTCATCCGAAGGCAATGCCATAACTGAGGCATCGCCATCCTCCACGGAAATGGCTTCTTTAAGGCAGTAGTAACGGCGTGGCTTATCCTGTTGTTTTATGCCGGATTTAATCAAGGCCTCGGTAAAGCTTAAGGCGCTGCCGTCCATCCCGGGCAGCTCTTTATTGTCAAGCTCCACCGTAATGTTATCTATCCCTAACCCGGAAAGCGCAGCCAGTAAATGCTCTATAGTGTGCACCTCGGCCTGGTCCTTGCCAACGGAGGTGCGCCGGGGGCTGCTGGATTGCGGCAGGATATTATCCAACGAGGCCTTGATAACGGTCCGGGACGGCATATCGCTGCGAATAAAGCTAATGCCGGAATCCGGCTCGGCGGGCTTGAAACTGGCCGAAACCTTGACTGCCGTATGCAGGCCTATGCCTTTTAAAGAAAACTCTTTTGCGATTGTCTTTTGCATATCCATCTTAATTACTTCCTTGCCTTGGCTTCTAACTCTGCAATCTTCTTTTTCAACTCTGAAACGGCATCGTAGAGTCGCGGGAGATTCTGCACGCAGGCGTTGACCTTGCGCGCTGTCTCCGCAGGCTTGGCGGGATAACCCCAGACAGTCGTGCCGGCGGGGATGGATTTATTTACCCCGGACTGCGCCATAGCTATGGCATTATCGCCTATGCTGATATGGCCGACCACTCCAACCTGGCCTGCCAGGATAACGCCGTTACCGACGGTAGTGCTTCCGGAAATCCCCACCTGAGAGACAATAATTGAATCGCGGCCGACTGTCACATTATGGGCAATCTGCACCAGGTTATCAATCTTTGTTCCGCTTCCGATTACGGTCTTCTCGAAACGCGCCCTGTCAATGGTAACATTAGCGCCTATTTCGACGTCATCCCCGATTTCAACCGTCCCGACCTGAGGGATTTTATGGTGGCGGCCGTCAACGGTAACGAAACCAAAACCGTCCGAGCCGATTACCGTGCCGCTATGAATAATTACCCTCTTGCCGATATTGATGCGTTCACGGATGGAAACGTTAGGGTATATTATGCAACCTTCGCCTACTACGGTATCATTGCCTACATAGCAGCCGGAGTATATTACTGTCCCGTCTCCTATCGAGGCGTTATCCGCTATCACCGCGCATGGGCCTAGCGCAACGCCTTTTCCCAATTTCACATCCTTGCCGATGACCGCCGAAGGGTGTATGCCATCGGGGTGCCTTGTCTCCACCGGCAGCACGAATGATACTATCTTGGTAAAAGCCAGAGAGGGGTTATCGGTGCGTATTATAGGCTTAGCGGATGAAGAAACCTCCCGGGAGGTTATTATTGCTGAGGCGCGCGTCTTTTCAAGAAGCGGCGCATACTTTGGGTTGGCCAGGAAGGTGATATCCCCTTCCTCCGCCTCTTTTATCCCAGCCACGCCGGTAATAGCTATATTCTCATCCCCGACTACTTCTCCGCCAATGAGCCGGGCGATCTCCTTTAAGGTCTTCTCCCGAGGCATTATCTCTTGCCTTTATTAAGGATGTCGATAATCTTGTCGGTTATGTCAAGACCCTTGGACTGGTATACCAATACCCGGTCGTTAAAAACAAGGGTAAAATCTTCTTTTTCCGCATACTGCTTTACCGCCGACTCAATATCCTTAAGAATCTCCTTCATTTTCTCATTCTGTTCCTTGCGCAGGTCGGTCTGCTGCTGGCGGTCGAATTCCTGGAGGCTCTTGATCCTGGATTCAAGGTCCTTTTTCTTGGACTCTTTTTCTCTATCGCTTAAAAGGCTAAGCTTATCCTGTAATTGCTTGACCTCGTTGACCTTCTTATCCCTCTCCTTGCCGTAAGCATCCTCTTTGCTGCTTAAAACCTTGTCATACTCCTTGGTTTTGCTGTATTCGCTAAAGATACGGCTTAAGTCTACATAGCCGAACTTATCCGCGGCAAAAGCCGCCTGGGTTAAAACCGTTGTTGCGAAAAAAGCCCCTGCTAAAACTACTGCTGCCCTCTTCATCAGACTCCTCCTTTTTAATCTTTATTTTGCGTAACTATATACGACAACTATGGTTTTGTTCGAGATTAAAACGTGTTGCTCATGCTAAAATAAAACCGTCCGCTCCCCTTATCCTCTTCGCCCGGCTCTTTGTTAAAGGGGACGCCGTAATCAAGCATCACCGGCCCGATGGGGGTTTTAATCCTAAAGCCGAAGCCGGTACCGCTCTTAAACCCGCCCGAACCGATATCGCTGGTTTTTGACCAGACGTTACCGCTATCAATGAAAAACGCTATTTTCAGGAAACTAAAAATAGGGTAAGTATATTCGACGTTGCCTATCAACATGGAGTTTCCTCCGAGAGGGTCATTAGATGCGGGGTCAATAGGGCCTACCTTCCTTTCGCGATACCCCCTGATGGTATAGGCGCCTCCGGCAAAAAACCTCTCGTAAATGGGTATATCGTCGGAGTCTCCGTAACTATTGGCTATGCCTACCCTTCCTCTCAACTCTAATGCCGAACCGCGGACAAACGGGATATAATGCGAAACCCGGCCGAAAAACTTCCAAAAGTCCTTATCGCCTCCAAAAGGGCCGCCTGCGCATTCTAGCGAACCGGTAATAAGGTTGCCCCTGGTCGGGTCAAAGACGTTATCACGGCTGTCATAGGTAAGGCCGTAGCGGAGACTGCTGATGAGATTAGAACCTTCCTCCTTCTGCAAATCCTGGGTGGCATCCGTATTGATGTCGGATATGTCGATGTTATCAAGCCGGTAGGTAGCGTCCTGTCGCAGATATTCCGATATTTCGCTACCAAGGCGCAGGTCAAAACCGGTAACCTCTTCATCGTAACCGTATCCGGAGTCGCTGTCCCTTTCATGGTTGCGGTTATAGATATCAAACCCGAAAGAAACCGGATAGTCAAAGAGCCACGGCTCGGTAAAACTTATGTCCATGCCTTCGCTGATGCTGCCTATCGAGGCGCGCAACTTAAGGTTCTGCCCGCCACCGGTAAAATAAGGCCAGTTCCTCCAGTCAAAATTCTTCTGCTCCACCTCAACAAACCCTACGAGCTCGTCCACGCTGGAATAACCGCCTCCGAAGCTAAATGCCCCTGTCTTTGCCTCCTTGACCTCTACCAACAGGTCCTTCTTCTGTGGCGCCGGGGTATTCTCAACGTCGTAGTTAACCTCTTCAAAAAATCCGAGGTTCTGAAGTCTTTCCTTACTGCGCCTGAGTTTCTCTCCGTCAAACCTGTCTCCCGGCCTGATACGGAGCTCGCGGCGTATCACCAGATCCTTGGTCTTGATGTTGCCGCGAATCTTAATCTTGTCAACGTAACAGATCTGGTTTTCAACGATATTATAGGCGATGTCCACCCGTCCGATATCGGCATTGAAAGAAATCGCTTCCTGGACCTGACAGGAGATGTAACCCCGGTCAAAATATAAACCCTGGATATTGGCGATATCCTGTCTCAACCCATCCTGGCTGAAGACCTTGCCGGTGGTACAAGAAGAGAGACGGGAAAAAATATCCTTGGTAGAGATGTCGTGGTTTCCCCCGATAGTTATGTTGCCTACAAGGTATTTTTTCCCCTCATTAACGTTGATGACAATATATAATAAATACGGTTTCTTGGGATCAGGCTTAACTTCGTATTCTACCGCCACATCTGCAAAGCCGGCATTGTGATAGAATGCCTTTATGCGCTCAATGTCCTCCTTAAGCACGTCTTCCTTAAGTACCCCGGCATTAAAAAGCCAGGCGCGCTTGGTTTTCATAACCTTAAGGATGCGCTTATCGGCAAAGGCCTTGTTTCCTTCTATCAGGATATTCTTAATCCTTACCCTTTTGCCTTCGTTTATGATAAAGCTCACATTGGCCTTATTGGTCTCCTTGACGACATCTACCTGATACTTGATATCAACCTGGCTAAAACCCGTCTTCTCGTAAAGTTTATTCAGGATGCGCACGTCCTCTCCGAGGCTAGGGTAATCCAGGTACTGCCCCTCCTTAGATTTCAGCTGCGACTTTATCTTCTCCTCCCTGGTTGTAAGCCGGCTTATTCCGAAAAAGCTGATTTTTTCGATGATGGGGCGCTCCGTGACGCTGATAACAATCTTGATGCCATCTTTGTAGCTTTCGGTATTAATCTTAATATCGCTAAAAAAACCCAAGAGATAGAGTCTCTTCAAGTCGTCGTTGACGACATTATCCCGGTAAGGGCCTCCTATGCGCGTCTTCATCTTTGAGATAACGGTATTGGTGCTGATGTTTTTGTTGCCGATCACCTCAATGGCGGTGACGTTTTGGAGGGGGGCGCTCTCCGTTGCGGAATCCTCCTGCGGCTGTTGCGTCACCGGCTCCTCCGCGGCAGAGACTGCTGCCGTCGTCAGGAGAAGAGCGGCGATTAAAAATAAAAAAATACCACTGGTTGTATGTTTGCGCATAATTAAAACCCGCCTAAATTAACTCAGTATATCATATTCTATTTGGGATGCAAATCATTTTTTAACTGGTCGTTACGCATCATATCCGTAAAAATATCCACCAGCCGCGGGTTGAAAAATGTCCCCTTGTTTTTGACAAGCTCGTTTATGGAATCCTCGGTTGAGAATGCCTCTTTATAATCCCTGCCTGTCGTGAGCGCGTCATAAACGTCGGCAATGGAGATTATCTGGCTGGCTTCCGGTATGGCGTCTGCAGCCAGGCCGTAAGGATAGCCCTTGCCGTCCCATCTCTCGTGATGATACATAATCCAGGGGAGTATTTCCTTCAGTTCATTCAACGGCTCCAGTATCTTTACTGCGATAAGCTCGTGTTTCTTTATGAAATCGTATTCTTCTTCATTAAGGCCGCCTCTCTTATGTAGTATGCTGTCCGGAATGCCGATCTTGCCAAGGTCGTGCAACAGGGCAGCCTTATGCAATTTCTCCTTCTCTTCGCTGTTCCAGCCCAATCTCTCGGATAACCTCAGGGCATAATTCGCTACCCGCTGGGAATGGCCCTGGGTATACGGGTCGCGCGCCTCAAGGGCATTTACGAGAGAGGCAATAATCTCAAAGAAAGCCTGCTTGGTCTTGGCATGCTCTTTCCTGAGATTTTCTATTAATACCAGGAGTTGACGGTTCCTTTCCTCAACATCTTCTCCCAGGCTGTCCAAGAGCTGTCCTCCATCCTTGGCCTTTCTTAAATAGGACCCCCTGAGCAGCTCCGAGAGGTCATTGTCTTTTAATAAAATCACCTCGCCCTTGCTCTTCTTGAGCTCCGAGGACAAAACCGGCAAGACCTCCTGCAGTTGATACCCCTTTTTGAACCTCAGATAAATCACCTTTACATCCGAGGAGATGCCCCTTTCTTTTAAAATGCTTACCAGCCTGTTATGCAGCGAGCCTGCCACGGTCTCCATCCTGGAAGGAGACCCTATAACGCACCCGATCAATTCATCCTGTCCATACGCCGACCAGAAGCTCCCCTTCAGGCTTACGGCGCTTACGAGTTGCCGCCAGAGATCTCTTACGCTCTCGAGCGGATAGTCCTCCAGTTCTTCCGTAAAGGCGCCGAGATTTATGAAAATAAGGTAGAAATCCCGGCGGAAATAAATCTTCCTGAGTTCCAATTCCAGGCGGTAATAAAAATACCTTAAGGTAAATACGTTCCTTAGCGGGTCAATGGTTACCCGGTATTTTATCTTTAACAGGCGGCTTAAAAAGGCGAGGTATTTATAGAGGCTGGCTGTGATAAAAAATGCCATCCCGCATATAATAACGCGGGAATAGTCGAACTGGATGCCCCAAAGGTTCAACCAGATCGCCAGCCAGAAATTCAGAAGAAATACCCCAATGGTAAAAAGAATTCCGCTTAAAAAACCGCTGCGGCTTAAGATGTAGGAAATAGCCAGGAGCGAAAATATAAGAAATGCCGGCCCCGGGAATGCTATCCTGCGCGTGAAACGCCCGGCAATGATATCTGCTGCTCCGTTAAGATGCAACAACCCGCCGGACATTTCTCCGATGGGAGTAAGATACCGGTCATGGAAAATGGCGGAGGCAGGATAAACCAATACCAGGCTATCCCTGAGGAAATCGCCGCCGTATTTCTGCTTGAGGGCATCGAGGTTATCAAGCACGTCGTAAAAACTAACCCTCCTGATATCGCTTTCTTTCAGAAGATAATTGATAATAAAGGTCCTGTCATCGGCAAGAGGCATCGCTGCGGTTACATCCGCGGGGTTTCGTTGCAAAAAAGAACTCGCCAGCATTACCGAAAAAGAATAATAGGTATCGCCGCCGAGGGCAATATAGCTGCGCAGCCTGCGTACCCGGGAATCGCCGTCCTGGGGGGTATTGACCATGCCGGCGTAGTACTTCACGTCCTTGTCCTGGCCAAACGGCAATAGCGGACGGCCTTTCTTGTAATCAAACAGATATGCCAGGGTTACGGAGCATGAGGCGTTGTTAAGGGTTGATTTTAAAGCCGCGTCGTCGTCTCTGGATTCGGATTCTCCGGAAAATACGAAATCAATGCCAATGCTCCTGGCACCCTCCCTATCAAGAACCTTGATAAGCGAAGCGTAGATTGATCTCCGCCACGGCCAACGCGAAGTAGACTTATTAAGGGAATAATCGTCAATCTCAATCCCGACGATTTTTAATTGAGCCGCGCTGCGGCGGGAAAGGCTATAGACATACCAGGAAGAAAGGTCGCCGATACCGGAGGATATCTTTTGAGGAATGACGGCGGGAAAGAAATAAATAATAGAAGCAACGCAAAGCCCCAGCAGGAGGAACTTTAAATATTCGCTCTTATTTTTCAATGCTCGTGGTCAGATATAAAATCCTGTTGGCTTCAGTCCTAATCCTGCGGTTCATTGCCGCCCATGGTAGTCCCAGGGCACGGACAGGAAGCCTGATAAAACTTGCCCGTTTTGTCATCCTTGCACCAACAGGTTCCTTCTCCCTCTGATGTTGCACCCGGCAAAATCGCGCCTGAACCCGAGGATGCTGCCGAATCCTCTTCAACTTCAGCTCCGGAGGTAATGTTTGCCGCGCCTGCCGAGCTAGTGGCAGAGCCGGTGGCATCCGAACTGCCGGCAGGGCTTTCGGCAGAGGAACTGGTAGAGCTTCCGGCAGAGGCGGCGTTACCATCTTCGCCTTCAACGTCTATCAAGGCATTTATATCCTTGTTCGTCTTGAATGAACTCATTGCCTTACCGATACTTGAAGACGAAAAGGACGCGCCTTGCGAAGCAGAAAGCAAGCTGCCGCTGGCCAGATATAGCTGGCTTGCCTTTGATATTGCTATGGCATAATTCTGCTTCTGGGTTATATTTTTATGATAAACGTGCCTGCTGCTTAGCTGCGAGGCATCGCTGAATTCCGGCATATCACAGTCGCCGAGCATGATGGTAGTGGCTGCAAGCTGTTTGTAGTTCTTCTTCTTCATTTTTGCCAGGGCGCTATTGATGCCGTATGATACCCCGCCATGCTCCAAAACGGCGTAATCCTTAGGACAGACCAATACCCGGTGATTACCGCGGGCGAGCTGCTTTACAAAAGGAGTTACCGGCGCAGCATAGAGAAGGTTATCGTGATTCATGAGGTCGGTAACAAAATAAGCTAACCTTATGCGCCAGGCCCCTTTTTCCTGCAGGATGCCGGCAAAGGCCTTATCAATCGTCTCGTTTGGTATCTCGCTGAGGCTGGCCGGCATGGTATCATGGTCAATGGCATAGATGTCCAGGGCCTGCTCTAAGGTCCTGAGGTTCGTCTGACAAACCTTGGCCTTTTGGCTCTCTACGAAATTCTGGTAACTTGGGACACCGACGCTAAATAGTATCCCGGCGATTATAATTACCAACATTACCTCAATCAAGGTAAATGCCATTTTTTTCATCCCTCTACCCCCCTTTTTTTAATAAAACGTTCCGACACCTATTCTATTCCAACCGCGCAGCGTTCTCAAAGCGGGTATATTCCTTGATAAAAGAAAGTTTCACTGAACCGACCGGACCGTTACGCTGCTTGGCAATATTAACCTCCGCAACCCCCTGGTTGTCGGAGGTAGGGCTATAATACTCTTCTCTCAAAATTAACACCACCACATCGGCGTCCTGCTCGATAGCTCCGGACTCTCTTAAATCCGAAAGTTGCGGGCGGTGGTCGGTGCGCGACTCCACCGCGCGCGAGAGCTGGCTGATAGCTATCAGAGGGACGCTTAACTCGCGGGCAAGGGCCTTGAGGGAACGCGAAATCTCAGAGATCTCCTGCTGCCTGCTTTCTGAGCTGCCTATCCCGCGCATCAGCTGCATATAATCCAGGATAATAAGTTTAATGTCGTGCTGCGATTTGAGCCTGCGCGCCTTGGCGCGCAATTCCATTACCGATATCGCGGGAGTATCGTCGATAAAAATAGGCGCCTCGGAAAGCTTGCCCGCTGCGGCGGTAAGCTTAGGCCAGTCTGAAGTTGCCAGGTACCCTGTCCTGACCTTATGCGCATCAACCCTGGCATGAGAACAGAGCATCCGCTGCACCAGTTGGTGTTTTGACATCTCCAGGCTAAATATTGCTATGGGAACTTTGTCTACCACCCCGGCGTACTCCGCAATGTTTATGGCGAACGCGCTTTTGCCCATCGAAGGCCTGCCTGCGATTACAATAAGGTCTGAAGGCTGCAATCCTGCGGTCTTGATATCAAAATCTACGAAACCTGTTGCAATGCCGGTTACATGGCTCTTCTTCTGATAAAGGATATCGATTGTCTCTATGTTATCCTTAATAATATCCTTCAGATATGAATGCGCGCCCTGGGGCTTCCTGTCACGGACCTCGAAGATAAGATTCTCTGCCCTGTCTACTACCTCATCGATGTTGCCTTCGCTTTCAAAACAAAGCGAAATTACCCTGGTAGCATTATTAATCAGCGCCCGCAGTATCGCCTTGCCCTTGACGATCTTGACGTAGTGGGAGATGTTAGCTGCGGTAGGAACGGTATTGATGAGCCCGGTCAAAAAACTTACGCCGCCGACATCTTCCAGGATGCCTTTCTTCTTAAGCTCATCGGTCAGGGTTATCAAGTCTACCGCGCGGTTGTTGTTGTAAAGGTCCAGTATTGCGCTAAAAATCCTGCGATGGTTGTCCTTGTAGAAAGAATCCGTTTCCAGCGATTCAATGGCTACGGCGATGGCATTTTCGTCCATCAGCATCGAGCCTAAAACCGCCATTTCGGCTTCCAGGTTCTGGGGGGGGAGCTTTTCCAGGATTGTATCGGATACCTTTAACGCATCCATAGACTTCGCGTGGGGCCTTGAGAAGATGAATTACTTTTTAACGACCCAGAGTTTTATTTTGGCAGAAACATCGGGATGCAGATTAACCAAAACCTCAAATATACCCAAGGACTTAATGGCCTCATCCATTACAATAAAACTCTTATCGATGTCAAAGCCTTCCTCTTTTAAAGCGGCCGCAACATCCGCTGCGGCTATACTGCCGTAGAGCTTCTCGTCCTCGTGCGTCAGGACTGCGATGGTCAGAGACAAATTCTCCAGCTTCTTTCTGATTTCCTCGGCAGCCGACCTGGCCTTTTCTTTATCCTGGAGCCTCCTTTGCCTGTCCGCCTCCAGCCTCTTAAGGGCAACGGCGTTAGAAGGCACTGCCAGTCCGCTCGGGATAAGGAAATTACGGCCAAAACCATCCTTGACATTAACCACCTCTCCTGCCTTGCCGAGTTTTTCTACGTCTTTAGTAAGTATTATCTCCATTTATCTGTCTTCTTAAACGCGGCCATTGTTAGTTTGAAAGAAGCGCCAAAAAGCGCGCCCTGCGTATTGCATCGGATAACCTGCGCTGATGCTTGAGGCAATTGCCTGAGAAACGGCTGGATACGATCTTGCCCCTTTCTTTAACAAAAGACTCCAGGCCCTTTACGTCCTTGTAGTCGATGACCCTGTTTTTATCGGCGCAAAACCGGCAGATTTTCTTTCTGGCAAATAATTTTTTCCTCGCCGTTTTTGGTTTACGGGTAAATCTACCCTTGGTTAACATTAGTTTCTCCCTCGCTTTCTTCCAACCAGTTTGACTCGGTAGATGGTGCGGCAGATGAAGACTCCGCTGTCTCCTCCGATGCCCCTTCTCTGTGGGCGGTGGCGCTACCCAGGAATTGAATTCGTTCTGCGCGCACCTCAATAGTAGTGCGTTTCTGCCCGGAATTATCCTCCCAGGAGCGCGACTGCAGCCTGCCCTCGATAAAAATAGGGCTGCCTTTATGCAGGTACTGATTAGCGGTCTCGGCCTGCTTGTCCCAGACCACGGCCGTAACAAAACATGTCTCCTCTTTTAATTCCTGGTTCCTGTCGCGGAACCTGCGGTTAACCGCCACCCTTAGATTTACCACCGCCGTACCCTGAGGGGTATAACGTAACTCGGGGTCTTTTGTAAGATTGCCCATTAATAAAACCTTATTGAAATTAGCCATATCGGAATCTCCTTAGAAACACCTCACTTGGTAATCAATACCACTATCAACGAAAATGAAGAAGCAATCAAAAAAGTAAAGCCTAACCCTACTCTGGCCTTCGGGTTATTGATGGCTGAGTCTAACGTAATGCTTTTAGCCGATATCCTGTTAAATGCAGAAAGGACCCTGGCCCCGGAAATCAAATCTAACCCGGTCAGCGCACCCGTTACTATGGCTACTATGGATATTATCCTTAATACTTCCGAGAAGATAACCTCATCCATATCCTAAGCCCCCCTCTTTTCTCTAATATCTTTACCCCTGTCCTCGTTATTTTGTTACCACTAACAAAAGCAGCATCAGCACGCACAGAAAAAGCATGAAAATCCCTACCCCCATCCTTATCTTAGGTCTGCTGATGACGTTGTCAAAATTATAGACTTTGTCCAAGAACTGCTTTACCTTAATAAAAATCTTGGCGCCGAAAACCAAATCCAACCCCACCAGGATACCGATTGCCGATGCAACCAAAGACACTTTCCTTAGTAACTCCGCTACCAGTACCTCATCCATGCTACCCTCCTATTTTGAGGTCCGCTCCTATTGCATCCTTATAATAAGAACCCTCAGGATATCCTCGTTGAGCTTAAAGGCGTAATTTATCTTTGAGATTGCATCCGTTGCAATGGTAAAATTCATGAGATAATATACCCCTTCGCGATATTTACGTATCGGGAACGCCAGCTTCCTTTTTTCAGACCAGACGTTAGCCTGCGTTACCTTGCCGTCATTCTTCGCCAGTATATCATCGATCTGGCTAAAGAGCATCTTTCTTTCGTCATCCGACGAATCCGGCCTTATGATAAACATTGCTTCGTATTTATTCATTACCCGCTCCTCTTGTTGAATGCATTCATTGTCTCGGCCCGCCCGTTATTAACCCAGGACTCGCAGCATGCTGCTGCGTGCTCTATCGCCAGACCGAGCATTTCTTTTTCCTTTTTGGTAAATACCCCCAAGACATAGTCCGCAGGCTCAACGCCCCGGGGCGGCCTGCCTATGCCAAAGCGCAACCGGTCAAAATTACGGCCGGCGAGATTAGCCATTATGGACGCCAGCCCCCGATGCCCTCCGGAAGAACCGCTGGCCCTTAATTTGATCCTGCCCGGCTCCAGGTCCATGTCATCGCAAAGAACCAAGAGCTTACCCGCAGCCAAGCGGTATTTTTTAAGCAGGGCCTCCACTGCTATACCCGATAGATTCATAAAGGTAAGCGGCATAGCAAGCACGACAGTCTCTCTTCCTATTTTAACCCTCGCGGCTAAAGCGGCGATACCGCCTTCCTTTTTAAAAAATCCTTTATGGCTTCTGGCTAAATATTTAACCAGGGAAAAACCGATGTTGTGCCTGGAATCTACGTACGTCCTCCCAGGGTTTCCTAATCCTACGATTAGCCTCATGAAACAAAACGGCCTCTAAATTATTTCCCTTCCCCCTGCTCCTCTTTGCCTTCGGCCGGGGTTTCCTTCTTTTCCTTGATTACCTCGGGCTCCTGCTTTTCCTCGCCCTCCGCCTCGGCAGCCGGGGCTTCCTCTTTGATAGGCGCGGCTATCGACAAGACAATTGCATCCGGTTCGTTCAAGATCTTGACGCCGCTGGGCACCTTGAGATCCTTTACATGCACGGCGTCTCCGATTTTAAGCGCGCTTACGTCAACCTCTATCTCCTTGGGTATCTGCGTAGGAAGACACTCTACTTCAATCTCCCAAAGGACATGCTCCAGCGAGCCGCCTTCCTGCTTTACGCCCACAGATTCCCCTTTGGCTACTATCGGCACATTAATCTTGATAAGCTTGGTCAGGGATATTTCGTTAAAATCCAGATGGATAATATCTCCGTGCACCGGGTCATACTGTATCTCTTTGACTACGCAGGAACGCACCTGCTTTTTATCTTCTTTTATCTTGAGCTTTATCACGGAGTTCTCCAGGCGGTGCTCGTGTACCAGCCGCGTCAATTCGCGGTGCGAAAACTGAACCGCCAGAGGATTACTTTCTCCCCCGTAAACTATGCCAGGGACAGACCCTTTCCTCCTGACCGCATCGGCCCTGCTGCGGCCTACCTCTTTTCTAATTTCTGCATCCAAAACTATCTCTTCCATTTTTAACTAACCTCTCTTTTAGTCAAACAAAGAACTTACGGACTCCTCATTATGGATTCTTCTGATGGCCTCGCCCAAAAGCTCGGCTATCGACAACACCTTTACCTTGGCGTGCTTTTGGTTTAAAGGTATGCTGTTGGTGATAACCAGTTCCTCTAAAACCTTGCATTTATCGATGCGTTCTATGGCCGGTCCGGATAATACCCCGTGGCTGATGGCTGCCCGGATGCTTGCTGCCCCGGCTTTCTTTAACGCTACTGCCCCCTCGATCAAAGAACTGCCGGTAGCAATGAGGTCATCCACTATAACCACATTCTTGCCGTTAACTTCTCCGAGTATGTGCATGGCTTCGGTCTTCTCCGGGGAATCGCGCCTTTTGTCTATTATGGCTAGCGGAGCAGAAAACCTCTTGGCGTAAGCGCGCGCCATCTTAATGCCTCCGACATCCGGAGAAACCACAACCAGCTCTTTGAGTTCGAGCTTATTGATATAATCCGCAAAAACCCCTACCGCAAAAAGATGGTCAACCGGAACGTCAAAAAAACCCTGGATCTGGCCGGCATGCAGGTCCATCGTGAGGATCCTGTTTGCTCCGGCGACAGTCAGAAGATTCGCTACCAGTTTGGCGGTGATAGGAACACGGGGCTGGTCTTTCCTGTCCTGACGGGCATAGCCAAAATAAGGAACTACTGCGGTTATGCGGCGGGCTGAGGCCCGGCGTAACGCATCCATCATAATCAGTAATTCCATAAGGTTATCGTTTGGCGGAGGACAGGTGGGCTGTATTACAAATACGTCTTTGCCGCGCACGTTCTCGTCAATCTTAACGCGTATCTCGCCTTCGCTGAAACGGCCGGCTAAGGCATCACCCAATTTAACCTTCAAATATGTACAGATGTCCCGAGAGAGCCCCAAATGGGCATTGCCGCTGAATACCGCTATCTTATCCATTTTGCTTCCTCTTTCCTGATTTTTTAATGACCTTGGCCGGGACACCGGCTACAACTTCGTAATCACGGACGTTTGTATTTCTTGTTATCACTGCACCGGCACCGGTTTTAGCGCCCCTGCCTATCTCCAGCGGAGCGATAAAAACCGTATCCGAACCAATAAAGGCCTTATCCTTGACGACTGTCAGGTGTTTTTTGCTGCCGTCAAAATTTGCGGTAACCGCTCCCGCGCCGATATTGACCTCCCGGCCGATACGGCTATCGCCGATGTAACCGAAATGTTTCATTATGGTATTCCCCGAGATAACGGAACGCGACACCTCAGCAAAATTCCCTATTGCCACGCTATCCGCTAGGCGGGTGCCCGGCCTAAGGTGTGCAAACGGGCCGATCCTGCAATGCCTACCAATTTTAACATCTCTTTCTATGACTGTAAAGGGGTAAATAACGGTATCCTCTCCGATGCTAACGCCGTATTCCACTACGGTAGTATCGGTATTAACGATCGTGACGCCTGAACGCATAATTTCTTCGTTTAGGCGCAACTGCATCATATGATTGGCGCGGGAAAGGTCAAGGCGCGAATTAACACCCATCGCCTCGCAGGCACGGGCAATAGCAAGATTGTAGATTAAGCCGCCATTGCCATAGATGAGGCCTACGGCATCCGTAAGATAATACTCCCTTTTTTTATTGTTTGGCCTGACGCTCTTTAGCGCGAGGGCCAGGGCCTTATTATCAAAACATGCGATTCCGGTATTAATCTCCTTGATTGCTTTCTGAAAATCATCGGCGTCCTTCTCTTCTATAATACTGCAGATGCTTCCGTAGCTGTCGCGCAATATCCTGCCGTAACCTTCGGGAGAATCCAGTTTCGCCGTTAAAAGGGTGGCGTCGGAATTATTCTGGAAATGCCTCTTCAGCAATTCCTTTATCGTAGCAGTTTTTAATAAGGGGGTGTCGCCGTAAAGAACGAGCACCGCACCCCGGAAACCTCCCAGCGCCCGGAGGCCGGCCTTTACGGCATCTGCGGTGCCGAGAAGCTTCTGCTGCAATGCCACCTTTACGCCAGGAGGAAAATATTTCCTGACCTCTTGGTGTTTATACCCCAAAACCGCTACTATTCTCTGGGGCTTAACGGCCTTCACGGTATCCGTGACATATTCTACCATCGGCCTGCCGCAAATCGGATGCAGCACCTTGGGAATATCGGATTTCATACGGGTGCTCTTACCCGCCGCCAATATAATAACCGCAACTTTCTTAGACATATCAGTGTGTATTATTTTATTTATAACTCTTTATATTGCAATAATTTTTGTTTCTAATTTTACTTAGCATTTATCAAGGAACCGGGGAGGCCTTCTCCCCACGCACCCCTTGAATTTCCCGTTTGCCAGCGGGCAGGAAATTCACAAGGTAATTATCAAGCTGGGACGTGTGGACTCGAACCACAATAGCGAGACCCAAATTCTCGTGTCCTACCATTGGACGACGTCCCAAATCAAGGTTACCGTGCATGCTGGTCGCCGTCTCTCCTGCGACGAGAATGCTGGATTTCGTCTGCCATCTTAGAAGTCCTGCCGGTTGTGAATTCCGGCAACATGGGTTTCGTTTAAGCGGCGGAGCTATCAGGGCCTTTAGACCTCTCTTGCTCGTAAGCCTCCAGAATCCTCTTCTGCAAATACTCCCTAAAGGACTGCGTAATCGGGTGGGCAATATCTTTGTGTTCCGACTGCATATTATCCTTACCGGCAGGTTCGGAAACCGTTACTGGACGCGATGTGACGGGTAATTGCGCGCCGCACTGGTTGCAGTATTTGCTGCGTAACTCATTCTTAAAATTGCACTTAGGGCATGGCTGCTTTACCTTGCGGGAAGGCATAGCAATGAATAAACCGCTGGCCCCTTCAATAACCTTGATATTCCTGACTACAAAGGCATTGTCAAAAGTCACGGTAGCGTAGGCCTTTAACTTCTTATCTGGCGAATCCTTCAAGAATATCTTAACCTCGGTTATCTCCATGCCCAGCCTCCCATCAGTTAACCTGTGTAATACTAACTGGTATGACTGATAAAAACGCTCCAGGACGGCCTTCTTTTTTTAAGGCACCTCGCCAGGAGAATGGATTCCTTGCGGCCAGAGGTCACCGTAAAGACGCTTGAGCCGCTTCCCGACATCAAGACATTTTTTGCGCCGGCATTTAAAAATTCCTCTTTAATACGTCCGACGTCGGGATATGCCTTGAAGGTAACAGGCTCCAGGTTATTGTATAAAGACTGTTTTATTAAAGAGCGGTTGCCTTTTTCTAACGCTGAAAGTAATATTTTAACATCAGGAAAAGACCTTGTCAATGCAAGCTTTAGAGTATCAATCTTGCGGTAAATCAGGGGTGTAGAGACCGCTACGGGAGGTACTGCTATTACATGCCACAGGCGTAACCCTTTGGCGGCCGATAGGCGCCTGATGCTGTCTCCGCGCCCCCTGCCTTCGGCAAAACTGCAATCGTAAACAAAGAAAGCTACGTCGCTGCCGATAAGTCTGGCGCATTTAAGAAGTTCTTTAATGCCTAACTTTAAATTCCAGAACTTATTTAAACCCAGGAGCACGCTGGCGGCATTACTGGAGCCTCCCCCCATGCCAGCACCGGGAGGGATACGCTTGACTATCTTGATATCCGCCCCTTTTATTATCCCGAACTTACTCTGAAGTATCCTGGCAGCCCGGAAGGCAAGATTATCTTTTCCGGAAGGAACCAACGGGGAATTACATTTAACGCTGATACGGCTGTCACGGCGCGCCTTGATGCTGATGCTGTCAAAGAGGCTTATTCTTTCAAAAACGGTATTGATGTTGTGGTAATTATCGGTTCGGATGCCGCATACGCGGAGGTAGAGGTTGAGCTTGGCAAAGGATCTAAGGAACACTTTTAATTTAACGGCCTTAAGAGGAGATTTCCAGCGCCGCCTTCTCTATGTCTGAGGCGGTGAGATTGTATTTCTGTAAGAGCTCGGCTGGCTCGCCCGACTGCCCGTATCTGTTCTTGATGCCTAAACGCGCTACTTTCACCGGCTTACTCTCGGACACCACCTCATCGATACTTGAGGCAAGCCCTCCAACAACGGTATGCTCTTCGCATACCACGATGCCGCGGACATCGCCTGCGACATCCAATATAGCATCCTTGTCAAAAGGCCTTAAGGTATGGAGGTTAACGACCGTGGCCTCAACGCCTTTTTTAGAGAGGTTTTCTGCAGCTGTTAATGCCTCGCTGACCGTTATCCCGCAGGCAACGATAGCTACCTGCTTCCCCCGGCGAAGCAGCTGGGCCTTGCCAAGCTTAAAATCTCCCTTATTCTCAATAGTGGGAATCTTAGGCCTGCCCAGACGTATATAGAAAGGCCCGGGCGTATTTGCCGCTGTAATAACCGCATCGCGGGTCTGCGGACCGTCGCAAGGCACGATGATATTCATATTCGGTATCACGCGCATCAGCGCTATATCTTCGATCGCCTGATGGCTTGAGCCGTCCGGGCCGACGGTAATCCCGGCGTGCGTAGCCACAATCTTGATATTAAAGTTGTTGTAGCTGACGGTATTCCTTACCTGGTCCCATGCCCTGCCGGTAGCGAATATTGCAAAAGTGGAAACAAATACCGTCTTGCCGCAACTTGCCAGGCCCGCAGAGGCAGCCATCATATTCTGCTCTGCCACCCCGAAATTAAAGAACCTCTCCGGGAATGCCTTGGCAAAGAGCGCAGTGCGGGTAGAACTGGAAAGGTCGGCATCCAGGACTACGATATCCTGCTTGGCCTTGCCAAGTTCAACCAGCGTCTTACCGTATACGTCTCGCTGATACAGCATCTCTGCCATACTGCTACTCCAACTCCCCGATAGCCTTACAGGTCTCTTCCTTGGTAGGGGCGCGGCCATGGAAATCCACCACGTTCTCCATAAAAGAAACCCCCTTGCCTTTAATGGTGCGGGCGATAATAATGGCGGGTTTCCCTTTCGTCTTGCCGGCTTCGGAATACGCCTCTAATATTTCTCTCATATCATGCCCGTTAATCTCAATCGTATGCCAGCCAAAGGCCTGCCATTTTGCCGCCAAGGGCTCAATACTCATAACGTCCTTGGTTTTGCCGTCGATCTGGAATCCGTTACGGTCCAGTATGGCGCAAATGTTATCCGCCCGGTAATGGCCGGCTGCCATAGCAGCCTCCCAGACATTGCCTTCCTGGACTTCTCCGTCTCCTAAAAGTACGTAGACCCGGTAACCCTTCTTGTCGATCTTTGCGGCCAGGCTCATTCCTAATGCCACGGAAAGGCCCTGCCCTAAAGAACCCGATGCCACCTCAACTCCAGGCACGCGCCTGTCAGGATGGCCCTGCAGCCTGGAGCCGAATTTCCTTAAGGTAAGCAGTTCCTCTTTTGGAAAATAACCGCTTTCCGCCAGCACTGCGTACCATAAGGGGCAGCAGTGTCCTTTTGACATATGAAACCTGTCGCGCTCTGGCCAGCCAGGATCTGACGGTTTATGGCGCAATACCAAGAAAAAAAGCGCGGTAATCAGGTCTGCGGCAGACAGACTCCCTCCCGGATGGCCGGAGCCGGCTTCGCATAACATCCGCATAATCAGGCGCCGCACCTCTTTTGCCTTAGACTCCAGTTCCTTTATCTGTTTATCTCTCTGCAGCATCTATCTGCCTAACTCCTTCAGTTTCCTTTTTAAGTTTTCCTGGTCAGGATTTAAATCCAGGGACCTGCCCCAATTCAACTTTGCCCTTACGGCATCTCCGGCGCTCAAATAGGCATCGCCGAGATGCTCGTATATCAAGGGATCCTTCATCAATACGCTCGCCTTCTCCAGCTCCTTAATGGCCTGCCGTGGCTTCCCTTGCTTAAAATAGAGCCATCCCAGGCTGTCCAGGTATGCCCCGTTTGCAGGTTCAATCTCCAGGGCTTTTTTAATCATGATTTCGGCCTGGCGGAGATTCCTGCCCTCCTCGGCATAGAGATAACCCAGGTAATTCATGGCCTCGGCGTAATCGGGCCGGGACTCCAGCGCCTTCTTTAACTGCCTTATTGCTTCCTCGCGTTGGCCTAAACTATCGTATATGCTGCCGAGATAAAAATGAGCCTCGGCGTCAGCCGGCGCAACGCCCAGCACCGTCTGATAAACCCTCTGCGCCTGCTGAAGCTTGCTCTGCTGCAGGTATATCGCCCCCAAACCTTTGTAGATATCGACGTTCCTTGGCTGGGCCAAAGAAGCGTTCTCAAGGGCAATCTCGTATTCCGTGGTTGCCAGCTGCAACTTATCTTGAATGGAATAGACCAGGGCTAATAAGGCGTGCGATTCTATATCCCCGGGGTCCAGCTCTATTGCCAGCTTAAGCTCTTTAACTGCAGCAGGAATATTGTTTTTCTTAATATAACTGGCTGCCAGGCCTACATGAAGGGAGGGGTTATCGTATTCCTGACGCAGCGCCTTTTTGTATTCTTTAACGGCGCTGTCAATCTTTCCCATCCTGTCATACATCATCGCCATGATGTAATGACTCAAGGCAGAGGACGCTTTTTTATCTAAGGCCGAAGCGCAAGTTGTAAAAAAACACCAAAAGAGCAAAAAAAACCCTATCCACCAAAGGCGATGCTTGCCGGCAGAGGTCATAATAATGCTAATCTCAAATTAAGATTTAACCCCAGGCTCTCTTCTTGAGGTGGCGAAGACGACGACGCATTTTTTTTCTTTTGTGCGTCTTTATCTTGCGTAACTTTCTTTTCCTGCCGCAAGGCATAACTGCCTCCTTTAATATATCACCTTGTTAAGCGGATATTCAATAATGCCTTCGGCGCCGCATTTCTTCAGGCGCGGTATCAAGGCGCGTACCACCTTTTCGTCAATTATGGTTTCTACTGCGACCCAGCCTTCCTCGGATAACATCGAGATGGTGGGCCTCTTCAGTGCCGGCAGAAGAGCGCTGACTTTGGAAAGATTTGCCTTTTTGACATTCATCTTCAAGCCGACCTTCTCCTCGGCGGCAATAGCGCCCTTAAGCAAAACAGCGATCTCTTCCATCTTTGCCTTCTTCCAGCTGTCTTTATAAGAAGCCCTGCTGGAGATAAACTGGGTGGTTGATTCGCAGATGGTGGCGATCTCAATAAGCTTATTGGCTTTCAGGCTCCTGCCCGTCTCGGTAAGCTCGACTATGGCATCCACCAAGCCGGAACTGACCTTGACCTCGGTAGCGCCCCAGCTGAATTCCACTTCAACATTTACCTTGTTGCGGCGGAAGAACTCCCGGGTTGCGTTTACTAATTCGGTGGCGATACGCCTGCCCTTTAAGTCCTTGACGCTTTTTATCCCCGAGGCCTCGGGAACGGCCAATACCCACCTTACCTTATTAAGGCTCTGCTTGGCGTACATTAAATCCGTGATTCTTACCACATCGGAGTTATTCTCTAAAATCCAGTCGTTGCCGGTAATGCCGCAATCCAGGGCGCCGTCGGCAACATACCTGGACATCTCCTGGGCGCGCAGCAGGACTGCCTCAATTTCCGGGTCGTCTAGGGAAGGGAAATAAGAGCGTTCCGAAGGCAGGGATGGGTTAAAACCAGCCTTGCGCAACATCCTGAAAGTGGATTCCTGGAGGCTGCCTTTCGGCAGGCCGATTTTTAAGATTTTCTTTTTCATATAGGTTTCCTTCCGGATATATACTGCATGGGAGCCAATACGGTCATTTATTATAACCAGAGAGGTGGAATTTGTAAAGAAAAAGTTGGGTGGGGATTGAAGCCGAGAAAGTCCTCGGTTAGTTAACCTTAAGCTCTAGGCGGCTAAGGCGCTCCTGGAAATTGGACAACTCTTGATTTAACTCTTTATTTGACTTTTTCAGCCGCAAATTCTCCCGGGTGAGTACGGCAATATTACTATCCAGTTCCTTGACGCTGTTGATGAGGTCAAAGATTAGGGCGTGGGGATTAAAGTTTAGGAGTTCGGTTTCTTCTTTATCTTCGGGGTTTAATTTGGCTTTGAAGGTATTGACAGTGTAAGGCGCGACTTTTTGTATCTCCTGCGCGATTACGCCGATATGCTCCCGGTTATCTTCGGGGAACCCTCCTTTTCCATTATATTTAAACCAGACTGGATTAATCTTCTTGATTATCTCCAGGCCATTATTATAAGGCTGGATATCCTTCTTTACTCTTGCGTCTGATGTGGTTGTCCAGGTAGTGGTAGAGGGCTTGGCTGCGGAGTCGGTGGAAAGCTGCAATTGATAAGAAGGGCTTATTGCACCTATGCCAACATTGCCGCCGCTTGGGTTTAGTATTAATGCTTTGTATCCGGTAAGATCATGTGTTTGAATTTCACCGTGAGTACCCAAAATTTCACCGCGAGTACCGAAGTATCCCAATTTCAATCCCATGGTGGTATAAGTACTATTACCAATATATAGACCGTAACTACTGGTGTCTGGGGTTAAAATATGAAGTTTTGCTCTTGGATCTGCCGTCCCTATCCCCACATTGCCTTCCACCACTAAGTCAGCCTGATAATAAATCTCGCCTCCGTCACCATCGCCCTCCTGCCAATCATAAGTGCCGCCCTGGATGTAATGATCTCCTATTGCCATGCGTTGAGCGCGCAATTCCCGATAGTTCCCGTAAGGGGAAGGGTAATAAGTGGTAATGGTAAGGGTCTCTTCTGCGGCTCCGGGATTCAAAAGGCCCCTCAAGAGGCACAGCATGGCGATGACAATAAAAAGCTTAAGCCTTAACATCTCCGCTTGCTTATTCTTTCTCCTTAAAAGCTTATATTCCATTTTGGAATATATGATAAATAAATATACCATATAACGATAGGAAGTCAAGTTAAATATGGATAAGACTATCTTTACGGAGAGCCACCGCAAGCTAATCCAAAGGCTCAAAGAGGCGCGCAAAAAGACGGGGCTAAACCAGGCTGACGTTGCCGAAAAGCTCGGCCGCAGCCAGTCTTATATCTCAAAAATGGAATCGGGTCAATGCCGCATTGATACTGTCCAATTAAAGGAATTCGCCGCTATTTATAAGAAGAAAGTCACCTTCTTCCTCAAATAACTGCTGCCCCCCGTTTTTCTATCTTTAAAACTATATGTAAAAAGCTGCCCGCCGGCATACTCCCCAAACCAGCAAGGAAACGTCCTAAATAGGTTGACTTAAGATAAAGCGCTCACTATAATATTCCCATCTAAAAAATAAGGAGCGAAAATGCTGAAAAAACTCCGCAATAAAAAAATCGCCAAATGGATATTCTTTATGCTCCTGGTCCTCATCCTGCCGGCTTTTGTCTTCTGGGGCTTCGGCAGTTATGTCCGTAATAAGCAAGAAGCGGGCTTCCAGGGAAAGATATACGGGAGGAATATATCGGAGCAGGAATTCCGGGATGCGCTGGAGGCAGTGCGCATACAGGCAATCCTCCAATTCGGAGACAGGATTGCCGAGGTAGGCAAATACTTGGACCTGCGCTCTATGGCTGCCGAAAGAATACTTCTTCTCTCCGAGGCCCAAAAAAGGCGCGTCCGCGTCAAGGACAAAGAGGTAATAGAAACTATCCGGGATTACCGGATTTTTCAAATCAACGGTCAATTTAACGACAAATATTACCAAGAGACCCTGCAGTATGTATTCCATACCCAACCGCGGGTATTCGAGGAATATACCCGTCAGAATCTTATGCTTGCTAAACTCTACCGCGAGGTTACGGATAATGTAAGGATGACCGATGAAGAGATTCTGGAAGAATACCGCAAGGCAAACGAAAAATTAAGCATTTACTACATCTCCTCTCTGATAGCGGACATCATCAAAGACATCAACCCGGACGAGAAGGATTTAAAAACCTACTTTGAGGAAAACCGCCTCAACTTCAAGCGTCCTCTCTCTTTTAACATCGATTATTTTGCCCTGGGCAAGGATAATGAAAGCGACGAGAGCATACGGGAAAGGATCGAAACAATCCTTCCCCGGCTAAAAAGCGGCAAAGACATCGCTAAAATCGCCAAGGACTTTAACGGTGAGGTCAAGGAAACCGGGTTATTCGGCATCCCCGGTCCGATACCCGGACTCGGATGGTCTCAGCAACTGGTGACCTTAATCTCCAAGGCCAAAGCCGGGCAATACCTGCCGCCGGTGCAAATCGGCAAGAATTATTATCTGATGAGAATAAAAGAAAAAAAAGAAGCGCACATACCGGAATTTGAGGAAATAAAAGACCGCGTCAGGCTCGCCTACATAAAGGATGCGGCCCATAAATCAGCCGGCGTAAAAATCGAAAAGTGTCTTAGCGAGCTTAAGGCATCCGGGAAAGAAAAGATTGGATTGGCGGAGTTTGAAAAAACATCCAAGGCATCGGGACTCAAGGTTTCAGCTACCGAGCCTTTTAGTTACGGCAGCTATATACAAGGTGTCGGAAGTTCGGATATCTTCTGGAGCCGCGCCCAGGGCTTAAAAGAGGGGGAATACAGCGGGGTGATTGAGAATCCGGCGGGGTTTTATATCATCAGGCTGAAATCCAGGATTCCTATCGAGGAAGCTAAATTCAACGCCGAGAAAAATGATTTTTCCCAGAAACTTATGGCGCAGAAAAAACAGGAGAAATTTGCTGCCTTTCTCAGGGAATTAAAAAAGATACACCAGGCGGAATAAGACCGGATCTAAGAAACCTTAATCGCGTTTACAGGGCACTGTTCCGCAACATCCGCAATATTATGCTGCTCGCAGACAGAAGCCTTCACGTGAGCCACGCCGTCTCCCTGCACCTGAAAAACCTCGGGGCAGGCCTGTTCGCATAAACCGCAGCCTACGCACGTAGCAACATCAACCGTTACCTTGGACATAACATCCTCCTAAAAAATTTAAACCTAAGAACCCGGGCTACCTCTCCGTCAGGCTCTCAAACATCTCCTCATGCTCAACCTCTTCGGAAAGGATATGGGTCATCAACTGGTATGTAACGTTATCCTTGCCCATGGTCTTCCTGGCAAGCTTGTTATAGACCTCAATCGCCCCCGCCTCTGCCTCCGTAACGATGCGGATAATGCGGTTGATATCCGCGGCGTTCTTAGGCGGCATGGCATAGGGGAAATTGGCGTTCTTTTCAAGGTCCATGGGGTTAGCGATCGGTACCCCGCCGAGTTTTATTATCAGGTCGGCTATTTCTCCGGCGTGCTCCATTTCGTCCTTGGCGATTTTCTCAAGCATCTCGCGCATATCTTCGTATGCCCGTCCCGATACCGTCTGCGCCATATACCAATAGAGATAAAACGCCAGCCACTCGTCGGCATACGCCTTATTTAAATCCTTGACCAAGTCCTTCAAGCTCAAATCTACGATTGCCCTTGCCTGTTTACCCATACTAATACACCCCCCTTTATCTACTTATTGCGATCCTGCCTCTTTCTCATCCACGGCCAAAAACTCAGACGTCGCAGCGGGGATGATGGCTCTGGCCGCTTAAGCGCCTATCCAGCCGCGCGCCTCCTGCCGGGTAGAGCTCCATCTATATGTAAATTAAACCTTCAGGCCGTATTTTTGTATATTGGAGTCGGCAATGGCCTGAATCTTCTTAATCTCTTCGGGGTTACTCAAGATATGCTTAAACCTGCCTTGCGCCTTAAGGTATTCCTCTACCGGTTTAGGCTGAATCTTACGCACAGCAGCGAGCTGTCCGTTTTCGTATTCAATAAGCGGATAAAGGCCTGTTTCTACCGCTAATCTCCCTATCTGAATCGTGAGTCCGGGGTCGTGACGCCACCCTAACGGGCAAGGAACGTGCACCTGCAGGTACTTCGCGCCCTTGACTGCCAGGGCTTTCTTTACCTTACGCTGCAGGTCCTGAGGTATCCCCGCTGAGGCAGTGGCTACATAGGGGATGCCGTGCGCCATGGCGATCTCGGGCATCGGTTTTTTAGGGCGGACGTTGCCCGTCGACCTACTGCCCAAAGGGCTGGTAGTGGTATTGGAATCAAAGGGGGTGAGCCCGCTGCGCTGGATACCGGTATTCATGTAGGCTTCGTTATCGTAACATACGTAAAGGATATCGTGGCCGCGTTCAAGCATCCCGGATAATGCCTGCAGTCCTATATCTGCGGTGCCGCCGTCTCCTCCCTGGGCGATTACGTTAATGCTGTCTTTTTTGCCAAGGTACCTTAGGGCGCTTTCAACCCCGGAAGCCACCGCAGCCGCATTCTCAAACAAAGAATGTATCCAAGGGACACCCCAGGCAGTTTCAGGGTATTTGGTGGAAAAAACCTCCAGGCACCCCGTATTATTTACTACTATCGTGCTGGGGCCGGCGGCCTCAATTACCAGGCGCGCAGCCAATGACTGGCCGCACCCTGCGCAGGCGGTATGCCCCGAAGCGAATAAACTGCCGTTATTCATAGTTCTCCTTCAATAACTCCGGTTTTAAATCAATAAATTCACCGGCCTTCTCTTTGGTAGAAAGAAGCCTGAATATTTCTTTTATGGAATCCCTGGTGATATCGCGCCCGCCCAGCCCTGCGACGAAACTGCTTATCAGCTTAGGGGATTTTTTCTTACCGAAGAATGAGGCTTTTATCTCGGCGGCCAAAGGCGCATAAGAACCAAGCGAAACAGACTTATCAAGTATGGCGACCTTGGGGACGCCCTTGAGCGCCTCGTATATTTTTGCCGCGGGAAACGGCCGGTAACAGGTCACCTTTAATAAACCTACCTTCTTGCCCTTGGCGCGCAGCTCATCTACTACGTCCTTGATTGTGCCGCATACAGAACCCATTGCCACAATTACGCGCTCGGCATCCTTGCTACGGTATTCTTCTATCAAGCCGTTATAATTACGGCCAAAGACCTTTGAGAACTCTGCGGTAACCTTAGGGATAAAATCAAGGGCAGATTTCATTGTTTCCTCTATGGCATAACGGGTCTCAAGGTAATAATCCGGGTCGGCCAAAAGCCCCATACTGATGGGGTTATCTACGTCAAGTTTATATAAGGGCTGATAACCGGGCAGGAATCTATCCACCTGTTCCTGGGCAGGGATATCTACAACCTCTATGCCGTGGGTAAGGATAAAGCCGTCCATGCAGACCATTACCGGCAGCATCATAGACTTATCTTCGCTTATTCTGTAGCCGATTAGATGCAGGTCCGCTGCCTCCTGGATGTCTTCGGCGTAAAGCTGTAGCCATCCTGAATCGCGCAGCGCGATAGAATCCTGCTGGTCATTCCAGATGTTTATGGGGGCTGAGACCGCCCGGTTAGCACATGTCATAACCAAGGGAAGGCGCATCCCGGCGATATTAAAAATGACCTCCCCCATATAGAGTAGCCCCTGGGAACTGGTTGCGGTATAAGACCTCACTCCTGCGGCTACTCCTCCGAGAACTACGGATGCCGCGGAATGCTCTGATTCCACGTTTACAAACTGAGAGTCCAGTTTGCCGTCAGCCACAAACTGGGCTAACTCTTCTACGATATGCGTCTGGGGAGTAATGGGATAAGCCGAGATAAGACCGGGCTTACAAATCCTGACTATCTCCGCTATCGCCCTGGACCCCTCTAAAAAATCCTTCATCCTAATCCTTAACCTCTTCCTTGGTCATAACGATATCCTGCTTGGGGCAAATCAGCGCACAATTGCCGCACCCCTTGCAGTAGGCGTAATCGCAGTGGTAGGTATTCTTCTCGGCCCCTTCAATGCATCCCTCGGGACAAATCACCGCACAGAGCTTGCAACCGATGCAATTCTTCTGCAGGAATTTCGGCCTGGATTCGGTGCGCCAGGAACCGGTCTTATTTTTTCTGCTCGTGCCTGCCTTCGCTGTTAACGGACCAAACATGCCTTTAACCTTTATTTTTTATGAAATCGAATCCTTCTTTAGCGGCCTGGAGGTTTCCCTCAAGGGATTTGCCTGCAAACCTCTTTTTTATCGCCTCAAGTAACTCAGCCATCCCGATTTCTCCTGTCGCTGCCGCATATGCCCCCAAAAGAGCGGTATTGCCTAAAGGCCGCCCGATGCTCTTCAGGGCAATCTCGTTGGCCGGGACGACAAAGACCTTCTGGCTCGCCTTAACCTTAGGGAGTTCCATTCCTTCTCTTTCGTTAACGATGGCAACGCCTTTATCCTTAAGTCCTGAAAAACAGTTATATCCGCGCATCAGCGTAGCATCAACTATGATAACGTAATCCGGTTCATATATCTGGCTGCGCAGTCTCACCGGCTTGGAATCCACGCGCACAAAGGCGTTCATCGGCGCTCCCATGCGGGCTGCCCCGAAATGCGGAAAGGCATAGGGATACATTCCCTTTAAAAAATACACCTGTCCCAATAAGGCTGCGGTGGTGATAGCGCCCTGTCCGGCGCGCGCATGAATACGTATCTCTTTCATTATTTTTGCTCCTAAAGGTGTGAAAAGGCAAAAGCAACTTTATTATGATAGTATCTTTGCCTGTTTTTGTCAAATAAAAAATTAGGGCAGTTATCTGCGCAGTATTACGGATATTTCCCTAAGAAGCTCGAAAATCGGCTCAACCCTGGATTCCGCCAGCGTACCTAGGCCGCAACTGGGGCTCAAAAGCAGGTTTTCCAATAAGCGCTCCCTTTTGACGCCTTTAGCAGCCAGGGCATCAATGCCGCGCTTAAGCCTATCAGCCAGGGCCACGGCATCCTCCTCCAGAGGGGCATCGCCTGTCGGGACAATCCCCCAGCAAAGAATCCCACCCCTCTCCAGAAAAAACTCAATATCTCCTGCGTAAAGAATAAACCGTTCCAGAAAATTAAAGGCATCGAAACTGATGATATCCACGCCGCGGGCCCCCGTAAAGATAGACCAATCGGTATTACCGCAGCAATGCACTCCCACCAGCACATTATCCGACTTAACTGCATCCGTTAATTCGCTTAAGCCCTTTATGACTGCCTCGCGGTTTATGGGAGTATAAGCGGAGCCGAAACACCCCAGATAGGGCTCATCCACAAAAAGAATCGTCTTCTTGCCGAAAGTCTCCAGTGCCCTTAGTTGCCAAAGCGCTTTGAAACTCAACCCCTTCAGGATAGCCTGCATCATGATTTCATCATGCAAAAGCGCTATCCCTTTTTCGTCCTTGACGCCTGCGGCAAAGGTAAAAGGGCCGCTGATATGGCATTTCAGCAACTCGACGCCGTTTAAATCGTGTTCCTTAAGACGCGAAATGAAATGCGTAAAACCCGACGAGAAATCCGTGCTGATGCCGAAATAATCAGGCTCGCCTAAAATGATACGGCCGTAAAAATCCTCCAATTCCTTCTCGCGGTTGGCCGGGTCGTATATTAAACCCTGCCGGGTAACCCTAAGGCACGGCAGGCCTTCGCTGAACTGAACGCTCATGCCTTCGCGGATGTCGCGCCGCGGCAGCTGCGGCCAGAAAGGAACCTCCGGCAGGTATTTGAAAATAATATCCAGCGCCTTATCAGCCTCCTGGTAAGGAAGGCTTCCTATGCCGGTAGCCAAGCCTCTTATCTGCATCTTCATCCTCTCTCCATTATTTTAGAAGCCGAGATTTTCGCCAACCATGATAACCCTAAGCCTGCCGGCTGTTACCTCGTTCTCAATAATCAGCACCTGCGAACACATCCTTTTATAATCCGGTGCAAAGCATATCTCCTGGCGGCAGATACCGTCTTTAAAACAGGGGGACTGCCAATCCAGCCGCTTGCAATTCAAAGGGGTAGCGTATTCACGCGCCCGTTTTAACGCCTCGCCTAAATCAGCGGTAAGTTTATTAATGCCGCAGACTATGATTACGTTGGCGGCATAAGAAATACCTGCGGTGCGATTGCCGTAACCGCTAAAAAACACCAGTTCTCCGCGGCAAGATACGGCATTGGCGCTCGCCAGATAATAATCCGCGGCGGTGGCGCCCTGCTTCCTCGATTCCAGGCTCTCCTGGCGGCTGAGGCCGGATTTATACTGGTCAAACACCTTCGTGCCGCGCGCCTCTAGCTTCCTGACTATCTCGAGGCTATCCAGGGTAACCGAACCCGAGATGCCAACGCTGGCAGAAACAGGTATAATCCTCAAAACCTCTGCCGCAGCTTCATCCTTACCGCTGCAGTAAACCCCCCGGATATTCCTCTTCTGCCACGCCTCTAATAGCTTCCTGACCCTTTCATCCATCCTATTGCTTTCTGCATAATTGCCTTGCTAGCGAACGCATCGTCTTTGTAAGCCCTCCGCTGATTATCAGGGGATATCGGTACCTGCAGTCTATTGTCTTAAGGCGGGGAGAAAAATATGCAAGCTGGGAAGCTGCCCGTCTCCTTATTCTCTCAAGAGACTCCCGGGGATAAATTACCCGCCCCCCTGCCACCGCTTTCCTTAAGAGCGGTTCACCTCTCAGGGGCTCGCTTTCCAGGGCAAGAATATCCCTGCTATACCCGGAGGTTTTGCTGCGGATGCGAAAGACCTGCTTCCTACCCGGGTAGGTAGCCTTTCCGCAGCTGAGCTTCATGGTCGGCAAAAACCTCCCTGCCTCACCGCTTACCTCGCTTAGTTTATAGACTACATCCAGGCATGGCGCATCAATGCTGACTCCCATATTAGTGCCTACGCCAAAACTATCAATCGGCGCCCCTTTCTGAAGCAATTTCTTGATCTTGAATTCATCCAGGTTCCCGGTGGCAACAATGCCTACCTTCCTGAGTCCGCGGGAATCAAGCGCCCGGCGCGCCAATCTTGACCAGTAAACGATATCCCCGCTATCCAAACGGATCCCGCGTAGAAGGTATCCTTTTTCTTTAAGATACAATCCCGCAGCAACGGCATTGGCAATCCCCTTTTTAACTTCATAGGTATCGACCAAAAACGTGCTCTTATCGGGGAATACGCGGCTATAGGCAAAGAAGCTTTCAATCTCCCTCTCAAAAGACATCACGAATGAGTGCGCCATCGTGCCTATAACCGGTATGCCGTAAAGTTTGCCGGCCTCTACCGTAGCAGTGCCGGAGAACCCCGCGATATAAGAAGAGCGCGCCACTTTTATGCCGGCCTCGGAACCGTGGGTACGCCGCAGCGAGAAGTCAAAAACAGGCCTGCCGGCGGCGCTGGAAACTATCCGTGAGGCCTTGCTGGCAATCATGGTCTGGAGGTTGACGGTGTTTAAAAGAAAACTTTCTATAATCTGGGCTTCGATTATCGCCGAGGTAACGCGGATTACAGGTTCCTGGGCAAAAAATATCGTCCCCTCCGGCATCGCCCAGACATCGCCCCTGAATTTAAAGGCCGCCAGGTAACGTAGAAAATCGGGAGAGAATAATTTAAGGCTCCCAAGATACTGAAGGTCCTCCTTGCTGAACCTCAGGTTTTTGAGGTAAGCCAGGATGTCGGAAAGGCCGCAGGCAATTAAATAATTGCGCCCGGGGGGAAGTTTCCGTACAAAAAGGTCAAAGGTAGCCATGGCACGGGGCTTATAATAAAAATAAGCCTGTGCCATGGTAAGCTCGTATAAATCCAAAAGCAGGGCATTATCAGGCATGGGCATTACTTTGATATTTCTCTTAGTTTTTCTTCGGGAGGGAAATAATTATCCAGGTAAATAATATCCCCTTTTTTATCTATCAATACGTATGTCGGCACTCCGACAACATGATATTTCATGGTAACCCCGAGATACTCATCGATAAGCACGGGGTATTTGAGCGAATACCCCAGGAGGAAACGCCCCACCTTCTCGGCAGGCTCTCCGGAATTTATTCCCAATACTGCCAGGCCGCTGCGGGAGATCTCCGGGTATTTATCGTTTATTACGCTAAGCTGTTCCCTGCAAAAAGGGCACCAGGTAGTCCAGAAAAAAAGCAATACCCCCTGCCTCCCCCTGTAGCTTGCGAGGTCAAAAACATTATTATTTAAGTCCGCCAAGTTAAAGCCCGGGGCCTGCTGCGGGGTCTCGGCAAAGGATGCCTGAGCCAGAGGCATCGAAACGGCCATTACTGCAATTAGAATCAACGCGATCTTCTTCATCAAATAAACCCCCGTATTCCGATAAATAAAAAATAGGAGCCTGCCAGAATCAGGATCAAGGCGCTTAGCTTTTTAACGTAGGCCAGCCAGTCTCCTGATTTAGGCAAGGCAGCCAGCAGGCCGCTGAAGGTGCCCGCCAGAATCAGGATAAGTCCCATGCCGTAGGCAAAGCTCATCAATAGCGCTGCTGCGTATAGAATGTTTTTCTTGGTCGCCAGATAAACCAATATAGAGCCCAATATCGGCGTAACGCAGGGCCCAACCACTAAGCCCGAACTTAAACCCAGGAGAAAACTCCCAAGATACCCTCTCTTATTAAAGGACGACTGCCTGAATATCCTAAGATAAGGTATTTTTATGACGTCGAGTGCCGAGATACCGAAAAAAATAACTATTAAGCCCGCTATAATATAGGTAATAGGGTTGGTGCTTATCTCGCCGAATATCCTGCCGCTTAGAACCGCAATCATCCCCAGGCAGGAATATACCAGGGCGATGCCGCTGGTGTAGACAAGACTTAAACCAAAGGCCTTTAGCTTTGATTTTACTGCCTGTGCTCCGATAACGCCGATACTTACCGGGATAAGAGGATAAACGCAGGGGCTGAAGCTTACTGCCACGCCCCCCAGGAAGGCTAGGATAAAATCAACAGGGCTACCCGAGAGATTCATCTATCCAGTCCAGGTATTTTTTCTCTCCGGCGATTACCGGAACTGCGATAATCTCCGGGGTCTCGTAACTATGCAATGATTTAACCAGTTTTACGATGCTTGCGAATTTTCCTTTCTTGCTCTTTACGAGGAGGAGATATTCGCCGGCATTATCTATCTTGCCCTGCCACCAAAAGAAAGAATCTATTTTACCGACGACGTTAACGCACGCCGCGAGCCTCTCCTTAAGGAGCGCTGCGGCTATCCGGGAAGCCTCCTTCTTATCGGCGGCAGTAATAAGGACTACGATGAACATAGGATCCTCAGCTGAAAAGTTTTTTGACGAGCTTGGCCACCCGCACGCCCAAACGCATGCACTCGGCGCTGCTGCGGTTATCAGGTGCGCCTATTGCCACCGGGCCGTAATGGTCGCCCTTGGGGTCCCCCTGGATTACCATCCCGTGGATGAGCATGGCGTTAAGTATGTCGAGGACGGTGGTTTCGTTTCCTCCCGCCACATTGGCGCTGGAGGAAAATGCCGCGCCCACCTTGCCGTCAAGGCTGCCGTGGAAATCCACGGAATCGTCGAAAATCTTCTTTATCTCGGCGGCCATTGTGCCGTAGTATGTAGGAGAGCCCGCCACTATGCCTTCGTATTTCAAAAATTCCCGCGCCCCTATCTCTTTAACATCCTTCAAATCCGCTTCCACTCTTTCGCTCTTGATGCCCTCGGCAATACTGGCAGCCATCTTTTTGGTGTTGCCGGTACGGGAATAGTATAATACCAATACCCTGGACATAGCCCCCCTCCTTGCCTTCAAATAAAACTAAATCTTTTTCTCGTCTATCTTAACGGATTTAATGCGCCCCATCTGCGAACAGGCATCAAAGACGACCGTCGGATCAAGCGTAGAAATACGCACCTGAAAATCGCTGTATCTGGTGAGTTTTTCGGTTGCCAGTTCAACTATCTCCAGCCCTTCGCCGAATTCCCCGATGGCGTCCCTGATGATATCGCTGTTTAGATTATGGGCGCCCAGGACAAACTCCAAGTCATATCTTAGCATCTAACGGCCGGTCTAAGCATCGCCACCGACATCATTCTGCCGCAGGAATCTCCTTCTATGCGGAAGGAAAAAAACTCCCTCCTGCTGCAGGAGGTACAGATGCCGCAATCACTGATACTCTCCTGCCGCAGACCTGCCCCCAGCAATTGTTCTCTGTTAACGCCTATCAAATCCAGGTAATAACGGTTGCCGTTGCGGCTTAGCCCGCAGCCAAAAAATCCGCTGAATTCCCCGCCTACCTCATAGCAGCACTTCCTTATCGCCGGTCCGAACCCCGCACGCAAATCCAAGGGCCTGCTCTTGAATCTATCGCACATCATGGCAACAGCCTTTGCGGCGATTCCTAATTTGGTCCCTCGCCAGCCGGCATGCACCAATCCCACAGCAGGCCTGCGGGGGTCATAAAGAAACAGGGAGGGGCAGTCGGCGGTAAACACCGCAAGCGCAACATCCGGCTCATCGGTAAGCATGCCATCGGTCTGCGGCAGGGAATCCTCCTCTGATAAAGCACCTCTGCCGCAGTCTTTATCTTCAATGTAACGGATATTATCCGAGTGAATCTGCTGGCAACAAACCAATCGGCGGTAATCAATGCCTACCCCGCCGAGGAAAATACGACGGTTATCCAGCGCCTTCGCGGTATCTCCATGGCAGAAAGACATGTTTAATGGCTTCCTGCTAAAATCCCAAATCACTCCAGGTTGGCTAAAGAGCGCCTGCGGCATAATAGTCTTGGGGACGGGCTTATTTTCCAGGCTTATCGCTCTTCTGTATATTGTCAAGGCGCTCCGATAAGCGTTCTAATTTTAAACGCGAGTCTTCGTACTTACGGCTGGCATTGGCAAGATGCCCTCCGAGGGTATCAAAATCATCCTTGAACCTTGCGATGTCGCTGCCGAAGGCGCTTAAGCCCTTTAGGATATTCTTGGCGTTCTCCTCAATCTTAAGGCCTCTCAGGCCCAGGCAGATGACCTGCAGGTATGCGTAAAAGGTATGCGGGGAGACCGGAATCACCTTCTTATCCAGGCAATACCCCAGCAGGTCCTCCCTTACGATAGTCTCGTAATAGACGTTCTCCGCCGGAATATACATCAGCGCAAAGTCGTAAGTATCTTCTTCCGGAAGGATGTACTTGGACGATATCTCCTCGATGCGGGATTTGACGTCCTGGATAAATTTCCTGCGGTATGCCTCCTTCTCTTTTGCCTCCGGGCTATCGAGCATTCTCTGGAAATTCTCAAGGCTGAACTTTGCGTCAACCGGAACCAGCCGTCCGCCCAGACGGATTACCGCATCCACCGCATCCGATGAACGGAAGCGGTACTGCATCTGGTAATAATCGCGCGGTAAAACCTGGCTTAAGAGATTCTCCAGGAGCGTCTCGCCAAGCTCCCCGCGGAATTTCGGAGCGCGCAGGAGTTCCTGCAGGCTGGATATGTTCCTGGCGACCTCGTAAACCTGTTCGTTAGTCTTCTGCAGCCCGCCCAGGCGCTCCTCGATGCTGCCAAAGATGCCGCTGGTATGCCCCAGGTTCTGGGCAATGACATTATTGGCTTCCTGGATAGACTTATTCATCTCGGCCAGCCGCCGGCTTACATCCGAGGATACCCTAAGCACCAACGCAATAACTGCGGCAGCCAGGAATAAAAAGAATAGCGTGATTATCCAAATCATGGATTTTCCTTTTTATTTATTAATGACGCGGCCCTGCGGCATCTATTAGTATACCACCGCCCCCGCTTTTTTAAAGGAGATAGTCCTCTTTGATACGCTTTACGCTCCTGAAGATATTGGTTTTGACCTCGGGGCATATCCTCTTTATCTGGCTTATCAGCTTGGCAACCATTGCGCGGCGCGAGGTATCGGAGTTGGGGCAGGCACAGCTTATCTCAGGAAAACGCCTCTGGCGCACGAAACGCCGGATGAGGACCTCTTCCACATATGCCAGGGGCCTGATAAGCACAATCCTGCCTTTGAATAGTTCCTGCTTCGGGGACATTGCCGAGACCTCCCCGTGGAAGAAAAGGTTTAAGAGGATTGTTTCGACGATGTCATCCTTATGGTGGCCCAATGCGACTTTACGGCAGCCAAAACGGTCTGCCACCTCAAAAAGCGTCTTCCTGCGGTTCCAGGAACACCAGAAACAACTGATCTCTTTCCTTTTTATGCCCTTTAAGGCGCCGCATTTTTCAATGTGGTATCTTACCTTGAGCTTTTTAAAATACCTCTCCATCCGGCTGGCAGAGGATCGGGGATAACCTAAATCCACATGCACTGCCAAGAGGTCGTATTTAATAGGCACAAAGCTCTGTCTGCGACGCAGGATATCCAAGAGCGTCAAGCTGTCCTTTCCTCCGGATACCGCCACCGCGACCTTGTCTCCATCGGAAAGCATATCGTAATCGCCGATAGCCTTGCCTATGCTTTTGGAAATGTAGAATGCCGGCCCCTCCAAATCCTTCATCCTCACCCCTCAGAAACACTTTCCATCCCAAAGCAAAAACGCTTTCTGAGCCAATCGGGAAAGTGTATCTATCTCCTGCGGGTTTTCTCAATCAGGCCGATGATATCATCAAGCCTCTCAACGGTTATATCCGCCTGGCGCAGGTATTCTCTCGGCAGCCCCGTGGTTATGGCGATGCAGAACATCCCTGCCTTCTTAGCAGACTCTATGCCGAAGGGGGCATTCTCAACTACCAGACAATCCTGCGGCCTGAGTCCTAATATGCGGCTGGCCTCCAGATAAGGTTCGGGATGGGGTTTGCCTTTTTTAACGCTGTCTCCCGAGACAATAGCGTCAAATAACCCCCTGATGCCGGATGGGATGATGCTGCTTAGCTCTCTCATTGGCGT
>Ga0265297_10001942_pt1 | contig 44680 bp, 88 predicted proteins | sample Munlanlwell13791_FD_192502 | JGI IMG/M metagenome (GOLD analysis project Ga0265297, IMG submission 192502) | Leachate microbial communities from a municipal landfill in Southern Ontario, Canada - Leachate well 137-91 | ecosystem: Engineered > Solid waste > Landfill > Unclassified | place...
AGTTATGATACAAGGCCCCTCGACGAGCAGGCCGCGTGCCTCGGCGTCGTCGGATAGAACTTTCAGTATCTCTTCGTCCAGGTCAAAAACTACTGTTTTACGCATATCCTTCTCCTTGTAGTTCATTTTTTGGTCTTGCATAACCTCTGCTATGGTTTAGGCCGTCAATGGTCCCAAACGGCGGCCTGAGAAGCCCTGGGAGGGCTTCTCAATTTTAGTCCCTTAAAAGCTTTCGGATTTCGGCCGGCGTCCACCAGCCGTCCGCAAGGCCGCGCTGGATGGCATGGAAGACACGAGCCTTAATCACCGGGAGGAAGCCCTCGACGTCCCCATCCTTTTCATAATAACCCTCGAACTTCATGGTACCGCGGCCCTCGGAGGATTTTATCACGCCGAAGTGCTCCTCCCCGACGTTCCGCTGCAGCCGGTCCCAGTAGCTTTCCTGCTCAAGTTTGATGTAAGGTTTATCCGGAAGAGGTATCCCTACCATGCCGTGGGAGGTCCCGCAAACCGGGCAGATAGCTTCCCTCCATTTTTTAGCCAATGTTACTTCTCCTTCGAAGTGGGCGGTGACGTGCTACAATTCGCTTCGCCACCGCCCACCCCCTTTTGAATAATGCCGGTGTGCTTGCAACTCCTGTGACAGCGTTATTCGCTTCACCGGCGCCGATCCCCAAGTTATCTGCTGTTCATCACCAGGCTGATGGCCCATTCGATCGTCACGCCGGCCTCGATGTCGGCCGGAACGGTGACCAGGCTCGTCTCGCTGGCCTTCAAACCAAGAACGAAGTAAGTGTCATGCTTTTCAAGTATGACGACGTCGTAGTAATGCCCCTCGGCTGCGACCGCCGAAACGAGCAGGACATAGTTGGTGCCGGCAAGTGAACTGTCGATGAAATACACTGCGATCTTCGACTCGCCGGGCAGCATTACGGCGTGGCCAGACGAGTAAAAGGGGTTGGCCGTACCGTACAATTCCGGCGCCGGAACATAGTAGATGTGAGTCTCGCCGGGATCCCCTTTTTCGCCGGGGTCACCCTTGTCCCCCTTCTCTCCCTGGGCGCCGTCTTTGCCGGCAGGCCCAGGCTCTCCCTGGGGGCCCATCGGGCCGGGTTCGCCAGGTTCTCCCTGCAGTCCTTGTATGCCGGGCTCTCCCTGGGCGCCGTCTTTACCATCAATGCCATCGATGCCCGGTTCACCTTGCGGTCCGGGAGGGCCGGGAGGTCCGGCGGGGCCGGGTTCGCCCTGGGGACCGGGAGGTCCGGGCGGACACTGGCAATCCCAACCCGGGGGACAGGGCCATGGCGACGTCGCAAGCGCCGCCGACGGGAAAAGCATGGCGGTAAAGATTAGAAACACAGTGAAGACTAATAATAGTTTGGTTTTCATTTCTCCTTTTCCTTTTAATCCCCGGTCTCCAGTTTTCTGGCTACCTGGGGGGTCATGTAAGCGCCGCTCTCATGCCGCGTCATCCGGTTCGGTCGGCCGCCCTTGAAGGTGAAATTGTTGGCGAATATTATCCGGTTCACGGAATTACCTTCACACTCCGGGCAGACCGTTATCAGGGGATCGTCGAACTTTTGCCTTACCTCCCAGCGGTGGTTACAGTCGTCGCAAATGTATTCGTACAGTGGCATGTCTATTCCTCTTCAAATATTTCCTCGTTGACCTGTTCAACCTCCGGCTTGGGCTTGAAGTAGGGGCAGTCCCTCCCCTCGATGGTTACCGGCAAGAGCGGAATGTTTTTGGGCCGGTGCCGGCACTTCTTATCATCGCTCCTTTCAATACATTTCGCGCACAGCTTCCTCTTGTTTTTCTTGACCAGATCCGCATGTTCCATAAGGACTATTTGATGATACGTCGTCACTACTACCTCCTCGCTGGGAATGTTTTGTGGAACGGGAATGAACTGTTCCCCAGAGCCCCGGAAACTCCCTTGCCGATCGCGTCGACACCGGCGCCGCCCAGGAAGGCATAGAAGAACTGAATTACGTCGGAGCCGTCCGAGCCGACGGCGAAGAGGACGCCGGCGATCAGCGACCGGAGACAGGACGCCCCGAACTTGCGGACGTCGAATACGTCCCCGGACTCCAGCCATCCGATCAGGGCCAGGACAACGCCGCCGGCAGTAGCCGTCAGGGCTATCAAGAATCTCACTTGGTACCTCCTTTCTGGCAGTTAATGTGTGCCGGCCTGAAGATTGGATTGCGCTGGTAATCGATGGCGACCTGGTCCAGCCGCCGATCCTCGTGCCGACCTATCTTACCGCCGCAGATGTTACATATTGCCGTTTTTAGTTTGCTCATTACCCACCTCCTTTCCCCTGGTATAGCCGGCCTGCAGGGCCCGCCTGGCCAGTATCATGTAATGCTCTTCCGGGATGGTGATATCGGAGTCGAGGCCGCATAATACCCGGGCCAGCTCGACGATGTCTTTATACTCTACATGCATTATTATACCTTCCGATATTAATCCCACAAATTAGTCTATGTAGACTATTCTGATCCCGGTGTTGCCGCTGGCCATCGCAGAGCACCGGGAGGCGGATGGCACGCCCCTTGCAAGGCTATTTATTACCAAGGTTCGTGTGCAGCTTCTATCTCTTCGTCATAGCAGGCACAATCACACTCTTCGACGCTGCAACAACCGCCTGGCCCATCATGGTCTTCTACTTCGTGCCCGCAAATACAAGTCATTTTTACCTCCTGATAGTCTTCAAGGTCTATTCATCATCTGGGATAACAACCACCGTGCAAGGTGGAGAGTATTTAATCTCAGGAACCGTAATCCTGACTTTGTTGCCCTCTTCTTTAATATCTGACCTTGTTCCCATGCCTCTCAGGGCTTCCAGCATTGCATCGGCACCAGCTTCAAAAGCAGAGAAGGCAGTTGGCTCGGAACCTGCAGGAATTGGATTGACAACTGAAATTTTATAGGGATTCACAAACCCTTTAGGTCTAAAACTACCCATTGCTATCTTACCTCCCTCCGATAGTCTCGCTGACTATTTATACTGCTCCAGGACGGTAAATAATCGGCTTACCGTCCAGAGTCTCAAAACTGATATAAACACCACAAGCAGGGCAGCTATAGGAGTATTCAAGCGCCTCCCTAGTTTTCTCGTCCTTGCTGGTGCTCTTTACCGGGACAATCCAGTGGTGACAGCACCAGCATCTCTCTTTCCCTGGCATATCACCTCCAATAGTCTCTTCTCAGGCTATTCAGCTTCCTTAATTTTTATCAGGACCTTCCCATCAGACATCGCCCACCTTTTCATTTCAGGGTCATAGGGAGCATTGATAATATTCGGCAGGCCGTGAGCTACATTGAGGTGTAGCCCCATAAGATACAACCTCATATCCTTTGGCATTTCAGGCATTGGTTCTTCCAGATCACATAAAGCACATACTAATATTTCTGCCAAGGTAATCCTCCCTCAATAGTCTTCTCAGACTATTACCAGCTATCAAGCCTGTTGATTTCCCGAATGGCTTCGTCCAGGGCACGCAGCATTAATACGCGGCGTCCCAGGTTCGACTGTAAAAATATTTGATGGAATCTGGCCCAATCGTTTGCTGTCTCATCTTTGGCCTGTTTAATTTCCTGTAATGTAGGGAGCTCTACTTTCTCGGCGCAACCATTCACAATCGTTATGAAAAAATTTTGACCAGGCTCATAATTAAGCTCCGGCCGGCGCGCAATAACCGTGCCCCTCCAAGGGATATCGATCTCTCCGCGTCTATTCGCTACTCCTAGAAATACATTCTCTTTCATACACTCTCCGTATTATTCTTGGTTACCTCCAGTATTTGAGGAACGGGTGAACATTGAAGACCTTGGTATCGGCCTCCAGGTATTCGCCGACGACCTTTGTCTTGGTTCCCTCCCGGCCGACGAAGCGCTGCGCCGAGTAACGGAAGGCCATGTCCGAGGACGTGCCCTTCTTCCATCTCAGAAACATACGGACCGTGGTCACCGGCAACGATTCCAGGAGGAGGGTGTCCAAGGTGCGCCGGATGGCGTGCCAGCCGACCTGGTCGGTGTGCTGCAGCCCGATAAGGTGCTCAATCCGGTACCAGAGCATGAATACCGCAGATTCGGTGATCGGCTTTGAAAAGTCATAGCCCTGCAGGTATGGCAGGATCTCGCCCGGGATAAGGTGTGTTCGCTCCCGGCCGTGCTTCTTGGTGGCGATGTGCAGCACCTGGTCCTTGATGTTGACCTCCTGATCGGTGAGCTCGACCATCTCCTCCTTGCGCGCTCCGTAGGTAGTCGAGATGGCGAGGAAAGCCTTTTCCGCGGTGTCGCCCTTCGCCTTGACGGCCTCAATCATCTCGATAATGAGGGTCGGGTCCAGCGCCGGCGCCTTGATTCTGTCCTCCCGGATCTGTGGAGAATCCCCGCGGTTGAAGGGCCACTCGATGTTGTTCCGGTTGGCCATTGTTCGGATAAGCCGGAAGATGAAATTCACCGTGCCGTCGCTCCTGTGGTGAGACCGGCGCAGGTGTTCGAGATACTTCTCGATGCTTTCACGGTCAAAGATGGCACCCGAATATTCCAGGAAGTCTTTCGCGTAATTCAGGTACAGCTGGCGCGTCTTGCCCTTGCTGCCGAGCCGCTGGGCGTACTTTTCGAGTATAATCTCGGCCTGGTTTTTTTCTACCATTGAACCCCCTTATATCTGCCTCCGGGCTTCCAGCCATGCAACCTTGACGGAGTCGCCCCAGGCCTCATTGAAAGCCGGCAGCGGAGGCTTGTCCTTGTCTGCCTGGTCCTCCAGCTCCTCCAGCCGGCTCTCGAGAGCCTGGAGCTTTTGGGAAAGTTTCCCGGCTGTTATAGCCCCGGCCGGCTTCCGGGAATCCGGACCCGTGGTTTCCGCCCCCGGATCCTTCGGGTCAGGCCCGTCCGAGGCTTCGCTCTTTTTCCTGTTATATTGTTTGTATCTTTTCATCGGTAAGCCGAAATATCTTTTCAAACTGGCGACCTGGTACGCTGTAATCCCCCATTTTTCGAGCATCTGGGCATAGCTCAGGTTGACCAGGTCTGCGACCAGCTCCTCTTTGTGCCGGTCGAAATATTCCTTCTGTTTTTCTTCGGCGAGGTCGAACCATGCTTGGTCCTTCGGGGTGATTTCCTTCTCTTTCGTTTCTACCACGGTTACCTCCTTTGGCGCTCTCGGCCAAGTGTTACTTTCATATTTTCTGCCCTTCTCCCTCGGCGGTAGCGGCAGCCCGGGTATAATTACCTCCGGCGGGAGTAATGGCTTCTCCCGGTTGTATTGCACCGTCCGGCCGCAGAGGCCGCAGACTCCTATGTAGGTCCGGGTGTCTATCTTCTCCTGGTGGTAGCAGTAGCCGGCGGGCGCTTCGGGCATTATCTTCACTTTCCATTTCTCAAGATACCGGGTTGTTAATCGGCTATCAAACTAAAGGATGCCTCACGAACTTCGGTGAGCGACGGGATGTAATCCCTGGGCCACTGGTAAAGGATGTAACCGTTATCGTCGTGCAAGCAGAAGGGGTCCCTCTTGCCCTTGGTCCAGGACTGCAGTGACATCCCCTTGTTCACGGCTTCAATCGGCAGGTTTTCGGAACAATCGTGCGGCGTATAATCGCCGTTAACACCCCTCGGCTCCCCCAGCTCGTCCATCGTTCTTGAGTATTTCATCATCAGGCCTCCGATTTATTCCTTACATCTGTGTAGTTTGGGCATAAATTTTCGGTCTTCCTTATATAATTCCCCTTCTCGTTTGAGTATTTCCTCCCTTGCTATTTCTCGCACTCGTTTTTCGGTTAGCCGTTTCGGTTCCTTATGGGTTAATGCAATATCATGTAAGTCTGGCATCTTATCCCTCCAATCCCAATTCCTTGAGTTTGGCTCTTACCCTATTACAGGCATAACCATCATCCTCATCAGGGCAAGGGATAATGCGACGATAGTGTTTCAGAAACATATAAAGTTCCTTGCATCCCTCTTGCTTGGCCTGCTCAACTGTATCAACCAATGCCCCCACCATCTTGTTAAGCAGACCAATTCTGTGTTTCAGTTCCTTTATCTCCGCATCTCTTGAGGCTGCACCGGCGGCAATCTTCCTGTAGCCAGCATCATAGAGACGGCGGGCATTGTCTACCTCACAGTTGCATCCCTCAGCTGGCTTACCCCGAAAATCACACATTCCGACTCCGCACATCTTACACGCCATTTCCTTGATTTCCTTTTCCTGCGTCTCTCGCTCTGCCCTCATAACGTTGCGTATTTCCACGTCGTCCTCGTGTTCGCCGTCTATCATCTCTTCGTCTGTCATTTCCTTTTATCCCTCCTTAATATCTACCGGCGGATTTATTTCATAGCCCCATTCCTGGACAATTTCGGAGCCATAGTGTTCCCTGCTGCCCACTCGCAGCATCCAGTTTAAGCGAGCTCCGGTAATAAGGCAGACAACTTCCCACTGCCCATTTATCTTTGCCCACTGGTATACCTCCGTCATCTTAATTCTCCTTTTATGTCTTATTAGAAAGCCAGATAGGGGCGAACCAGCCGACCAGGAAAAGCCACCAGAGGGACCGGGCTTTCTGCTGAAGCACCCAGCCGTTGACGGCCAGGACGATTACGCCGTACATGATGAGTCCCATGGCCGACAAACCGGTGTCGTCGACCAGGATCCGGCCGGTGCCCAGCCCGGCCAGTCCAATTAAGAACCCGGCGCAGAATTCACAGAAGAGGGCGAAGGGGATGGCCAGCGCAGCCGTCCAGTTGAGGTGTCGCTTAAACCAGTTCATTTTTTCTCCAGCTCCTCGACGTCGATTTCTTTTACGATGAAGGCGGGATAATCGTTGTCCTCTAGGTCAGAATAGTCTGTCAACTCTCCATTGCTCCGGATCCAGGCAGCTATCTCATGGCCGCGGGACTTGGCCATAAATCTGATCGCGGCGTTCCAGCCTTCGACGAAATTACCGTAGGAGACAGTAATATCGGCGATGTCCTTGTCGGAGGGGTCTGGTTCCAGGAGAACCTTGTCCAGGGCCTGGCCCTCCATTTCGCGGAAGGCCTCGGCGATGTCCGGGTCTATGCCGTTGTCGAAGTCGGCGATAACATCATTGATAGCGTCCTGCCAGGACTGGGGAAGCTTGGGAAAATACAGCTCGGACATATTCACCTCTCAATCACAAGGTATTCCTACTAGAATGATTTACGGGCGTATTATAACATATCTGGAATACTTGTCAAGGGGATTTTTATGCCTAAACTGGCATATTTTCCGCCAGCACTTTAGGGCCTGGGCTTCTCTTGAATTACCCCAGAGTGGGTTGCTTTCCTCCCGGAAATAGAAAAGGGCCGGCTGGTCAGTCCGGCCCTTTTCAAGGAGGTGCCATGGTCAGGGTTAGAGGACTATTTCTTTGAGTCCTGGTGGCTGGCCTTCGAGACTACCGCCAGGATCCCGTCGAGCTTCCCATCGAGGTTGGCGACATCCTTTTCCATCTTGCCTAGTGATTTATTGATGTTTTGGAAGGCTCGCTGACACTCGGGGAGTACGATCCGCTCCACTTTGTTTTCGAATTCCTCCTGCTTGCGTTTCATCTCCTTCTCGAAATTCTCCTGTCTGTCCTTCAGGTCTTTCTTGATGGCGGAGATATCATCTGTGACAGCCTTTACCTTGCTGTCTATTTTGCTTAATAACCAACTGCCGCCCCATATCCACACTAAAACTGATAAAGCCACTGGCAACCAGGGCAATAATTCAGAGCCCTCCATTTTACAATTCCTTTTTCCCCAAGCTATCAGGTTAGTGCGTCATCATATGCTGAATGTAAGCTTCTTCGCTGTAACCTATCCACCCGCACGCGGGACAAACGAACGTGCCATTCGGCTGCGGCGTCGTGCCGATGTATAGCTCCTGTCGGGCTAAAAGAGTCTCTCCATCATACAGGCTACACCAGACCCGAATGGAAGATCCCCAGGTCCACATTATCGGCGGCATGGAGAACGAATAGCTGCTTTGCTTTTCAGAATTGGCCGGTATGTTGAGGTTGGATTCGGAGTAAGGGACGAAATCAACGCTGGTCATCCAGCCTACCCGGAAGTTTTTCGGCGCTGGCCCTCCGTTCCGGATGTTAGCCGTTACGTTTACGGGCTGTCCGTATTCGGCGCTGGCCGGCCCGGACATGTTGTAGATACCGGTAGGCAGGCCGGGTGCAGCTAGGACTGTTATATTTCCGAGATCTATTGATAATAGTGTCCCGCTCTGGCCGTAGACATTCGGAATGTAGAACTCGTACCAGGTGACTTTCAGCTTCAGATTGTAGATCCCGGCGGGCAGTGCCTTGGTAATCGTCATTCCAGTCCCTTCCTGGGTGAACTGGTAGGTGGCACTGGCTTTATACTGCACTTGCTTGGTACCGTCGGATATCCAAACGCCCTTCACGGTATAGTCTCCCGCCCCCTGCAGGTAGTAGGATACCAGGGACTCTTTGGTTCCCTGTGGCATGAGAGAGGCTTTTATCGCCGGCGACGTGATGGCGGAGAAGTCCAGGCCGTAATTGCCGGACAGGTACATATCTACCCGGTAACAGCGGTTGGCCTTGTAGGGCAGCCGCAACACCACTTGAGCCCAGTATTCCTGTTCGCTGACTAGTGATGCCGGCATTGCCAGGGAAAGCAGCTCCGCCACATCCTCAAACTCCGAGGAGATCACGCCGGCCTCGCTCTGGATGGTAACCAGGATGATATGCTCGTCCGGGTACTCGCTGATGGTATCAGTGAAAGTCACGGTCTGGCCAGGTTGAATAGTCTGGGTACCCATGTCAATAGGCAGGAAACGGGGATAGGGGTCGCCGTTGTTTTCGAGATAGGTTTTCACTTCCCCGGTGGGGTGTGCCGTTGCCGGCGCGCTGCCGGTGTTCTTGATCTTGACGAAAATAGACACCGTGGCCATCCCGCTGTGTGAACCCGGCTCGGTCCACTCGATTGCTGAGGCATATTCCAGGGACGTGGTCGGCCCGCCGCTGGACGGGACCAGCGGTATTTCGTACTGGTTGACGCCTTCGATCAGGCTGATTACGTTTGTCAGGGTGTCATAGCCGTCCCGGCTGCAGACCAAAGTATAATCCCCGGGCAGCAATGCCGTAAACTTGAAATAGCCGGTGCTGGACGAGATCATACTCAACCCGCCTATGAGATCAATCTTGGCGCCGGTGACAGGCTGGTTAGTCGAAGCGTCACGGACATAACCCTCAAGAGTGGCGGTTCCCGGAGCCGCCTCGGCTTCCCTGGATGCCAGCAGGGCCACTGTCAGGCCGGCTGCTGCAGCCACTCCCAGAATGACGGCTGCGCTGGTACCTTTCTTCGGTTCGTTAGGCTTCATCTCAAGCCTCCTTTCCCCATTCTAGGGGCGGGTGGCCAAAAGGTCAACCCTGGGTTGCCGAATTAAATACGATTATCCCAAATACGGCGGCTCTTCCTGCTGGCCCGGGATCCAGTCCTTGCCCCAGAGAACATGTCCGAGAAGAACGCCGGCGGCGACGAATAGAGCGCCGGAAGAAAGCCAGAGAATAAGGTGTTTCCACCAGCTGGTCCCGCACCAGAAGATGTCGGCCAGCATGACCGCCCCGACATAGAGTGCCGCGGCGGTGCCGCAAATCACGCCGGTCCAGTGGGGATGATAGTGCGCGAAATCGCGCATCATGTAAGTATAAGGCCGGCGGTCGAGGGGCTCCTTCCAAAATTGAGAGTGAAACCAAAACCAGTCATACCAGCCCTCGATTACATCGCCGGCGGATCGGTAAACCTTCTTCAGAAATTGCTTCACCTTGTAGGTAATCATTTCTTGAGAAATACTCCTACGTTATTTCCTTCAGGTATGATTCTAGCCGGTTCACGTCGACCGGCGAGTGTTCCAGGAAGCGGTCACGGTTGTCTACAATGCCGTAGGCCTCGTCGCAATACTGATTCCAGAACCGCCAGGTCATGTGCTGGAGCTTTCCCCAGGTGACACAGATAGGCCCGTCCAGGTCATAGCCGACCAGGTCGATGGCGTGGCCACCTCGGAGCTGACCGGGGTTATCCACGAGGTCCCACTCGAGCCCGACTTCAAACTGGTCGAGAGCTGACTGGCTTACCATGATGCCGGCCGTCGTGCCGGCCAATAGAAAGATACTCGCCTTGACATCCATCATGTCCGCCGGCAGGATTTCCGCGAAAGCGTAGATATCATGCTGCTGGCCACCGGCTACCCAGCCTTGATTACGCCACTTTTTAAGCGACTCCAGCAGAACCAAGCCGCGGTCCGGCTTGCGGTCGCAGGGGAAAACCTTACCCTCCTTCCAGTATTCGGCCAGGACCTCGTCGTCCGTTATGGATAAGGCCTTGCGCTGCTCGATGGACTCGAACCTCAAGGTCTGGTGGGCCCGTGCCGCTATGACGCAATCTCCCCACTGGTCATTCGCAAACATGGGGGTCGGTATCGGGGCCGGCAATGAACTGTCGACATTGAATATCTCCGGGATTGGAGGTAGGACCACTCGGAGGACAGCCTTCAGCCGGATGTTTCTCGAATCCCGCCGGGCTCTCTTCTTACCGAGTTTGTAAGGGAACTTGCTCATTAACCGCTTCCCTTTTGGTCTGAGCAGCAGGAGCCACAGATCGCCTTGGCTGCCAGGTCGAGCGCTTTTTCGTAAAGCATCTCTTTGTTATGGACAGTCCCCTCGCCCTCGTTGTACCTCTGGAAAGTGTCAAGGAGAGCGGCAAAGTCATCGTGCTCCTTCTCCGGAAGCTTCTTGGCGTCTAGTAAATCGCGCGCGTGCTCCCTGATGTTATCCAGATGTTCAGCCCGGAAAAATCTATCAAAATCATGCCAGCTGCGGGATAGCCCCTTCGATAGATTAACGATGCGGATGAGTTCAGTTGTCAATTCGCGGCAGGTTTCAACCCCCTTCATTTTCTCTGCCATATTACCTCCTGATCCTCGCTATCTGGTAGATGTTCCAGCACCAGATTAGCGCGTCGAATATCGCCAGCCCCCAGATTACCGGGGTGAGTCGTTTCTCTTCCTTCTCGTCCTTTATCATTTCTGTTTCCTGGCTTTATCCAGAACGGCCTTACCCAGCACGCCTGTCAGTATTCCCAGCAGGAACCAGGGCCAGGGAGACGGGCAAGCTTCCGGCTCCGGCAGCCCGTTGGCAACAAATCCGTAATATTTCATTGGAGCCTCCTTACCAGTAATGGTTTATCTCCCACCCGGTGAAGCTCCAGATTAGGATGTCGAATACAAACAGGATCCATATCATCTTCAGCCTCCTTAAACGGTAATCTGCATGGTGTAGGTGGCCATCAGTATCTCGGTATCGGCCACGACTACGGCGGGCGCAACGACATCCCGGGCGATGCAGAAGTAGTAAATGTGGTCAGATGCGCCACTTACGCTTTGATAAATCCCCATTTCTTCGACCGTAACATTGCCGCCGCTTACATTGGTGAAGAAGCGGCGGATTATCATTTCGCCATTGGGGTCCGAAAATGCGGGGTTGGCTACCTCGCAACCACCGTACAGGAGTGTCCCTGCCCCGACGCCGTGGACTATCCTGGTCCCCAGCGCATAGTCTGAAGGAGTTGCAGCTGTGTTGTCGCTGCCCACAACTATCCCTAAGAGCTGGGCAGCGGCTTTATAGTAGCGCTGTGACCCCGAGTAATACACGTCTTCTTCCCCGCCTATTCCACCTCCTGCGGCTACCCGTCCCCACGCGCTAGCTATATTATTATCTTGCCAAGATGCAAGCGTCCGGGCGGTGTTGGTTATATCAATGGAGTTTGGCAAGTCGCCGTCGGACATTTGACAAAACATCCAGTACCACATACCAACCACCCAGCTGCGGGATGGCTGCTCGACCACTTGGAGTTTATTAAAATCCTTGTCAAACCTGGTGAGCTTTATTTTTGTTCGCATCGTTCCCTCCCTTATACGGTAGCTATCGGTCGGTAGTTTATCGTTAATGTTTGCCCGTTGGGTACGTTGATACCCCCGCCTATGACATCTCGTAGAATCATATGGTAAGTCGTTGTATAGGTGGGAGTTTCATATGCCTTGACATATAGGCCGATTTCGTTCACGGTAATCGCGCCCCCGGAGTTATTCGCCAGATTTCGCGTGCAGGTAAAGTGAGAGGTTGAGGCGTCCGCAGCAGGTGTCCCGAAGGTCATTGCGGAATAAGATAATTGCCCGGCCCCGACGCCATGGGCTATCAATGTTCCCAGCGCGTAGTCATTGATGGTAGGGGCGACTGCCCCGGTGCCGGCTACGATTCCGATAGTGGTGGTTCCCAAGGCCGCATTAGCTATGAACAAATAATGGTATTCGCCAGTGTAAGTGTCTCGGCATGTAATCACGCCTTGCACAACATTGCCGGTGTCCCGCACCGAAATAGGGTATGCTTCGCAGGGATGAGCGAAAATACCCGCCACCAATTCCATGAACTGCCGCACGAAGCTCTCGGCCTTTTTCTTTCCCCGGTTCAATTCTCCGGTGCGCGGGTCCGTCATTAAAACGCCGGCTGAGTTTTTAACCTCCCATTCGAGCACTGCCCCGAGCTCGCCCTCCGCGAAGAGCTTGTGGTCGGGGACGAATACGCTGGCGGCTCCTGTTGCTTTAATTTCGCTATTCATGTTGCCTCCTATGCTATTGATACGAACATCTGGCTGCCCAGCGGCGCCTGTATCTGGTTAACGAAGTTGTCGCACCTGGCCATCAGCCAGTAGAGATTCATGCCCATTATGGTAGAGGTAACCCAGTCTCCCTGGGGGGTATGGCTAATCCTGCTGATGCTGGCGGCAGCCTGCCATTCGGAACTCTGGTCGTCTTCGCCAACTACTGCTACCCAGGCACCGTTCCAGTAGTACCAGGCGTTAGTCCAGTTGCCGATGCCGGCCTGGCTGAACTCCGCCCAGACGGTATGAAAGGGGAACCGGCTGCCGATATAAATCTTGTCGTTGAGCAGCGGGGACATCGGCTCCAGCCGCAGGTCTCCCGCGGCGCCGGACTGGGCGTTGGCGGTGTTATCGCGCTGTACCATGTAGGTATCGCCGGCCTGCCAGGTATTATCGGCTCCGCCGGCCAGCGCGGCCACGGTGACCGTGTTGATGGTGTTGGCAGTGATGACCCCGGAGCTGCCGTCGGTTATATTGAAGATGGTAAAGCCGACCAGCTCATTGGCGCCCCAGTTGCCTAGGGCGCGGACCGCGTCCGTCATTATGGTTCCACTGTCGGCGGCGGTATGTGAGCCGGTATCGTAGATCCGCTCCTCGACGAAGCCGTCGCAAAGTATGGAGAGGTCGGACCGTATAGGAGCGTTCTTATTCTCTATATGGTCAGGAACGGTTACAGCGGCAGCCGGAGTAGAGTCCAGGTCGGCCTGCATTTCTCTGATATAGTCCGCCGGGTCATCGCCGGTAGTATATTTGGGATCGGTGTCAATGGGTGCGTTCACGTTTTCGGTATGGTCGGGAACGACAACAGCAACGGCGCCGGCCAGGTCTATAGAAACAGGAAAGTAGTATTTCAGGGCTCCACCAGCCGGTGCCCAGGTAGGTATCTTCCCCGGTCCGGCGGAGGTTAGAACATAGCCTTCGCCTCCGGCGGCTAATCGTACCAGGACGGTATCACCCCGAACAACGATATCACCCCGGGAGGCCGAGGCCATTACTTGCTTGATGTTGGTGATACCGTGCGGGGCCAGCGTTGGGTCGCGCCAGTCCTTGTCGGCATCAATTTCCAGTTCCGATATTTTAGTTATTCCTTTAGTTGCGAAACCCATGTCGTTCTCCTACGGTGGGTATTCCCATGTCGGGTCTGCGCCCACGTCATGGGTCATAAAATTAGTGCCTATAGAGCTGGGGGATATGATAGCCAGCTTGGTCCCGTTGTGATACAGTACATCCCCCTTTACCATACCGGCGGCCAGTTCCTTAACATTTTCGATACCATATACCGGGGAGTTCAGGTAGTCTTCTTCCGTATCCCAAACAGTGACCAGGGGCTCATTGACAGTAAACTTTCGTACCCTGAAGGTATCGAACCAGGCCCGGGATGTGTTTGTGTTAGCTACCCATAGCCCTACACTGTTAGGCGTCGCCCTGGGAGTAGCATCGCTGTAATAAGCATATTGCGTCTCGTCTACATAAACCCATTGCAAGAGATTTGCTCCGACCTTGGCCATGTAAACCTTTAATCTGTACCATGAAGTAGGAGTCGTGGTAAAGGTGGAATAGTTCCGGTCGCCGCCGACGCCGGCGGTTATTTCTCTGATATAAACCCTTTCGGTTAACCCGGCATCGTGAATTTTCATTATGTAATAGTTATTATTGTCAACCCAGGCAGTCACAATACCACCCTGGCAGTTAGCCAGCGCATCGGCATCTGGAAGACGTGTCCAGACTTCTATGCAGCAGCTTTCAAAAGTGGCGGCGTTCCAGGTTAATATCCCGCCGTCACCAGCAGCGGCCATCTGCCCTTGGCAGCCAAGAGTGCCCTCTTTCATAGCGCCTGCAATAGTTGACCAGTTGCAAGCTATCGGGTCTCTTTCGGTCCAGCTGGCGAGAGCTCCGCTCTCGAAATCCTCAAACGCTTCCAGTGTTAGCGGTCCGCTAGAAATATTTGCCGCATGGGTATTGCCCCAGTAGAGGTAAAAGTCAGCAGTGGCGGGCGCCGCCGGTATAGTATCGATTTTAACTATTACCACGGCGTAGGACCCGTGACTATAGGACTCTATCCAGTGGTTGAGAAGAGTGCCGGCTGCATTGACGAAGCGGAGGTCTGTGAAGTAATCGTTGGCTCCTCCGCCTACATAGCAGATTCCCCCAGTATAGCCGTATAAGACGCCATTGCTATCTATGCCGGGGAAATTATTAATAAGAAATTTTAACTGATAATCAGTCTGGTCGCCGTCAACACTGCCGGTAACCGTGAACTTCCTTCTGTACTTCCACCCGGGATATAACCAAGCCGGAGTATGACCAAGGCTGGCCGGGGTCGGCCATGCCTTGTCTGCATCTATGGCCAGCTGGGAAATCTTGGTCGCTGGCCTTATTGCGAGTCCTCCTCCGAGCACTGACATTACATCGCCTCATAGAAAGCATCATATCCCACTGCCTGACCATTATCGGCCGCATTGTCGCTCTGGATCGTAATGCGAAGTGCCTCGTGGTATGGCCAGCTGGCGTTTATGATCGGTATTGCCGGCGCGTCTCCAGCGACACTCCAGGTAAGCGCGGCCGGGTAAGGGTAGATCCGGCGTTCTACACCGTTGACCTGGGTATATACCCTGATGGAGATATTGCCAATCAGGGCGTTGATGTCGATAATTAAGGCATGGAACCGGTTCTGTACGTTGTCGGCCCCGATGGTCACCAGATTGGTCTCCGCCGCCTGCCAGTTGCCGACGGCATTGCCGGCGGCAATGACGGTAGTACCGCCTAACATGGGGGCGAAAACAATAAGCATTTCATCGCCGATATTCACGGGGGCCGTGAAGGCGTTCGTGGTGAACGTGCCGGTTGCCGTAGCGTAAGCTGTAACAGCCTGAATTTCTCCCTGGGGAGCCGCGCTCAAGCCGGCGGCATCGCGGAAGACGAAGGCCCGGAACGGGTTTGTCGCGCCGGCGAACTTCCCAGCGCCCAGCCCGGCCAGGCCCGGAATAGTGAACTGGTTAGCGCCGGGCACGGCGGTCACCACGCCGTAATAGAAACCGCCCTGGCCGTTTATTATCGCGCTGGACAGGAAGGGATGGACAAGAATCAGCTCGTCCCCCACCTGCAGCGCCGCGGTGAAGGCATTATGCGTTACGGTGCCGGAGGCCCCGATGAAAGCCGTGATAAGCGGGTGCTCCCCCTGGGGAGCCGCGGCCGCGCCGGCAATGGTGCTTATATCGCGGAGGACATAGAGTGTCCACCCGTTGAAATAGCCGTCTCTGTATTCTGTCAGCCTCGTCGCGGTGAATTGGGTAGCGGAGATGACGCTATTGACCTGGGCATACTGTACGAGGCTTTTTTCTATTACTGTTATACCGCCAGGTACTGCAGGCATCTTTTACTCCTATATCTGCTCGGCCATCATCACGATCCCGTCGGTAAGCGGCCCGGTCATTGTGCATATCCAGAGAGCGTCGCCGCGGGCTATCTCCAGCGAAATTGGCTCGTTGCGGATAAGCGGCCAAGAGACCTGCAAGCTTTCGGCGGATGTTTTCGAATAACCAAGCTGGATGTTGTTTGCATTGCCGGGCAGGGCCTTCACGGTGAGTTTCAGCTTGTATGGTATATCATAGCTCACCAGCTGTTTAGCGACCCCGACGGCGTTCGGAAAAACGGTGTCGATGATGGCGCGCGGGGGATTCTGCAGATTGCCCGGTCCGACACCTATCGAGTTCAGTATGGCTTCGAGCTTGAGGTTCGTCTCCTGGGCACTCTGCAGCAATCCTATCAGAGTGGCCATCGTTTCATCGTCGAGCTGTATAGGCTTATCTATGCCCGGCTGGGTGCCGGCGCTGGCGTCTTTACTTGAAAGCAGTAAGGCGAGGAGAGCGCCAGCGCCACCAGCAGCCAGGACCGGGAACGGATTCTTCTTGTCGGAGTTCTGTCCCGCCATGGTGCTCTCCTTTAGCCGATTTCTTCAACCTCAATCATAATCAGGGTACCGGCTACCGGCACACCGATCGCGCCGGCGATGACGCAGATATCGCCGGTCCGCCCGGCGGCGCCGGCGGTGGTATCGTTGGTAAACTCGAACGCCGGAATCTCCAGCTCCTGCCAGATCGTCTCCACGCCGTTAATCGCTATAAGCGTCGGGAGGACCTGGACGAAGCCCGGTACATTGGTCCGGGTTCCGATGAAGAGGGCCTGGTTGGCGCCGGTGTTCTGGTAGGCCATGATCTTCCGGATGATGGCCGTCCTGGTCCCCTGGCCGACTGCCAGCCGTACCGGCAGGGTATGAAGAGTGTCACCTACGGCGGCAGCTGTGGTGGTTACCAGCCCCGCATTGCCGGCCTTGCGAATACCTATTCGTGTGATGTTGTCCATTTTAAGCCTCCTCAATTAAGCTCTGGTTAGTGGCCTTCGGCCGGCAGCCAGGTTGAAGCGATTTTCCCGTCCTCGATAGATTTCCCGATGAGCTTGTCCAGGGGCTCCAGGGTGTATCGATAGCCCCAGAAGGCGAAGCGCGCCGAGGCAATCGCCACCGGGTTGGGATTACGAACCTCGAGATTCATGTCGCGGTCCCGGCCCATCACGAAGAAGGTGCTGGTGGCGGCGTAGGGATCTCGCAGGGCCGTCATCAGTGATACGCGGGCCTGCACCGACAGGGATGTGTAGCGCCCGGTACCGGAAGGCTCCCAGAGGACCCCCTCGACATCGTCCAGCGGCTGCCAGCGCAGATGAACCAGGTCGTCCGCCTGCACCTGCAGGAAGGTGACGAGGAACTTCTGGATGGTGCCGACCACGGCCGCGGTCGAGGCGGCCAGAGTGGTCGCGCCGGAGGCGGTAATGGCCTCAACGATCATCGGCCGGGATAAAGGCAGGGGCTCGCATTTCTCGATGCGGTAATGCTGCCACTTCTGCAGTGTCCATATGGAGAGATTCTCCTTGATCTGGGCAACCGGAGAAATGGGGCCAGGGTCGTAGATGTTAGCAACTTCTCTCGACATGATTCCCTCCTTGTCTGTCTGTCTACAGAGAGAAAATTATATTGGTTTTACTTTGGTGGCTGGAGAGAGGCCGCATTGCCGGTCAATCATCCAGCACTTGTCTGCCGGCAGCGGTCCGTTATCGAACCATCGCAAGGTATGGCAGACAATTACTTCGGGGTCCTTGGTGGCCACCCGGTGGCGTACCCCGTTCAGCATGAAATAAGCTGCGACCGGCAGATCCCCCAGGGCCACTTCCTCCGGAGCTGCGGGCGGGGGCAGCTTCACCGGCGCCTTCACTTCCGCAGCTTTCACCACGGTCACTACTTTTCTGGGCGACCGCCGTTTCCCTGTACCCGTTTCCATGAAATCCCTCCTTACGCGAATACCACGGTTGTGCCGGTGGTCAGGGCAATATACGTGATAGACCAGCTGATGGTACCTGTACCCGTGCCGGCAGCGCTGGTGCAGGTGATGTTCCCGGAGGGCATGTACCAGGGCATGGTTGCCGGTACTGCCGCGGCGACGCCGGCGCTAATGGCGACGGCGACATTGCCCGGGACGATCAGATCCATGTTGGCGGCGACCCCGTTCAGATCATAGAGGCCGTCGTCCATGGCCACCGCGTCGGCGGTGATCTGGATGGCATTGGCACCGCCCGGCATGACGACGCCGATTCGGCCGACCATGTGAAGGATGGTGATTACGCCGTTGACCGTGAAAAGGTTGTGAGCACCGCCGGCCGCATAAGCTTCGGCCGGCCGGGTCATAACCTTTACGGCGCCAGGCAGGATAATTCCAGCGACGACAGCATCTTTCATATTGTCCTCCTTGTTCCCGGGCTAACCACTGGGGGGGAGTTGCCTCCCCCCCAGGACGTTAACTCGGAAGCTATCCGTTGACAGCGGTGGCGACCCACAGCTTGAGGGTACCGCCGGCGGCCGATGCGGCGGTATCCTTCCGGATACGGACCGCCATCCGCGGTGTTCCTCTTATCAGGATCGGGTAGGGCAGTACGAACGGGGTCGCAATACCCATGCCGACCGAGGTTTCCAGGATGGCCCTCAGCGGGATTATCGCCAGGTCGACTTCGGCCAGAGCGGCACCCGAAGCGATGGCAATATCCGCGTCGATGTCCTCGACCACGCCGTTGCGGAAGCTGACACCTACCAGCCAGCAGGGGTCAGGCAGAGTGGCTGCGGCGACGATCTGGACATAGGCGGACCAGACCCAGGCGCCCGCGGCGCCGTCGGACACGGCGGCAACGCCGGCGCCGACCGGGTAGGCTGCGTACCTTACCTGGGGCGAGTCGATGAAGGCCTTTCCCAGACTCTTTATTATTTTGGGTAAGCTCATTTTTTACCTCCAACCTATTGAGCGAACTTTATCGCTCCCTAATGAGCCGGAGGGGGCTCTTTAGGCCCCCTCCGTATTCGACCTTTAGCTGATGACCGAGCCGACCTTCTCCACGATGAAGCAGCCGAAAGACAGCTCCTCCGCGGCATGGGCCGCGATGCGGGAGTAGGCCTGGATGAACACGTTATCCTGCGGATCGTAGGTAACAGGCTCGGTGAAGTAGAAGTCGGATTCCTGCTTGTTATCTATGACCAGCTGGAAGAAGAAGGAGGCCAGGGTGGTCGCGCCGGTCGGGCCGAGGCGGAACCTTACGGCCGTGAAGGCCGGGGCTGCATCGGCGTCAGCGCCCTTGTAGAAGACGGCCACGCGGCCGACGGGAAGGACACCGACGGCGGCACCGCTGCCGGCAAAGCCCCAGCCGATGGCGGCGATCGCCGGGGAGACGTAGTGCTCGGTGGCGTAGGCGCCGGGGAAGTCCGTCAGAGGCAGGGCTTCGCGGACGACCAGCTCATTAGGGGAGACGCCCAGCTTGTTCATTCCCCTTTTTATACCGGCGTCTACTGCGCCCGCGACGAAAACCTTCCGGTCGGCAAGGCTTAGTTCGTTGGGTGCGATGGCATAACTCATTTGGCGTATCTCCTTAGAGTTATTTTTTTGGGACTAGACCAGCTTGGTCACACGGTTCCCCTGGAACTGGTCTTCGTAAGCCGGGGCCGGGTAACGGGAGACAGCCCGGTAGCTTACACGGTTGGAGACGGCCGTAGCCGACTTGATGCGGTCGTATATCTTCTGGGCAGCGAGGGGGAAGCTGGCTACGCCGATGTTCTTGACGAAGTCTCCGCCATAGCCCATCAGAGCCGCCAGGTACCCGCCACCGGCCAGGATATAGTCCGCGATCTCGTTGTACTTGCCGCCGGCAACCGACTTGGTGACCAGGTCAACCGCTGTTACCGCTGCGGGAGCCCCGAGGTCGGGAACCCATTTTATGTTGTTTGCCATTTGTTCCCTCCAATTTTTACTGGAGTCGCAGCCCCGAGCGCAAAAGGAGCGGGGTCGCCCCAAGCTTCCGCTCTAGGACTGCGACCCCGCTCTTAAATTGGTATCGGCTTCTGATCGACCCCTAGACTTTTCTATCTCCTTGTCTACAGAGCCTAACTAATACTAAACAGGTTACATTTTCTTTGTCAATAGTTTTCGGAGTTTTACGCACAGCCTAGTAGTTCTTGAAGTGAGCTGTAACGGTTATCGCCCCGCTGATATAAAGTTCCAGCGTGTTCGGCTGCTGGGGATCCGGATTCTGGTGGAAGCCGTTGACCTCCCAGTAATCCAGATAAGCGTTCCAGTACGGCTGGGCAATCAGCGTCACCATCTCCCCGTACTCGTACAGCTCCTTGTCCGGGTGGCGGTATATGTAAGCGTAGCCATAAGGTTCAACGATAACCTCCAGTGGATATCCGGACAGCTTGGCCACACTTAAAACCACCGGGGATGCGGTCATTACTTCCCACCCGGCTCCGCCGGCGATTTTAGCTATCCCCAGCATTACCGGGGATGCGGTCATTACTTCCCACCCGGCTCCGCCGGCGATTTTAGCTATCCCCAGGGTAATCGGTGAAGATGTCATCAGCTCCCAGTCCAGCTTGAGCATGGTGAAAGCTTTCTCGAAGGTCTGGGCCCCGGATTCTTCGCCGGTTATGACAATGGACTTGACGCCGCTGGCGGCCTGGGGGATGGTTATGCTTCCGGAAAGACTGCCTTCAGCGTCGACGTGCAGGGAATAAATGGAGTTGTAGCCGCCTACGGTTACCCTTGTAATACTCTCTGAAGGCTTCCAGCCGGCGCCGCCGACCGTCACTACCGTACCGGGCAGGCCGCTCGTGGGCGTAAAGCTTGCGGTAACCTTTCCGCTCGCGCTCTTAGAAAGCAGGACCACCGCGGCGACCGCTGCAGCCCCGGCGGTCACGGCCACTATCGCGCCGGTTTTCCCTTTATCGAGCTTCTTTTCTGCCATTACCAGAGGGACCTCTCCGGGGGCTCGGGGTTGTAAGTGTCCGTGCCCCAGCCCTGGATTTTAAGAGTGATATCTCGGTCGGGCATGATCATCGGAGAGAGCTTGTTCAGGTTGAAGTCGCTGTTAGTGATGGAGCCCGGCCAGTTGGTAGCGGAGTTCTGGATGTTGTAGTTGTAGATAACGCGCTGGCTGTCGATGACCGTCACGCACACGGCCCAGGCCTGTATCACGCCGCCGGAGTTGTTGTTGGCCTGGAAACTGACATGCACCTCGAAAGGCGTCCCCGGTGAAAGCTGCATAGGTGAAGTCAACCTGGCGCCGTTGGCCTTTACCCAGGCGTCGCTTATCGTCATGCCGCCATTCACGAAGGCCGAGATTGCTCCCGGGGAGCTGATAAGGCGATTTCTTCCCCTGCCTCCTGGCGGCGGAGTATTCAGGGTGATGTTATACTTTACGTCCTCTTCATTTTGTCGACTCATGTTTCCCTCCATACCAGGTATAATGCTCCGAAAAGTGCCGCGGCCCCCGCGACTATGGCCAGAGGCTTCCAGCTGTCGGGTACCTCCCGGAAGAAAGCCCAGGCCGCCACCGCTATTATAGCAACCAGGGCCAGAATTATAACCGCGGCCCATGGGAATCCCTTCCGCCAGATGATTTCGACGGTGTTGCCGCTGCCGGAAATCTGCAGGTCCTCGACGCCGGCAGCATTGAGACTATCGCGCAGATCGTCTATCTGCCAGCTGCCAATCGGTGTTATGGTCTGGCATACGATCTTGGCTCGCTGGCCCTCCTCGATGACCTGGCTCTCTATCGAGGTTATCTCATCCAGATCATCACCGGACCCGGCGGCAATTTCTTCCCAAGCCATCTATCCCCCCTTCAAGTAAGGGTGCTGCTCTTTCAGCTTCTCTAAGGCCGGCGCCTTGACCAGCTCTTCCGGTTTTCCTTTCAGATAGCCGCATCCACCCTTACCGTCATCATGAACCACGAAGGCTATCGGGTCGGGTCCAGCGACCAGAAAAATAGCCACGATCTGCTTACCAGCGCTGCCGGCTTTCTGGGTGTATTCCGAGTCCGCGATCATTAGGTTTTCCCGGCCGTACATGCTGGGGCGCGGGAAAACGATCGGAGAGGTTAAATCGGCCTTAAAAGAACCGTGCTCCTTGGCGAGTTCAAGGCCGGCGGCCGCGCATCGGAGCTGGGTCTCCGAAACATCATTCTGAGCAGCAATCTTCTCAGAAACCTCCGCAAAACGATGGATGAACTCCTTTTCGTGAGCGTGTTCTTCCTTGATGACATGCTCGTAAAGTTTGGCGGTCTCAACATCGGAGGCGCCGGCGTTCTTCCGCTCGGTGTAGTCGTTGATGGCCTGACGCTCGTCATTAATGCTTTTCTCGAGGTTGTCGGCTATTTCCTTTTGATAATCAACCATAACGGACCCCTATTTCTCAAGAAATATTCTTGCAGTCGCAGCCCTGGAGAAGCATATCGGTCATGTCATCGTTGAAGGCTTCCTGCAGTGCCCCAAATTTTTCATGGTCATTAGGGCCGTGAGCCCTGGCCCAGTTTTCGGACATGGCGCGGATACTTCCGCCGACATTTCCGATGGTAATGAGCAGGTTCCTGATATCGCAATGCTTCCCCATAATGTTAGCGTTCGTCAGGTCCTGCCCACAGCAACCAAGGATATAGTTTTTTAGGCGGGAGTCCTGAATGTTTTCCAGAGTTCTTTGCACCCGGTCCGATACATCGAAGCCGGCTTGATCATATTCTATACCTGCCATGTTTCCTCCTATTTACAGTCGAATCCGTGGTCGCTGACGTTGGTTAAAGACTTGACGACAGACTCGTTGCCCTGCTTTTCCAGCTCGACCTCGATGAATTTACCGCCCGGTGTGATGTATTTCCGGTTGGTAATAGTCCCGGAGGTAACCGAGCAGAAAGGAAACCAGTTCTGCCGGCGGGCCCACTCCGCCAGCTCAGGCTCATAACTGAATACCGGATATGACTCCATCACTTCCCCCTAACTATGCTCTTGATCTTGTTCTCGTTGAGGGTATGGAATATCATGTTCGCAAAGAGCGAACCGACCATGCCGATTATGAACGGTAGGAATACAGACTCAGCAACAACCGGGGTTTCTTCCTCTTCTTGCTGGATCCTAGACATTAGTGCCTCCTGGCGCCCTCGATGTAGGCGGTATTCAAGTAGTCTTTCAGCCAGGTGCTGAAGCAGGCTTCGAAAGGCTGCATCAGAGTCCTGCCTTCTATGGCGCGGACCTCTTTGTCGTTGAAATAATGGACCGGCTCATATCGACGCGCCTCAGTCTCGATAACCATGGGAGCGTCAGCCCTTGTCGCTTCGAGGATACAGTCCCGCCCATTCATCATTATACTTACCCAGGCATGGCCGGCTGCGTGCCCGTTGTGAAGGTTGCCCAGGACACAGTAGACCTCGGAGGTCGACATCTCCCGGCGGAGCAGTGAAGTTAAGAGGAAGCTCTTGGTGGCGCAGTTCCCGATCCTTATCCGGGCGGTCATCGAAGGCATTACCCAGAGGTCTTTTTGAACGGCCGCTCGGCCGGCGATCTCCAGGCGACCGTGGACTAAGGGGGTGTACTGCAGGGAGCCGACGTAATTGTGCAGCGCCATAATGCGCTGGTACTTGTCCCGGATGCCGGCAGTCAGGGCCTGATGCAGCTCCTGGACCTCAAGATTATCTGGAGTGATATACTCGGTGAGGAATTTACCCTCATCAAAAAAAGAGGCTGCCATCGGCTGGTCGTCGATGATGATGGATTCTCCTACCATGCTTCCTCCTTACTTCCCGGATATCTTTTTCCGCGCCTGCTCCGATAGCCAGTTTGCCCCCTCCTGGGTCGAGCTGATAATAGCCGGCCCGATGATCAAGCCGAGGCCGAAACCCAGCAAGGTCCATAAAAGGCCCGTAGGAACGGTCACGCCGTCGCTGATGGCCTCGTTTATGGTCGAGCACATCGGGCAGGTTACCCTTTCGCCTATCGGCGCGGAGGATATTGGGTATCCGCAGGAAGCGCACTTGGAAACCGTATTGTTCATAAACCCTCCAGAAACCAAAAAGGTCGCCTGGTGGCGACCCCGTGCTCTTCGATTAACCTTATCTTACCTAGAAGGCGTTTTGGTTGTCAATACAAAGACTAGAATTCAGCCTTGAAATAATCGGGAATCAATTTCAGCGCACCGCCGCAAGAATGGTAAAGCCCCCCCTTCGGCATCAAAATAAATCCGCCCTTGGCTTTCAGCCCGTCTTTATCACTTATGCGTGCCTGGGGCTCATAATAGACTCGCCCGTCCCTTTGTTTCGCCCAGATGGTAAACATATCCAAGCACCTGGAGCAGTAGGCGGTCAGAGTGAACTCGTTGGACCTGTCCTTTACGACAATTCTTTCTTGATCGCCAGTGCCTGCGACTCCAGCCAGGCCCGGGCCTCCGGCCAGCCTAGAAATAACGAGGCGAGAGCTGGATATTCTTTTCTTACGGCGTTTATTGCCCAGTCGGCGGTGAGCCATTCAAGTCCCCCTATTTTACCCGCCAATTTCCTCAGTTTTTCACGTTCCGTCTGACCGACCTGGTCCAGAAGACCACGGCCCTCCATAATCCATTTGCTGAGTTCTTTTACAGATACGCCGCGCAGATGTTCCAGCATCACGCCTTTCAAGATACCTGGGGCGAAAACGCTTGCCACACCCCGCATTAAAGGTCCGGTGTACTTGTCTACGTCAAAGCTCATTCTTCCTCTTCCGCTGCCGGAGGTCCTTGAGGAGCTGCCCTGTTCACAGTGAATCTGGCATCACATCCGGGGCAAACCGCCAATTTCTGGGTCGGGCCAAAGCTCATGGTTGTCTGGCACCCGGGACACTCAAGTTCGCCGGCCTCCCCGGGTGGGGCGTCGATATGTCCGGATGGCGCCGGCGCATTTATGATATTGGTCGGCGCCGCCGGTTCCCCGCCGCCTTTCATCGCTTGGCCTATCGCCTGCCCTATCATAAGCGGCGCCTGGGCAAGCTGCTCCCGGCTCTTGCGCTTCTCCTCGAGCTCGGCCTCGAGCCTCTTGTCTTCGAGATCCAGCTTTTTTCTGTTGTATTCCCGTTCATCGGTAAGCCGGAGTATCTCCATCTCGTGAGCGTGTCTCCGGTCCTCTAGTTCAAACTCCAACCTCTTTAGCTCGACCTGAAGCGAAGCACTGCTGCCGGCATTGCCATCGACCAGGCCCAGCTCCGCAGCGGTCGCCTTCATCGCCTTTATCTGGTCGACAATACTCCCCTTTGAGGCCTGGGAATTTATGAGATTTGACAGCTGCTGGTTTTGCTGATTTAGCTGCGTGAGGAGCGTGTTTTTTAAACCCTCCATCTTTTCCTGGGCAAGCTGCTCCCGGAGTAGCTGCGCCTCCTGGCGCTGCTTTTCCATCTCATTAGCCATCGCCTGCTGTGCCTCCACCGCCTGCCTCCTGGTTTCCTCCCGCTCCGCCTGCAGATCGATATTCCCGACGTTAATCTGGCCCTTTACCTGGAATGGATTCTCTGTCCTCTCCTCTGCCTTAGAAGCGTTAGCCGCCGCCTCTTTTTTCTTCTTCTCCAACTCGGCCATCTTGGCCTCATGCTCGGCTTTCTCCAGCTCGTCCTGGCGGTCGATTTCAGCCTTTTTCTTCTGGGCTATCCTGTCCTTTAGAGCCACGTCCGGGGTTTCTCCTCCCTCGGCGAGCCTATCCCCTAACGTCAAAAGGAAGTCCTTCTTTGGCATGGCCATTACCTCCTAATTTAACCAGTCCGAGGTCATATCCCCGGCCCATATATGCGTCTTCAACACAGGCGTCAACGAAGTCACCGAAAGAAAGAGGGTACTTCGAGCGCGAGGAGGCGTATTGGTAAAACATGAGGGTTTTTACGGATATGGTTACAGCGAAACGGAGCCCTTCGCCATTAACAACTTCACCCGGCTGCTCCTTTTCGGCTTTGGATTTTTCCGGCTTTTTCTCACTGTCTACGGCTGGATCTCCAGCCTCGTTATCTACATCATCAGGGTCTTCTTCGACAAGTCTCCCATCGCTTTGCGGTGGAGTGGCCGGCGGAGGAGGCGGGGCCGGCCGATCTTTTACTGCCGCAGTAGATGGACCAGGAGGCGGCGGGACATCTGGTGGCGGAGGAGGAGCGGGCACTGGCAAAGCTTCTACTACTGGAGGGGGTGCCGGAGTTGGTGGGGGGGCAGGGGGTTTCTCGGCAACTGTGCCTGGTTCTTTCATGCCGAGGATGCCGTCCTCCTCGGCAAGCTTCTTTAGGTTATCTGATTCTATAAGGCCATGGTCTTTTTTGTAGTAGTATTCGTAATTAGAGCGAGTGCGGGGGGTAAGGTTCATCCTTTTTATCTGAGTACAATCAGGGGGGTATCCGGCGTCACGATATTTGTAGTAAAGTTGCTTTTTTGTCATGGGACTCTTTCTTTCCATTTGAAACCCCCCATATTATGTGCAACATGAACAAAATACCATCATCACTAAGGCTTGTCAATAGGGTTGATGGTGAGGCATTAAACACAGGGTTAACGACGAGGCCTTTTAACCTTTTCGATTTTACCGAAAAGGTTTCCCTTCTCTTAAATCTAAAAAGGCGCTACTCGGTTGACTATCGGTTTCAGCTGTGCTTAAAATGGGGATAGAGGTGATGTATGAAGGCTAATATCGTTGCTACTCTCTTCAGCATCGGCGGCCAGGTTATATCCTATGTAATCCGGAACCAGCCAATCAAGATCGCTTCTGCGGCACCGGAGACTTTGCCCCCAGCGCCAGTTACTCCAGCAGCTCAGGTACCGGTAAAAAAGCCGGAGGAAGTCCCGGCTGCCGGTATCAAGGCCGGCTGTGTGCCCTGCTCCCTGGGTCACCTGGGCACCTGCAGCGGGATGTTAAACGAGGCAGTACGCTTCGCCCAGGCAGAAGGTATCAACGCGGACATCCCCATCGACCGTATCAACACTTGTCTGGATGAGCTTAACGCCCTGGAGCGGAAGGACCTCACACCGCAGCAGATAGACACACTCAGCGGATGGGAGCGCGACCTGGCCTTGGAGTCGCTAAAGACCAGCCGCGAGCTACGGCATGGGCTGGAAGGTATCCGGAGCGTCGACGATTTAATCCACGTCGCCGCCGAGACATCGAAGCGCCGGTCAGAAATCGGCCGAGAATGGTACAAAAAGAAGGTCGGCGCGGGGGGATAAATGAGCTTAACGAAGGGCACTAAGCTACTCTACCAGCACCCCAGGATAATCACCGGCACAACAACGGGCAACTGGAACTCCGGCGTAGCAACCAGCGGTCAGCCCGGTGCGGACTTCCTCACCCTGGGGGCAGTCGGACAATGGTGGCGCCTCCAAGAAGCCTACCTTCTTCTGTCAGATTTCACCCCGGGAGCGACGGTTACCGTGCGGGCTTATGAAACGCTGATGGGGGCAGAAAGGGAAGTAGGGAACGACGACTGGACGGTGGGCGTCGACCCGGACATCATATTCATATTTTTCTGGTTTATTGCCTGGGAGATGTACGGCCCTGTTCGCATCGAGGTTTTCAGCGATGCCGCGGCCGATGACGGGTTGGCCGCTCACTACGAATACCGAACGAAGGAATGGTAAAGATGGGCAAAGAAGAATACCGCAGCTGCATGTCTACGTCCATGAAGGGCAAGACCGGCCTGACCAAAGAGGAGCGCCGGAATCTATTCTGCGAGACGAGCCAGATCTGCTCCGGGAAGGCCTCGAACCAGGAGGAGGCCCGGGCGCGATGCCAGGAGAAGCGGGAGCAGGCGAAAACAAAAATCGCGCAGCCGAAAAAAGAGCGGCAGCGCGATAATTTCTCATGCAATATTAATATTAAGCCCCTGGAAGAATGGCTCCAGCAGCCGGAGGCGCCCGACCACTGCCCGCCCTGTTTGATAACGCCTCTGGCCGAGATGTACCTGGACGCCCTGAAAGGCGATAAGAGAGCGGCTGCAAGCCTGAAACGTGCTTGGGAAACCGGCGACGCATTGACAATCGCCGCAGCTATGGATAAGATAAAAGGTGAAGTGGGGGACGACCTACGGAATCAATTGAGGAGCCTGGACTGTCAGGCCCAGAGCTTCAAAGCATCAGCATAGACAGCAGTAGCAGAAAATATGATTTTGGAGGAAGTTCAATGAAGATTCAAGGCATGAGGATCGGCGTCAAGCAGGTCCGAATGGTGCTGGGCGTCCCGGGTCAGGCCACGTCGGCCTACAACCGGTGCGTCGGCGGCAAGCTGCATGTGAAGGGCGGGACCCGCGTGGAGCGGAACACCCGTTTCACCGCTGCGGCCCAGAGCTGCAAGGGCACCAAGGGCAAGTAGCATCACGCCGCGTAAGCGGCGGTCAACCCCCACAAAAAAGGACGGCGGGCTATTCACCCGCCGTCTTCTTTTTCATCGACTTTTCATAGGCCGCATGGCTGTACTGGCATTTAACATTCGCGCAGCCCTTATACATGTTGCAGCCATATGAGATTTTCAGAGTGTTGTCGCTCTCGGTCACCTTCAGCGGTGATATGACGACGCTACTCTCCTGCTTTTTGAGTGTTCCAGGATCGATATACTCCTTGCAAACGCCTATTTCAGCCTCGAAGTAGATAGGACTATCCAACTTTCTCTCCCTTCCGGTAATAAACCTCGATGTAGTCCTGGTAGGAGCGCCAGTATAGCTGGCACTTGCAATGCCCCGCGGTCTTCACCTCATTGGCGGCCTGGTCGCAGGGGCAGGTCTTACGGTCTGGGGCGCAGGGGCAGCGGTTGAAAATCAGATAACCCCGGAGCCGGTAGGCATACCCGTCCGGGTCCAGGACGAAGCCATTCTTCTGGGCGAATTCCAGCGCTTGCAATATGAGTTCCACCGGTATTTTCTTTTCCCTCGCCGGCGGCTGTAGCTCCCGGACGCCGAGCTTTTCGCGTATCTCTTTTATTTCTTTCTTTTTCACTTGTCCTCCCTGGTGCACGGGCACCCTTCGCAGATAGCGTTGTTACCGCCGCCGTCGTACCTGGTGCAGTTCTTAGCACACGTCAGCCCACAAAACAGGAAGCAATGGGCACCCAGGTCCCACCTGGCCTTACGGGTCTTAGCCAGGCATATTATTTCTCGGTAGCCGCGGGTGGGGCGGGTCCGTGTAGTCCCATCCGAAATAATACTAACCTGTCTTCCCATCGCGCCTGTCTTTCAATAGCCGATGAAGGTTTTTAAGGGCGACGCCGGCCTTCTCCAAAGCCTGGAAGGCTGCGTCGATATCATCGACGGCCGCCTTGATATCTTTCGCTATTTTGCTTTCCCTGGGTTCTTCTTCGCTCATATCTCCTCCTCAGTTGGATTTATATTGTGGTGGAGAGAAGGGCCTCCCCGTTCCCCTGGCGACCTCGGCCTGCTGGAACACGACAGCAACACTGGTGCAGTAAATTGTATGACAGTCCGCACACACCTCGAAGCGCACCTGAATAATGGGTATTGTGAACTTGGTGGCGATTACCTGCTGCCGGGTAGGGTCGTATAGAGCAGCCTGAATGGCTATCCCCTCCTTAAACGATTCCTTCGGGATCAGGCCGGTTTCGCGGAGATCATTCATAACCTCCTCGACGTTTTTCTGCTCACTTCCGCATTGCGGGCACTTATCAGCGCCCTTGATAATAATTGGCTCCATTTACCCTCCTTATCGGCCGGCCTTCGGCCGGCGTATTTAATACCAGCCGCGCTCCGCGGGCCTCAGCTTATCGCCAACCTCTTCATAATAACGGCAGCCCTGACAGACATTGACTTCAAGGGGATCCCCCTGGGCCAGGCGGGAGAGCTTCAGGTTCCCGCTGACCGAAGCGTTGCTCAGTCGCCGCCCCTTCGAGCAGTAGATCTCGTCACCTTTCACCTTGGCGTTCATGCACTGGTAGAGAGATCTTTTCCCAAGCATCTCTATCTCCCGGTCCGGTAATCTTTGCCCTCGTTGAAAACAACGACGGAAAGCTCCTGGTCGCACATCCGGCTGAAGATACGGGGGGATAGGACCGTAAGCTCCGACAGGGTCTTGTTCATGGTCATAACCGTTATCCGCTTGTGGGTCCAGCGGGTATCGATAATCTCCTGAAGCTTCTCAAGCTCCCACTCGGAGTTAGAGCTGCTTCCGAAGTCATCGAGCGCCACGGCTTCGAGCTTCTCCAGGGCTGAAATCCAATCATCGATAGTTTTCGTCCCGATGCCCCGGCGCAACGTATCCATCAATGCCGGCACCTTGTAATAAGAGGCGATGATGCCGCGCTGGTTCAAGGCGGCGATCAGCGCCTGGCATAAGTGGGTCTTGCCGCAGCCGGTATTACCATAGCAGAGGATAAAAGGCTTATCGGTCTTTCCATTGGCCAGGTTAAAGAAAGCTCTGTAAGCGTTGGAGGTACCTGGAAGCTTGACGAATCTTTCGAAGGTCTGCAGACGTTCGGTGATGCCGCGGATCACCAGGTATTTACTGGTCTGCATGTAGACCTGTTTCGAATCGGCCAGGCAGTCTTTCCCTTTACACGGAATGACCTTACTATATTCGGGCCGGCCGTCCCATCCTACAGGATGAACATAGCCGATGCCGTGACACAGCGGACAGAAGGGGTTGGAGGCATAGCCATCCAGCTCCCGGTAATGCTGGTTCTCAGCCAGCTCGCGCTCAGTTGGTTCGGCCAGGATTTGTGACACGGTCCGTATAACCTTCTCCGAAGAGCGCGTCGGGGCTTTCGTAGTTTCTTGAGAAGTCGGCGGATGACTTCGCTTTAGTATGTCCGCCAGCCCCTCCATTTTGTCCTGCTCTTTCACCCTTCGCTCCTTTCAACGGGAAAACACCCTTCCAGTTGTTCATTATACTCTGCTGTAGCACCTGGTCGGGAGGGTTCCCATCCTTTTTTAGCTTTTCCAATTCCTTAAATATTAATGCAATCGCCCGGTTGGTGGGAACGGCTTTCATCTTCTTACGCATTTCGATAAAAGCGTCCCAGGTCTCTTTATCGATAAAAGAGGGGATAATAATTATTTCATTAATCACTTTTTGAGAAACATTTTTACTATACTTCTTCTTCTTGGTAATATACTTCTTCTTCTTGTCACCCGATTCAGGCACGTGGGACGAAACAAAATGTACCGCCGGCGAAACACTTTGGGGGGTCTCTGTTTCGCCCGCGAAATTTTTCGTTTCGCCCGCGAAACACCCGATGTTATTATTTTGTTTCGCCCGCGAAACAGTTTCGGTCTTTTTTGTTTCGCCCGCGAAACAGCTAGTGTTGTCATTTTGGACCATTATTTGTTTCGCCCGCGAAACAGATTTTGGCACCTTACCCTGGTAGAACTGATACTTGTTAATGGAAAAACCGCCCTTCTGGAGGGTAATCATGCCCTTTCCAGCAAGGTCCTTCTCCCGGCGCCATACCTCAGCAGTGGACATTTTCAGGCGGGTGGAGAGCTGCCGGACAGTAAGATCAACCGTGCCGGCCTGGTTAGTGCTTGGGGGATTGGCCAGGATGATGGCACCTACGAAGAATTTAAACTGCGAGGGGGTAAGGTCCTCCTCCAGGATGCCAGGGTAGATTTTTACCCAGCCGTTAGATTGACGTGACAACTTTAGCGCCCTTTCTTGAATTACATGACCTGCAAAGGGTTTGGAGATTAGAGATTACCGTTAAACCACCAAGAATGACAGGAATGACATGATCGACGGTAAGGAAAGCCCTTATCCCGCATTGTTTACAAGCGAAATTGTCTCTTGCGAAAACTTCCCACCTGAGAGCCTCTGGTATGGGATCCCTAGGGTTACTTCTCGTGGGGAGGGGAATGGGGAGGAGTTTCGGGACCACTTCCCCGCAGTACTCCTCGGCGAGTCCAAGTAGACATCCGAGGCAAATGTCAAAGTACCGGCTAGAGCCGAAGGTCCAGCCTATTGTTGGCTTTCCCTCCACCTCGCACACATCGCAGATGTGAGCGAAATCGTCTTTAACGGACGCCCCAGGAGAATATTCTCTTGGCATAGCATATCCTCCTGTATTTAATTTAATTGCTTGGTTTTGGCAATGACACGGTAAATGAGCGCTGGCGGGTCTGTAACGTCCTTAATTGACTTATAGCCAAGCTCCCTGGCCACGTCGGCAGGCTGCATACCGAAATCGCGGTGGCAGGCGGCCAGCGCCTCCTCGCGCGTCTTCAGCTTTTCCGGATCGGTCGGCTCTTTCGCCGGGCGGTCGCCGGATGCCTTTTTGGACTCTGCGGCCAGCTCGCCGGAAAGTTTCTCTATGGCTTCGTTCAGAGTCCTACCCTGGGCGAGCCATTCCTTCATGGAACCGACCTGAAGGATTTTGTGCACTCTTTCCTCTTCCAGCCCCATAGCGCGGGCCGCGTTCCAGAATTTCCTCCAGTCTTCTTTTTCGGGGAAGTTATCCTGGGGGTCGAGCATTTTACGGATGGCACTTCCTACTCCGGGGAGTCCCAGCGCTGCGTCGACATCGGCGCGCTTCGCCGCCATCTTGACGATAGTGTTAACCAGGTCTTCGAATTCGGGGTTGGGGATGCGGTACTGGTTCTCCTTGGTCTTCTTGAGAGCGCTTATCTCTTCCTGGGTGTAGCCGAAATCGGAAGGGTTACTTACGTTGCGGTATTTATATTTGACTTCGCGGCTTGAACAGGCGCCTATGCCGGTGTTGACTATTTCCTGCGAGGCGCGATTGAATACAACGGCCTGAATGGTGTACGAAATAAGGTCCTTGTCCTCCACATAGTGGAGGATGCGATAGTCGGTATAGCAGTTATAAGCATTGAAAATCTTCGAGGCCCCGGGATCGAACAGGGCCTTCTTATTGGAGCCTGGCACCCGGCCGTAATCTATGCCGTCTACGAGTAAAGTATTGACCAGCTTTTCCGATAGGGTGGTATTGTGCTGGACGAGAGAAATATTTTCCTCGGTCAGGCGAATAGGTTTCCGGTTCTCGTCCACTGGTACTACAGCAACACCAGCATCCATGGTCACCCTCCTTATTTTGATATTTTAGGTAGACTATCAATCTGGAGCTCAACGTCCTGGAGGACCAGCTCGAGGCTCCGCTTGACCTGCTCCAGACTGGATCCGGGCTTGAGAATCACCGCGATAAAGGGCTCGGTAATGATCTCAACCTCGCCGGTGAACCCGGCGCTGGCCAGCTCCGGCGGGATGTAGGCCCGGCGGGCTTTGCTGATTCCCATTTTCAGATACATGGCTCCTCCTTTTCCCGGGAGAATAGGGCTAGGTCTTTTCTGCCAGCCTCAACTGACCGCGTTACGACGAAGGTGGCGTCCTCCGGATTCCCTCTCCGGATAGCTGCTTCGTTATGCTGAGGTTCGCCCCCGGCAGTCTGGCCCAGATTTAGTGGGAACCCTGCCTTCCGGATAAAGGGGTACAATTGCACCAGCCAGAACCAAAAAGGCGGGCTAAATCTAGGCCGTTTAGAGGTTAGCACAATAAAAACGGCTTGTCAATACCCCAATTTTACGCGGATAATCTCTATCCGCAGATAGGGCAGCATTTGACGACCAGGCGGAGAGTCTTTATCCGGCCGCGCTGATCCCGGTTGACCAGGGGCATGGTGTATTCGTTGGTATCTTGGAAATCCTTTTTCCCCTCGTCATATGTCGCCCCCCGGATTATGTATCCGTTTTCAATCGCCTTCTCGGCGCAATTGCACATTTTATTCTCCTTCTTTACGAACGAATTTTATGGAAACCGGAATAATTTCAGTAATATTTTTGCAGTTATTTTACAGGGCCAGAGGACTGCCGGCAGGAGGGGCAAAGCCGGAACTTTTTTGGAAGCGGATCCCTGGTATCGACCTGGAATTTTTCGCGGCACTGCCGGCAGAGGTAGGTCCGGCGCCGGCCGAGCCACCCCTCCCGATATTCTCTGGATCGGCAGCTGCTACGCATAACACCTCCCCTATTAATACTTCCCCCAGCGTTATGAGTAAATTAGCTATACAACTGGATGGGGTGTGCCAATAGTATCTAACATTATCCCGTCCAGGTGCTGTATTTCATGGACGAGAACCTGGGCGAGGAAGTCGGAACCTTTGACGGTAATCGCCGAGCCGTCGAGGCCAAGCCCCTTTACCTTTACGATCTTCGGCCGCTTGACCTTGTATTGCCGGCCGGGCAGGCTCCTGCAGGCCTCGTAAACGAAATGCTCGCCGCGTTCCCTGGTTATCACCGGGTTGACGATCGCCCGGGTAGTCTGGTTGTCAATGCGGACTGCGATGATGCGGGTCAGGAGTCCAAACTGGGGAGCCGCCAGGCCGGCGGCCTCAAGCGGGTCCAGCTGGGACTCCAGGAAGCGGCCCAAAGCCACGACGGTTTCGTTAATGAACGGCACCGGCGAGCACTTTTCCCGCAGCCGGCGGTCCGGGGCGATAAGCAGCACTAACTTGGCCTGCCTGACGGCCTCGGCCGCCTCCTGGTTCCGGGGACATTCCAGGACCTCATGCCCGAAGCAGCAGCGACTAAAGGAATCGCAGTCTTGGCAGTTTTCCGGGAAGGGTTCATTACTCATTGTCTTTCTCCTCGCCGCTGGTAGTCGCGTCAGCCTTTCCCCTTGACAGCTGGATGGCGTCGCCCTGGCGCCGGCCGACGGGTATATGCAGAATCCCGACCTGCTCGATGGAGGAAGCGAGCTCGTCAACCCTCTTGGGCGGGTAGAAGTGCCGCGGCTGCCAGGGATTGTCGAGGACCTTCTCCGGGTCGATATAGACGATGCTGGCTACCGGCGCCGGTGGGTCCTTTACTTGCGTTGGCATGGGTTACCTCCTTTATGGAATTTTAGTTTCAACCAGAGCTTGAGGCTCCTCTTGAGATGAATCCAGCTCTCGCGCTTGAGGAGATGAAGGTGGATTGGCTCGGCCAGGTCCCAGCGCGCCATCGCCTGGAGGCGCTCGCCGGAACGGCTCAGTGATTTAAGCAATTCTTGTATATTCATGTTACCTCTATTCTTCATCCGGATCGGTAAAACGGCCTATGGTTTTGATGGGAGGCCAGGACCAGGTCAATGAAGTCCACCTCACCCAGATGATATTCTTGTGCTGGGTGCGGCGGATACAGACGATGCAAAGGGAAGGTTTATTGTCAAGGCGTCTCAGGAATCCCGAGACAATTTTAGGGGGGCCTACGTCGAGCTCGTACCTGACCCCTCTTATTCGGCATACCCAGGTCTTCATTCTTAACTCTCTTTCCGGTGCTTAGTCGGTCCGTTTTCTTCAGGGCTTTCTCCTCGGCCGTTACGGCCGTGTTCATGGCCTCCTCCAAGAGCTCCTCGACCAGCTTGACGGTTTTAATAATCCTGGTCCGTAGCGGCCGGTTAGGCACCTTGTAGATATCGATGTTCTGGATGGCAAGGTTGAGGTCGGCAACGACGTGCCGGAGCTGGGTGGCCAGAGGATGCTCCAGGGGCTTCTCGAGCTGCTTGGCTACCTCGGTAAGCGTCTGGGCGGCGTGCCGCAGTTCCTGGCAGAGGGCGCCGCGGCCCCAGGTTTTGCGTTTTGGGCTGGAGCGGATAGGCTTTTCTTCCATAACCTACTCCTGGAAGGTGCCGGCACGGAGTTCGAGTTCGAGCTCTTCGCAGGCGCTCTCGATGGCCTCGTAGATTTTGTTTCCCGCCTCGACCATCTCAGAAGGCTTCTTGTCAGGCCCGAAGTACCCGAGGTTGGAGGTTAGCTCTACGACCTGGCTGCCACCGTTACCGGTATCGACTTCGTAGCTGGCCATAATCTCTTCCCGGGTGAGAATGGGAAACTTCTCGGCTTTCGAGTACCGGTAGGTCATGCGGACGATCCCGCGTTTAACCTTATGCCTGTCGGCTTTAAGCTCCGCCAGGAACTCTTCGGCGTTCGTAAATGTTACTTTCACTTCCGCCTCCTTTCTCCCGGACTACCCGGGTGATTAATATTGCAGCTTTTTTTCTCGTTTAACCGCAGCGAAAAGCATCCGGTTTTCTTCGATGTGTTTACCCCGGACGTGGTAATCCTCGTCGCGGAAATCAGTCCCCTCGGTAAATCCGCAATTTTCAGCAAGTTCAACGGACTCAAACATTGCGGCCATTCTTACCTTCAAGAACCTGGGTGTATTCACCTTGTCCCCTAGTCTGATTTCCATTTCCCCTTACCCTCCTGTATTTGATTAATTGGCGCCCCCACCGGGACCGGAATAGGGAAACCGGCCCCGGTGAGAGCATTGGTCTAGTTGGCTGGAGTGGCCGGAGGCAGCGCCGGGTTGGCGGGGGTGCTGCGCGTAGCCCGGTGGGAGTGGCAGATGGGGCAGAAGGTGTCGTGGGATTCCTCGGAAGAGAAGGAGGCCGCCACGGTGCGGGCGCGGTCGATCTGCGCCGGGTTCCGGAGAACATGGGACGACGCCCACGTTACAAGGTTGAACATCTCGTAGGCGTTCCTCGGAGGGCTCTGAATCGCCTGGGCGCGGACCGCGTCCGCTTCCTTACCGGTTATCTTGGCCTGGCGGAGCAGTTCCTCCAGCATCAGGGCGCGCTCCGAGGCCGGAATCTTGTCGTCAATCATTTCCCGGTAGCGGTTGGCGATACCCTTGACGGAGCCGTAGGCCGCCTTCATGGACTCGCGGAACCAGTGCCAGACATTATCGCCCTCGCCCCCGCCGCCGCGGTAAGACCGCAGTACGTCGGTATGCTTGGCGCCGTTGGTGCAGGCGAGCCTCACGCAGAAGCTCTGGACCTCCGGGAAGATAGACCCGGACGGCGAGAATTTCACCAGCGCGCCGGCACGGATGAGATCGCCGCGCTGCACCGGCGCAGTCTCATGGCCGACGATTTCGAGCGAGGCCGCGTAGTCCTTTACGGTCAGACTCTGTATGTCGGCCTTGGGGATGGCCCGGTCGATATTGGTGAGCAGCTTTTCCGGGTCGAGACTCCATTCGCCGGCGGAGCCCTGGACGAAGCCGATGATGTTCCCCCCGTCCATCAAGATAGTGTACCGTTCCTTGTTGTATATAAGCTCGGTCAACATCCGGCCGAGCAGGTCCGGCGACAGGAGTTCCGCCAGGCCTTTGGGCACGCCGGCGAAGTTTACCAGCTCGTTGGCCCCCTTGTTGGTGATCGGCACCAGGGCACCACTGCCCGGACGCAGGGACCAGTTCTCCGGGGCCACGATAACACGGGTATTGGGTTTCCGGTCGATGACGCGGGTCTTCAGGTTGCAGATCGGCGCCAGCTTGGACAATGCTTCTGCTGTGTTCATGTGTATGTTTTACTCCTTTTTTTGTATTATTTCTACGCCTTTTGGTTAGTTTGGTTAGTTTGGGGGCGCTTTTCGTTATTATCCCGTCTTCATTCCAACACCCCCTTGACCTTCTGCACATCCTGGAAGAGCCGGGATAGCTCCTCACACCACCAGGGCGGCAGTTCGTTTTGGGTCTGGTAAAACTCGAATTCGTCGAAGTCCAGCACCAGGGCCATCTTCTTGGCCTTATTGAGCTTGGTCTCGTTCCATGGCCGCTTCTGACGCATGGCGTCGAAGAAGTCATAGGCCTTCATCGAGAAATCCGATACCTCGTCCCGCTCAAAGAGCTGGTGGGCGTAAGTCGGTTTCTTCCAGATGATGCGGTTGACTTCTGTAACCACGTTGAGGTCGATTTTGCGCGAGTGGTGGGCGATGAATATAATGGTCTGGTTGCGCTGCCCGGAGATACTGATAAGGTCATCCAACTCCACCGCGGCGCCGCTCTGGGCCCGCCGTGCATGGGCTGTCTGTGCGGCCTCGTCGTAGATAACGACGCTGTTCTTCGGCCATTCGTTGCGGTTGGTGACCAGCTTCATCCATTTCGGGAGAAGCTTCTGTATCTTGGCGCGGGCAGGCACCGGCAGGGACGGCGGCATATGTACCACCGCCGGGATACCCTTCTCCGTGTGCAGCTTGTTAGCGATCTCGTGGGCTATACCGGTCTTCCCCATGCGCCGGTCGCCCATGACGAGAATCAGTCCGGGATACTTGAGTATCCTCCGCAGCGGTACCTTGACCGGGTCGGACATGATGATACGAGAGTAGTGTTCTGCTTTCTCCTTTCGCCACTTCTTGATTTTTTCCGTCCAGGACGTTGGAGTCATTCATACCCCCTTTCTTCAATTTCTGCCTTTAAATCCTTGAGCAGATTGGCTGCGAGCTTGTTTTTCCCTGTGCCCGCAGTGCCGTTTTTCGTGGCAATGAAATAGTGGTCATAGGGAGTCAACCGCTCAATGATTTTCCAGCCGTGATAGTGTTGCGGAAACTTTGGCATATTTCACCTCTATACTAGGCTAATCCCGTCAGCCTAACTTGACATAAGTTAATTCAGCCCGACTTCGTAAGCGACATCAAGGTTTTCGGAGGAGCCGCACTTGGGGCAGACGACGACCTGGACGAGTTTCCTTTGCTGGTTTATCCGCCACTTTGTATCCAGCAAGAAGAGGCCTCCTTCCCATCCGCACTTACACATTATGATTTCCAAGTTTGAACTCCCTTCTCACCTTGCGAAGGTGGACCGCGATCGCTTTCCAGTAGCCGTACATCATCCACTTCCGGCGCTGGAGACTGACGGCCGCTTTATCCTCAGCCTCCCGGATGTGCCGGTCCAGTATCCCCAGGAGCTCGTCCCGGGCGTCCATTATAGCGCCTTGTTGATGGTGACCATGCGGATATTCACGCCGGTCTGCCGGAAGGATTCAGCGCCGGTGAAGGCGCACTCGATTTTTACGTATTCTCCGCGGCGAAGCTTGAACCAGGCCCGGAATTCAACGTCCTTCCGTTGCTCCCGGAAGAACGGCCCCTCGGACATTATGGCCACGAGACGGCCACAAAACGGGCGAGTCCGTCACCGCCGCCGGAGCCGGGTTTAGGTTGCCCGGTCTTCTGGTTGTAGTACGGGCGCATGGTATCGTCGCCGTATCCTTCATCGGCGAGCTTCTGTAGCTCTAAAAGTGTCACGCTGCACCCCCTTTTTTAGCTGGCGTCGTTGATAACGCCGGTCTTTTTACAGAATTTGATAATGAATAACCCCGCAGAGTAGACTTCCCATCCGGCGGCCTGAAGCCTCTCGGCCATGCGGAGTCCTTCGAGCGTGCTGGTGTCAACCGTCCGGTAAGCGCACAAGTCCATCACTTTCGCCATGTCTACCTCTTAAATTTCGCCATCAAGCTCCGCATCGGTATAGATGTCGAGAGTGTCCCAAGTGATACCCATGCAGCAGTCTTGCTTATGGTCAATGGTATCGATGATATGTGCGGCTTGTTCTTTGGTGACCGTCTTGCCGCGCTCTCCGGCGCGGGAGATAACGTCTTCCTCGCACCAGATGGCGACGGCGACGTGCTGCCGGTTCAAGTGGCGGAACCTCCTCCGTGCCTCCGTTACTGTGGGCATATTTTCCCCGTTCCCAGCTCGCGGAGCAGGCTCCGCGCCACTGATTGAAGTGACCTCGGTGGATTCTTGATAGTACCCTTGCCTTCCAGATAGGCAATTCCGCAGGTACACACGGCCTCCCCGAAGCCGATACGGTGAAGCAGGGCGGACATCATCCAGCCGTCCTCTTCGGAGCTTGTCTTGGAATTCGCCAGGTCTTCCAGCCAGTTGGCGACTGTCCGGCGCTTAGTAGCTGCCATGACGCACCTCCTTAAAATTATTGCTTCCGTTAGTTACCCACCGTTTTGGTTTACCCAGCTGGTGGTTCAAGCCGACTCACCACGTCAAGGTGGAAGCACGAGCCGGTATATAGGGCACCATGACGGCCGGGACATCCGCCGTTTTCCAGAGGTGCCCATTTGAGGGTATTGTCCCCTACTATCGGTACATAGCGGCCTCCTGTCTTAAGAGTTAAAACCTCCGCGTCAGAGGGCGACTCGGTCGCCCTCTGGTAGCCGAGCTTTTACGCGATGCCCATTTTAGCCAGAGCACCGGCGCCGCCGTTCTTCTCCGGCGGCTCCTCGCCCTTGAGGTAAATCATCGCCCCGCCTCTGGCAAAGCGCAGCGCGATGACACCCTTGTCGGACAGCTGCTTCGTGGCCGCGACAGGGTCTTCTCCGAAGTAATCGCGGAAAGCCTGGTTGAAGCCGCTGAAACGGGTATGGATGCCCTTGTAGCCGCCCGTCCGCAGCTTCACGATTGCTTGCTTGACAAACTCTTCAACAGAGAGCTTGCCCGCCCTGGGCTTATTCGCCTTGACTACCATGTTCCCTCCTATTTTTATTTTTTCTAGGCGTGCGCCAGACTAAGGACGCACGCCTTGAGACGCTTGATAATTGCGCGGTCATAGCCGTCGCAGAACATATCAAGGTTGATTGTCTTGGTGACGGGTAACCGCTCCGGTCTAACCGATAGCAAGCGGGGATGTAATTTGCCCTTATCGACGCGGTACATACCGACGACGTGGCCGCGATAGGTGACGTATTTTTCCGGTTTAACCGGACGTAGTTTTTCAGTCGCCGCCTTGATTTTATTCTCGCAAGGCGAGCACCTACCGGAAGGATTATTAGTCGGGCGCTTATTGCATATTACGCAATGTGTCATAATTCACCTCCTTGAATTATTTACAGTCCCCCTATATAATATAGCCAATGATTACAATAGAGGTTGCTTACATCGCCGGTTTATTTGATGGTGAAGGTAATGTTAGATTACGCTTCCGCGAGAGAGACAAAATAGGCCGTTCTAATGGCAAAAGCTATAAACATCATCAAAAGGAATATGAGCTATCAGCCAGTATAGCCAACAAAAACTTGGATTGTCTAAACTTCTGCCGGTTGAGGTATGGCGGTAGAATTTACAAACAGTTGCGCCAACCTAAGGAAAACTGGACGCCAATATACCGCTGGATGATACAAGGGAAAGCGGTATTGAGTTTCCTCACTGAAATACGAGAATACGCCATTGTGAAGAAGCCACATATTGAAGCTATCCTTAACAACCCAGAAGACAAAGCCTATGCTTCTAGGCTGTTAAGGGTGTTCAATAAACGAGGACTAGTTGAACACCCAAAAATCCCCCTAATCTGATAGGGGGTCTGTATCAGACTCTTGCTCGCTGACGTCCGCCACACATCCGCGTCACGATAACCCTGTCAGGGACTTTTGCTGACAGACTTCTCCCGTATCCGGTTACAGCCTGGGGGCTTGCTACCGCCCCTGCCTGCCGGTACGCATACGCTCCGCGGTCCCTCCGGAGCCTCTCAAGAGGGCGAAGGAAGAGCATTTACGCGCCCTTTACAAGCCGCGCTGCGTTCTCTTGTCACTTGGGGGAAGAGACACAGCCGTTATACGGGCTTGAGTTACCGAGCTGGTACGCCCTGATCACAGCCGGACGTGCAGCTATTGTCCACTGGCCTCTTTAACGTCTAGGCAGGACGAGCGCGTAGCCAGCACACGCCGCACCGTGTTGATTTAGGCCAACAAGTCCCCGTCCGTTACCGTCAGGACGGCCAGAGCTGGGGCGGTCACCTTAACCCTGGAGGACGTGTTGCCACGTAGCACCCTACGCCCAGCGTTCGGGCCACAATCCTCCGGTGTTACCGGTTCCATCGGGAAGGTTAGCTTGACACCATATGACCCCCGCGAGGCCGAAGCCTTGCCAGCCCCTAGAGGAGCCAGTGCGGGCATATGGCCGTTTTCCCAGCCTTCAGGAATAACGGTAATGAGTGACTATAAGAGGCATCAAGAAAAACGGAAGGGTGAAGGGTGAAGTCTATAACCTCACCCCTCACACTATAGCTAATCCGCTATGGATTAGTTGACATAATTAGCCAGTATTAACGGTTGCGCTGCTATCCACTTGTTGAGCATTATGCGCTCGCCTCCGGTTATGCTATGTCCGCTCAACCGCTTGTCGACTATCGTTTTCACCCATGACGGTAAAGCTTCATACAACCGCGCGCCGTCTAGCTCGCCATTCATTTTAGCTTCGAATTCAGCTTCACCTACGAGCAATTCAACGTAACAAGTTTCCTCTTCAGTGTCCGCATTAACAACCGTGTCAAGGCTGAAATGCTCGCGTGTCTTAAATTTTTTATACCAGTTTACCCAATCGCACCGCGCGATTGTGTAAGCCAGTTTTTCATCTTTGACTTTAGCTTCAATGAGCGTCATTGCTAAAGTCTGGAACATATCTTCACGCTCGTCGCGCGGCACTTTCGACGAGAATATATAGGCTGACTTCAAAGCCAACCGCGCCTCCGGTGATAACTTTTTAATCGTTTCGATGTACTGATTAATGGTGTCTGAGAAGTCTTCACCCTCTATCGGTAAAGCTTTGACAAACAGCTTTGCAATATCCCTATATGTTACGTTTAGTCTGGTATCGTTTTTCACTTTTTTAACTCCCTATTTTTTATTCCGTTTTTCAGCTGGCTAGACTGTAATATCGTGGCCGCGCACCTCTCAATCGTATATTTCATATGGATAGTATAGGCTATGCGGTATCGGTATACAAGTATTCTCATAAGAATGATTTACTGTATACAGTAAGTAGTAGCGCATCGTAGACGGCCTATTCTCCGGCTAGTTTTCCAAGCAGGCGGCACAGCGTCCCGCTCTGCTCCTTGGCCATATGCGCCACCTGGTATAGCGTTAGCTTGTTCTTCGATAATGTCCGCGCTTTCCTGAAGTTCCGGACTGAAGGATGCCAATAATGCTTGACCTTTCGAAATCCCAGGACGCCGGCGTAAGGGTAAAGTTCGTCGCACTCCTCGGCTACCTGGCGCCCCAGCTCGTAAGGCACGGCGAAATAGAAGAGATGGGTCGGGTAGGTTCTCGGCTCATGGCGAAGAACGCTGCCGGATTTAATCTCCTTTATCTGCGAATACTCCAGTCTGGCCAGCTTTCTTAGACCCTGGTGCTTTTCCTTCTCCCGGTCTTTCCTGAAGTCGGCTATGGATAGCTTCACCTCGACCTCGATCAAGTGCCGGTCCGGGGTGACCGCCAGGAGGTCCGCCAGGCCGCCGTCGCTGAAGGGGGCGAGCTGGGAGTTCGCCTCGAGGGCGACGAGCGGGCATTGCCTGTTGTAGCGGAGCCAGCAGGCGGCCATGTGCTTCAGCTGCAGGGCGCTAATTTCCGGTTTTTTTATCATGCTTCCTCGCTTCCGTACATAACGCCTCATCGGCGACCGTGCAGGGTTCATTACCGTCAAGCCCGGTGCGCGTGCAGCGCCACTGAGAATAAGGCATTGTGAGTTCACAATACTTACAGTGCAAATATTCTATCGGTTTTCCCATACTACCCCCGTTATGCGTAACCACGCATAATCATTTCTCAAGAAATATGTCCTGGTAACCCCCGGATTCTCTGAATAATCTGTGCAACACTCTTTCCATGACAAGGAATCGGTAAGTCGGGTCGGCGTAAAGCCTGCCGGCCAGGACATTGACCAGTTCTTGAATCTTCTGCCGGCGGGGATCGGCGAGCCATTCCTGCCGGCGCCGTTCTTCTTCCTCCTCGACCCGGGCGCGCCATTCCCGCTCCTGGCGCTGCCGGCGCTCGACATGGGCTGCGTGCGCCAGCTTCTCCCGGGCCCGCCGGCGCCGGTACTTCTCGGTGTCGCATTTACGGACCATCGATACCTCCATGATGCTAGTTACATCTTATATCTGACCAATTTCCCGTCGACCATCTTCCTCCGGAGGTTGTTTCTCCTGTCGTAGTCGCCCACGTCGAGCGGTTCGTTCTTGTGAGTCTTTCTCGGCTCTTTAAGGAAAGCCAGCTCCTTCGGCCCCAGGTCCCCCAGGTCGACTTGCCACCGGTGCCGCTTCTCGTCGTAAAAGCCCTTGATCAGGCCGGCGGCCATGGCCGTCTTTATCCGGTGGTAGGGGCAGCGGAATTCCTTGGCCAGCTCGGCCGCGGAAACGTATCCCTGGTTCGCCCGGGCGGTTACCCCCAGTTCCACCTCCAGCCGGCGGCGGGCGGCCTGGTAGGTCCGGCAGAGGGATGTTGCCATCTCCTGAATTGTTTTGCTGCCGGCATGGTCCAGCAGGAAGGCATCCTCCCCCGGAAGCCAGTCGTTGTTGCCCAGGAGGACCCGGCGTTTGAGTGCTCCGGTGGCCAGCCAGGCCCGGGCGAGGGAGTGATGGTATTCGAGGATCCGGACGGCCGGCGGGTATTCAAGCCTCCCCTTCTTGAAAGCGTTCCAAGAACGATCGCTGCAGGGGAGGGCGCCGCGGATCTCCTTCATGGCGGCCTTCAAGGCCGCGTCGACCCTCTCCCGGGTCCACCATTTAGTCCTGCCGTGGTAATTGGCGAAAGGCATTTGTTCTATCCGGGATTACAGCTCATTGCCGCATTTATCACACTTGCCGGCGTTGAGCTCTTCGAAGCTGAGTTTCCTCTTGCACTTCTCACATTTTACGGGGTTTATCCTCAAGGCCAGCTTCATCATGTTTGAGAGTGACTCCGGCAGTTCGTCATGCGCCGGTGTCATGCGGGGAGCGTATAAATGAGGAAACATGGGCTTTCGGAACTTCTCCCCGACGATAAACCTGAGCAGCTCCTCGACGAGGCCTTGTATCAAAAACCGCAATTCGAGAGGACTTTCGGAACAACCGCCTCTTTGTTTGCCGGTAGCCGCCCATGAC
>Ga0265297_10001943_pt1 | contig 44664 bp, 40 predicted proteins | sample Munlanlwell13791_FD_192502 | JGI IMG/M metagenome (GOLD analysis project Ga0265297, IMG submission 192502) | Leachate microbial communities from a municipal landfill in Southern Ontario, Canada - Leachate well 137-91 | ecosystem: Engineered > Solid waste > Landfill > Unclassified | place...
ACATTCTTGTTTTCATGGCTTGGGGTTTTTATATTGTTATTAATTTAATTCATTTCTCAGTTCAAGATCGAGGGATCGACCCTTAACTGAGAAATAAATTGGCCATGACGTTGTAAATGAACTTAACTTTATATAAACATATTATACCATAAATAATGAATACTGTCAAATGACAACAACAAAAAAGCACCAATTACGGTGCTTTTTCGCTATTTATATCAAACTATTGATAAATCTCTCTCTTCTTCTTACCTTTATAACCAGTTCCGGAAGGGATCAAACAACCGATAATAACATTCTCTTTAAAACCTTCAAGATAATCGATCTTACCGGAAACAGCAGCTTCAATCAAGACACGAGGAGTCTCTTGGAACGAAGCAGCTGACAAGAAACTATCAGTAGAAAGTGAGGTCTTAGTAATACCTAACAATAGGCGTAAGGCTTCGGCTGGCTTCTTAGGGGTCAACTTATTAGCTTCAAACAGAACTTCCTCTTCAACCACTTCACCTGGGAGTAAATTAGTATCACCAGTTTCCTTAATCAAATGGCGAGAGAACATCTGCCGAGCAATAATCTCAATGTGCTTATCGTTTAATGGTTGACCTTGGGAAGAATAAACATATTGAATTTCCTTAATAATATATTTCTGAGTCTCCAATCTACCACGAAGTTCATATGATTCTTTAAGGTTAAAGCTACCTTCAGTTAGACGATCACCTCTCTTGACCTTATCACCGTCCTTAACCCAGATCATAGTGCCTCGAGGAATAACAAACTCTTGGATTGCCTCTTCTTCTTTTCCAGCCTCATCCTTAATTAAATAATTCAATTTCAAAATCTTTTCCTGAGAACTATTAACAACAATCTCCTTGCCATCTTTATCTTTAATAGTCTTTTGACCAAATTCAATCTTAATTGAACCATCGACATCGGCCATCAAAGCTTTCTTCTTTGGAGGACGAGCTTCAAAAATTTCTTCAACTCTAGGTAGACCTTGGGTAATATCGTCAGCACCAGCCACACCACCAGTATGGAAGGTTCTCATGGTTAGCTGAGTTCCAGGTTCACCAATAGACTGGGCAGCGATGATACCGACAGTAGTACCTAATTTAACCTCCTTGTTATAAGCTAAGTCATAACCATAACAACGAGCACAAATACCTTTGTGCAAGTGACAGCTCAAAACCGAACGAACACAAGCAGACTCAATATCAAGATCTTTAATAGTCCGAATAGCATCTTCATTTAGAATTGAACCAGCGGCCAATATTAACTTACCTTTCTTATCTGTTAAATCTTTAGCCAAATAACGACCAGAGATCTTCTTAAAGAAATCTTCACTATTATCTTCACATTCCTTTTTATTGAAGATAAAGCCTTCGGTATCGCCACAATCATCTTCGGTGACAATCACATCTTGAGCCACGTCAACCAAACGACGAGTCAAATAACCAGCGTTAGCGGTTCTAAGGGCCGTATCAGACAAGCCTTTTCTAGTAGCGTGGGTAGAAATAAAGTATTCCAAAACACCGAAACCTTCTTTGAAATTACCCTTAACCGGAAGTTCAATAATGGCACCAGAAGGAGAAGTCACCAAACCTTTCATACCCAAAATCTGAACTGGTTGTGACCAAGAGCCACGAGCACCAGATTCAATCATGGAATAAAGTGGTAAAACATTAACCAAACTCTTCTTACAGATATCAGCAATGATTTCTTTAGTATTAGTCCAAGTTTCAATAACTTTTCCGTAGCGCTCACTCTCAGTCAACAAGCCCTCTTCATATTGTTCTCTGATCTTCTCAACCTCCACATTAGCTTTTTCAATTAAAGCATCTTTTTCAGGTAGATCAGGTAAATCGCCGAAGCCCCAAGACAAACCAGATTTAGTAATGAAGTCAAAAGCTTTGTTCTTAAGATCATCAACAAACTTAACAGTTTCAGCTTCGCCATAAACAGCTAAACATTCTCGGATTAAAGTTTTTAATTTACCCTTACCAACCACCTCATTAATAAACTTCAATTTTTCTGGAATAATAGTATTCAAAATTACCCGGCCGACAGTAGTCCGAACCAAACCATTAGGAGCAATCATAACCCTGATTGGCTCATGTAAATTAATGAACTTATGTTCATAGGCCAAGATGGCGTCATCTTCACTATAGAAAGCATGTAATTCTTTATCATCTTTGGTGTTGAAGCTATCATCATTAAAAGTAATATAATAAGCACCCCAAACAATATCTTGAGACGGGGTTACAATTGGATCACCAGTCGCCGGTTTCAATAAGTTATGAGAAGACAACATGATATCCCGAGCCTCAGCCACAGCTTCCTTTGTTAAAGGAACATGAACGGCCATTTGATCACCGTCAAAGTCAGCATTAAAAGCAGTACAGACGAGAGGATGAATTTGAATAGCCTTACCTTCAATCAACACTGGACGGAAAGCTTGAATACCCAAACGATGCAAGGTCGGAGCACGATTTAGAAGCACATAAGCACCTTTGACAATCTCTTCTAAAATATCCCAAACCTCATCATGACCAGCCTCAATATACCGAGAAGCACTACGAACATTATGCACTATTTCACGTTTAATTAATTTAGAAATAATAAATGGTTTAAAGAGTTCGAGCGCCATAATCTTCGGCAAACCACATTGATCCAAATTTAATTTAGGGTTAACCACAATAACACTTCGACCAGAATAGTCTACCCGCTTACCTAATAAGTTCTGACGGAAACGCCCCTGCTTACCTTTCAAAGTATCAGCCAATGATTTGAGCTGTCTCTTCTGTCCAGTGGAAGCAGTAACAGTCTTTGTATTACGAGAAGAATTATCCAACAAGGAATCAACTGCTTCTTGCAACATTCTCTTTTCGTTCCGACAAATAACTTCTGGAGCATTTAAATCAATTAATTGCTTCAAACGATTATTACGATTAATAACCCGACGATATAAATCATTTAAATCCGAAGCAGCAAAACGACCACCATCAAGAGCCACCATTGGTCGCAAATCTGGAGGAATAACTGGAATAATATTTAAAACCATCCATTCCGGACGAATATTATTATTTCTAAAATTCTTTAATAATTTTAGACGCTTAACTAACTTCTCCTTTTTAACCTCTTGCGCGCCCTCTAATTTCTCCTCTAATTTTTTAACACTCTTATCTAAATTAATCTTAGACAATAATTTACGGATAGCATCGGCGCCAATACCAGCTTCAAACAAATGACCGAACTTCATACTTAAATTCTGATATTCCTGTTCAGTAATAATCAAAAGTGGTTTTAACTCCTTCAACTCGCTCTTAGTTTCTTCGAAATCTGATTCCAGGCTAGTCATCTTTTCTTCCTTCATCTTCAAAGCCTGGTCCTTCGCCACCTTATCTCCAGCATCTTTATATTCTCGGTCATAAGCATCTTCAATACTCTTCTTTTTGCTCTTGTACTCTCGTTTAATCTGTTCTAAAGTAGCTTCTTTCAAATTTTCATCAACATCAGTAATAATGAAGTTGGCAAAATAAACCACCTTCTCTAATGATTGGATACTTAAATTCAAAATCAAACCGATCTTGGATGACAAACCACGCAAAAACCAAACATGAGTAGCTGGAACCTGTAAAGTGATGTGACCCATTCGCTCTCGACGAATAACACTACGAGTAACCTCAACACCACACTTGTCGCAAACCACACCTTTATAACGAATCTTCTTATATTTACCGCAAGCACACTCCCAGTCCTTAGTTGGACCAAAAATACGTTCACAAAACAGACCATCTTTCTCTGGTTTCTGAGTCCGATAATTAATCGTTTCCGGACGAATTACTTCACCATGGCTCCAAGACAAAATCTCTTCTGGGGAAGCTAATTTGAGACGGATGGCATCGAAGTCACTGGTTTTTATAGGATTAAGCATATGTTTAATTATGGTTTAATAAATAATTAGGGTTTGACTTATTCCTCAGGATTAACCACTGACAATCCGGAGAGCTCCTCGGGAGCAAGACCTTCTTTTTCCGTCATGGCTTTATATTCTGCATTTAGGTCATCAGCTGATTCGACGATCTCAGCTTCTAATATCTTCTTGCCTCTTAATTCGGCTTCAATTTCTTCTTCTTCTGTTAAGCGAGGAGTCCCACCTAAAAGCTCAACATTTAAACAAAGGCCCTTCAACTCTGAGACTAAAACATTAAACGATTCTGGAACATTTTGTTTCTGAATTTCCTCACCCTTAATGATTGCTTCATAAGCCTTAGAACGACCAGTAACATCATCCGATTTAATAGTTAAGATTTCTTGTAGAGTATGAGCAGCGCCATAGCCTTCCAGAGCCCAAACTTCCATTTCACCAAATCTTTGACCACCAAATTGAGCTTTACCGCCCAAAGGTTGTTGAGTAATTAAAGAATAAGGACCAATAGATCTCTGGTGAATCTTATCTTCAACCATATGATTTAATTTCAAAACATATTTAATACCAACAGTAATATCGTGATCATAAGCACTGCCAGTCTTTCCGTCATGCAATTTAACCTTACCATTTTCCGGCAATCCAGCTCGCTTTAATTCACTCTTAATATCTTCTTCCTTTAGACCATTTAAAGCTGGAGTAGCGACACGATAACCTAATTTCTTGGCTGCAAAACCCATATGAGTTTCTAATAATTGTCCCAAGTTCATACGAGAAATAATACCAAGAGGAGACAAAATAATATCAATTGGAGTCCCGTCTTCCATGTAAGGCATATCTTCAACAGGAACAATCTTAGAAATAACACCCTTATTACCATGGCGACCAGACATCTTGTCACCAACCTGGATCTTTCTTAAGTTAGCCACAGAGACCTGAATTGATTTCAAAACACCAGTAGAAAGTTTGTCACCCTCTTCACGAGAGAAGATTTTTACATCCACCACTTTACCGTGCTCACCATGTTCTAAATACAAAGAAGAATCGCGAACATCTTTAGCCTTCTCACCGAAGATAGCTCGTAATAATTTTTCTTCAGCACTTAATTTAGTTTCACCTTTAGGAGTAATTTTACCAACCAAGATATCGCCCGAAGAAACCTCGGCTCCGATTCTGATAATACCATCCTCATCCAAGTTCTTTAATTTCTCTTCTGAGATGTTAGGAATATCATTGGTAATAATTTCTGGACCTAATTTAGTATCACGAACATCAATAGTATAATTTTCAATATGAACCGAAGAATAAACATCTTCCTTCACCAATCTTTCAGAAATAATAATCGCATCTTCATAATTATAACCTTCCCAAGTCATGAAGGCGACTAAAACATTTTTACCCAAAGCTAACTCACCATTATCAATTGATGGTCCGTCAGACATAACATCGCCCTTCTTAACCTTATCACCAACATCAACAAGAGGGTGTTGATTAATACAAGTCAGCGAATTAGAACGTAAAAATTTATTTAAATTGTAATGATTAATTTTGCCTTTCTTAGTTTCAACCTCAATAGTGGCAGCGTCAACTTTAACCACAACACCATCTTCTTCCGCTAAAACAACATGACCACTATCACGAGCCGCTCGAGCTTCAACACCAGTTCCGACCACCGGAGCTTCACTCTTAATAAGCGGAACAGCTTGACGTTGCATGTTAGTTCCCATCAAAGAACGTTGTCCATCGTTATGTTCCATGAATGGAATTAAAGAGGTGGCAATAGAAATAATTTGATTAGCGGCTACGCCGATTAAATCAATACTCTCAACATCTTCTGTGGCTGGCTTACCAAATTTTCGAACATCATAACGACCAACCAAAAAATTACCGTTGCTATCAAGCGGGACAGTGGCATCAGCAGTAATAAATTTTTCTTCTTCAAAGGCGTCTAAAAAGATAATCTCATCAGTCACGAGATGTTTGCCTTTCTCATGTTTAACCTTACGATAAGGAGTTTCTAAAAAGCCATAACTATTTAATCTAGAGTAACTAGATAAATGGCCGACTAAACCAATATTTGGACCTTCAGGAGTAGCAATCGGACAAATACGACCGTAGTGAGTAGTGTGAACATCACGAACATCAAACCCAGCTCGTTCCCGAGTCAAACCTCCAGGACCCATAGCGGACAAACGACGCTTATGCTCCAACTCAGCCAGTGGATTAGTTTGATCCATGAACTGAGATAATTGAGAGGACATAAAGAACTCCTTGACCACACCGATAACTGGACGAGCATTAATTAATTTATTTGGAGTCAAAGTGCTAATATCAGAAGTACTCATTTTATCTTTGATAATACGCTCCATTCGAGCCAAACCAACTCTAAAACGATTCTGGATTAAGCCACCAATAGCTCGAACGCGACGATTGCCTAAATGGTCAATATCGTCTTCTTCTCCTTTAATAATATTTAATCTAATAACTTCACGAACAATATTAACTAAATCTTCGTGACGTAAAATTCTATTTTCTTTAGTAATTGGTAAATTTTCTTCAAAGCGACGATTTAGTTTATAACGACCAACGCGACCAAAATCATAACGATCAAAACGGAAAAACATTGAATGAATTAATGACTTGGCATTCTCAGCCGTAGCTAAATCTCCTGGGCGAATACGGCGATAAACTTCCTGCAAACCCTCAGCCTCATCATGAGAAGCATCTTTAGCCAAAGTAGCGTCAATATAACCAAGCTCGTCAGCATCTTTAACAACATCAATATCAACAAAAAACTTTTTGATTTCTTCATCAGTTACAATACCAAAAGCTCGCATTAAAGAAGTAACCGCCACCTTTCTTTTTCGATCAATTCTAACCCAGATAACTTTATTAGGATCAGTTTCAATTTCCAACCAAGCACCACGATTTGGAATAATCTTAGCTCCGTAATATTTTTTACCTTTAATGAAATCAGAGGTAAACATAACACCAGCTGATCTAATCAACTGAGAAACGACAACTCTCTCAATACCATTAATAATAAAGGTTCCTTTATCAGTCATCAAAGGAAAATCACCCAAAAAGACTTCTTGCTTAATTTTATGTCCAGTTCGTTTATTTAGTAAAGTAGTCTTAACACGCAAAGGAGCTTCATAAGTGATATTCTTAGCTCGACTTTCAACCTCGCTGAATTTTGGTTTATCCAAATAATAGTCTTCAAAATACAACTCTAAATCACGATTATTAAAATCGGTAATAGGGGAAATTTCATCAAAAAGCTCAGCCAATCCTTCATCTAAAAACCATTTATATGAGTCTTTCTGAATTTCAATCAAATCAGGCATGGGCATTGACTCTTTAGAGTCAGTAAAAAAACGGCGCTCACCTAATTTTAGTGAAGACGTGGTAATCGTGTTATTAGCCATATTTGAGTTGGGCCACCCCTCCCTTCCAGTGGAGGTGCAGGGACAGCTGTTAATGTTATTTAAAGTAGTAAAAAATAAGTAAAATTAGCGAAAAAATTACTAGCAACAAAAAAATCCCAATACCAATCAGGGCTTGAGTTTAGACAGCTTTGAGTTATTTTAAATAATTAGTCACTTTTAAAAAATTAACTGTTTAAAAGTAATTCTAATAATATTACATTATTTGACTTTTGTCAATCCACAGGTTATCCACAAAGAACTAGAGCTTAAGAAGCTCTTCCTTTACGACCCGACGATCGTCCCAGGCAATCTTCTTGCCTCGAGCCAAGCAAATCGCTTGCTCACTGCCCTTTCCGGTTACCAAAACAATATCGCCAGCTGAAGCCAGGCTTAACGCCTTCCTAATAGCTTCACGGCGATCAACAATTTTAAATAAATTTTGTCCTTCAATCTTTTTAGCTTTAACAGCCCCAGAGAAAACCTCGGCGATAATATCTAAGGGATCTTCATCGTAAGGATCTTCATTAGTGACAATTACATAATCAGCTTGACGACCAGCGATATCACCCAAAACCGATCGACGAGACTTATCTCTCCCGCCTCCAGTTGAACCAAGAACATGAATAATTTTATTATGGGGGATAAGGCCAACTGAGTCATAGAGCTTAGAAACAGCCTTGGGTTCATAAGCATAATCAACAACAACGGTAAAATTTTGACCCTCATTAATCATTTCCAAGCGACCAGTAATACCTTTAACATTTTCCAGACCTTTTTTAATCTGCCCTAAATTTAAATCCTGGCTTAACCCAGTAACAACGGCCGTCATTGCATTAATAGCACTAAAATCACCTAAAAGATTCAATTTAATGTTAATAGTTTTTGACTCTTTATTATGAGAAGCAAAGAAATCAGACAATAGAAAAACATCGAAAGATGTTCCCTGGCCAGAAACAACGATATTGCTACATTTTATAAGTTCAATGCTCCGTTTAATCTCTTCGTTATAAGACAACTCATCAGATTTCTCACTATGAATACCGCAAGTATAACCAATTTTTTGTTCCGCCCAAAAATTTAAGAAATAATTAACTTCCTCATCATCGTAATTAGCAATAATAGTTTTCTTAACTCGATTATAATTTAACTTCTTAAGCTCAGTCTTAGGGTGATGAATAATTTTATAATCATCAACATATTTAGTTCGGCAATTCTTAAGATGAGCAAATAATTTACCTTTAGCCTGCTTATACTTTTCAAAACTACCATGAGATTCAATATGCTCCGAATAAAGCCCAGTAAAAATCAAAACATCGTAGTTAATAAAACGATGACGGAATTGTTTAATACCTTCAGAAGTGGTTTCAATAATGGCATACTGACATTTATTATTAACCATTTGGCGCAATATCTTCTGATTAAAAAAACGACCAACCATCGTCATTTTTTTGTTGTTTAGCCATTCTTTTTGACCATTATTAAACATGGCCGTTGAAGTATAACCAACTTTGTAACCAGCCGCCTCCAATGTTTTAGCAATCAAATAGACACTGGATGTTTTCCCAGTAGTTCCGGTTACTCCGACTACAATCAAATCTTCACTAGGATGACGATACAAGATAGCCCCTAACCAATTCAGAACGAAATGATAGGCAGGCTGAAGAAAAGAAAAAAATTTTTTAGGCAAATAGCGTTTAATAAAATGAAATATATTATCCATAACAATTATTATTATTTTGAGAAAAACATTCCTTCATCCTCATCATCAGAAAAGGCCCGAAGCGTTGTTTGACTTGTTTTGACTTCAGAAGGTTTTTCTTCTTCCGGAATTGGCTCCACCTCAGCCTCTTCTTTTGTTTCAACCTCTTCTTCACTCTTCTCTTCTGCCTCCTCAACTTCATCCTCGGATTCAAAGGCCAAAGTACCATCATCACCCTCGTCTTCACTCAAATAACTATCTGGTGCTTGAGTTGAATTACGATCATGAAGTGGCATTCCACTTGGACCTAAATTATTCATATTTTCAAACTGTTCTTTGCTAATCATCACTTCCCGAGGCTTAGAGCCATTGGACGGACCAATAATACCAGCCTCCTCCAGAGCATCCAAAATACTAGCGGCACGACCATAGCCAACACGCAAACGACGTTGTAAGAGAGAGGTTGAAGCTCTTCCCATATTAATAATTATTTCTTTAGCTTCCTGCATTAACTCATCCTCATCGCCGTGGTTGCCATCAAGTCCAACGCCAGCCAAGCCACCAACCTTCTGTCGATCAGTAATACCCTCCATATATTCTGCTTCTCCAGAATTAGCCTTGATATATTCAGTTATTCGAGAAATTTCACTATCACTTAAATAAGCTCCTTGCAAACGTTTCGGCTTTGACATTTCAGCAGCGCTAAATAACATATCTCCTTTGCCTAATAATTTTTCAGCTCCAGAACAATCTAAAATAGTTTTAGAATCAATCGCTGAAGCCACTGAAAAAGCAATTCGAGCTGGAATATTTGCCTTAATAAGGCCAGTAATAACATCAACACTCGGACGTTGAGTAGCTAAAATTAAATGAATGCCCACCGCACGAGACATTTGAGTTAGACGAATAATACTACCTTCAATATCTTTAGCAGCCGTCACCATCAAATCAGCCAACTCATCAATTACAAAAATAATATAGGGCATCTTCTCTTTACTAGTTTCATTATAACTTTGAATATTTTTCTTACCGCTCTGATTTAATAAATCATAACGACGATCCATTTCATTTAAACACCACTTCAGAGCATTAATAGTCTTACTGACTTCAGTAATAACTGGGGTTAGCAAATGAGGAATGCCGTTATAAGCTGGGAGCTCTACTCTCTTTGGGTCAACCATAATAAAGCGCAAAGCATCAGCGCTATTTTGATAAAGCAAGCTAACAATAATGGCATTTAAACAGACCGACTTACCGGAATTAGTAGCACCAGCTACCAACAAGTGAGGCATCTTAGTAACATCATAAAGCCAATTGGCACCAGCAACATCTTTACCAAGGGCCACCATCAAATTATTAGTTCTAGTTTTAAAAGACTTGTCCTCTAAAATTTCTCGGAGACCAACGATCGCCTTTGTCTTATTAGGAACCTCAATTCCCACCAAAGCCTTACCAGGAATAGGAGCTTCAATTCTAATTGGATGAGCCGCCAAAGCTAAGGACAAATCATTATTTAACGCCGTAATCTTAGACAACTTAATTCCCTCAGCCGGCTTAAAGGTATATTGGGTGACAGTTGGTCCAACACTAGTTTCGGCCATCTCTACCGGAATACCAAAATTTTCTAAAGTATGGCGGATAACAACAGCATTTTTTTCAATATCGCCACCTAAAGCCTGGCCAGTTTTAACACTCAATAATTCCAAGGGCATATCAATTTTAATGCTTCTTGTTCGCCAAACATTTTTTGGCTCCGACTCAGACCTAATAGCTTTTTGTTTAAATAGGATTCCTTTTTTTACCTTCTTTATTTCTCCCAAATCATAAATTACTTCTTTTTCATCTCGAACTGGGATAGTCTTTTCTTCAATAATTTCAGCTGCCACCAACTCTTCATCATTATCTTCACTAGCCGCTTGTCGACTAGAAAAAAGATGATTAATAACCGCATTGGCACTGGCAAAAAATTTAGCAAAAATACTCTCCGCGCCAATAATCCGAGAAAGGGGAGTGTTGAGAATTAAAACCAGGGAAACAAAGAAAAGGGCTAGAAGTATAATCACTCCACCCCAGAAACCAAGAATATTTTTAAAAAATAAAGCTAAATAAAAACCAACATAGCCACCACCGATCCCCTCAGAAATCATGGCGCGAGAATTGAAGTCGGCGAAGAAAAAGTGAAACAAACTTTGATAGGAAACAAAGAAACTGAAGAGACCAAGATAATTAAAAAAATTAATTTGATATTTTTTACCTTTATATAAAAACCAACCCCAAGCTAAAAGAAATAATGGCCAAGCCCATTTTCCCCAACCAAAAGCTAAGCTCAGATTAGAGGACAACCAGGAACCGAATCGACCAGATAAATTAAAAAGTCCTAAAAGGCTAATCAGACCCAAGGCCACAATTAAAATGATAATGATACTGTTTTTAGCTCGATTATCTAAACTAACCTGAGGAAAAGCAATTTTATCCAAAGGATTATTGTTTTTATTCTTATTTTTAGCCATAAAGATAACTTCTTAATTTGAATAATTCTATCTTATCATCTTTTGATACAATTTAAAATATTTAAGCGCGGCCTTGCCCCAAGAAAAGTCTTTTTCCATCGCTTTTTGCCGCTTTTTCTGAATAATTTCGGGATGAAAATAAAAATCACCCAACGCTCGAATAATAGTTTTTTGAAAATCAATTGTCAAATAATTTTTGAAACTATAACCCACCGAACTATTTACAGTGTCCTTTAGCCCGCCAACAGAATGTACAATTGGCAATGATCCATAACGCATCGCCATCATCTGAGTCAGGCCACAAGGCTCGAAACGAGAAGGCATTAGAAAGAAATCGGAGGCCGCATATAATTTTTGAGCTAAAACCAAATCTAACTTTAGAAACACTTTAATATTCTGAGGATATTTTTTAGCTATTCGAATCAGCTGTTTTTCATATTTATTTTCACCATCACCTAAAAAAACTAATTGAGCATCATATTTTTTGATTATTTCTCCCAACAGATCATCACTAAATAATTCAATTCCCTTCTGCCAACTTAAACGAGAAATAAAAGTTAATAATGGTTTTTTGTCATCAGAAACTAAGCCCAATTCAGATTGCAGAGATAATTTATTTTTTTTCTTGCCTGATAATTTCCGCACCGAATAATGATATTTGAGATTAATATCGGTTTTAGGATTTAAAAGATTAATATCAATACCATTTAAAATACCAAATAAGTTCCTTCGTCGTTTTTTTAAAACTTTTTCTAACCCCACACCATAATCAACTGTCAAAATCTCTCGGGCGTATGAAGGACTGACAGTACTCACATAATTAGCACCTAAAATTCCTTCCGCCATAGGATTTATATTACTTCTTCGATCATATCCCTGGTTAGCTAAATTATGAATAGTATAAAGAACTTTAACGCGAGAAAAAACTGCCGGATAATCCAGCTTAAACTCTGGTAAAAAATGAAGGGCTAAAGCGGCCTGCCAATCATGTAAATGAAGAATATCTGGAATAAAATCAAGGGCCGTAATCAAAACTAGAGAAGCTTTAGACCACAAGGCAAAATGATTAAATTCATTAGTCTTGGCATAAACCTCTGCCTCCTTAAACAAAGGATGCTTAATTAAATAAACTGGGACCTTAGTATTTGGCAGAACAGTTGAATAGACATCAAAAGAGACAGTTTTTTTATTTAAAGACATTTTTAATCCCTTCAGAAGCAATTTAGCCGGAGTCTTAATGGAGCCATAATAAGGCAAAGAAAGACGAACATCGATCCCTTCCTTTTGTAAGGCTTTAGGCAAAGACCCAGCAACATCACCCAGCCCTCCCACTTTAGCTAGAGGAGCGGCTTCAGCGCTGAGCCAAAAAATTTTAATTTTTTTATTATTCATTTATTCCAAAATTAAATGCCACAATTCAAAATAATTGTGGCATTTATCAGATAAGTCAAATTAATTAAAAAGTATTAGGATCAGTATCATATTCTAATTGATACCAATTATTCCCAGTAGTAGCTGGCAAAGCCAGTTTATAGAAAACAAAATAAGTTATTGACCAGGCAGCTAAAACTATAATCAATCCGATAATGGAGTTTTTCATTCGGGACTGAGCTTTTTCAATCGCATCTTCATTGCCGGCAGCCGTCATCCATTGATAACCACTCATAACTAGAAGTCCTAAAAAAATCACACCCAGAAAGAGCAAGGAAAAATTAATAAGTCTCACGGCAACGCCAATCAAGTTAGTTGATGATTGAGGAGTTTCGCCATACTCTGTCCCAATTTCTTCCATGCCAACCTGGTTATTCCAATCGCCACCAGATGGAGTTGGAGCCTGAGCCTTAACAAGAGCTACAGAAAAAATAAATAGAAACATAAAACTTAAAATCAAAGCGGAAAATAATTGTTTTTTGCTAATTTTCATATCTTAGTTATATTATGTTATAATCAAATTGACTGACTATATTATACAGGATAATAAAATGAAAAACAACCAATAACATGAACCTATCTAAAAAAGTTGCCCAAAATACCTTTATTCAAATCATTGGTAAAATAATCTCCACTATTTTAGGGCTTTTAGCCCTGGCTATTATGACCCGCTATTTGGGTATAGTGGGCTTTGGTGAATATACGACAGTTATTACCTTTATTTCTTTCTTTGCCATAATTGCCGATCTAGGACTAACACTAGTAACTGTTCAGATGATTAGCGACCCAACGGCCGATGAAGGCAAAACATTGAATAATCTTCTGACACTCAGACTATTATCAGCTTTTATCTTTCTGGGGCTAGGACCAATTATAGTATTATTATTTCCTTACGGACAAAATATAAAAGCAGGAGTTCTAATCACCGCTATCTCTTTCTTATTTGTCGCCCTGAATCAAATCATGACCGGAATATTCCAGAAGAGATTAATCATGAATAAATCAGTTTGGGCAGAAATCATCAGTCGCGTGGCGCTACTCTTAGGCATCATTCTAATCGCCTATTTCAAGTTAGGGCTCATGGCCATTTTCTGGGCCAGCGTCTTGTCGTCAGCAATTAGCTTTGGAATACAATTATATTTCTCCCGTCAATTTATTTCTCTCAAGCTGGAATACGACAAAGCCATTTGGAAAGTAATTATTAAAAAATCATGGCCGTTAGCCATTACCATTGCCTTCAATTTAATTTACCTAAAAGCTGACACCCTAATTCTATCTCTAATCAAAAGTCCGGCCGAAGTGGGTATCTATGGTTCGGCTTACAAAATAATTGATGTTTTGGTAACTATTCCTTTTATGTTTGCCGGGGTAGTATTGCCAATTTTGACAACTGACTGGCTACAGAAAAATACTGATCGCTTTCAAAAGGTTTGGCAACGATCACTAGACTTTATGATTATCATGGCGCTTCCCCTAATAGTCGGGACACAATTTATAGCTAAAGATATTATGATGCTGGTCGCTGGGCCAGAATTTGCTGCCGCCGGGCCGATTCTTCAAATATTAATCTTAGCGGCGGCCCTAATCTTTATTGGCTGTATCTTTTCCCATATAATCATTGCGATTGATAAACAAAAAAAGATTATTGGAGCCTATATATTCACCAGCATCACTGCCCTGGCTGGTTATCTAATTTTTATCCCCAAATATTCCTATCTTGGAGCTGCCTGGACCACTATCTACAGCGAGCTAGCAATATTGCTTTTTGCCGCATATTACGCTAAGAAGTATACAGCGACAAAATTAAATACCAAGGTGGCCTGGAAAGCGCTATTCTCCGCTATAATAATGGGCGGAGCTCTCTATCTCTTGCCAGCTAATTTTTCCGCTAATAAATTAGGGCTTTTGATAACTATCATCATTGCCACCATAGTTTACGTCTCTGCCCTATTAATCTTCAAAGCAATCAGTCGCGAAGACCTTAAACTATTATTACCTAAAAATAATAAACCCAACCTAACTGTTTTAGAAAATAAATAATAAAGATATGAGTGATATTAAAATTATAGCCGACACTAAGGACTATGTAGTGATTGATAAGCCAGCCGGGCTCTTGGTCCACGGAGCGCCTCACATCAAAGAGCCAACTCTAGTTGACTGGCTTTTGCAAAAATATCCTGAGGTTGGACAAGTTGGCGAAGATCTAGAACGTCCCGGAATAATGCATCGTCTCGATAAAGACGTCAGTGGCCTGATGGTTATCGCTAAAAATCATTCCAGCTACGAGAGCCTCAAAGATCAATTTAAGAATAGAATCATTACTAAGGAATATACAGCACTAGTTTATGGACAGGTATTAAAAGAGGAAGATGAAATTGATTTTCCTATTAAGAGATCGACCAAGGGATATAAAATGGCAGCCGTTCCAAAAAACTTCAGTGAAGAGAATGAAGATGAAAAAGTTCGTTTAGCTGCTACCACTTTCTCGGTTATTAAAAAATTCATAAACTTTACTTTGTTAAAAGTAATAATCAAAACTGGACGGACCCATCAAATCAGAGTCCACCTCCATGCCTATGGTCACCCAATTGTTGGCGACAGTCTCTATAATAACAAGCAATCGAAGATAAAGAATAAAAAATATAATTTAGGCCGCGTTTTCTTGGCCTCTACTCATCTAGAATTTAATGATTTAAACGGCGAGCGACAGAGTTTTTCAGCGGGTTTACCAGAGGATCTAACGACATTTTTAACCCAAATTAAATAAGTTGAATCATTTTTTGGTTTTTGCTATAATCTAATAACGTTCTAAAAAATTAATAAACCTAATTACTGCTTAGACCAATAATCCTTGGCGGCAGCAATAATAAAAAACTATGAGAAAAAATGCTTTCCTTTTGGCATTAGTCCTAACTATTGCCATTACCCTATCAGGTTGCAGCTCTAATTTAAATGCTGCTTTTCAAAAGAAACTTAGCCCCGATGAAGCTAAAACTAAAGCGGAAAATTATATTAATGAGAATTTAATGGCTAACGGAAGTAAAGCTACTATTGATAAAGTAGTTGAAGAAAATGGTTTATATAAAATGTCAGTTAATGTTGGCTCTGGTCAAATTATCGATTCCTACATGACCAAGGACGGCACAAAATTATTCCCTCAAGCATTAGAGCTACAGGCCGCAGCAGAAGACTCAACTGGTGCTACTGGTACTGAAGACGCCGCAGCAGCCGCTCCAACTGAAGTTCCAAAAAATGCTAAACCAGTAGTTGAACTTTTTGTTATGAGTCATTGTCCTTACGGCACTCAAATTGAAAAAGGAATTTTGCCAGTAGTTGAGGCCTTAGGTGGTAAGATTGATTTCAAATTAAAATTCTGTGATTACGCTATGCATGGCGAGAAGGAATTAAAAGAAGAACTAAACCAATATTGTATCAACAAAGAACAATCTCCTAAATTCATCACTTACTTAAAATGCTTCTTGACTGCCGGAAATGGCGATGATTGTCTAAAACAAGCTAAAGTTGATACTGCTAAGATGAAGACTTGCGTTGATAAAACTGATAAACAATTTAAGGTGTTAGAGAACTTTACCAATAAAGTTGGTTATAAGGGTAGCTACCCAGCATTTGACGTCTTTAAAGATGATAATGCCAAATATAATGTTGGTGGATCTCCAACTCTAATTATCAATGGCACTGAATCTCAAAGCAAACGTGATCCTCAAAGCTTAATGAATTCAATCTGTGCTGGATTTGAGAAGACTCCAGAAGAATGTCAAAAGGCTATGTCGAGTGCTTCCCCAGCAGCTGGTTTCGGCACCGGAACTGATTCTAGTGGAGCAGCCGCAGCTGACTGTGCTACTAATTAATTTTTAGCAAGAATCGAATATACAAAAAAAGACATTAGAATAATTCTAATGTCTTTTTTATTATGAGAAGAAACTATTTATTTTTCTGTAAGTATTGAAATATCCCAAAGGCTGCTATTGATCCTTCGGCACAAGCCGTAATAATCTGACGCAGACCACCGGAAGAATTAGTAATATCACCAGCCGCCCAAATACCTTCTTGACTAGTGGACTGACTAGGAGAAACTTTAATATAACCAAAATCATCAAGATCCAAACTTAAATTACCGAACCAAGAAGCATCGGGCCGAGAGCCAACCTCAATAAACAAACCAGAGACAGATAGCTCATCAACATTATTATAGGGCTGACTGAGCTTTATTGTTTCTAATTTGTCAGCGCCTTCCAATTTAATAATATTATTATTAAATATAACCTCAATCTTGGAATTGCTATTAACAGCATCAACCCAAACTGTTTCTCCCTTAAATTTATCACCCCGAACAATCAAATAAACCTTCTCGGCCACTTCCGCCAAATAAAGAGCGGCCGTCAGGGCGCTGTTTCCACCACCAACAACAGCCACAATTTTATCTTTGAAAAACATGGCGTCACAAGTAGCACAATAAGAAACTCCGTGACCGACAAAACGGCCCTCCTCAGGTAAATCTAAGTGCCGATGAACAGTCCCAGTAGCGAGCAAAACTGTCTTGGCACTAAGCTCTTTCCCGCCGATTGTTTTGATCACAAAACCTCCATCTTTTCTCTCAACGGAAGTAGCTCTATCCATAATCATTTCTGTTCCGAAGCTATCAGCATGAGCTTTCATCTTCATGGTTAAATCAAAACCATTGATTTCAATCTCCGAAGGAAAATTACAGACTTTATGTGCTTCAGCCATCAGCCCCCCAGGAATTTCTCCTAAAATCGCGTGCTTAATTTTATAACGAGAAGCATAAATGGAAGCTGAATATCCAGCTGGACCCGATCCAATAATTAATAAATCGTAATTCATATATGATGGATTAAATTCGACCGCGATATTTCTCCGCAGTCAAAATTCTATTAATAGCGATAATATAAGCAGCCAAACGAAAATCAATCTTAGCATCTTTTTCTTGATATTTACCATAAACAGCCGACCAAGAAGACTTCATTTTTGTGACAAGTAAATTACTTAAGTAATCATTATCTAAAATATTACCGGTTCGATTCTGACTCCACTCAAAATAACTAACGATCACCCCGCCTGAATTAGCTAAAATATCTGGAACAACCATTATCCCTTTATCAAACAAGATCCTATCAGCCGCATAATCAATTGGTCCATTAGCTAACTCCACGATACAACGAGCTTGAACGCGACTAGCATTAGAAATAGTAATTTGATTTTCAAGGGCAGCTAGAATCATAATATCAACTGGCAATTCTAATAATTCTTCGTTAGTAATTTTCGAAGCTGATTCAAACTCTTGAACCGCCCCACCCTTTTCCTTGATTTCAACCAGACGAGGAATATCTAAGCCAGCTTCACTGTAAACTCCGCCACGACTATCAGAAACAGCGACAACTTTAAAACCATCAGCAAAGAGCATGGAAGCAATATTTAATCCAGCATTACCGAAGCCTTGAACAGAAACTTTTAAGTCTTTATTAGACCCCAAAATAGTGGTAGCCATCTCCTTAATAACAATATAACCACCGCGAGCAGTAGCATCACCCCTTAATGACGAGCCACCGAGCTCCAGTGGCTTACCAGTGATCATTCCCGGCTCATGATGACCAACCTTCTTCTCAAATTCATCAAGCATCCAAGCCATAATTTGGGCGTTAGTATAAACATCTGGAGCTGGAACATCGATGTCTTGGCCTAAGACAGGATAAAATTCATCAATATAGGCTCGACTAATCTTTTCTAGAGTGATCTTGTCAGTTGTTTTAGGATCAAATTTTACACCACCTTTAGCACCGCCGTAAGGCAGGCCAGCCAATGAATTCTTGATAGCCATCCAAAATGATAAAGACTTAACTTCGTCTTCGCAAACATCGGGGTGAAAACGAATACCACCCTTTCCGGCACCGAGAGCATCGTTAAAAAGAATTCGCCAGGAAGGATATTTTTTACCATCAATTTCAAACTCAGCATATTTTACCCTCTTTGGAGAAGATAGAATCTCAATTTCGGCGTCACTTAGATTTTCTGCCTCCTGAACATCCTTCAATCGAGATAAAATATTATCAAAAGTAGCCATATATTTTTTATTTACTTAAAGCTTCATTAATCTCCTTGGTTAAGCTAGCCTTATCTCGAAGACCAATAAAGTCAGCGACAACTTGACCGCCCTTAAAAAGTTTCATATTAGGGATACTCTGGATATTATATTGCATAGCCAATTCTTGGTTAGAACTATCCTCAGTATTTACTTTGGTAATTTTTACCTTACCAGCCAAGTCAACGGCCAACTCATCCAAAATTGGAGCCATCATCCGGCAAGGACCACACCAGGGAGCCCAAAAATCCACTAAAACTGGAATTTGAGACTCTAGCACTTCAGCACCAAAATTATCCTTTGTTAATTCTAAAGCATTAGACATAAGATTTATTAATTGAAATAAAAATCAAAATATTTTTATTCCAATCTTAATTATTTATAATTATTTTTTAGCGATCTCCGAAAAGATCTTTTTTAATTGTTCTCTCTCGGCCGGTTGATTACGACTCAGGCAACACTCGAACTCACTCTCCATATACTTTTCCATCAGAGCTGAAACAGCCGACTTAATAGCTTTAAGTTGAGTAATAACCTTAAAGCAATCTGGACTTTCTTCGGCCATCATCTTACTGACACCCGAAAGCTGTCCAGTGATATTATTGATTCGTTGATTAAATGTTTTATCCATATGCTAGTATTATAATACACACCCCCTAGGGGTGTCAAGAGATGCCCTCAAAACAACAAATAATTACAAAAATCAACAAATATGTGCTATAATATAAATACTAAAAAAATAATTAAAGAAAAAATATGGATATCAAAGACCTCATGAAAAATATTAAGACCATGACTAGCGACCAAATTGAAAACAAGCTAGATCAAATGGTTAGAAGTAATTCTCGTTTTTCCAATCTAGACGAGAAAAACAAAGAAATCGTTTTAGATCTAATAGCTGACTACAAGAAAGATATCAGAAATGGAATTGCCATTACTTCCTATAAGATTCAACGTGATACTCACCCCCTATACGAAAAAAGATTAAGCCTCGACTTAACCAAAAAAGATATTGATGACATCAGAGATATTTTAAAAGCCTTCCGAGCCTAGGCTCTCTCCAAAACTAAATAATAATTAAACTTGTCTTTGACAGTTTTAATTATCTTTAAATTAGCCTGACGGCTAATTTTTTTTAACTCTCCGACAGAAAAAGCATGATAATAGCGCAAACTGGTTTTGGTCCCGTGAGAATTTTTCCAGAAAAATAAGATATCACCCCAATCTAATCTATTACCAGAAAATAAATATTTTAGATAACTAGAAATAATTAATTTCAAATATTTTTTTCTAGACCATAAATTCCAAACACTAATTACCAATTGACCTGAGACTGATAACCTATCAGCCATTTGCTTTAAGGCCTCGACTTGTAATTTATGCCCGGGCAAATGATGCAAAACAGCGATACTAAAAACATAATCAAAATTATTATTACCAATCTGACTTAAATCTAAAACATCAGCCACTAGAAACCGCTGGGCGGGGTAATTCTCTTGAGCTAACTTAATTAGCTTCCGGCTATTATCAACCCCTAAATAATCAACTTGCTTATCAGCTAAAGCTTCCAGTAAACGACCATTACCACAACCAACATCAAGCACCCTAGTTCCTGGTTTAATATTTTGAACTAGATCAATTAAGCTCAACCACAGATATTTTTTTCTAGTGGTATTAAAATCAGAAGCAATATCAGAATAATTAGCCTTCACAATATCCAAAATTTTAACTTGGGTCTTTAGATTCATAAAATTAATAATCGCCTAAATAGCTAGTCTCTTTAACAGTCGGGCCTTTCTTTAAACAAACATCACATTGACCACATTTCTGAGAGTTATGATCACCGAAATAATTTAAAATATATTGCTGTCGACAAGACTGAGAATAAACATAGGACTCCATCTCATCTAATTTGTCATAAGCTCGACTCTCTTTAGCCTTTAGAGCTGAGAAATCTAAATTTAGATCGGCTGGATGAACGGATTTCAAAACCTTGATCTCCGTTCCCCTGAAAGGTGGACGGTATTCCAAAAAACCTTGTTCATCTAATTTTTTAATCATCCGAAGCAAGGACTCCTTTTTCACTTTCAGGATTGAAGCCACTTCTTCCAAACTAATCTCCCAACCTTTTTGTAATTCTTTGCCGAATCGTTCAATTAATTTCTCAAAAACTTCAATCTGAGTTTTGGCTCGCTTTCCCAAAGAACCAGACATAGTGACAAAATCACTCTTGGCCTGCAAAAAAGCGTTGGCAGTCTTTTCATTGGGGCGAGAAATATAACCCTCTCGTTCTAAAATTTTCAACGAAGTACCAATGGCCATCTCTGGCACTGATTCTGATAATTTTTTACCCAATTCAGAATAGGTAATCAGGATTGACTCTCCGGGTTGCTCATCAGCCCGACGCCTTAAAAAATCATAAATCTCTAAAATAATATGCGCTCCCGGATTATCACCTTTAATAAAAAATTCTCGCAAATAACGGTCGCGCGGTGAATACAGGAGCAAACAAAAACTAGTCTCACCGTCTCGACCGGCTCGACCGGCCTCTTGATAATAGGCTTCAATGGTCCCTGGTAGATCATGATGAATAACAAAACGGATATCTTTTTTGTTGATTCCCAGACCAAAAGCATTAGTCGCCACAACTACCTGGGCCTCCCCGGCCATAAAACTATTTTGCACCCATTCACGACTCTCTGGATCCATCCCGGCGTGATAAGTAACAGCTGAAACATCATAGCCAGTCAAAATATCAACTAATTCATCGGCCTTACCTCGAGTTCCGACATAAACAATACCTGATTGAGATGGGGCACTCCGGACAAAATCAACAATCATATCAATCTTGGCTCGATCGTTCAAAGAAGCCACACCAAATTGTAAATTGGGTCGAGCAAAACCAGTAACTATCATAGTGGGAGAATCTAAATGTAATTGTTTTACAATATCATCTCGAACCTCTGGCGTCGCAGTAGCGGTCAGCGCTACCACCGGAGGATTATTAACCGACTTGATCGCCTGATGAAGTTTTAAATAGCTAGGTCGAAAATCATGTCCCCACTGGCTAATACAATGAGCCTCATCAATAGCAAATAGAGCCACCTTGAAGCTCCGTAAGCTCTCCATAAAAGATTGGTTATAAAAACGTTCAGGGGCAATATAAATTATTTTGAATTCGCCCGACTTAACCTGAGCTAATCGAGCGTCAACTTCAGCTTGAGAAATAGAAGAATTAATAAAAGTAGCTGGGATGCCAACTTGAGTCAAAGAATCAACCTGATCCTTCATCAAAGAAATCAAAGGAGAAACCACAATAGTAACACCGTCTAACACCAGAGCAGTTAATTGAAAGATTAAAGATTTTCCACCGCCAGTAGGCATCACCACAATGGTATTTTTTCCAGCCAAAACACTATCGATGGCCTCTTCCTGACCAGGACGAAAACTAGTATAAGAAAAATGAATATTAAGTAATTGGAGCAAGGCCTGTTTTTTATCCATAATAGAGAGTTAACAAACAAAAAAAATAGAAAAACTAATCAAGTTTTCTCTTCAATTTAAGCTTGGAGCTTTTTTCTTTTAAAAATTTCCCAGACATTCTGAAACAACAAGGCAATCGTCATCGGTCCAACACCACCTGGGACGGGAGTAATATAAGAGACAATATTTTTAACATCTTCAAAATCAACATCACCCAGAACCTTACCATCAACGCTGGTAATACCAATATCAATAACAATTGCGCCGGTCTTCAACATTTCTTTCTTTACAAAATGAGGCAAACCTAGGGCCGAAATAAGAATATCAGCTCCCTGACCACAGGCCTTAATTTGCTCAAATTTTATCTGATGTTCTGATTCACTCAACTTCTCAAGATCACCAACCGGACATAAACTAACAATTGCCCCTGATTTTTCTAATATTTTTTGAAGAGACTTACCAAAGATATCAGAATTAAACAAAATACAAACTTTTTTATCAGGTAGCGGACACTTGATCTCCTCTAGAATTTTTAACACTGAAGCAAAAACTGGAGAAACAATAAAATCAGGATGTTGCGGATGAAAACCATCCACATCTTTGTTGGGATCAATTGCCGAGATTACTTTATCAGTATTAAAAATATTAGTTAGTGGCAATTGAACTAATATTCCATCAATCATCTGATCTAAATTTAAGAAATCAATCACTCCCAAAAGTTCATTCTCTGAGGTGGCATCTTCCAAGCGATATAAATGAGTATCAATACCAACTTTTTTAGCTTCCCTTTCTTTGAGAGAAACATAAAGCTTAGAATCAAGACGATCATTAGCTAAAATGATAGCTAAATTAGGCCGTGGCCCATCTAACTTTTTAATCTCAGCAAAAACATCATCTTTTATTTTCTCCGCTATTTTTTTTCCATCAATTATTTCCATATTATTTTGGGGTTGGAAATTGTAAACACAAGTTTTTCACTTTAGCTTTCAAGTCACTTAAATAATTTGAATCATCTCTGTGAGTTAGGGCGGAATCAATAAACTCTACGATTAATTTCATTTCCAACTCCCCCATTCCCCTGGTAGTAACCGCTGGGGTGCCAATTCGAACCCCAGAAGGATTCATTGGTGGGTTAGGATCGTTGGGGATAGTAGAACGAGAAACGGAAATACCAACTTGTTCTAAAACCTTCTCCGCCTCTTTTCCGCTCAAACCTTTATTACTCAAATCTAAAACTAATAAATGGTTATCAGTCCCACCAGAAACAATTTTGTAGTCTAAGGACAAAAAATTAGCCGCCATTGACCGAGCATTAACAACAACTTTTTTGGCATACTCCTTGAACTCCGGCTTTAAAGCCTCGCCAAACGCCACCGCTTTAGCAGCAGTAATATGATCATGCGGTCCACCTTGCATTCCCGGAAATACCGCTCGATCAACCTGTTTAGCATATTGCTCTTGGCACATGATGATAGCTCCCCGAGGACCACGTAAAGTTTTATGAGTCGTAGTTGAAACCACATCAAAAAATGGAACTGGATTAGCTAATTCACCGGCAGCAATAAGTCCGGCAATATGAGCAATATCAGCAAAGGTATAAGCTCCAACCTCATCAGCAATTTCTTTGAATCTCTTCCAATCAATCTCGCGACTATAAGCGCTAAAACCAGCCACGATCATTTTTGGTTTTTCCGCTTTAGCCAAACGATAAACTTCATCCATATCAATACGACCAGTTTCAGGATTCAAACCATATTGAATAAAATTATATAAGCGTCCAGAAAAATTAACACTATGACCATGCGATAAATGTCCACCATGATCCAACCTTAACCCTAACACCTTGTCTCCAGGCTCTAGAAACGCCATATAGACCGCAGCGTTAGCTGGTGAACCAGAAAGAGGCTGGACATTAACATGCGGAGCTGAAAATAATTCCTTGGCACGAGAAATAGCTAAATCCTCCATCCGATCAATCACTTCATTACCACCATAATAACGCTTGCCACTATAACCTTCGCTATATTTATTAGCCAAAACTGTAGCCATAGCCTCAAGCACCGCCGGAGAAACATAGTTCTCGGAAGCGATTAGCTCGAGTTCTTCATCTTGACGCAAAGATTCAGCTTCGATGATTTTCCAAGCTTCAGAATCTTGATTTTTGAGAGAATTATATTGAGGCATATATAAATATAATAATGCAGTTTGAGTCTTTTGTCAAAAGACCATTAAAATCACTAAAAAGCCATAATATCTGCCTATTTTTGACCATACCATTGACAAAACTAGGCGAAGATGATATAATATGCTTATATAAAATTAAGTTCATTTACAACCTCATGGCCAATTTATTTCTCAGTTAAGGGTCGATTACCTCGATCTTGAACTGAGAAATAAATTAATAATAATCTAAACACAAAAAAACCCAAGCCATGAAAACAAAAATATATTTTATAGTAATTATCGGTTTGTTAGCTATTTTCACTAACAATTCTGTTTCTGCCCAACGCGTTACATCAATCTACTCAGGCGATCTTAACGCTGAAAAATTTCAGGAGAAGATAAATATTATCGACTCCGAGATTTCAAAGCTTGAGATTAAAAAAACAGCCGAATTAAAAGAAGTCAGGAGAAACGAAAGAAGAAACAGGGGTGGTGCATATAAGCTATCGGCTTATGACACCGCTATCACAGTTTCTCCAAGAGAAGCTGTTTGTATGAAGTATGACACTTTAATTTCCGCATTGAACAGACAAAAATTAGAATTAACCGACGCGATGGTTAATTCTAAAGGTAACTATATTGCGTCAACAACATCAGCAGAAAAAGCTGCTGTGTTATATCCCGCAATTAAGTATGCCGAAAATATAGGCAATGTTACTAGCAACAATAGCAACACTGGGAATTCCCAGACTGTCATGTTGTATATACAGAATAAGTCCAGATATTACGCCGTGACGATAACTAGTGCCCCCTTTGCTGGTATTACTTTAGCTCCAGGAGAAAAGAGCAAAATATCTTATCCAGTGAATGTCGGTATTTACTCATTAACCTACACTGAGTACCAAGTAGGCACAAACAGGGTAAAACCAATAACGGTAAATATTGCGGTCGCTGCTAACACAACCGCCACCACAATGAATATTGTGGACAGGTAATTGTGACAGACGAACAAAACAGAAAAGCGCCTGAATTAAATTTCAGGCGCTTCTTTTTTTAATAAAAAATATTATTCTTATAACGTACCCGTCGTTCCCGGGCTACTAGAACCAATTGGCAAATTAGTAAAGACAAAAGCAGTAATAGCATAAGCAGCTAAAACAATTATAAGACCAATGATTGCCGACTTGATTCTCTCCTGCGCCTTTTCAACACTATCTTCATTGCCACCGGCTGTCATCCATTGGTAGCCACCCATAATCAAGAGAACCAAGAAAATAATTCCCAGTAGACCTAAAACAGCACCAATAATTATAGCAATAATATTCGCAAACTGGATATTCTGATCAAAACCAGCACTACCAAGCAAAGCATTATTCTGAGCATCAATATCGCTAGTAGTCGCCAACAGGCCAGCGCTACAATTAGAAATTGGAAGAACAACCCCTAAGGTTAAAATTATTAAAATTAGAAACGGAGTAAATTTTTTCAAAATATTCATAAAGTTATTTATTATAATAAATAGCTAGAAACAAAGGCCCAAATAGCATAAGCAGACAATGTCAGAACTAGACCCATAATGGCAGTCTTTATTCTCTCCTGAGCCTTCTCCACGTTGTCTGAATTACCACCAGCTGTCATCCATTTAAAACCACCCAAAATTATCAGAATAACAAAAATTATTCCTAATAAACTTAACGCGACACTGATTACCAAACCAACGATAGAGGCTAACGAAGTCGGAGTAGCAGATGCATATGGTCCGGAAGCTCCTGAGCCAGCAGCCTTAAGCCTATCTAAGGGTGAGGATGTAGCCGCAAACACAAAATAAGGTAAAACTAATAAAGAAATTAGAGAAGCTAAAATAGCTGTTTGTTTAATAACCTTTTTCATACTTTTATATTATTTTAAAAAATTTAAACATTTCCGATTTGACCACCGGGCAACAAAGCACCAATGATGAAATAACTTAAGGCATAGGCCCCTAAAACTATAACCAAACCGATAAGCGATTCTTTGATAATATCAGTCGCCTTAGTCACTTTCTGCTCGTCACCACCAGCTAGCATCCAAACAAATCCACCATAGACTAACAGACCGACAAAAATAATTCCCAAAAGAGATAAAAGAGCGGTGATGGCAGTACTAATAATTTGTTCCGGGGTCAATCCAGCGCTAACATCAAATTGGGCCTGGGAAGCAGTGTTATTCAAACGATTCTGACCAGAACTAAAAGCATCGCCCAAGTTAGCCGCATCAACGGATAACAAGGGGATAATTAGAAGGTAAGTAAAAACTAATAATCCAGTCAATTTATAAAAAATATTCTTCATACAATAATTATTGTAAAGCTTGATTAGCGAAGATGCTGGTAATAAAGAAAGTGACAGCATAAGCAGCGATCACAATTACCAGTCCAATAATAGAATCAAAAATAATAGTTTTAGCTCTATCAACATTCTTTTCGTTGCCAGTAGCAGTCATCCACATAATGCCGCCGATAATCATTAATACTAAAAATATTACCCCCAAGAAAGAAAGAACGGCAGTTAAAATAGCGCTGATTCCACCTTCGAGAGTGGTGCCGGCCCCGAATAGAAGCTGACTATAATGCCCAGTCTTTTTAGCGGTAGTATCCAGCCCGGTACTGGCATTAAAATTATAGGCTAAGACTGACTTAGAAAATAGAGTTAATCCTAAGACTGACAACGCTCCCATTATTCGATTAGTTTGACATTTGATCATAAAAAATAAATTTAATCGAGGGTGGCAGTGGTTCCTTGATTAGGTACTGTTACTGTTTGGGTTAATTGACTACCAATAAAAGAAGTAATGGCGTAGGCAGAGAGAACAATAATTAAACCAATAATTGCTGAAGTCAGAATTGACTTAGCTTGTTCAGTCTGCTTTTCATTACCAGCCGAAGTCATCCAGAGGATGCCAGCATAGATAACTAGAATTAATAACAGAATACCAACAAAGGATAAAACAGCACCAACAATCTGACCAACCTTAGAAGAAACAAAATTTCCTGGGTCGTTACCAACCGCCGAAACACTAAGTGGCACTGCCAATCCACCAGCCTGAATAGTAGAATCTAATCCATAGCTAGAATCAACAGCAAAAACCTTATTCATGATAAAAAATAGAGACAAAAAAACTAAGAGAGAAACCAGAGGGAAAACAATTTTATTAATTTTTTTCTTCATAAACTATATAAAAATTATTAAATAATAAATTGGACCGACAAAACCCCCGGTTCCTGCAAAGGCTTACCGAGTTTAAAAGCAAAAAGAAATAATTAAATTTTTTTTCAATAAAACCATAACAAAACAAAGAATTTGGAGATAATTTCCACGACCTTAGACACAAATTAAATTTTTGTCCAAAGGAGTGGCCCCATTCTACAAAAATAGGGATCCACTTTTCCGAAATCGATTTCTGAAAAATAAGAACTATTATTAGTTGCCAGTGGCATTGATAAGTTGATTCAATACGAAGGAAGCAATACCCCAAGAAGCTAAGATGATGACTAAACCGATAACACCGGCTCCCATCAATTTTTGAGCTTCAGACACCTTATCTTCATTACCAGCAGCAGTCATCCATTTGAAGCCACCAAGTAAAATGATCACAACAGCGATAATACCCAAAAACATCATAGCAGTATTAATAATACGAGCTACAATTTCTCTAGGATCAGAAGCGCTTAATTGAATTTGGCTGCTAACTTCATTGATACCAACATCAAGAGCGTGAGCTCTCATGCCAAATAACAAAACGCCGCCTAAAGATAAAACGGTAAAAGATAATAAATTCTTCATGATTTTTTTATTCATAATTCACCACCTTTCTAGTTTTAGTTTTAATTTTTAATATTTAAATATTAACATATTTTTAAAATAAAAACAAATATGATAGACTGTAGGCAGATGAAAAGAATCTACCAACTAAAATTTAGTTCAATTCTCTGGATATTATTCTATATTTTGGTCTTTTTTCTACTCCTAAACCATTCCTATGGCTATTTAGACCCCGACCTAGGATGGCATTTGAAGACAGGCGAGGAAATTATTAAAACCGGACAAGTCCCCACCATTAATTATGTAGATTACACTCTGGCCGGAGAATCTTGGGTCGACCATGAATGGCTGGCTAACGCTGTCATCTATTGGGTATTTATTAATTGGGGGTATTTAGCGGTCAATATTATCTTTGCTTTGATTCCCCTTCTAACCCTAATTTTTCTTAATCGCTTTATCATTAGAGAATATACCAAGGACAAAACAAATCTTTGGCTATTTATTCTAATAGAACTCTTCGGGCTAATTGCCTTCATGCCTCATTTTGGCGTTCGACTACAAGAGATAACTTTCTCATGTGTTTTTCTATTGTCGATAAATCTTTATTATTACAATAAACAAAAAAACTGGAAAACTTTATTATGGCTTCTACCCATATTTTATTTCTGGGCCAATACTCATGGTGGATTTTTAATCGGCTGGATAATTCTACTATTATTCTTTCTAGCAAAAATTACCGAGCACCTCCTTTACAAATTATTCCCCTGGAAATTTATAGACTTCAAAGATATCTTATCTTTAACTCAGATCAGAAATTATATTTTGGTTGCTACTGGCGCTCTAGCTACCACCTTTTTTACCCCCTACGGTCTCAAGCTCTATGAATTCTTTGGAACCTATACCAACACCTTCTATTTCAATTATATCTTAGAATGGCTACCACAATGGAGCTACCCTTATATTTATTGGCAATGCGCCTATCTTTGCCTGGCAATATCTCTCCTGGCTATTAACCTTTATGAAATCTGCAAAAAAAATTCAACCAAGAAATTAAATATCTGGCAATTCGGCATAACTCTCGGATTCATCATTCTGGCCATTAAATCCCGCCGTCACTTCCCCTTGATGTTTATCATTTCCGCTCCTTGGCTAATAGCTTTTATAACTGAATATTTAGGGATTAAAGCAATTAACTTTAAATATTTCAAAAATCGGGTTATCACTATTATAATCAACACCTTTTTAGTCCTCTGTTTTCTCTTTGTCTCCGCTAACGTTATTGTCACTACTAATTTTGTCAGAGACCCCTTTAATTCTTTCTGTGAAAATAAGTATTCACCCAATAAAACAAATTTTTTATTTCCCTGCCAGGCCATAAAAACAATTAGAGATAACCCGGAATATCGAGACTTAAAATTATTCAATAATTTTGGTTGGGGTGGCTTTCTAATTTGGACTTGGCCGACTAAGCAGCTTTTCATTGACGGCCGATTACCTCAGGTTAATTACGAGGGACGTTCTCTTCTAGAAGAATACTGGGATTTCTTTTCTGAAGGCAAAAGCCAAATCTATCTTGAAAAACATCAGATTAAGATGGTGCTTCTCTATAACGATAATCGCCCGGTAATATTTAATTGGTTTGAAAGAAATTTTTTATTCATGAAGGAAAGCGACTTCAATGATAAAAAGAACTATCTACAAGAATATTTAGACCATGACTCTAAATGGGAATTAATTTATACCGATGATCTCTCTAAAGTCTATGTTCAAAAATAAGAAAACCATAATTGGACTATTTTTATGGTTAGGGATCATTTTTTGGTGCTTTTTTATACACCTAGATTATCATTTCGATAGTGACGAAGGGGTAATTCTCAGTGGTGCCTGGAATTTAATCAATAATCAACATTTATACTCAGACTTTTTTGAATTCATACCACCTGGTAGCTTTTATTTAGTTTTTTTAACCTGGAAAGCATTCGGTTTAAGTTTTTGGTCAGCTAAAATTATATCAATTTTATTACTAATCTTATCAGCGGCTGGAATCTATCTAATTGCTCAAAGAATATCGAAGAATAAATGGAATATTTTAGCTCCCATATTTTTTTGTTTAGCAACATCAGGTCTTCCAATAATTAACCATAATTTCCATAGCCTACCACCAGCAATATGGGCAATTTATTTTCTATTATTAGGACTAGATAATAAGAAGATAAAGTATTTTATATTAAGCGGAATACTAACTGGGACAACAATTCTTTTTTTACAAACTAAGGGCCTAGCCCTAGGTTGCGCCATCTTCTTATTCTTATTAATTAGATTAAGGAAACAATTTAAATTTATATTATTATACTCGGCGGCGGCCTTATTACCCCTCCTAACATTTTTAGCTTGGCCCATTAAAACGATTATGGCCAATCTACTATTATTTCCTTTTGATAATTACCGCCAGATCAATCAAGTCCCGATCGACACCCTATTTACATCGACTATAATACTAATTTTAACTGGATATTTTCTGCGCAAAGAAAAAAATGATAAAATACTTTTGCTTCTGATAATTCAGTTTTTTTTACTCTTAACAACCATTCCCCTGCCGGACTATTGCCACCTATTAATAGCTGGATTCCCTATTATGGCTCTAACTGGAATAATAATAGAAAATATAAGTAATAGAAAAAACTCTAATTACTCTAAATTTACTTATTATTATATAGCAACAATAACAACATTATTTATTCTCTACCCAGCTATCTATTTTTTGTCTTTTGATTTTAAACCATTCTTCCAGAGTAACCGAGAATTTTTTATTTTTATAGAAAAAAACTGTCCGGGGAAATATATTTATGCCGGCCCCTTTGCCCCCAATATTTATTTCGAAAGCCAAAAGTTAAACGCTACGCCATATCCCTGGCTAATAACCAACCATAATACTCCGGAGCAATTCCAAGCTGCCCAACAATACTTAATCAATAATAAACCAAGTTGCGCCATCTTAACTTACCCGAAGTCACTCAAAAGATTTAAGCACAGCCAAGACAACCCAGTAGAAAATTACATTAGAGAGAACTACCACCTATTTTACACCGAACAGAGTCTCTATATTTACAAAATAAAATAATTAACCCAGGGCCTTCTTCAAATTGCTTAACTTTTTACCCACTTCTTGCTATTATTACCAATAAGATATTATTCAAATATGGACTATCGCGATTTTAGAAAATTTAAGCAAAAGGCGGAAGAGCATTTTTGGTATAAAGCCCGAGGGATATTAATCAATAATCTTCTCAATTTAGCTTTGCCCAAAAATAATCCAACCCAAAAGATAATTGAAATTGGTTGTGGCACCGGGATTCAATTACCTCTCCTGGCTCAATTCGGAGAAGTTGAAGGATTAGACCTTGTCCCTAAGAGCATTGAACAAGTTAAAAAATCAGGCTTTACTGGTCGAGTTTTTGATATTGAAACCGAAAATTTAGAAAAAAACTCAGCCGACGTCATCTCTTGCTTTGATGTTTTAGAACATCTCAAGCAAGATGATTTAGCCCTAATCAAAATTGCTCAAGCCCTACGACCTAATGGTATTTTTCTTTTTAGTATCCCGGCCATTCCCTGGCTCTTTGGGCCACATGATCAAGCCGCTCATCATTATCGCCGCTATAGCCGAAAAGATATTAAGAAAAAATTAGAATCAGCCGGATTAGAAATAAAAATGATTAGGCATTGGAATTCTTGGCTTTTACCGATGATAATAACAATCAGATTAATCAAAAAAATTATTAACCCCAAAGACCAAGCTAACTCCGACACCAAGCCCTTACCGAAATTTACCAATTACCTACTTTACCAGATATTAGCGCTAGAAACTAAATTAAATGGGAAAGGACTAGTTCTTCCCTGGGGACTGAGCCTTTATGGTTATGCTATCAAGAAAAAATATGAAAATTGAATTTTGTTTGCCAATTCATAATGAAGAAAAAATATTGGCTGACAGCAGTCAGAAATTATTAGATTTTCTAACAAACCAAAATTTTCCTTTTGAATGGCAAATAATAGTTGTTATCAACGGCTCCTCTGATTCTTCACTCGATATTGCCGAAGAGTTAAAGAAAAAATTTCCTGATAGAATAAATTATACCAACACTGAGAAACCCGGCCGAGGCCAAGCATTAAAAAACTATTGGCAAATTAGTTCGGCTGATATTTTAGTCTATATGGATATTGATTTGGCAGTTTCACTTGATGCTATCCCCAAACTAATTCAACCTCTATTAGACAATCAAGCCCAAATAGCTGTCGGCTCCCGTCTTCTGAAAGAATCTCAAATTGAAAGATCATTTATCAGAGAATTAAGCTCCCAAACCTATAATTTCCTCTCAAGACTATTATTAGGACATAAATTATCAGATATGCAATGTGGGTTTAAGGCCATTACCAAACCGGCCTTTATGGCTACTTCCCCCTATCTCCAAGATCCTCATTGGTTTTTTGACACTGAGATGGTTATTATGAGTAAAGAAGCCGGCTACCAAATTAAAGAGATCCCCGTTAACTGGCAAGAAAATCGCTATGACAAACGGAAGAGCAAAGTTAAGCTCCTACACGACTCCATCAGAATGTTTAAGAATTTGATTAAACTCCGCCAAAGGATTAAAGAAATAAGAAGGAAGAAACAAAAAACAGCCCAATAGAATAGGCTGTTTTTTAAATATCAGAAAAAATATTAATTACTTAGGTAAATACTTACTGAAATTCTTCTGCTCCTCAATTCTCTTCTTGATGTCTGGCACTTTTCTAAATCCTTTGAACAGACTAATGAGCCAAATAATAATTTCAATAAACATCAGCAGGAACCAGAAATGAGAAGAAAAGAATGGCACTTCCTCATAGACAAAGAAAGCTAAAAAAACTGAGATAATAACATTGGTTAGAAAAAAGTTAAACAAGCTTTGACGAAGCTTAGAATATAAATCTTTTTTCTTCTTTAGAAAAAAAGTAACTACTAATCCAACCACTAAAAGTAAAGCTAAAATTAACATAATCATTTTAGCTCGATCAGAGAGTGGAATATAATAATAATTGAACCAGAAATGTAAGGTTAGTAAATCTCCCATAATTTTAAATTATTTTTTTAAAGACTAAACCGTAATGGGAATCTCCTGGGTTAAACTCTGATTCCAACTCTAAGCTTAGTTTAGAAGCAGCTGCCTTGAGCTTTGCTTCTTTGATGTGTTGCTCTTTAGCCGGTCCAAAAGGATGCTCGTCATTCCAATCGACAATAATCAATTTGCCACCGGGTTTTATCATTCTAACGCTTTCCTTGAGCATGTCAAGACTATTTTTAGCTTGATGCAAAGTATTGATCAAAAAAGCAGCGTCTAATTGACCAGCCTCGATCTTGGTGGCCCCAAAAACCTCTAAATCGCTCCAAACAGTCTTAACCTGAGGCAAATTCTCTAAACGAGCCCGACGGAAAATATCATCTAAAGCACCCTTCATAATATCAACAGCATAAACCTGGCCATTTTTTCCAACTAAATGGGCTAGCGGGAAAACAAAAAAACCAAAATTACCACAACCCAAATCAGCCACCTTTAAGTCTTTGACTTCCAATAATTGACTCAATATCAAGTTAACGTTTAACAAATTATTTTTAGCAATCATATTTTTATTCCACTAATATTTGACGGGTAACTACTTGTTCCCGGCTATATTTTTTTTTAGCTTTAACCACAATAATATTAACTCCTCTTTTAAGGGCAATCTTCTGAAAAAATTTACCATCCTTGTCAATCAAAACCGTCTGACCGTTAATCGCCACTTCGCTCTCCGGTTCAGTCTCTCCCAAAATATCAACGTTCAATTCACTCTGAACTAAATTTCCAGCCGGAGTAATAATCGCCAAGTGGGGAGCGGCCGTAATTTTTTTTAAATAGAAACCAAGATAAAGAACACAAGTCACAATAGCCAGAACAATTAACAAGTTACGAAAAACTTTAGGAAAAATAATTAACTTTCGTCTTTTAATCACCTTTTTAGAAAAGACATCATCATCTTCGCTAGCATAGATTCTTCTTTCTTTGACAAAGCTCTTAACTATTTTCTTGTAATCTAACCCCAAAAAATTAACATATTTTTTCAAAAAAATCTTGCCATAAATACCTCCTGGAAGCAAGGCATAATCTTCATCTTCTAGGGCGTAAACATACTCCGGCTTTACCTTTAGAAAGCGAGCTACTTCCTCAACACTTAAATCTTTTTGTAAACGAGTAAAACGTAATTGATCGCCAATTCCTTTATATTCCGACAAAACCTGATGAGCAGTAAAAGCAGTCATAATTAATTATTGGCCTGACAACATTTGATATTAGCTGGGCCACTACAGAAACCAACCTTACAATCATGACCATTAACCTCAATCATACAACTAAAACCCTGCGCACCGAATTGCTGGGCACAAGGCTCAAGGGAGGGAGCAACAGACTCAATTGGAAAAGCAGTGGGAGTAAGAGTGGTCCCGGACCAATCAAGTCCCAAGGCACTCATTGAAAACTTGATAATCATATAACTACAAAAAACAATAATTAAACCGACAACAGCTCCAATAATTATATTTTTGCCGGTTTCAACTGTCTTTGAGTTACCAGCCGAGATTAGAAACATAAAGCCACCAACTACAAACATTAGAAGCGCCAAAGAACCGACAATTCCCAAAATCCACTGAGCAACGGTAACCATCAATTGAACACCATCATCAAGAGATGTGGGATTAGTATTGGTTACAATTGCGCCGTAGACTAAACTCGGAACCGAAGCTAAAAATACTGAGAAGAAAGTGATTGATAGTAATTTTTTGTTTAAAATATTTTTCATAAATATAAATTATTGACTCAAAGTTTGTTGAATACGACTAGCTGCCAAGTTAATAGCATCAGGGATCTTAGTCTCATCCTTGATAGCATTATCAACCATGTCAGCCATAGCTTCTTCGGTGGCAATTGGATTATAGCCATGATACCAGCTCTTAGCTGTCAAAACTTGATCAGCAAAAACTCCGATTTCAGCATCTTCTCGCTGTTCTTTAATTAAAGCTCTGAGAGCAGTTGGTTTTTTGACACTAGCTAAATATGGCTTGACCTGATCAGGCTTAGACATAAATTGGACAAAGTCCCAAGCTTCGTTGGTATATTGGCTTTTTTTAGAAACAACATTTAGCCAATAATTAGCAAAATTAATATCAGCGGTTGCCCCCTCAATCTGGGGCAATTTAGCAATACCAAAATTCAATTTCGGCGCTCGACTCTTAATAGTCGGCAAATGGTAAGCATAGCCGAACATAAAAGCTAAGTTGCCGCTTACAAAAGAATCGACAGAATTATTTAAATCATTATTCCAGGAATAAACTTCTTTAACTGGATTAGAAAAGTCAGTATAAAAACGAAGGGCCGAATAACCCGGATTATAATTTTGATCTTTAAGCCCGGCTGGAACTGATTGAAATGAAACGCTACCATCAGTCACCATTGAGGCGCCATTTTGCATCATCAAAACTGACAAGATATCACTATATCTTTCAATATTACGACTACCACCCAAGGCTACTCCGGATTGAATAATATTACCCTTTAAATCCTGCTTGGTTAGACGCTTAACTGTTTGCTGGAATTCACGATTCCAATAACTTGGAATATCAGTGACGCCAGCATTATTCATCAAATCTCGGTTATAGTACATGACTAGAGTATCTAGAGACAAAGGCAGGCCATATAATTGACCGTCAATAATTGAGTCTTCGTAAACGGTATCAACAAAAGTATCCTTAACATTCTTAGGGGTCAGACTTTGAGTAATTCTAGTCTCGGGAACAATTTGTTTTTGAATAGTTCCTTGAGTCACTGGATAGACCATTGGAATTTGAGCTGGAACAGGAATCAATTTACTCTGATACTTTCGCACCCAAGTATTATTGATTGAAAAAATATCTGGACCACGATCCTCAGCAAAAGCATTTAAAAGCTCAGACTCGTATTCGTTATAACGGAACTTGCGATAATTAATAGTAATGAAAGGATGAAGCGCTTTATAATTATTAATAATCGGGGTCAGATCATCTGAGTTATCCCAGACACCCCAAATATTCAAAGTGATTGGTTTCATGGCCTCCTGGACCTGTTGGGCACTTTGCTTGCAACCAAAACCGGAAGTCAAAATAAAGACAAAAAGAAGAGAAATAATTATTATTTTTTTGTTCATATTGATAATGATAAGTTAACTTCATTATAGCAAAAAAATAATTGATAGACAATCAAAAAAAGCCGTAGTCGAGCTACGGCCCCGATTGTCTTTTATAAAGAAGATCTAACGATCGGACTTGATGTCGTCCAACTTAACACTGAGTAATTGCGAAATACCATCGGCTTGCATCGTAACACCATATAAAACACTGGCTTTACGCATTGAAGCTCGATTATGAGTAATAACAATAAATTGAGTCTTATTTGATAAATCATCTAGAATTTTAGCTAAACGCTCAGAATTAGCCTCATCTAAAGCAGCATCAACTTCATCTAAAACTACAAACGGTGACGGGTTGGCACTAATAATAGCACTGATTAAGGCAATAGCTGTTAAGGCTCGTTCGCCACCGGAAAGCATGGAGACTGACTTAATCTTCTTACCTGGAGGCGTAGCTTCAATTTCAATTCCTGCTAAACCAGTAGCATTATGCTTCTTTAAAAATTTAATCTTATTCAAATTATTATAATCTAATTGTTTTTGATTTAACACAATAGTCTTCTCATCTTCTTCGGTGGCGCTACTGTCAGAATCCTCTTTTGAATCTTCACTCGTCGCCATCACCTTAACTATCTTAGCTGATCCGCCATTGAATAAAATTTTGAAATACTCTGTAAACTTCTCGGAAATAATTTTAAACTCTGTATCAAAGCGCTCCTTGATAGTCAAATCTAATTCATAAATAATCTTTTCCAAGGATTTGATAGCATCATTTAAATCACTGGTTTGAGCAAAGAGAAAATCATAACGCTCTTTAGTAGTGTTATATTCTTGGGCTATCTCCGGATCAATACCACCGATTAAATCTAATTGGTGTTTCAAGCGATTGATTTCTTCTTCGGCTTGAGATAAATCAATATTGCCTTCTGGCCTCTTGTTTCTGATAACTGACAAATCTAAACCACTGATTCGAATATTGTTTTCTAAGTCCTCCAATTTAGTTTCCTGCCGAGCAGCATTAACCTTTAGGTCGCTGAGCTCTCCAGCCAAACCATTAATCTCATATTGAAGATTCTGGACATTCTTTTGTAAACTTAAAAGATGGTCCCGCTTATTCTGTTGCTCAGAGTTAAATTTATCAATCTTTTCTCGTAAGACTTGGGTCTCCGGTTTTAATAATTCCAAGCGATCCATAATATCTGACTTCTCTTTCTGCACCTGAGCCTCATTAATTTCCGTCAAATTATCATTAATACTATTTTTCTTTAAGGCTGATTCTAAATCCTCAAGACGGGTTTCATATTTAGCAAAATTAATTCGAATTTCATTCAACTTGTTATTAATAATATTAACCTTATTCTGAAAATGCTGTAATTCTTTCTGTTGACTAAAAATATTATCACGACGCTCCTCTGATTTCCGATTTAGATTTTCTAATTCTTCTTTAGCGCTCTTAATTTTAGCGTTAAAGCCTCCAATCTTATTTTCTAATTCAGCTTTCTGCTTCTCAACCCCCTTAGTATCAACACTCGATTCGCTTTGAGATAGTTTCTGAGAAATACCAGAGAGCTCTCTTTCGGCCTGACGCTTTCTATCAATCAGTAAACGAGATAATTGCTCCTTAGAAGAAATCTCTAAATTCAAATTATTAATTTTAGCACTTAGATCTTCTTTCTGTTGATTTAATAACTCCATTTGAGACTGAATCTGACTAAGCTCTGACTGTCCTTTGGCGCCGGATGAAAGTTCTAATATAGCCTTGATATCTTGACGAATTTCATTCAAGGCTACTCTCATTTTTTCTAGATCTGATTCTTTTTCCGCTAATTCCAATTTATCAATTGATAACTTTAACTGTTCATTAATTTTACCAATCTCACTATCTCCAACTTCCAAACTTATCCCACGCAGACTCTTATTTTGCTCAATAATTTGGGCTAACAAAACTTCCCGTTCAGAAATAAGCTGATTTAATTTATCACGACTAGTAGAGACAAAATTTTGAATTTCAACCAATTCTTCATCAGATACAACTATTTCTTTAGTCAACTCTTGCTTTTTATTATTTAAAAAAGATAAATCAAATTGACCGGATGATTCCATCTTCATTTCCAACCAAGCATTTAATTTAGAGAGGTCTTTCTCAGCACTATCACGATCTGATTGTAATTCTGATAATACTCTTCTCTTCTCATTTAAATCATCTGACCCATTATCCTTATTTTTAGCTGATTCAATTTTAACCTGCAAATCATTAATCTGACTTACCAACTCAGTCTTATCCTTTTCCAATTCTCGCGGATCACTATTTTCGGGCATCTCCGATCTCATCCTTAACCAATTTTCTAAACGACTAAATTGTCGAGTCAAAGTTTCTTCCTCATCGCGCTTCAAAGACAAAGATTGATGAAGCTGATTAAAGTCATCGCCAATCGCCGGTTGACTTTCAATCTGACTTAACTCGGAATTTAAAGAAAGCAATCTATCTTCCTTGGTTATCTTATTTTTTTCTAACTCTAAATAGCGACCATTAATTTCATTCAAGCGATCATTTAAGGCGTGCCAATTATAGCCATAATAATTATTATGCCAAGAGTTTAAAGCAGTCTCAATTTCTTCTCGCTTCTTTAACTTATCAACCTGACGAGTCAAGCTTCTTAGACGTGGCTCGATTTCATTTAACAAAATTTCCACCTGATTCAGATTTTCATAACTACCCTGGAGCTTATTCAAAGCAATATCACGCTTAATCTGATATTGTTTGACACCGGTGGCTTCATCAAAAAAGTCTTTTCGCTCCGACAAGCTGGTATTTAAAAATCCCTCCACCATACCCTGACCGATGACGCTATAGGTTTTTTGACCGAAGCTAGCTTTAGCTAACAGCATTTGGATATCAGTCAATCGAGCGCGAGAATTATTAATTAAATATTCACTCTCGCCATCACGGAAAATACGACGAGTAATTACAATTTCTTCTTTGGATAATAAGGCATCAATATGATTCTCTGGGCCAGCCTCTTCACCTTCCACCACTGGTTTAGGCTTGCGACGACTATCAGAATTATTTAAATATAAAGAAACTTCGGCCATACCCAAACGACTCTTCTGGTCAGAACCGGAGAAAATAACATCATCACTTTTTTTACCTCGCAGAGTTTTGATACTCTGCTCACCCAAAGCCCAACGAACAGCATCAGCCGTATTAGACTTACCGGAACCGTTAGGGCCAACAATAGCAGTTAGCCCACGACGAGTACCTTCAATAATACCAGGAAAAACTAATGAGTTTTTATTGGCAAAAGATTTAAATCCTTGAATTTCTAGCTTCTCTAAATACATAAATAAATAAAAGTAAAAAGTCCGGATTATGGGACTATTAACCTTTTTATTTTATTCGGTAATTATGTTATAGTTATAATATAATTTATTTTGTTAAAAAAGTAAAATAGTCTATGATTATTTCCTTAAGCGGAGCTAACGGCTCTGGCAAATCTACTCTCTCCCAAAAGCTATCCGACAAATTAGGCTGGCCCAGATACTCCATGGGGACCATCAGAAGAGAAGCAGCCCTCAAACAAGGACTATCTTTAGCTGAATACAACAAGATAGGAGAGCAAGACCCACAAAATGATCGGATTGTTGATGAGTACCAAAAGGAACTAGGCAAAACCCAAGATAATTTTATCATTGACGGTCGCACCTCCTGGTATTTTATTCCCCATTCCCTCAAAATTTACTTAGATGTCGCTATTGAAGTTGGGGCACAAAGAGTTTGGAAAGATATTCAAGAGAGAGGACAAAGAGAGAATGAAGATAAGAATATTAGAAGCTACGAGGATGCCTTAAAAAGCCTAAAGCAAAGACGTCAAAGCGATACAGATCGCTACCAAAAATACTACAATATTGACGTCAATGATAAAAAGCATTATGATTATTATCTAGACGCCACCGACCTAACACCAGAAGAAGCTTTTGACAGGGTCTATGACTTTGTTAAATCTCATATTGACAAGAGCTAATTTTACTTATAATATAAGAAAAGCTGAATAAAATAATAATATATTAAACCACTAGCGCCACTTTTACGGGCGTTTTGGCATTTTACTTTTAAATAATATGGCCGAAATTAAAAAAGATAGTTCTATCGATTTAAAGCCGGGAATGACTGTCCGGGTTCATCAAAAGATCAAAGAATTAAATACTAAGGGTGAAGAAAAAGAGAGAATTCAATATTTTGAGGGTATTATTATTGCTCGCCGACACAATAAAGAAAAGGCGGCTACTATTACCGTTCGTAAAGTTTCCGACGGTATTGGCGTAGAAAAGATCTTCCCTATTAACCTTCCATCTATTACTAAGATTGAAGTCAAGAAGATTGCTGAGGTTAAACGGGCTAAATTAAATTTCTTGAGAGATAAAAAATACAAGAAAAAGTTAAAAGAGAAAACCGTTAAAGTAGTTAAGTAGTGTTTTGGGGCGAGTGGCGGAATTGGTAGACGCACAAGCTTGAGGGGCTTGCAGTGTAAAAGCTGTGGAGGTTCAAATCCTCTCTCGCCCACAAGCAAAAGGGGCACATAGCTCAGCTGGTTAGAGCACTTCGTTTACACCGAAGGGGTCCAGGGTTCGAATCCTTGTGTGCCCACACAAGACAAGAGACAGGCTTAGGCCTGTTTTTTGTTTATTTATGGGCATTTTTTGACGTTTCAGGGATTCCAACTCTCGACATAGCTAATGCTTTTTCTGAGATTGTGCCACTATTGTGCCATAAATTTAGATTTTTCTTGGGCTCTAAAGTCTTAATGGCCTCCCTCAAGGTTATAGGTTCCAAGTGAGCATACCTTTGCACCATCTTCAAATCAGAATGACCCATAAGCTCTTGAATAGTTTTAAGAGACACCCCGTTGGTGGCTAACTGAGAGGCAAACGAATGGCGTAAGGCGTGCCAACTGATTCTTTTAATACCAGCTTTTAGACATAAGTTATCAAGACGGTCACGGCAAGTGAATCTGCTAAAATAATTACCATTGTCATCGGAAAATATTAGGCCATTATTTTTCCGCCGAGTTGATAATTTCTCTAAGATATCACAAGCCAAATCAATAGTTCTAAACTTATTATTTTTAGGAGAGCCGATTATGCCATTAACAATATTACGTCTGATAGTCACCGTACCATTGTTGAAATTAACATCCGGCCATTCCAACGCAGTTAATTCTCCAATTCTTACTCCTGTTCTGAGAGAGAATAAAAGCATTTCATAGAAGATACCGCCGTCATCAGCCGCCACCAGTAAGCGGTTATACTCTTCTTCGTTCAGATATTTAATCTCTTTAGGAGATACCTTGAGAGGCTTTATTTTTGGCACTTTATCAATAATCTCCCAATCCTGTGCTGTCCGGAGACATTTTCCCAAAATTCCCAACAAGTTATTTATTGATTTATTACATAGCCCTTCGGATTGTTTCTGAGATTTAAATTCTTCAATCTTAAGAGCCGGAATTTGATTCAATGGTATTCTCCCAAAATATGGCTTGAGGTGCTTCTTCAGCATACATTCTTTTTGCAATTGCTCGGAGGGTTTATTATTGGTTAGCACGTAAGTCTTTTGCCATTTGTCCGCAAAATCCTGGAATAACGGCATTTTTTCTTGTTGTTTTTTTTCTGCGACAACTGATTCCCCTCTGGCCAATTTCTGTCTCAATAAAGATTCGTAGGCTTGAGCTCCAGCGTAACTATTATCCGGACTCGGTTTTCTATGCCTCGTCCGATTAAAACTAAAGTTTACCCAGTATTTTTTTCCACGTTTTACAATCATAATTTTATTTATATTTGATTATCGGGTCGATACGGGTTCCATTTAAATATTCCTCCAAATCATCCTTGAAGAATCGAATGCTGCCACCAATTTTATAAAAAGGTAAAATTCTTTTCGCAATTAATTTATAGACTGTGGGCTTGGATATACTGAAAATAGCGGCCAAATCATCAGGAGTATAGAAGGCTTTTTTATTTATCAAATTATCCGTTTTAGACTCAATATTCATATAGTTTTTAATGTACATTGCAAGGCATAGTTAAACTATGTTGGCCCTTATAATGTACCATTTTTTGATGTTTTTTTCAAGTTTTATTGGCATTTTTTCATATTTTCCCATACCCACCAATATCTCCCTAAAATAGTCTGTTTTCTCCTGTTTTTTACCCGTTTTATCAGGAGTTCAAGGCTTTCCCAGGGTCCCATTCACTATGTCCGCTGAATATCCTAAGCGGCGAGCCTTATTGAGGAGTCTGAGATACTTTTTTGTCGGCCTGCCTGCTCGGAATTTTATTTTTATTTGTTCTTCCAATTTTACTACTTGCTCTTCCAGGTCGAAGAATCTACCTATATAACCAAACCTACCTCGGCGATTTTTATTTCTGACATCATAGCTTAAATTTAGACAATGACGGCAAGCGAAATAATCGCAGTAAGGAGATAGATATAGTTTGGCCACCCTTCGGCCGCAATAACGACCATTACTATAAAGCGGACAAATGAACCAGTATCTCTTTTTGCCATAATGGCAACTCGTGGTGGTCAAAGGAACTTTATAACTTATTTTTTTCCATTCCTCGTCGGAATTATGCCGCCTAATTCTATAATTCAGCTCAATATATCCTTCGTCCTTATTAAGGATATAACGGATGTCATCTTTCTTCTCATCATAGCCGCTGGTCCAAATAATAGAGCCGCCATAATAATTATTATCTAAAGCTTTCCAGCTTCTTAGGTTGTAAATACTAAAGTTTTTACAGTCCTCTTTGATTAATTTACTCATATATTCGTTATTCCAAAATTACCGAAATAATTAGGAAGTTTACTGTTATTACAGTTTAAAAAATCACTTCATTTGAGTTTACCCCACCACCTAACTCACTATTGTTTTGGTCGGCAGATATAGCGAGCGGAGCGATAGGGTGGATTAGCATTTTTCTTTTGTCATTGGCATCTTGCTCCTGGCTTATTAAACCGGCGTTTTCCAGCATCGGGATAATTTGCTGTCGTAGAATCCAATCGGCCAATACCCGCCCATAAACCCGCAGGTGTTCTTGGGTGATTTCCCGCCTGGTTAAACCGATTTCCCCCTTAGCCATCCAGCCTGGCAAAATAACTTCTTTATAAATCTGATAAATAAATGGCGGCAGATTAAATTCTTGACTTTCGGAGATGGCATCCCAAACTTTAAAAGCCTCCCTAATATCATCTTCGTTGGCGATGACGGTCGAACCGCTCTTTTCTCTAAACCATAAATTCAACAAGGCGAAGGCCTTGATTAGAGAAATGATTCTACCGATGTCCCGCTGATTCCTTGGTTTTAATATTTTATTTTTTGTAAAAAAAGCCTCCCCTATTTTTTCCGGTGAGCCAATTTTAATATCATTAATATTCGCCAGTTTAATCGCTTTGATTCTTTCTTTGAGCAGTTTGCGCTCTGGCTTGTCCTCCAAAGAAAGATAATAAAGTTCACTATCGGCCTCCTTCTTTATTTTCTGATAAATTGCATCCCTGATTTTTTCCCGATTAGTCTCCGGGCTCAACAGAAGAAATCTGGTTGTTTCCTGTTCATCAATTTTTAATCCGGCCGTACAAAAAATTACCGCCGGGAATCCCCGTAGAAATATATTCTTGGTCCTTAGCCCTGCCTTCTGCGATTTATCGGTAATCTTGATGCAAATTTCTTTTTTGTCGTGGGACAAGAGCGGACGCAGATGCTGAAGAAGCAAGGTGTGCGGCTGGTCCAAAAAAATCATTATCTTTCGAGACAAATCAACCACATAACCATTTTTATCTTTATTAAATTCGCCGACATCGTGGAAGAAAGCGGTAGG
>Ga0265297_10001944_pt1 | contig 44628 bp, 37 predicted proteins | sample Munlanlwell13791_FD_192502 | JGI IMG/M metagenome (GOLD analysis project Ga0265297, IMG submission 192502) | Leachate microbial communities from a municipal landfill in Southern Ontario, Canada - Leachate well 137-91 | ecosystem: Engineered > Solid waste > Landfill > Unclassified | place...
CGGTTTGCCTTTAATAAGGACGTAATCAGCCAAATCAGCAACGTCCATCCGAATCTCGTCGTCGCTGCGAGGCTCGATAAGCAATCCATATTCAGGCCCTGTCCGCAAGTGGACTTCGCATACCGTAATACCGCCCGCGCCGACTTCAAGCACGGGAGCAAGAGAACCATCCTCCTTGGTTGTTTCAAGCCCTGTCATGCGACAAATAGCTGTTGACTTACCAACGCCTATGCTTCCTATAAACGCGATTTGATGGTCACGTTTCAAAAGTAGATTAGCGCTACGCGTTAACTCTTCGATATATTCAGAAAGACGACGTTCAAAAGCATGTGGAGTTTCTGGCTGATCGCGAAGTTCGACTAATTCACATGCGATTTGCTCGGCTTCCCAAAGCAAACGCTGATCAGGGTGATCTAGGTTTGGTCTTGGCAACACTTTCCATGCGCGTTGAAGGGAGTCTGAAAGCTCTGCAGCTTCCTGACTACCTATTTGAATCAAAATATCTCGAACTTCCTGAAGTGTGACTTGGCGGTCACCACTTTCAATTCTTGATAATACTGCTGGACTTAATGAAACACGCTTTGCCAATTCTGATTGCGTTAAGCCTGCGCGGTCACGGACTAGCATTAGGTATCGACCTAGTTCGCCTTGACTTACATTGATTTCTTTCTCTACCACAAACACCTCTACAAGAAACTATGCTGTAATGATATAGAAACATTCCTAAAAATAAAACATAATTTATGAAATATTTCATTTTGACACGAAACTGTTTCTTGCTACCTAAACTCAAACATATCTCAATCCCTTGTAATACAATAGGAAACCGGATGTATTTGAGGCGTCGCCACAGTGGCTTTGACAGAGAATGCAAGTACGCAAATTGTCTTTATCAGCTTAATAGGCCGAACTCGAGCAATGGAAACTCGGCTGGGATTGTAAGTTATCGGTTAACTCAAGTGGTGGCTAATGCCTCCGTTTATCATCAGTGATGTGACTGACTTTGCCTTAGTCATAGTTGCTATTTTGCTTTATGGCAGCTGTTTACATACCAATTACTCCGGTAAATATTGAACATAGCGATAGAGTAAGCCTGTCTTCAGAATATCAGCACGGGTATATAACTTCTGTCTAAGCTTGTCATAATGTTTGTGGTCAGCAGGAAATATTTCGAGTGACTCCAAGATTTCAACAATTCTTGCTGAACTCATTTCGGACTCTTCCGACAGTTTGGATAAAATTACATAATCTTGCTTAAATTGCCTTATATGATCGGGAAAAATGACTTTGGCATTTCTGGAGTCCATTTTATGGTGAAGGTAGCCCCGGTTTACCAGCTGATAGGTAAATTCTTCGTGTATGCCTAATAACTTAGAGGCTTCGGTCACTGACATATATTCTGGAGTGGGACGCAGATTATTTAACCAGCGCATGAATTCTTTCCCATCAATGGATAATGCACGTATTTTTAATATTTGAGGATCGGATTTCCTGACGATGAGCCGGCCTGATAGTATTGCCTTGATCAGTTGCAAGAAGGGCATTTCAATCCTGCCTTGGATGTGATATTGCATGATTTGGGATATGGTTAGGCAAGCTGAAGTGCTTGGTGCTGCTCCTCTGTTGATATTTTCGATGATGGCGCTGAGTTCAGGTTGTGAATATTGCCATGTTGAACAATAGCCTATACGTGGTGGTGTTTCGAATTTAAAGCAACCACTGTTTTGCAACTGAGAAAACTGGGCTTTGGTTACTCCTAAAATGTGAGCTGCAAAATTTGCAGGGATTAACATTTTTAGATGGGGCAAAATTTTTTCCAAGTCAGGGCGATACACTGCGCTTTTGGTATATTTCTCTGCATACTCGTGATGGACTTTAACCTGTTTATCTGTAATTGCTCTGCTCAATACAGAACTGGCAATACCATATTCCTTACAGGCTTTTTGGAATGAGCACCATAGCTGAACTTTTTTGGCGTTTGGACTGAAAAGCGTGTGCTTGTCGGTTATATCTCGGATTAAGTTCATTGTTGCATAGTTCTCGACTATGTCTCTTAGTGGTTGAAAAGACGGCTTAAAAAATTGTTTAAGGAATTGCCGGTAAAAATAAACTAGCCGTTTCTGTTGGATATCAATGTAGCTCGCATGAGATAAATGTATTGTTTGTAAAAAACGCCAGAAACTATTCTGATCGGAAAAAAGTGCTTCGGCGCATCGAATAACGTTATCTTGAAAATCACTCACATACTCTAATTTCTGCCGCGTAGGCTTGGCCAGATCTTCTCCAATGTCTTGCCATTTCAACATGAATGCAATGAGCTCACACCGTTCCACAATAGATAGCTGATGATTGGTGTCGAATAAATTATTTTGTTGATTCAGCAAGCCTTTCTCCAAAAATTGCTGCATCTGAAGGACGGATGGTGGAACTGGCACAGCTTCTGCATTAGTTAGTTGTTCAAGGCATACACATTGATTCTTATGCGCTTTTAAAAAGCTATATTCTCTATGGCAGTGTGGGCATAAGTCACGGAGCCATATCTGGTGTCTGGTACAGGCTGCAGCTAGCTTTATTTGCCAACCAATGCGCCAGTATGACTCTTCCTGAAGGCATAGTGGGCAATAGCGCAGCCGCGAAGAATTGATATGTATATTGGATAAAGAACATATTTCTTGAAGCTCAGGAACGGTTTGCTGATAGCCAGTCCAATCTGTCGCCAAAAGGGTGTTGTATAACAGCTCGTAATTGATTGTTTCTGTGCTTTTGCCAGAAAGTAACCATCGATAGGAGGGATAGGTATTCTGATTGGCAAGCCTTACTAAGAAGCTAATCGGATTTTCATCAGAAAAGCAGCTGGTACGGACAGGAGGACAAATTAATGTTAGTTGTTCGTCCGTCATAACTTTTTCTCCTTGCTCCGGATTACCTCTAACACAGGGGCCTTATAGAAGACCATGCCGCGCTTATCCAGCCTTTGACCAATAAACTGCAGACTAAACGGGTTCATCTTGCCAACACCTTCAACCCATATTGAGTCACTGAACGCCTGTTCCAGACATTGGCGATCAATTCCGGGCATATTGCGATTTATAGCGATTTGATAAGCGCCCAGCATCAGTTTGACCATGTAGTCCATAGTCCCGTTAGTGGCAAAGTGTAATTGCCTAACAATACCGTCTTGCTGTAAGTCCAGTCGAGACGACATGGCCAATGCCTCATCAATTTTTTTTATTACACCGAGAAAATGGCTTCGGCTTGTCGGACACTCCAGATCGAAAGGTTTTAAGTCGATGCGCCGACAAAAACGCCGACGCAGTTGTTCATTAGCATCAAGAATGATTTGCGTACGCTCCAGCCCCATAATCACGGTTGATACCTGGGCTTTATCAATTAGGGTTTTCAACCAATCGGCTACTTCTGCTGGAGCTCGTTTATGGCCTCGGTCGACGAAATGTTGCATTTCATCGAACAAGATCAGTTTGATGTCGCAAGCTTTGATTAAATGCAGGATGCGTATGGTTTTATCGATGGCTGAACCCCGATGAAAAAGAGGATCACCCAATTGAACCAGAATTTCTTCTGCCAGATTTTTGATGGTGGGCAAGGCTGGGATATTGATTGCCAATATGGGAATGCTCTTCCGATCAACACGGTCTACAGGTGGAAACTCTTTAACCAGCATATCCATTAGGGTGGTTTTGCCTGTGCCCGTTGGACCGACTACCCAATAATTTTTAGTTAACCCAGTTTGCTGATTAAAAAGATAAGCCTCTTTAAGCAATTGATAGGCTTCATTAAACGCAGGATGCTTAATAATGAGTCTGGACACAACGGCCCATGTTTGATTGAGCGCGCTCTGGTCAAACATGATCAGTTTCCTTGCTGTCTACGTCAAAGTCAGGTATGTCGTCAGTGCGATAATCTTTGTCAGACTGCTCACTGACTTTTTCCGGTAGCGTATTAGATGAAAAAGCAGCCAGATTAAGCCCTTCTGTTTTATAACGGGCGGCTTTTTTGCGCTTGCTGAGTTTCTTACTATTGCTGACCTCTTCGATTAACTGGCGTAGTTTATCTTTTCCACGCTGATATAAGTCGATATCGACACGCTCAGCATTCGTTTGGTTGTTGTGTTGGCGTATTAATAGATGCTGTGCCAGAGTGAGCTTACTGGCGTATTCTGCATAGGTACAGGGCACCCTAAGGTAATCACCCTGATGTTCATCAAATACCCATATCTCACCTAAATCTTCTGAATTAATCCGAATGTTGACCTTAGCAATACCTAGTTTGCGCAAAGTGGCCAGTTCCGACGAGTTGTACATCAATCCCTTAAGTTGCACGCCTTCATGATTTAATTGGCGACTTTTCTGAATGGACAAAATTAGATCCAGCTTTTCTTTGCTTTCTGGCAGAACAGGTTCAATCATTTTAAGACCGTCTTTCCAAGCCAGTGCCGGTGTGATGCCTAGGCTTTTATGAGGAGTTTGAATATAAACATCAATCAGCCAGACATGGAGTAGTTTTTTGAACTCAGCCAATGTTAAACAGGCTGATTTGTCCGCATCATAATCCCCCCGCTGCTCGATATTAGAAAAGGTTGTTCCTTCCACTTTGTGGCTGACTTGTCGATTAAAGGTGCCCAAAAATCTCTCAATGGCGCCTTTGTAATGAGGTTGTTTTTTCGGACAGAATGTCAGTTCGATATTCAACTCTGCACACATGCGTCTCAGTTGATGGGAGTGGAACTCCAAGCCATTGTCACAAACCAAGTTAGAAGGAATGCCATAGGCAAGCCATTCATTTTCGACCTCCGAGTATTCCTGCGCTACATAAGTTTTCGGCAGAATCGCGCGTCGAAGCGCTCGCATCACCGCGAGTTCTGACGGTGGCTCAAACCCCACTTCAAATCCCAGCGGCAAACGGGAATAGCGGTCAATAATGAACGTAACTGTGGGCCTGCCGATCGTTAACCCGGTCACGTCATCAATAATCAGCAAATCCAGCGGAGTATGATCAACCTCGGCCCGCTCGAGTATGTATTCGGGCTCTGGACCTTTGCCTGTCGCCCGATAATGCCGGTCGGCGGCTTGTTTCCCTTTTCTGGCAGCCATGACTAAGTGTTGATCATAGGTTGCGATATAGCGATAAACTGTTGCTCTGCTGGGCGTAGGAATAGGTGTATTTCGACTGCTATTCAGCGCTCTAATTTTGCGATCAAGGGCATCATAGACATCTTGAATACTGCCCCCTTCGCGTTTCAGATAGATTTCTTCAATAAGTTGTTGTGCTTCTTGCGCCAATTCTCTGATAATCCGGCGCTTATTTTTAGGTCCCCTTTTATTTTTAATCAGGACGGTAATAGACCGATCCGCTTTTATCCACCGTTTCCACCAGCGGTAAACAGTGAGTGGCGACGGTGGGTGAGGATCATTGCACTCTTGTGCAACCGACTTAATTACTCGGGATAATCCTTGGCAAGTGACGTTCTCGCCATATAACTCGTCGGCTTTTTTTACGTAGTTAAATCGGTAAAAAACCTGTTGTTGTATTGCTTCAGGATACGCGGATAAATCGCAATCGAACCGCAGATCATTTTCTGTTGTTGCTATAAGGCTCTGCTGTCCGCATAACACGAGCTGTCCCGTACTAAGAAAGCCTAGGAGTTCCTGCTTGGAATAACTGCTTAATGCCAAATCACTTTTCCGCTCCAATTGGCACTGACCGTCTTCCAGCATGCGGATCAGCCGGTACGGTACATTATTTAAAATCAGGTCCTGTCCGGTATGCAAAGAGGCTAGTTTCATGGTGATGATCTCCATTGACGGGGGTAAAAAGTGAGCTGGTGTGGCAGAGTGGTTCGTCAAAATCAAAGCCTATATGCAGCTGTGCGAGCAACGCAAAAGCAGTGGATTGCAATCCCAAAAAACCGCTGATAGCTTCCAAGGTCGGATCGCTCGTATGAGTCATCCAAGCTTTGGCCTGTTCTAAAATCTGAACAGGGATCTCAAATCGCAGATAGGGTCGTAGTATCGAAAAATTTCTGATTCGGTTGGGAAAATTGAGTTCCTCATCGGTCAATACGATGAAGTTGTAGCCTTTTTCGGCTAAGAACTGATGAGCCAACTGCAACCGCTCCATTACTTGCGGTGAGCGTAACTTGGATAAGGGTTTTACTTCGACATAACAGATTTCGCCGTCATGCAAAATCAGCTCAAAGTCCGGAGTGTACTTACCTAACCCTTTCTGCGTAGGAAAGCTGAGTGTGAGTGGTTGCTCGCGAAACGACACAACGGCAGGAGAAAACTCAAAGTGGTAACAGGCTTTTTGTTCCAGTTGTGATTCCCAGGCAATCATGCGCTTCATCTTGGTCGATGGGAATTGTCCTCTGACCAGCCCCCGAGACCGTGTCACTGGTTCTCTTGCTCGTTCGGCTTTGGGTTGCGGTGTAATGATCAGGCGCAAAGAGGTGTCCTGACCAGCGTTTTCATGCTCGTCATTAAAATCTATAGACATAACGATTCCTTACCAAATAAGGTAATAAAGTTTTCTGTTAGTGGTAATTTGGCCAGAGTTGGCTTGACGAGAGCTTTGAGCGGGGAGATACTATACTTTCTGAGGGCGGGGTATCTACTTCGCTTGCAGCGCGGGACAAGCCGACTGGTTTGTTCCGTGTTGCACTTTACATATTCATTCTCCCTGAATTTAGGTGTTTATTCTTGTTGATGTTCAAAGCAAGGATGCCCATCATAAGTGTGATCTGTTCCTCGCTTAATGAGCCTAACTTTTCACTTAATTTGCTTATGAATTGATACTCAGATGGCATCATACCGTCAGGCAATTCCAATGACCGTTTGGATTGTTTAACGCACTCCCACATATTCAATTGCTCATCTTCGTCCAGATTCAATACATCAATGAGCTTTTCCAGTATTTTTTTGGATGGCGGCGGTTTTCGACCCTTTTCCAAAGAACTGACATAGCTCGCTTGAATACCTACTTCTGCCGCTAGTCGCTTTTGTTGCAGTTGACGGCTACGCCTAATTTTCTCTAAAAACAATCCAAACGGTGTCATTGAATAGCACTCTTAATCAGTGAATTTCTGATCTAAGAATAAATAAATTTTCATTACTAAGCAATTTATTTTTACAATCAATAACTTATTCGATATATCGAAACAAATAAGCACACAAGCAAGCAATAAACCTTATAAAAGCAAGAAGGTATCACGTATGCTTGTACTAATTTGTCATGATATTTTAGCGGCTAAATTTTGGTGAACATACGCACCTGCTGCATGTCCCTTTCCCTTTATGGCGTCAACTCACTGGAAAATATTGCGTGAACTCACATTCGGAGCGGGCTGTTTTAATCGAAAGCGGTCACCAGTTACCCCTTACCAACCTCACTCGTTCGTTGCGTGAGACTCCTTGTAAAGAGCGAGGACGTGTTCCCTTCGTCCTACATTATCGGGAATACAATAGAAGGAGCAAGACCATATCCACATCCAACTATCTCTGAAAAACAATAAAGCACCAGCTAACTGTACCTATTGTCAAAGGGAAACGGTCAACCGACCGTCCAAAACGAAACTGGCAAACCGCTATTCAGTTGGCTGACAGATGAATCAATGGGCCGAACACTGGCCAAAATGCTGAATCACTATCAACCGCTCAGCCAACAGATACTTTCACGCCTATTTCATGAGGTATCGCTTACTGTTGAACAACAGTAGCCGAATCCGTAAACTGGGTTTCGCTATCACTCTACCCAGTCTACGCTTATTTTGGATGTGATCATCCTGGACCGTTAGAACTCATTTCATTAATTATGAGATTTCATTTCACAATTGTGAGATTTATTTCATAAATTATGAGATCCGACATCCGACAAATTACACGTCCAGATTAGTAACATCCAACGCATTCTTAACAATAAAATCCCTACGCGGCTCGACCACATCACCCATCAGCGTTGTAAAAATCTCATCAGCAGCAATCACGTCCTCAATCCTGACTTGCAGCAAGCGGCGGTTATTGGCATCCAGCGTGGTTTCCCACAACTGTTCGGGGTTCATTTCGCCCAGACCTTTGTAACGCTGGATATGCTGACCTTTTTTGATTTCCTTCATCATCCATTCAAAAGCCTGCTTAAAGTTGCTGACAGGCTGCTGTCTTTCGCCCATTTGCATGAATGAGCCTTCGTTAAACATGCCTGCTGTATCTTGGGCATATTGCGCAATCTTTTGATAATCCTTGCCGTTGAAAAAAGTCGACGGCAGGACGAAGGTTTTGGTTATTGCATGGAGACGTTTATTAACCACAACCGAAAACTCACTACTTGATTTGTAGTCCAGCTCAACGGTGTATACCGCCTTGCTGTCAGAGTCAGTCAACCGCTGCTCCATATCAGCAAACCACGCGGTAAGCTTTTGCTGATCTTGCTTGAGTTCATCGCTGATTACAGCCATATAGGCAAACTGCTCCAGGAAAACCTCGTCGTAGCGCCTGGACAAACGGTTGTTGATGCTGTCTACGTCGGTAAACAGTTTGGCTAGTTTTTCCAGACCCTGCCCTTGAATCGGCGGCGCAGATACGTCGGTAAAAAGCTGGGCTTTATCCAGCGCGAGCTGAATCAGGTATTCATTCAACTGGGCATCGTCTTTCACGTAATGCTCCTGTTTGCCTTTTTTAACTTTGTACAACGGCGGCTGGGCGATATAGATATAGCCTTTTTCTACGATTTCGGGCAATTGGCGGTAGAAGAACGTCAGTAACAAGGTTCTGATGTGCGATCCGTCGACGTCCGCATCGGTCATGATGATGATGCGGTGGTAACGCAGTTTAGCCAGGTTGTATTCGTCCTTGCCTATGCCGCAACCTAACGCGGTAATTAATGTTCCGACTTCTTCCGATGAAATCATTTTGTCGAAGCGGGCTTTCTCTACGTTAAGGATTTTTCCTTTTAGCGGCAGAATGGCTTGGGTGCGACGGTCCCTGCCCTGCTTGGCCGATCCGCCCGCAGAGTCCCCTTCCACCAGGAACAGTTCGGATAACGCGGGATCTTTTTCTTGGCAATCGGCCAGTTTGCCCGGCAACCCGGCAATATCCAATGTGGTTTTGCGGCGCGTCAAATCACGCGCTTTACGGGCTGCTTCCCTAGCGCGGGCGGCCTCAACAATCTTGCCGACGATAGCTTTGGCTATTTGCGGTTTTTCCAGCAGGAATTCTTGCAGTTTCTCGTTCATCGTCGATTCGACCAGTGGTTTAACTTCCGAAGAAACCAGCTTGTCTTTGGTTTGAGAGGAAAACTTCGGATCAGGCACTTTAACCGACAATACCGCCGTCAGGCCTTCCCGTGCATCATCGCCGGTGGTTTGTACTTTTTCTTTTTTAGCCAAACCGCTGGCTTCAATGTATTGATTGATGGTTCGGGTCAAAGCGCCGCGGAAACCGGCCAAATGGCTGCCGCCATCGCGTTGCGGAATGTTGTTGGTGTAGCAAAACACATTCTCTTGGTAGGAATCGTTCCACTGCATCGCCACTTCAACGGTAACGCCTTCCTTTTCCGCAATGAAGTGGAATACTTCCGGAAACAGCGGCGTTTTGTTTTTATTGAGATGTTCGACAAAAGCGCCTATGCCGCCTTCAAACTCAAATACGTCTTTTCTGTCGGAGCGCTCGTCTTCTAGGCTGATGCGTACGCCTGAGTTCAGGAATGATAACTCCCTGAGCCTTTTTGCCAGGATGTCGTAGTGAAACTCGACATCGGTAAACGTTTCGGAGCTGGGCTTAAAGTTAATCAGCGTGCCGGAGCCTTCGGCAGGCCCTATTGCGGCCAAAGGAGCGACCGGCTCTCCCATACGGTACTTTTGCTTGTACAGCTGCCCGTTCTTGCGGACTTCAAGGTTCAGCTCTTCGGATAGGGCATTAACAACCGACACACCGACGCCGTGCAAGCCGCCGCTTACCTTATAAGCATTATCATCAAACTTACCGCCGGCATGCAGCACGGTCATAATGACTTCCGCCGCTGATCTGCCCTCTTCTTTATGAATGTCAACCGGAATGCCTCGACCATCATCAGAAACAGAGACCGAGCCATTGCTGTGAATAATCACTCTGACTTCTTTACAGTAGCCTGCCAAAGCCTCATCTATCGAGTTATCGACGACTTCAAAAACCATGTGATGCAATCCGGAACCGTCATCCGTGTCGCCGATATACATGCCCGGTCTTTTCCTTACGGCGTCCAATCCTTTTAATACTTGAATATTGGTGCTGTCGTATTCAGGCCTAGCAGTTACAGCGGCCGTTGGGCTTGACGTTTCGACAACTTGATCACTGGAGTTACTCATGCTTGTTTTTTCCTATGGGTTGCGAATGTTCCACGTGGAACACTACACGGATTTTATGGTGCCATGTTCCACGTGGAACATTTTGTAATTTTGTATCTGGCTTAAATCGCCAAAATCAATTTCTTCTGTAGCCGTTATAAATACCTGACATGCCATCTCTGACAAGTAACGCAGTAACTTGGCACGGTTAACTACATCAAGTTCTGCCGCAAAATCATCAATCAATATGCAGCCGGTCTGGCTCTGCTCATTGGCAAGCAATTGAACCTGCGCCAGTTTCAAGCTCATGACCAACAGCTTTAATTGGCCTCGTGAAACAAAATCCCTTGCTAACCGGTTATTGATTAATAATTGAAAATCCCCGCGATGCGGTCCGCTATGCGTAAATCCATAACGCAAATCTTTATCCTGATCTTCGATTAAGACCCGACTCAGTTCTTTTGACGTATCCCAACCTGATACAAGCTTTAGATCGATTCCATCAAGGGAAAGAAATCTGCCGACAATCTCGATAAAAACCGGCTTGAATTTTTGCAAATATTGCTGACGGTAGCTATCGACTATTGTACCGTAATAAACGAGTTCATTATCCCAAACATTGATTTGCTCAAGCCGCCTTGTTTTCAGCAAGGCATTACGTTGCATTAAGGCTTTTTTAAATTTTCGCCATGCCGACAGGAAATTTTGTTCGTTATTAAAAACGCCCCAATCCAAAAATTCCCGTCTGACTTGCGAGCCGGCATCGAGCAGTTCATAGCTTTTGGGATGAATAAGCTGCAACGGCAATGCGTAAGCTAAATCCGACCGTTTTTGCGTCGACTGCTGGTTGATGCGGATTTCGATGTTTTTACCATCCAGCTGGATTCCCAAATGCAGGCGGTTGCCATTCTTCTGCAAGATTTTCGCTGAGACTATCAGATGATTTTGATTAAAATTGATTACAGACTTGATGGCTGACGAGCGAAAGGACTTCGCTCGTCCCAAGATAAAAATGGCTTCAATAAGAGCGCTTTTTCCACTGGCATTTTCACCGACAATAAGATTGATCGCCGGTGAAGGATACATAGATTCCTGTTGGATATTCCTAACGCCGTAAATATCCAATTTCAACAAACTCATAGCTGCAATATTACAGTCTCATGGGCATAACAATAAACTTGTACCCGCAATCGCCAGGTTCATCGATAAAACAACTGCTGGCATTGCTCGCAATGGTCAGAACCGCAAGTTCGGAATCCAGGTTTGAAACAGCGTCCAATAAGTACTGGGCATTAAAAGCAATCGTTAAGGGCTCGCCTGTGTATTCAATAAACAGCTCTTCCTCGGCTTCATCATGCTCAGGATTATGGGTACTCATTTTTAGACTGCCGGAGCTGATGTCAAAGGTCACGCCCTTGAATTTTTCATTCGCCAAGATGGCGACCCGGGTCAATGCTTCTTTTAAAAGCTGCTTTTGAATGTGGATTTGATTGAAAAACTCCTGCTGAAAGACTTTCCCGAAATCAGGATATTTAGAATCCACCAGTTTTGCCGAGAAAATCAGGTTCTTGATAAAAATTCTAATATTATTGCTGGAAAACTCGACTTTCAATTCAGCATCCGGGTCGTCAAGCAGCCTGCTCAGTTCAAGAACGCCTTTTCTCGGGAGAATAATCCGGGCTTCAATACCGGTAGCCTGATCCAGAATATCCTCATAGATGGATAAACGGTGTCCATCCGATGCAACCAGCTTCAACTTACTGTTGGAAACATTAAACAACAAGCCATTCAGGTAATAACGGACATCCTGATTAGCCATGCAGAAAACGGTTTTATCGAGCGCCTTTTTAAACTTGCCGGCATTGATGAACAAGTGGCTCTCTAATTCCGATTCAGCAAACTCAGGATAATTATCCGCGGGCAAACAGCTCAACGAAAAACGGCTGCGGCTGGAGGCGATTTTTACTTTATCGCCCTGCAACTCAAATTTGATTTCAGCTCCATTAGGGAGAAGCCTGCAAATATCCAGGAACTTTCTGGCCGGTACCGTAATTGAACCGGGTGTCGCCGTTGCGATATTAATTTTTGCGATAATCTGAATTTCCAGATCAGTCCCTGTCAAAGTAAGCTGGTCTTCTTCGATAACCATCAGGACATTGGAAAGAATAGGCATCGTTTGCCTTTTTTCTATCACGCTGACTATTTGCTGCAACGGAAGCAGAAGTTCTTCTCTATTAATAATAAATTTCATAAAAGAATATTTTTATATTATTACTACTAGCTTAAAAGGAAACTGTTGATAACAGGTTTTTATCCTTAATAATCAATTAGCTGTGTTGTTATAAATAGTGTGGTTAAGGATGCTATTTTAACGTGTGCGGTTTGTTGTTAACTAAACGGCACTGGCAAAAATGCATTTTATCCACAGGTTGCTCCAGGTTAATGCGACAGAGTTCTCAACAGGTTGGAATAATCTTCCGCGATTTTGTTATCAGCCTCTTTTAACTCGGAAATTCTTTTGCAGGCATTCATTACCGTGGTGTGGTCGCGACCGCCGAAGGCATCGCCGATTTCAGGAAAGCTATGCGATGTCAGCTCCCTGGCTAGGCTCATAGCTATTTGCCGTGGCCTGGTAATGGACTGCTTTCTATTTTTAGAAGATAAATCTGCAACGCGAATTTTAAAATACTCGGCAACCGTTTTCTGGATATTGTCGATATTAACCAATTTATCCTGCAACGAAATTAAGTCATGCAGCGCTTCCTTGGTGAACTCGATGGTAATTTCGCGGCCGGTAAACTGGGCGTTGGCAATGACCCGCCTTAAAGCGCCTTCCAGATCCCGAACGTTGGATGGAATCCGTTTAGCGATAAAGAAAGCCACATCCTGAGCCAGCTCAATATTAACCAAAGCGGCTTTCTTCATTAAGATAGCGGCTCGGGTTTCCATATCAGGCGGCTCGATTAAAACAGGAAGCCCCCAGCCAAACCGTGATTTCAAGCGGTCTTCAAGGCCTATAATTTCCTTGGGGTACTTGTCGCAGGTTAGAATCACCTGATGCTTCTTTTCCAGCAGCGTGTTGAAGGTATGAAAAAACTCTTCCTGGGAGCGTTCCTTGCCGGCAAAGAATTGAATGTCGTCAATTAAAAGCACATCAACGCCGCGATAGAATTCTTTAAAGGCATTAATCGCATTTTGTTGCAAGGCCTTGACCATATCCTGGACGAATTTTTCAGAGTGCAGATACACGACAGTGGCTGATGGATTTTTTTGCAAAACCGCGTTGCCTATCGCATGCATCATATGGGTTTTACCCAAACCCGAACTGCCGTAAATAAGCAGTGGGTTATAAGCTTTGCCGATATTTTCAGAAACCTGTATCGAAGCAGCCCTCGCCAACTGATTGGATTTACCTTCAACAAAATTGTCAAACGTAAACGCCTTATTGAGGTAATTAGGACTGGCTTTTTGGGGACCGGCAGGCTTGACTATTTTGGCGGCCGTCGCAACGGTTGAATTTTTGGAACCGATTTCCAGACTTAGATTTAATGTTCCGTTGGAAAACTCATGAATCGTTTCTTCAATTTTTGCAAAATGATGCTCTTTAACCCAGTCCAATACGAATCGGTTGGGCGCCAGTAATTTTATTTGTTCTTCGGTTTCTATGGCCTGAAGGGGCCTTATCCATGTACTGAAGTCAGAACCCGAAATTTCATTTTCAAGTTTAGAAAGACAATTGTTCCAAATTGAGCTCATCGAAATAGTAAAAAGTTGATTATAATTAATAGTGTAATTTTGCTTTTTATCACTGTACAGCAATAAAACATTGGTCTATAGAATTGACAGGCCTAATGGTTTATTTTATCATCCGCTGTCTTTTTTATCTGTTTTTGTTAACACTCATCCGATCAGGCCTTAAGTAAAATGAAAAGAACATACCAACCAAGTAAAATCAAACGCGTAAGAACTCACGGCTTCCGTGCAAGAATGGCAACAGTAGGCGGCCGTAAAGTTCTTAATGCTCGCAGAGCAAAAGGTCGCGCCCAGTTAACCGTTTAGTTGACGGTTGGTGACTGAAGAAGTTTTTAGTTTCCCCCCGCAGTTACGGTTAAAAAAACCGGCTGAATATAAAAAGGTTTTTGCTAAGCCTGTAAAATCAAGCGACCAATATTTTACCCTATTAGCCATAAAGAATGATTTTGATCATCCGAGGCTAGGCTTGGCAATTGCTAAAAAAAATATAAGAAAGGCAGTGCAAAGGAATGTAATTAAACGAACTGTCCGGGAAAACTTTAGAATGAAACAACATGGTTTGGGGAATATTGATATTGTTGTTTTGGCTCGTAGAGAAGCCGTAGATGCTCCGCTGGATTTGTTAAGAAAATCATTGGAAAGGCATTGGCTTAAGCTGGTATCCCGATGCGATTCATACTCATAGCAATAATAAAGTTTTACAAATACTTTATTAGTCCCCTGCTTGGAAACAGATGTCGTTTCTATCCAAGTTGTTCAAGTTATTCTCTGGAAGCGCTTCAGCTCCACGGGGCCATTATCGGCTCTTATCTCACCCTCAAAAGATTATTAAAATGCCATCCGTTCCATGAAGGTGGCATTGATCCCGTTCCAGAAAAATTTGGTAATAAGAATGGATAATATAAGATTTATACTGATCGTTACTTTTGCAATGCTTGTTTTTATGCTACAGCAAGCCTGGCAACTGGATTATGGCCCGAAACCTGAAGTTGCCGCTATTACAGACCCTCTAGCCAATACCAAAGAAGATCTACCTTCTGCCACTGGGGCATCAGCCCAAACAGCTCCGGCAGAGCAAAATACCGCAGCCGTTCCGTTATCAACGACGTCCTCCGCCAATGTCATCAAGATTAAAACCGATGTGCTGGCTCTTCAAATTGATCTGAAAGGAGGCACCATCCAGAATCTGGATCTACTGAACTACCCGGTAGAAAAACCCAACACTGTTGTAGACAAATTACGCACAATGGTTGGTTTGCCTGTTGCGGAAAAAAACACCAATCCAGTCCGCTTGTTTGACAGTAGCCAAGAAAAATTATTTGTTGCGCAAAGCGGCTTAATTGCCGACAGCGGTTTTGCGACGGCGCCAACTCACCACACGGTATTTAAGGCTGAAGCAACCAGCTACGAACTAAAACCGGGACAAGACAGTTTAACAGTGCCGTTAACATGGACTGATAATAATGGTCTGACTGTCACCAAACTGTTTACCTTTAAACCCGGCAGTTATGAGATAACGCTGGCACAGAATGTCAAAAATGATTCCGGCAAGCCTTGGACAGGCAGACAATACAGCCAGTTACTCAGAGTTCCCGATACTTCCAGCAAGGGCGGAATGCTGACTGGCGGTATGAGAGCTTATGACGGTGGCGTTATTTATACCGAAAAAGAAAAATACCAAAAAATCGCCTTTGATGACATGGCTGATGAAAATCTTGATGTTGCGACCAAAGGCGGTTGGACAGCAATGATTCAGCATTACTTTGCTTCTGCGTGGATTCCGCCCGCCGACCAGGACAACCATTTCTATACCAAGTCGTTGAATGACAACCAATACGTTATCGGGACTTATTCTCCAGCGGTAACCGTTAACGCAAATACTGACGCGCAATTTGTTGCCAGATTATTCGCCGGTCCTAAAATCCAGCCGATGATGGAAAACATAGCGCCAGGTCTTGAATTGACTGTCGATTACAGCTTTTTGACTTTTATCGGCAAACCGATTTATTGGTTATTAAACCAGATCCACGATGCCGTCGGTAACTGGGGCGTGGCTATTATCGGCGTAACGCTGTGTATTAAATTGCTGTTTTTCCCATTGTCTCAATCCAGCTACAAATCAATGGCCAAGATGCGCAAAATTCAGCCGCGTCTTAAAGAACTGCAAGAGCGTTTTGCCGACGACAGACAGCGTTTCAATACTGAAATGATGGCGCTGTATAAAAAAGAAAAGGTCAACCCACTGGGCGGCTGTTTGCCTATTTTGGTGCAGATCCCGGTGTTCATGTGCTTATACTGGGTATTGAGCGAAACCGTCGAGTTCCGTCAAGCGCCTTTCATGTTATGGATACAAGACTTATCGATCCAAGACCCGTTTTATGTATTGCCGGTCATCATGGGCATCACCATGAAAATCCAGCAAGGCTTAAACCCTGCGCCGATTGATCCGATACAGGCTAAAGTGATGAAGATGTTCCCTATCGTCTTTACCATCTTCTTCCTGTTCTTCCCGGCCGGTCTGGTTTTATACTGGGTAGTCAACAATACCCTGTCTATCATTCAGCAGACGGTTATCACCAGGCAGATTGCTAAAACTGCTTAACCCAGGCTAAAGTGGATATAGAAAACCCAGATACGATTGCAGCCATTGCAACACCGCCAGGGAACGGCGGTGTCGGTATCATTCGCATTTCGGGCACTCTAGTTTCCGAAATCGCCAAACATCTAGTCCGCCGCGCCTGTTCACAACAGGCCAGCGGCATACACTCCATCCCTGGCGACAAACCCTTAATTCCCAGGCTGGCCCAGTACTCATCTTTTACCGATGAAGACGGCTCAGTGATCGATTCCGGCATCACTCTCTACTTTCCGGCCCCGGCCTCGTACACCGGCGAAGATATCCTTGAACTTCAGGGCCACGGCGGTTCGGTCGTATTGGATATGCTGTTGCGGCGCGTTTTATCGCTGGGCGCGCGCTTAGCCAATCCCGGCGAATTCACCGAACGCGCATTCCTTAATAACAAACTCGACTTGGCCCAAGCCGAAGCCGTCGCCGACTTGATTGAAAGCAGCACCGAACAATCGGTCCGTTCGGCGCAAAAATCGATGCAGGGCGTTTTTTCGATACAGGTCAATGAGCTGGTTGAAGAACTGACCGAACTCAGGATTTATGTCGAAGCGGCGATTGATTTTGTCGATGAAGAAATCGACTTTCTGACTGACGGCGTAGTCGAAAACCGGATGGTTAAAATACTGAACCGTATCGAACGAATCCAACAAACGGCGCAACAAGGCCGCCTGCTGCGTGACGGCATGACTGTAGTACTGGCAGGCAAACCCAACGCCGGAAAATCCAGCCTGTTAAATGCGCTGGCCGGACATGAAGCCGCGATAGTCACCGATATAGCCGGAACCACGCGCGACGTATTGAAAGAACGTATCCAGCTGGACGGCATGCCCTTGCATATTATCGACACCGCGGGCTTGCGCGAAAGCGACAATGCGATAGAACAGGAAGGCATCCGCAGAGCCCATCAGGAAATCAAAAACGCCGATAAAATCTTATTGCTGATCGACGCAAGAGAACCGGACATAGAATCGATATTAAAAACGCTGCCGTCCGGTAGCAATATCACCCAGATCTACAACAAAATAGACTTGCTGGGACTGGAACCGGAAATCAAACAAACCGAACTTGGTACCCAAATCTATTTGTCGATAAAAACCGGCAACGGCATGGAGCTGCTAAAACAACACCTCAAACAGAGCGTCGGTTTTAACGAAGCGACCGACAATGTTTTCATCGCCCGAAGACGGCATATTGAAGCGTTAAACAAAGGCCATGAATTTGTTGAAAGCGCCTTAGACCAGTTAAAAAGCAGCCAAGCCGGAGAATTGGTCGCCGAAGATTTAAGACAGGCGCAAATGAGCCTTGCGGAAATTACCGGAAAATTCACTTCGGATGATTTGCTCGGGAAAATATTTTCCAGCTTTTGTATCGGCAAGTAGTTAACGCCACAGCTAATCTGTCCTTGATTTAGCATAACCAAATCAAATAGCCAGTCTGGCTATTCCAACGCTGGCGTCCCAAGTTTTCAAATTTCCTGAAAATAGCTTGAAGCCGACCTGCATGCAATTAACTTTCCGCTTTATCTGCAAGCCGTTTCAGCAAACGGTGAAAATTACCCCGGTCCAGCCCCAGCATTCTTGCCGTAGCCGCCATATTGCCCTGCTGGGCGACAAGCTGCTGTTGGATGAGTTGTCTCTGGAACTCGTCAACTGCGCTTTTAAAATCTATTGGTGCGGATAATGTTTTTGATGTGTCTGCTCCAGTTTTGACAGGCGTATCACTCAACGGTTCCGGCACTATATCCAAATAAGCGAGAGATAGGGTTATAAAATCCGCTTGGCGATTTTCCGGTGTGGCCGATTTAAGCGCCGCCCGACTGAGCAAGTGTTCCAATTCACGGATGTTGCCCGGCCAGTGGTAAGCCAATAAGGCTTTCTTGGCATCCTGATCCAAGCGCAACTTTTTAATGCCCAGGCGCTGCTGGTTTCTTTCCAAAAAAGCGCCAGCCAGCAACAGCACGTCCTTCTCCCGCTCACGCAATGACGGAACATGCATGGGATAGACGGCCAAACGGTGGTAAAGATCCGGCCTAAACTGCCCCGCCGCGACTTCCTGCTGCAAGTTGCGGTTGGTTGCGGCAATAATCCGTACATTAACCTTGATTTGTTTATCGCTGCCGACGCGCTGTATCTCGCCATTTTGCAAGGTGCGCAATAGCTTGGCCTGAAGCGAAAGCGGCAGCTCGCCGATTTCATCAAGAAAAATCGTGCCGCCGTTGGCCAGCTCGAATTTACCGGTCCGGTCGCCGGTCGCGCCGGAAAACGCGCCTCTGATATGGCCGAATAATTCGCTCTCGGCAATACTCTCAGGCAATGCCGCGCAGTTGACGTAGACCATGACTTGATCCGCACGATTCGATTCCAGATGAATGCGCCGCGCAACCAGCTCCTTGCCTACGCCGGTTTCACCCAAAATCAACACGGCCAATTCGGACGGCGCAACGATGGAAATTTCATTGCGCAATTTCCGCATGCACTCGCTGTCGCCGATCATGTCGTGATCAGTGTGTTCCTTGAATAACGCCTGGGTCGCATAGCGCACCCGCTGTTCCAGCAAAGTAATCAGCTCCGCCGCCTTGACCGTCGCTGCAGTCAGACTGATAAAAGTGCTTAGCTGAACCGGGTCTATATTGTCAAAAGTGCCGGGAGACAGCGCATCCATTGTCAAAACGCCCCAAGGTTCGCCATCGATAAACAGCTTGACGCCCATACAGTCATGCACCAGCAATTCATCGTTATCGGTTTCAATTAAGCCGTCATAGGGATCGGGCAGGTCGGAGTCGGCGGCAAAGCGTACCGATTGATCGGAGGACAGAATCTGCGCCAAACGTGGATGTTCGCTGATCATAAATCGCCGTCCCAGAGTATCTTCCGACAAGCCGTTAACCGCCAGCGGTATCAGGCAAGGGTCTTCAAATTTGAGCAACGCGGACGCATCGCAGGGAAAAAGCCGGCATAGATGCGCCAATAAGCGCTGGTAGCGCTGTTCTGCCGACATGTTTGTGGATAGGTCGGCAACAATGGAAATTAGCGAGCTGGAAAATAAGTTTGTCGTCATAGTGATAACGCCGATGTTAATTAGACAGCTTAATAATGATGTTAATAACACAACGATACCTTAATTAAACCAGAAAATACAAGGTTTTTCGCTTGGCATGGTAAATGCTCTTACCCAAGAGATTGGAAAAATCCAATAAACCGTTCGATCTTAAATAAAGCTATTCAAGCTTGAGGAGAGTACCTGATGTTTTGTTACCAATGCGAACAAACCGACCGCTCCAATGCCGTCAGCGGTTGCGCAACCGCCAAAGGCATGTGCGGCAAAGATGCCACGACTTCCGATTTGCAGGATCTGCTGATATACGGCGTCAAGGGCATTGCCCAATACGCCAAGCGAGCCCGGGCTTTGAATGCCCCGGATAATGCGGCAGGAGACTTCATGCTGTACGCGATGTTCACGACATTGACCAATGTGAACTTCAACGCGACCCGCTTTGTCGCGCTGATACAGCAAGCTGCGCAGATAAGGGACCGGGTCAAGGCGAGCTATATTCAGGCGGCGCTTGCGTCTGGCCTTACGCCTGAACAACTTGCCGGCGCTGCTGCCTGGGAACCGGCCGCCGACATGGACGGGATGCTCAAACAGGCTGCCGGTGTAGGCATCAATGCCGGGCTCGATCAAGTCGGCGCGGACATTATCGGCCTGCGTTCGTTAGTGCTTTACGGCCTCAAAGGCGTTTGCGCCTATGCACACCATGCCTATGTGTTGGGCAAGGAAAGCGATACGGTTTATGCCGGCATCGAAGATGCGCTGGATTTTCTTAGTAATGATCCTACCGATGTTGAAGCGTTGCTGAATCAGGCCATGGCGTTGGGTACGTTAAATCTTGAAGTCATGGCATTATTGGATGAGGCCAACACCGGCACGTTCGGTGCGCAGCAGCCGACCCAAGTACGCGTCACGCCGATCAAAGGCAAGGCCATTCTGGTGTCCGGCCACGATCTCGGCGACTTGGCCGCTTTGCTGGAGCAAACCCAAGGCACAGGCATCAATATTTACACGCACGGCGAAATGCTGCCCGCCCATGCCTACCCAAAACTTAAGGTTTATCCGCATCTAGCCGGCAATTACGGCGGCGCCTGGCAGGATCAACAAAAAGAGTTTGCCGAGTTTCCGGGCCCTATTTTGATGACCTCCAACTGCATCATCGAGCCGCAACCCCAATACCGTCAGCGCATTTTTACCGCAGGCCCGGTAGGCTGGCCCGGCGTGCGCCACATCAGCGACAAGAATTTTGCGCCGTTAATCCAGGCAGCTCAAGCATTGCCGGGATTTAAAGATGACGCCATTGAAAAATCGATTACCGTCGGTTTCGGCCGCGATGCGGTCTTGGGCGTGGCGGATAAAGTGATTGACGCGGTCAAGTCCGGCGCCATCCGCCATTTCTTCCTGATTGGCGGCTGTGACGGCGCAGCTCCCGGCCGCAATTATTACACCGAGTTCGCCGAGCAGGCTCCAGAGGATACCGTGGTTATGACCCTGGGCTGCAACAAATACCGCTTTAATCAACATGACTTCGGCGATATCGGGGGCATTCCGCGTCTGCTGGATTTAGGCCAATGCAATGATAGCTACTCGGCGATCAAAATTGCCACTGCGCTGGCCGGCGCTTTTGAATGCGGCGTGAACGAGCTGCCGCTGTCCCTGATCGTGTCATGGTTTGAACAAAAAGCCGCTGCCGTATTGCTGACTTTGCTGGCTCTGGGTATCCGCAACATTCGCCTTGGCCCTACATTGCCTGCTTTCCTGACGCCTAACCTGGTGCAGGTGCTGGTGGATAAGTTCGGGCTAATACCGATCACTACTGCGTCGGCCGATATCGAAGCAGCGCTGTCGCGTAAAGCCGCATAATTTTATTTCTCCCGCCGCCGGAAATGCACAAGTCTTTGTAACCATTCAGCCTACTTCTACTTTGAAATCCCTTTTTTCAAAGAAAGCTTGAATATTCACAGCCTTTCCGGCGGCATTTTTTGGAGTCCAAACAAAACATGAATACTCACGCTATTGAACTGACTACCCGAGACGGAGAACAGCTCCGTTTTGAATGCGCCGCCGACCAGAATCTGCTGGCTGCCGCCGCCAGCGTCCACATCGTTTTGCCTGCCCAGTGCGGGCAGGGTAATTGCGGCACGTGTTATGCCAATGTCACTGATGGCGAGTTTACCTTGGGTAAACACAACCCAGCCGCACTGCCCGTAGACGATGAAGCACAGGGAGGCACCTTGCTTTGCTGCACCTTTCCGCGTAGCGATTTGCGTATTGACTTGCCTTTTGCCCATGACCGTATCCTGATCGGTGAAATCAAGGTCAGAAACGCTGAAATTACCGCTATCGATTCCGTCGGCGAAAACACCTTGCGCCTGGAATTGCTTCTGGCGCCGGATGAGGACGGCGGCAGCGTTGCCGAATTTGAACCTGGCCAGTTCATGGAACTGGAAGTGCCGGGGCAGGGCATCAAGCGCGCTTATTCGCTTGCTAATACGGGCAATTGGGAAGGCCGGCTGGAATTTTTGATCCGTCTGCAACCCGGCGGACTTTTTTCCACTTGGCTTCAAAAACAGGCCGCTGTCGGGCAGACCTTGATCGTTCACGGTCCCAAAGGCGCTTTCGGCTTGTCTGAAAACGGCCTTAAGCCACGTTGGTTTGTGGCTGGTGGCACCGGTTTGGCGCCGATGCTGTCTATGTTAAGGCGTATGGCCGAGTTTCAGGAACCGCATCCGGCACGGCTTTATTTCGGTGCAAACCGCAGCGAAGAATTGTTTTTCCAGGCCGAGTTGAAGGCATTGCAGGCGGAACTGCCCCAGCTTCAGGTGGTTTTTTGCGTATGGAAACCTGATGACAATTGGCAGGGCTTTTGCGGTACGCCGGTTGATGCCTTGGCCCAAGACTTGGCGGATGCGACGGTGTTTCCCGATATTTATCTATGCGGCCCGCCGGCTCTGCTCGATGCTGCCGAAGCGGCCGCTAAAGCCACAGGCGTACCTGCCGACCAAATATTGAGCGAGAGATTTTTGCCGGCTTAAAGACCGGGGGATCTGAAACGAGCGGTCAAGAAAGAATTGAAATAATTCGGAAGGGAGAGAGCACCGGCTTGTGGCCGAAAAACAGAAAGCGGTAAAAACCCTATCAGGAAAACAAATGCTCTCCTGATAGGGTCAGGTCATTCTTAGATTAAGCTTTTCAAAGCTTCAAATTTCTTTGCTGCTTCTTTTAATGCTTCTTCTGCTTCTTGTGTCTTGCCTTCTTGGGCAAGTTTTTTAGCTGATTTCAGAACGTTGTTAGCTGATGCGCGAGCTCTATCAACTTTATCGTTAGCATTGATTTCTTTGCTTAAATCAGACGCATCTTTGATCAGATCGGCAAGTGCATCGCCCTGTGTACCTGAAGCCGCAGCGTCAATCGCAACTTTGATTTTAGCGCTTACATTGTTAATCGCATCTGCGGGAGCATAGGTAACTCTTCCTTTATCAGTTTCTGCCATAGCTGAAGTTGAAACAGCACCCATAGAAGCTGCAATTAATGAAGCCAGTAAGATTTTTTTTAACATTTTCATATTCCACTCGACAAGTGATTGTTATATTTTAATTAAATTGGATGTGTAACTATTTATACCAATAGCCATATACCGGCATAAATTCTAACACATATTGAAACTGTACAACTAGCAGTCGAAGAATGAAAAAAACGATTTTTAGTAAGGTTTATTTTTGAATTAAAGATCAGATTCAAACACTCTACAAATGATTGAATCTGACTTAACAGCGGATAACTTGCGACTTAGTGTCCTGCGTCGTAAGTTACTTTCATTTCTTTAAATTGGGCTAAACTGGCTCTTAATGTTTCTTCGGCTGATTTATTGTCGCCGTTTTCAACAGCTTCACGAGCTACTCTCAATTTATCATTGGCTCTTTGGCGAAGACGTTCAGTTAACTCATAACGAAACTCTTTTTGGTATTGGCGAGCTTCAGCAATGGTGTTTGAAGTCTCATCTTTGCTGGCCCCTTTTTCGATTAAGCTAATCGCTTCTTCGATTTTAGAAATTGTATTTTCAGCGGCTTCTCTAACAACAGCATTGCCGTCTTTTTTTTCAGCAGCAAAAGTTGTTGATGAAACTGCCGCCATTGATATTGCGATAGCAACAGAAACTGCGATTTTTTTTAATACTTTCATTCGTTAAACCTATGATGTTATATATTTTTGTGTTTAGCATAACTATTAAAAATGAGAGTTAATGCTAAAAAGCAAAAATCCAACATAATGAATGGCTAATACTGCACGGCATTCTAGCACAGAAAAAATTAATCGCTTGATTTTAAAGAAATAATTACCATTAAAATTAAATGGTTATAAGGCCTCGCATAGCAGCCGTCTTATCACTCAGATGAAAATAGCATTTATAAAAACAGCGTTATTCATCATCTCTTTTAACGTCAAGAACCATTTCCCCAGCCTGATCTTCGGACACAATAAATAAAATAGGCCGGCAGCAAACCGAACAGTCTTCGTAATACTGTTGAGGGCCTGAGCTGGTATCTACCAATACATCCAGGGATTCGCCGCAATAGGGACAAACAATAATGATTTCATTGAGATCGTGCATGACTAAACCTTTCTAAGCAGGGCATCCAACCAGGGCAGGGGCAGAATGCGTTTAAGAAAGCCAAACAAATAGGTTGGGAAAGTAACGTAATAACGCACTTTAGGTCGTCTGGCTTCCAGTGCGTGGATAACTTTTTTGGTAACGGCAGAAGCCGGAAGCGTAAACGGAACGGCGGCCCCTTCTTTTTGCAAACGGGCTTCCATGGTTTGATAAATTTCTTTATGGTAGCTGTGCGTAGCATCTATATTTTTCTTATAGAGAGCCAAAGAGTTTTTTCTGAACTCGGTCAGAATCGGCCCAGGCTCAATCAGCGAAATGTGAATATCAGTGCCGTAAAGCTCAAGGCGTAAGGTATCGGCCAAACCTTCCAATGCAAATTTGCTGGCATTATAAGCTCCCCGATAACGCATCGCGACCAAGCCCAATACTGAACTGTTATAGATAATGCGGCCATGCCCCTGTTTTCGCATCAAGGGTATGATCAGGTTGGTCAACTCATGCGTGCCAAACAAATTAGTCTCAAACTGAAACCTGAGTACATCGCGGGATAAATCCTCAACAGCGCCGGGTTGACCGAAAGCGCCATTGTTAAACAGCGCGTCGATTTTACCGTCGCTTAATTTAATTGCCGAGTTGACCGCTTGTTGAATGCTATCGCTATCGGCCAGATCCAGCTGGATTGCGGTAAAGCCTTCCTGTTGCAGCCGGAATACATCTTCCTGTTTTCTTGCCGAAGCAATAACCGTATGGCCGCGCTTTTTTAATTCAACCGCAGTAGTGTAGCCAATGCCGGTGGAGCAGCCGGTAATTAAAATGGTTTTTGACGAGTTCATTAGTAACTATTTGATTAATTCAGGTTCGGTAAATTGGAAATTTTTTCCACTGCTACAGCTAACTGAAAAGACTAATGTTTTCTTGGTGCTTTGATTATGCAGTTCGGATGATTCAACGCGTGTGCATTGCCCTGAGGCCAACGCTTTTTCAGCGGCTTTCCCTCTTAAACGCTCAATATCAGGAAGTCTGGATTGAAAGCTTTGAACTAAAACCGGCAACTGATCCGGAGCATAAGGCGGGATAGAAAAGGCGGAAAATTTCTCGGGATTATTTTTAATAAGGAACTGGTTTTTTGCACTTTCGCTCATCGCGTCTTGCTTAAGCTGAATTTGCTTTTTGGATATCTGTTCCTGCTCAAGCTTTTCTTCCTGTTGCTTTTGCTCTAAAGCCTGTTTTTCTTTCTCCTTCTGCTGCAAGTCGGTCAAGCCGCCTGTTTTAACATTAATTTCTATCGCCTTATGTGCCGAATCGCAAGGCTTGGACTGATAGTCCGTTTTGCCATTAATGTCAGTGCATTTGTAAATGCCTGCAAAAGTACAGGTCGAAAAAAGGCTTCCTAAAATAAGCAGAGTAATACGCATTTTTTTCCTCGGTTTTACCATCGTAAACAACATTTCCCAGAGTATAGGTGATAACGACTATTGAGCAGATTTTTTGTTCAAGCTAACAGTAACAAATTAAAGAAATTAAAAAACTACTATTACTACTAGCCAAGCACTGTCTTGTTGATAAGCCTGTTTTCATATTTAATATCATGCACTTGAGTCTTGTGGTAAAGTGCGTTTAAAGTTATCCGGATCTTGTGGATGGGGTGTGGATAACTCAAGTATCAATGTTATCCACATCTTCATCCACAACTTGTTCAGTATTTCTTAACAGACTTACTCTATGTTGCCTCAGGTAATAACTGTATAAAATAGGCCCCTTTCGTTGAAAAACGCTTTACGGACAATATATTTGCCAGTTGAAAACCAGCTTGTGCTGAATGTGCAAGGCTTTCGTACTGTGATTTAGGAATAAACAACATCATGTCAGAACAACTATGCTAGAAAAAAATCTGCTAGAAAAAAATCGCAATAATGACACTGTTCAACCTGCGTTAATGCGGTTGAAAAACTATATCAATCAAGAGATTATCGGTCAGGATGTGTTGGTTGAACGGATGCTGATCGGCTTGTTGGCTGACGGCCATATTCTGGTTGAAGGCGCTCCGGGCCTTGCCAAGACCCGGGCGATCAATGTCTTGAGTAAAGGCATACAAGGCGATTTTCATCGGGTGCAGTTCACCCCCGATTTATTGCCCGCCGATTTAACCGGCACTGAAATTTACCGTCCGCAGCAAGGCACGTTTGAATTCCAGAAAGGGCCTTTATTCCATAACCTGATACTGGCTGACGAAATCAACCGGTCACCGGCAAAAGTGCAGGCCGCGTTACTGGAAGCCATGGCCGAGCGGCAAATAACCGTAGGCCAAGCGACATACCCTTTACCAAGATTGTTTATGGTCATGGCAACGCAAAACCCTATCGAGCAGGAAGGCACTTATCCGTTGCCGGAAGCGCAGCTGGACCGTTTTTTACTGCATGTGAAAATTGATTATCCGGATGCCCAGCATGAAAAAAGCATTCTGCATTTAGCAAGGGAAGAAGCACGTTCCGGTTCGATAAAAGCGGACAGCCAATATGAACCGATCGAGCAACTTACCTTGTTTGCCGCTCGTAATGAAGTATTGGATCTGCATATGGCGGAAAGTCTTGAAAACTACTTATTGCAAATTGTGCTGGCAACCCGCAACCCTGCTGCCTACGGAAAGGATCTGGCAACCTGGCTGCAATATGGCGCAAGCCCCAGAGCCAGCATAGCGCTGGACCGCTGTTCCAGAGCCAAAGCCTGGCTGGCGCAGCGCGATTTCGTCAGCCCGGAAGATATTCAGGACATGGCCTTTGACGTGTTGCGGCACCGCCTGATATTGTCTTACGAGGCCGAGGCCGAAGGCATCACGACCGATCATGTTATTAAAGAACTTATTGCCAGAGTTGCCGTACCTTGATGTTTTTTGCTAAACAAACGCCAACAACCAGTGAACTGGTTTCAGTATCGTTAAAGACGCTGCTCGACTTGGCCAGACCGGCCGCCGGATTAAGCCTGAAGCATTCGGCGATACGTGCAGGACAAAGCGGCGGCTATGTGTCCCGGTTTAAAGGACGCGGCATGGAATTTGAAGAAGCCAGGGGCTATCAACCGGGCGATGACATACGCAGTATCGATTGGCGGGTAACCGCGCGTACCGGCGAAACGCATACCAAGGTGTTTCGCGAGGAGCGTGAAAGACCGGTATTCATTTCTCTGGACAGCCGCCCTGCGATGCATTTTGCCACGCGCGGCGTTTTTAAATCGGTGCTGGCCGCCAAGCTTGCCGGTTTAGTTGCGTGGGCCGCCCAACATCATGGCGACAGAATTGGCGGACAGATATTCACAGGTGATGTGTGCCGCGAGCTGAAACCGCAAAACGGTAAGCATGCCGTTTTGCGGTTTTTAAACACTATCTGTGATCAGGATGATAGCGGTGCAGAGCAAACGACAATTACGCTGGAGCATGTGTTGGCGAGGCTGATGCACCACGCTCGTCCCGGCAGCCTGGTTTATATTATCAGCGATTTTCGCGGCATTAACGATCAGGTTGAAGCCCATCTGGCAAAGTTGTCGCGGCATTGTGATGTGGTGTTGATTTTTGTTTATGATCCGCTGGAAAGCCATTTGCCGGAAAAAGGCCGCTATCGTTTTACCGCCAGGGAAGGTGCGTATGGCGCCAGCCGGTCTGGAACAGGCGCGGCGACCGGCAATAAGCGGGATGTGGTTATCGATACCAGCGACCGGCAACGGCTATTACAATACCAGCAACACTTCACCCAGCGGCTGCAACAGCTGGAGCAGATAGCCAAAAAAATGGGTCTGGCGCTTATCCAATGCAGCACCACAGACGATCCGATACAACGTTTACGATAAATGAATCCAATCCTCGATTTAAAAGACATTCACGAACCTGAAGCCATAGGCTGGTGGCCGCCGGCTATCGGCTGGTGGATATTGGCTGTCGCTATTCCGCTGCTGATTTTTTTGCTGGTCTGGCTTTATAAAAGGCTGACCCGCAAGACCGCGATTAAAACCGCCAACAAAATACTGGCCCAAATCAAACAGGATACAAGCCGGGATAACCACCAGAAATTATCCGAGCTTTCGGTGCTGATCAGGCGTGTAGCCATCAGCATGTCGCCGAGGGAAAAAGCCGCCGGTTTGACCGGGCGGCAATGGCTGGCATTTCTTGATACTTCGGTAAAAGGCTTGCCTTTCAGCGAGGGCATTGGCCAACTTCTGGCTGATGCGCCTTACCGAAAAACGCAGCCCACGGAGCTGGAAATTTCCCAATTAGTCACCTTATGCGAAGACTGGCTTAAAACCCAGACAAAATCATGATTCACTTTGAATGGCCCTGGCTGTTGGCCGCGCTACCGTTGCCGTTACTGATCCGCTGGCTGGCTCCGGCCAAGATGCCGATTGAGCAGGCGGCGTTAAAAGTTCCGTTTCTGGATGATTTCTCCGATGGCGAAACCCGAGCGATTTCGCAAACCCAGCAATGGCCGCTATGGTTGGCGGCCATTGCCTGGCTGTTATTGGTCGTCGCTTGCGCCAGGCCGCAATGGCTGGGAGAGCCGATTGAGCAGGCGGTCAGCGGCCGGGACTTGATGCTGGCGGTGGATTTGTCCGGCAGTATGGAAGAGCAGGATTTTGTGATTAACAAGCGGTCGGTCGACCGGCTGACCGCAGCCAAAGGCGTTGCCAGCGATTTTATCAACCGCCGTGTCGGCGACCGGGTGGGCTTGATCCTGTTCGGCACCCAGGCCTATCTGCAAACGCCGTTAACCTTTGACCGGAAAACGGTAATGACCTTATTGAATGAGTCGGTCATCGGCCTTGCCGGCGACAATACTGCGATAGGCGATGCGATCGGTTTGGCGGTCAAGCGCCTTAAAAACGAGCAGACCAATAGCCGGGTTTTGGTGTTGATGACGGACGGCGCCAATACCGCCGGTGAAATCTCGCCGCTTAAGGCCGCCGAATTGGCCGCCGCCAATCATCTGAAAATTTATACCATCGGCATCGGCGCGGATGAAATGATCGTGCGCAGCTTTTTTGGCAATCGCAAGGTTAACCCGTCCGTAGATCTGGATGAAAAATCCTTGATAAAAATTGCCGAAAGCACCGGCGGCCAATATTACCGGGCCAGAAATACCGATGAGCTGAATAATATTTATATGCGGCTGGACGAGCTGGAACCGGTCGAAAAAGACAAACAATATTTCAGGCCGCGTAGCGAATTGTATTACTGGCCGTTATCGCTGGCATTAGGTCTGGCGGCAGTCATTGCGTTGTCCAAGGTGAAATTGTCATGAACCTAGCCGAATTTCATTTTATCAGGCCGTACTGGCTGCTGGCGCTTATACCGTATCTGGCGATACTGGCTGTGATGCTCAGAAACAAGCTAAGCCAGGGCAACTGGTCGGCGGTATGCGATGCCGCATTATTGCCGTATCTGTTGCAGGAAAAAGCGGTCAACCAAAGCCGTTGGCCGCTAACGGCAGGAGCTCTTGCCGCATTGCTGGCGATTGTCGCGCTGGCCGGGCCAACCTGGGAACGATTGCCTTCGCCGGTGTTTAGAAACGATTCCGCCCTGATTATTGCGCTGGATTTGTCCCGGTCGATGGATGCGACCGACATTAAGCCCAGCCGCTTGGTGATGGCGCGTTACAAAATTGCCGATATCCTGAAACAGCGCAAAGACGGCCAGACCGCGCTGCTGGTTTATGCCGGTGACGCCTTTACGGTAACGCCGCTGACCGATGACACCGAAACTATCGACAGCCAGCTGTCGGCATTGAATACCGACATCATGCCCAGTCAGGGCAGCAATACCGTGTCGGCGCTGGAAAAGGCCGTTGAACTGTTTAAACAGGCCGGCCTGCAAAAAGGCAGTATCTTGCTGGTCACCGATGGCGTCGATGCGGATAAAACCTTAGCCGCAGTCAAATCATTGGATAAATATCAACTGTCGATATTGGGTGTCGGAACGGATGACGGCGCGCCGGTCGCGTTGCCTGAGGGCGGGTTTCTTAAAGATGAGCAAGGCAATATTGTGGTGCCTAAACTAAATTCCAGTGAGCTGAAAAAACTGGCGCAGGCCGGGAATGGCGTTTATCAAACCATAACGGCCAATAACGAAGATATTCAAGCCGTGCTCACCAACGTGGACAGATCGGTGCAGCAGCAGGGCAAGCAAAACGATAACCTGGTATTGGACCAATGGGCGGAAAAAGGCCCGTGGCTGTTATTGCTGGTGTTACCGCTGGCTGCGCTGACGTTCAGGAAAGGCCTGTTATGTTTTGCCTTGCTGCTGATGCTGCCGCTGCCGAAAAACAGTTATGCGCTGGGTTGGCAGGATCTGTGGCAAACCAAGGATCAACAGGCGCAACAGGCTTACAATAATAAAGATTATGAGAAAGCGGCAGAGCGATTTGAAAACCCGGATTGGAAAGCGGCGGCGCATTACAAGGCGGGAGAATACGACAAGGCGCTGGAAAGCCTGAAAAGCAGCAAGTCCGAAAGCAGCGCTTACAACCAAGGCAACGCGCTGGCGAAAGCCGGTCAGTTGGAAGAGGCTATCAAAGCTTATGAAAAAGCCTTGGCTGTTAATCCTAATGATAGCGACGCCAAACACAACAAAGAGGTCGTAGAAAAAGAGCTGGAAAAGCAAAAACAGGATCAGCAACAGGACGACAAACAACAGTCCAAAGACGATTCCCAGCAAAACAAGGACAAGGACCAACCGGAAAAATCAGGCGAACAGAAGTCCGATCAAAATAAAGACGAGGAAAAGCCCGAACAAAAACCTGAGCAGAAGCAATCGGACAAGCAGCCGTCGGACGAAAACCAGCAGCAAGACAAAGCCGAAGAAAAAAAGCCGGAAGACGAAAAATCCCAGCAAGCCGAGCAGGGCAAAGACGAACAGAACAAGGAGCAAGCTAAAGAGCAAGCGCCAGTGGAAGCCGAGCCAACGGATGAACAACAGCAAGCCAACGAACAATGGCTCAAGAGAATCCCGGACGATCCGGCCGGGTTGTTAAAACGTAAATTTAAATATCAATACGGACAGCGCGGCCGTCAAGAAAAAGGCAATGCCGATGGTTGGTAAATATGGCTAGTAACCCAATCGCTATTTTCGGTGAAGCGCTGTTCGATCAATTCCCGGACGGTCAGCAGATATTAGGCGGTGCGCCTTTTAATGTGGCTTGGCATCTTCAGGCTTTTAATCAGCGCCCGTGTTTTATCAGCCGGGTCGGCGATGATGAAAAAGGCGATGTCATCAGGCAAGCCATGCTGGCTTGGGGCATGGCTGTTGATAACCTCGGCTGCGATCCCGACCATCCTACCGGAACGGTGCAGGTGACGTTCGACAATGGCGAACCCAGCTATGAGATTTTAGCCGACCAGGCCTACGATTTTATTGCCGCGCAGCAGTTGGATAGCGGCCGCCAGTATGATGTTATTTATCACGGCACTTTGGCCTTGCGTAACCGTGTTTCGGCGCAGGCGTTGCAGGATTTAACGGCGCAGCATCGGGGCAAGGTTTTTATCGATGTCAATTTGCGAGCGCCCTGGTGGCAAAAAGAAGCAGTCAAGCGCTGGATCGGCAAGGCGCACTGGGCCAAGCTTAATCATGATGAGTTAATGTGCTTGGCGCTACCGCAAGACACACTGCAAGATACGATGCGCTTGTTTCTGGAGCAGCATGAGTTGGAGGCTCTGGTGGTTACTTGCGGCAGTCGGGGCGCGCTGGCAGTCAGCCAGGCTGGGGAAAAGGTTGAAGTTGCGCCGACTGCTGATTTAGATGTGGTTGATACCGTCGGAGCCGGCGATGCGTTTGCAGCGGTTTTGCTGCTGGGCATGCAGCTGAATTGGTCATTGCAACTGACTATGGAGCGGGCGCAATCGTTCGCGTCCGCTGTAGTAACCCAAAGAGGGGCTACAGTTCAGGATTTGAGTTTTTATCGGCCGTTTATAGACGCCTGGAACCTTGATTAATCTAAATGATGAACATGAATACGATAAAAAAATTAGTTTTTCTTTTGCTACTGTCGAGCTTTATGCCCGGCAACGTCTTTGCCGCACAAATCGGCGTGTCGTTCGACCGCAATCCGGTCAGCCTGGGTGAGTCTTTCCAGATTATCTTTACCGCCAATGACACGCCAGACAGTGACCCGGATTTTAGCCCACTGGAACAGGATTTCGATATACTCGGCCAAAGCCAGAGCAGCAACTCGTCCTGGATTAATGGACGGTCCAGCAAGACTGTACAGTGGACGCTGAACGTGATGGCTAAACATCCGGGCAACCTGGTTGTTCCTGCGGTGAAATTTGGCGATGATGAAAGCCAGCCTTCAAGCATTCTGGTGACTCAGGCGGCCGCCAATAAAGCCGTCAATACCGATGATGACTTGTTTCTGGAGGTTGAGGCGAACCCGCAAAGCCCTTATGTGCAATCCCAGGTTCTGTACACCGTGCGCTTATACCGGCGGATCGACATCGCTCAGGCGGCTTTGAATGAGCCGGAATTGAGTGACGCGGTGATCGAAAAGCTGGGCGATGACAGTAATTACAATACCCAGATCAATGGCGTTAATTACCTGGTCACTGAGCGCAAGTATGCGATTTTTCCGCAAAAAAGCGGCGCCTTAACCATCAAGCCCTTGATGCTGACGGCAGAGGTTATGGCTAGCAACCGGCCGAACTTTAACGGCTTTTTTAATTCGCAGATGACCAAAACCAGGAAGATTTCATCCAAATCGGTGACGCTGGAGGTGAAACCCGCTCCGGCGACTTTTACCGGCCAGCATTGGCTCTCGTCGGAACAACTGGTTTTAAAGGAAGAATGGTCCGGCGATAACCAGCAAATGAAAGTCGGCGAACCTTTGACACGGACTTTGACGCTACTGGCAAAAGGCACGACCGTCGGCCAATTGCCCGAGTTAAATATTGGCAAAATCGATGCTCAGCTGAAAACCTATCCTGATCAGCCGGTATTGCGCGAACAGAAAAAACCGGAAGGCTTGATCGCTTTCAGGGAAGAAAAAATCGCCATAATCCCGTCCAAAGCAGGTTTTTATAAATTGCCGGCGATTGAAATTACCTGGTTTAACAGCCAAAGCCAAAAAATGGAAATAGCCAAAATCCCGGAAACCACCATCACCGCGCTTGAGGCGGCAGGAACGCTGCCGGATATGGCGGCTCCCGTGGCTCCGATGCCGGTGGAACAACCGCAAAAAGCTGAGCAATCGACGCCGATTATCACCCAGCCGCAACAACAAAATACCTGGTTTTGGGTGGCTTTATTCTTGGGGGCAGGTTGGTTGGCGACGCTGACTTATTTGCTGATTAAGCGCCCGGTTAAAAAACCGGTTGAGGAAAAAAGCGCTACGGAAATACGTCTGGAAGACAGCATCAAAAGTTTGAAAAAAGCCTGTGCCGATAATAACGCCATAGTTGCCAAGGATGCTTTGCTGGCTTGGGGCCGGCAAAAGTATGGCGCCGCGAGCCTGGGCGCTGTCGCCGAGCTAAGCGATGCAAGGCTGAGGGATGAAATTTTGCATTTGAACCAGATTTTGTACGGCAAGGCAGCCGGGCAGTGGCAGGGCAAAAAGCTGTTTCAGGCGTTTGTTGAAAATAAAGCCAGAGAAAAGATTGCGGTTACGGACGATGGTAAATTGGAGCCGCTGTATCGGCTGTGATTAGAAACATAGCACCACGAAGGCACGAAGGACACAGAGAAAAGCAAAAGATAAATTAAAAACTTCGTGTTCTCGGCAATTGTTCCTGCGTCGCCTAAAGCGCCTACTGTTGGTGCTCTACCTCCTGCATGACCCACAAGGATGTGGGAAATGCAGATATTGCAGGAGCAAATATCTGTCCTTGCAGTCCTTCGTGCCTTCGTGGTGAAATAATTCTATTCAGCTCGAAACGCTTTCAAATATTCCAGCGCCATAAACAGCGCGGCAATTGAGCGAGCTTCGGTGCATTCGCCGGTGGCCAACAATTCATTGATTCGGCTTAATTTCCACGGCACAACTTCCAATTCTTCAGGCTCATCGCCTTCCAGTTTTTCGGCATACAAATCCTGGGCGATGATAACCTCGGTCATGTGTTCCAGATAGGAAGGTGCGATCGAAAAAGAGCTTAAGTGGTGCAGGCGTCTGGCGCCAAAGCCGACTTCTTCTTTAAGCTCGCGGTTTGCGGCCTCCAGGAAAGATTCACCGGCGTCGGTTTTGCCCTTGGGCAAACCTAGCTCATAACGATGCACTCCGGCGGAATATTCTCTGATTAATAATACCGTTTCGGCATCCAGCATCGGCACAATCAGCACGGCACCGCCGGAGCCACTTCGAGCCAAGCGTTCGTAGTTGCGCTGTTCGCCATTGCTAAACTCGATATCCAGCGATTCAATGCGAAACAGCCGGCTGGTCGCAATAATGGTTTTGTTACGGATGGTTGGTTTTTCAGCCATTGTGCTATTTTAATAATAATTTTTACAAATATAACGCACTCTAATGATTGATTGGAAAAAAATTGATACCGTTTTGCTGGATATGGACGGAACACTGCTGGATTTGAATTTTGATAATCACTTCTGGAAGGAGTTTGTGCCGCTAAAATTTGCCGAAAAGCAGAGCTTGTCGATAGAAGCCGCAAAGCGGCAGTTGGAGCCGCGATTCAAGAGCATGGAAGGCAAGCTGGAATGGTATTGCCTGGATTATTGGAGCGATGTTTTAGCGCTGGATATTGTCGGATTGAAAGCGGAAATTTCAGGGTTAATCTCGGTATTGCCGCACGTCACGGAGTTCCTGGAAAAAGCGCATCAATCGCCGAAAAAAGTTTATTTAGTCACCAATGCGCATCGGGGTAGCTTGGGCCTTAAGATGGAGAAAACCTGCCTGCATGGATTTTTCGACGAGATTATCAGTTCTCATGATTTGGGATTTCCGAAAGAACATGCCGAGTTTTGGCGGTTGTTGCAACAGCGCGTGCCGTTTGAAAAGCAAACCGCACTGTTAATCGATGATAGCCTGGCGGTATTGAATTCAGCCAGGCAATTCGGCATAGCCCATTTAATTGCAGTGAGCCGGCCTGACTCCCGGTTACCTAAAAAAGAGATAGCCGGTTATCCTGCTATTGAGGATTTTCGGGAGCTGATGGTTGGGCTTTAGGCTTCCAGCTTTTATCTTGATTCGGACGTTTTCCCTTGTATTCGGTTTTGATTTTGTCATGCTTTTTTTCCGGCTTAACAATTTCAGCCAGAAGATCATCAGTAATCGGAAGAACCGGGATTTTCTGCTCAATGTATGCTTCGATATCCGGCATTGAATAAGCATATTCTTCACAGATAAAACTGATCGCGACACCGCTGGCGCCAAAGCGCGCGGTACGGCCGATCCTGTGCACATAATCCTCCACATCCTGCGGCAGATCGTAATTGAATACATGAGAGACATCGGCAATATGCAGGCCACGGGCCGCAACATCGGTCGCAATCAACAAGGTGATTTTGTTTTCCTGAAAATCGCTCAACAAGCGCTGGCGTTTATCCTGCGGCACATCACCGCTCAGTGCGGCCGTTTTGTAGCCGTTAGCGTTCAGGAAGTCATCGAGTCGTTCGGCACAGCGCTTGGTGTTAACAAAGATGATGCTGCGTTGAGGTTTGTGCTGGTTCAAGATGCCGACCAGCAACGGAATTTTTTGCTCATTCGAAGGACAAAATGCGCTTTGCTGGATGGCTTTGGAGGTGACTTCCTCGGCCTCGATGCGAATCAAAACCGGATTGTTCATGTGCTCATAAGCCAGCTCGGTCACTTTGTAGGATAAAGTGGCCGAGAACAGCATGTTCAAGCGCTGTTCCGGTGGCGGCATGCGACGCAACAAGTAACGGATGTCTTTAATAAAGCCCAAATCGAACATGCGATCGGCTTCATCCATCACCGTGACTTTCACGTTATCCAGCGTGAACGCATTTTGCCTGTAAAAATCGATGATGCGGCCGGGCGTGCCGATGATGATATCAACGTTGGACTTTAGGCTGTCCAATTGCTTTTGGTAGTCGGTGCCGCCGTATATCAGCGCCATTTTAAGGTTAAGGTGCTTGCCCAGTTGCAGTGCATCCTTATGGATCTGAATCGCTAACTCGCGGGTTGGCGCGAGAATGATGGCCCTGGGATTTTTTATTTTTTTGATTTTGGCGACGGCTTTGGGTGCCGGATTTTCTATATCAAGTGCATCATCGGTTTGATCTTCTTCATCGTCGTCTTCAGCATCATTAATTAAATACTGAAAAGTTGCCAGCAAAAAAGTGGCGGTTTTGCCGGTTCCGGTTTGAGCCTGTCCCGCAATATCCTTGCCCCGCAACAGTAAGGGTAGGGCTTTTCTTTGGATCGGGGTGCAGTGGTTAAAACCTGCGTCTTTTAAGCTGCGTAAGATAGAATCAGACAATTCAAGATTGCTGAAGCGGATTTCTGTTAAATGTGTATTGTTCATAGGCTATAGGATAACGTAAAAATCAAATCAGCTGAAATTGATTGACTACCGGCTTTATCCCTCCTATAGTTTTGATTTTAACAATTGGAGAAATAAAGTGAGCGATTCAGTCCTTCATGTAAGCGATAGTGAGTTTAACGAAACTGTTCTTAAAGCTGCGGGTCCTGTCCTGGTTGATTATTGGGCTGAATGGTGCGGACCTTGCAAAATGATTGCACCGATTCTGGATGATATTGCAAACGAATATGCAGGCAAGCTGACCGTTGCAAAACTAAATATAGACGAAAATCCGGATACGCCTCAACACTATGGTGTGCGCGGCATTCCAACATTAATGCTGTTCAAGGACGGCGAAGTGGAAGCGACTAAAGTGGGCGCCTTGTCAAAGTCGGAACTTGCCAAGTTTATTGATAGCAACATCTAAACTCATTACCCAATTACTTAGATCAAGCTCAGATTCAGCTCAGGCCTGTCACAAAAGGTTGGACGGGGCTGAGTACTTGAGTTAAACTTATGCGGTGCGATAATCATGCGCACCCAATCATATCGTCCGATAAACTACATCCCTGAATTATTCCTGTCCTAGTAGTTGCGGTTTAACACCGTAGTTACTTTTCCTTGAGTTTCTTTTATATGAATCTAACTGAGTTAAAACTAAAACAAATAAGTGAAGTTATTGAAATCGCCGAGTCCCTCGGGCTTGAAAACGTTGCCAGATCGCGAAAGCAAGACTTGATTTTTGCCATCTTGAAAAAACAGGCCAAGGCTGGCGACGATATATCAGGCGACGGCGTTTTGGAAATTTTACAGGATGGTTTTGGTTTTTTACGGACACCCGGTTGTTCATATTTAGCGGGTCCTGACGATATTTATGTTTCACCCAGTCAAATCAGGCGATTTTCTTTAAAGACCGGCGATACGATCAGCGGAAAGATAAGACCCCCGAAAGATAACGAACGTTACTTCGCAATGCTCAAGGTTGACCAGATCAATTTTGAACCTCCCGAAAATACCAAAAACAAAATCACCTTCTCAAACCTGACTCCACTATTTGCCAAACAACGATTTGTTCTTGAGCGAGGCAATGGCACCAGCGAAGATTTAACCGGACGCATCATGGATTTAATCGCTCCGATAGGCAAAGGCCAGCGCGGCTTGATCGTATCGCCGCCCAAAGCCGGTAAAACCATGATCCTGCAAAGTCTGGCGCAGGCGATTGCGGAACAGAATCCTGAGTGTTACCTGATTGTTTTGCTGATCGATGAACGTCCGGAAGAAGTAACGGAAATGGAGCGATGCGTTCGCGGCGAAGTCATTTCCAGTACCTTCGATGAACCGGCAACCCGGCACGTACAGGTTGCGGAAATGGTCATCGAAAAAGCCCGCCGCTTGGTCGAGCACAAACACGACGTGGTCATTTTGTTAGACTCGATCACCCGTTTGGCCCGAGCCTATAACACCGTCGTGCCTTCATCAGGCAAGATCTTAACCGGCGGTGTCGATGCCAATGCTCTCGAAAAACCGAAACGCTTTTTTGGCGCGGCACGGAATATCGAAGAAGGCGGCAGCTTGACCATTATCGCCACTGCGCTGGTTGATACCGGCTCAAGAATGGACGAGGTCATCTACGAGGAATTCAAAGGTACCGGCAACATGGAGTTGCATCTGGATCGCAAAATTGCCGAGAAAAGAATTTACCCTGCGATTAACATCAACCGTTCCGGCACTCGTCGTGAAGAATATCTGGTTGATCCCGATACCTTGCAAAAAACATGGATCTTGCGCAAGATTCTTCAGCCGATGGATGAAACTGCAGCGTCAGAATTTTTGATCGGCAAGCTCAAAGACTTTAAAACAAATGCCGAGTTTTTTGAGTCGATGAAGCGGTAGTTTTTGTAAATCAGATAAATTGCGCAACATGATTGAGTGTTGCGCATTGCTTTAAAGGCTAAGGATTAGCCTTTTGGCGGCACATAGCCTTCCGGCATTTCGTTGTTGCCTTCAAACAGGAACTTGTTTCTTTCTTCCGCCAAGAATGCCCGGGTTTTTGGGTCAAAGCTGGCTAATCTTCCTTCATTAATCAGCATGGTTTGCTTGGCTAACCATTCATTCCAGGCTTGTTTGGATACTTTTTCAAATATTTCCTGACCTTTAGGGCCCGGAAAGGGCGGCGCATCCAGGCCTTCGGCTTCTATTCCCAATTTTACGCATTTAACCATTCTAGTCATTTTATCCCCGTGTGTGATTGTTGGAGCAACAGCTTAATCGGCGCGGCCAAGCCAAGCTTATTAAGTTGCCCGGTTTTATACCAGACAGTTCGATCGGCTTCCATCACAAAATTTATAGGGTTATCGGATCGAACCAGTAGCGGCGTATAGTCCAGATGATAATGGGAAAAGGTGTGGCGCCGGGTTGACAGTATTTGTTGGTCAGCAATATGAATGTTCCGGGTCAGGCACCAGTCGTGTGCCTCAGTAATACTATCGAATTCCGGCAGGCTCCATAAGCCGCCCCAGATACCGGTTGGAGGCCTTTTTTCCAGTAATATACAGTTATCGGCATTGCTCAGTAACAATAAGGTCAGCTGTTTGACCGGCAAGGTTTTTGCCGGTTTCGGCGTTGGGTATGCCGAGACATTATTTTCACGTCTGGCTAAACATTCGGCATTCAGCGGACAGGCCTCGCAAGCCGGTTTACCGCGGGTACAGACGGTCGCGCCCAAGTCCATCATGGCCTGGGTATAATTCGCGACGCGGGCTATCGGGGTCAGCTTGGCGCTGAGTGCCCACAGCTCTTTATTGACAGCGCTATTGCCCGGCCAGCCGGAAACGGCTCTAAACCGGGCCAATACTCTTTTAACATTGCCATCGAGAATCGGGTGGCTTTTGTTAAAGGCGATGCTCAATATTGCTCCTGCCGTTGACAGGCCGATGCCGGGCAATTCGAGCAGCTCATCCAGCGTATCGGGAAAGCGGCCTTGTTCGGCAATAAGTTGCGCTGTTTTGTGGAGGTTGCGGGCGCGTGCATAGTAGCCCAGTCCCGACCAAAGATGCAGGACTTCATCAACAGGCGCACTCGCCAAGTCCGCGATGTCCGGGAATTTTGCAATAAATGCATTGAAATAAGGTATGACAGTTGCGACCTGAGTTTGCTGCAACATGGTCTCGGATAGCCACACACGATAAGGCGTCAGGTCTTTTTGCCAGGGCAGGTCTTTGCGGCCGTGTTGATCGAACCAAGCCAGGATATTGCGTTGAAAAGCGGATGGACTCATAAGAGGCAAAAGACGAAAGATGAAGGACGAAGGGGCGCATAGTTTAAGGGCTGCTTTTTTCGCCCTGTGTCTTTCGCCTTTTGCATGCTCCTCCTCACTTCAAAATGCCTTTTAACAGATTGCCCAGGCCAGGACCGAGTTTCTTGTCGAGTTTATTGATGAGTTTGTCGATTTTGGCTTTGTTTTTATCGCTCAATAATGACTCCAGGTCTATCGTATAGAGCGGTTTGTCGAGCGTTCCGGCAACATTAATCGCTACAGCGCCTTTAACTTGCTCGGGCTCAGTGGCAGTTGCATCAAGCAGCTTGGCGTCGATTTTGTAGTCCACAGCTTCAGAATTCAGGTTTACGTTGCCCTTGCCGTCGACTCGCAATTTGGAGGACTTGGCAACAAGGTCGTTATTCTGGATCAGGCCGTTAGTGATCGTGGCGGTGCCGGTCATTTCCGAAAACAGCGTTTGGTCATTTTTATTATCTGAAGGCAAGGCGGAGCCTTTAATGAGCGCCTTACCTTCATCGATGATTTTTTGCAGATTAAAACCCTTAAGTACGCTGTCTTTGAACATGAAGCTTAGCTGGCCGTTAAGTGATGTTTTCAATTCCTTTGTTTTTCGGCCCTGTCCCTGTAGCTGCGCGGATGCGTTAACCATGCCGCTTATTGGGGCTTCTCCCCGGTAGTCTTTCAGTAAGGGCTCAATTTGCACATGGTCTATTTTTTCGTTCACTGCCAGCGCTGGCTTATCGCCATGCGTATCCATATGAAGATCACCGGAATAGCTGCCTTGGTAAAACTGCTGAACCGCTTGCTGCGTGGTGAACACGCCGTTCTTGCTGCTCAAGTTTATACGGACATCCTGCATTGCCAGATCGTTGACCTTCAGTTTTTCGACCGACACTGTGCCGTCGGCACTGAGTTTCCTCAGTGTTTCAACAGGCAGAGCGGAGAGGCCGACAGCCAATAAAACGGCAGGGCTGGCGATGGGTTTGGAGGACTTATTGCGAGGGGATAAATAACGATCGACATCAAGCGCATCAATGCCCAAGTTGAAGCTAATAACCGATTCGGCAAAGCTTTTGATGCTGATAGCGCCTTTAATCTGGGTATCATCCAGGGTTAGTGCCAGATTTTGCAGGTCGGCCGAATCGCCTGTCGCGGTCAAATCAAAGTTGGCGGCTAGCTTGCTTAGGGCACTGGCATCCTGCATTGCGGGCAAGGCGATCGCCAGTTGTTGCATAACTTTGGCGGGGCTGAACGGCGCAATGGTAACCAGCCCCTGAAAGGAAGGCTTATCCTTAATAGAAGTGCCGGTCATTTCGGCGGCGGCAAGCGACACGTCGCCCGATTTAAGCTGCAACCCTTGAATTTTGGCTGTTTGTTGGTTCCAATTCAGCGCTGCATCGGCGATGGCTAATACCGTTGTTAATGGTTGGCCGGAAACGGCTTCGCCTGACGATACAACGTGCAAATCACTACGGCGTAGCGCAAAAGTATCAAGCTTTTCATTAACGGTTAACTCGGTGTTGAGTTTGATGGCGTGGATTAACGTGGACCCGCTCTTCAAAACGGTCATGGAAGCAGTGATATTAGCCGGCTCATCAAAGATAAGCTTATCGGCATTCAGGTTAAGGTCTTTTATTTCGATGTGTTTTTCGGTTTTCAGGTCGTCCCAGTTAATTCGTGCATTTTCAATAGTTATGTCGCCGATGGAAAAAGTCGTCTGCTCAGGTACTGGTTGGGCATCCGTTTTGTCGGCGACAACGGCGGGGGCGGTCTTGAGGTCAGAAGCTGTCAAATCATCCCAGTTGGTGAGTCCTTGTTTATTCCGGGCAAGATTTAAAACCAGGCCTTTTAAGACGATGCGGCTGATTTCTGCTTTTTTCGATAACAGCGGCAATAATCGTATGCCTATATTGCCTTCTTCAATTGTTGCAAAAGGGCGGTCTTGAAACTCCGGCGCATTGCTCAGCGCAATTTTTTCTGTTGAAATACCGGCCCAAGGGAACAACGAGAGTTTTAATTCACCGTCCAGCGTCAGTTCCCGGCCGGTTTTGTCCTTAACTGCGGCGATAATCTCAGGCTTAAAATCATTGGGATTGATGACGAATGGCAGGATGGAGACGACGGCTATCAGCAGCAAAGCCATTGCGGCAATTGTCGATAGGATGATTTTAAACGGTTTGCCCATAATGTTCCCCTTGCTTAAAAAATGTAATGACGATCAATTATGGAAATGATTATCTACTTATAACAGCTGTTGCCGGTTAAACGCTAATTGGATAAAGTCCAAGTTAGTAACTATTTATTATAATGAAAATGAGGTGTCAAAATGTTGCATTTAGCTAAATTTGCTGGAATTGCAGTGCTTGTATGGTTTTATTTATCTGCAAAGGAAAAGGGTGCGTCGCCTATTAATTGGGCTATCACCGGATTGGTTGGCTATTGGATTACGTGGTGGGCGGTTAAGCTGACCGTGGTTTCCGCTTTATTAGGTGTGGTCGCTAAAAATCCTACCGGAACTTTTCTGCTTCTGCAAATACCGGCTCTATGCGCGATCGGCGCGGCTTTTTTGATCAGAAAGAAATTATTGGCGGATGTTCCCGGAAATGATTAAACAGGGTTGCTGCTAGAAGGCCAAAAGACGCATGAGGCTTAGATGATGAAACATAAATATATGGTGTCGCTATTCTAATCTCGATTACTATGAGAAATTTGCTCATGCTCAGCTGGTTAGGTTAAAGTTAGATTAAAGTAATAAGATATAGTCAAGCTGTGTGCTAATGTTCTTATTCGCCAATGAGACTGTACAATGGAATGGCCATCCTCAAAAAATCGATCGTGTAAGGCATCCAGCACAGCGTCAAACCCGCCTGTTAGGTAATAGTACTCATTGAGTGAAGTAGTTACTTTCTTTATATTGCGAACTGTTGAGCAACAGATTGACCCTTAGACTGATTGGCAACAAGATTTCGGATTTTCATAAAAAACGCAAATACACCCTCGGCAAATATTTTTGCCGGGGAAAACAAATATTATTTCAGGCATAGTGAATGATTCTAGTAACGGGCGGAGCCGGATTTATCGGTGCAAATTTTGTCTTGGAGTGGCTGGCTCAATCTGATGAAACAGTCATTAACCTTGATCAACTGACGTATGCCGGCAATCGCGAGAACCTGGCCTCCTTGGCAGAGGATTCGCGGCATGTTTTCGTGCACGGCGACATCGGCGATTCCGTTCTGGTGGCCCGCTTGCTGGCCCAGCATCAGCCCCGCGCCATCATCAATTTCGCCGCCGAGAGCCATGTCGACCGCTCCATCCACGGCCCGGAAGATTTCATCCAGACCAACATCGTCGGCACCTTCCGGCTGCTGGAAGCGGTGCGCGCCTACTGGCACAATCTGCCAGTTGAAGCCCGGCAAAACTTCCGTTTGCTGCATGTGTCCACCGATGAAGTCTACGGCTCGCTCGTTAAAGACGCGCCGGCTTTTACCGAAACCCACCGCTACGAGCCCAACAGCCCCTACTCGGCCAGCAAAGCCGCCAGCGACCATTTGGTGCGAGCCTATCATCACACTTATGGCCTGCCCGTGCTCACCACCAATTGCTCCAACAATTACGGACCGTACCATTTTCCGGAAAAGCTGATCCCGCTGATGATTGTCAATGCGCTCGCAGGCAAGCCCTTGCCGGTGTATGGCGATGGCCAGCAAATCCGGGACTGGCTCTACGTCAAAGACCATTGCAGCGCCATCCGCCGCGTGCTGGAGGCGGGCAAAGTCGGTGAGGTCTACAACGTGGGCGGCGGCAACGAAAAACCCAACATCGACATCGTCCACACGGTTTGCGCACTGCTCGACGAGCTCCGCGCCCGAGCCGACGGCAAGAGTTATCGCGAACAAATTACCTATGTCACGGATCGCCCCGGCCACGATCGCCGCTATGCCATTGACGCCAGCAAGATAGGGCGTGAACTCGGTTGGACGCCGGCCGAAACTTTCGAGACCGGCATCCGCAAAACCGTCCAGTGGTACCTGGAAAACCAGGACTGGGTCGCCAACGTCCAATCCGGTGCCTACCGCGAATGGGTAGAAAAGAATTACACCGGTCGTGCCGCATGACGAATGCGCTAAGAGCGGATTTGCACGGCGCAGCCGCCCGCAGGGTGTCGGGCAGGGATAGCTCGACATGAAAATCCTGCTGTTCGGCAAAAATGGCCAAGTCGGCTGGGAGTTGCAGCGCAGCCTTGCGCCGTTGGGCGAGCTGGTGGCGCTGGGCACGGACAGCCAGGATCTGTGCGGCGACTTCACCGATCCGGACGGCATCGTTAAAACCGTTCGCGCCGTCGCCCCGGATATCATCGTCAATGCCGCCGCCTATACCGCCGTCGACAAAGCCGAGAGCGAACCCGATCTGTCCCGTACTATCAATGCCCTGGCGCCCGGACGGTTAGCCGAAGAAGCCCAGCGGCGCGGCGCCTGGCTCGTTCATTATTCCACCGACTACGTGTTCGACGG
>Ga0265297_10001945_pt1 | contig 44615 bp, 68 predicted proteins | sample Munlanlwell13791_FD_192502 | JGI IMG/M metagenome (GOLD analysis project Ga0265297, IMG submission 192502) | Leachate microbial communities from a municipal landfill in Southern Ontario, Canada - Leachate well 137-91 | ecosystem: Engineered > Solid waste > Landfill > Unclassified | place...
TCACAACATAAAAGTTTTTGGCTTGCACAAACAGCGGTTGAAAAGTGGCTAAAAGTTAAAAAGATAAACAATAACTATTGTATTGAGTCAAAGATTGTGTTTGATAAGTAATATTAACCTAAACAAAAGAAAACAATATTTATAACCTTGTAGACGCTTATGTTAAGAAGCTTAACTTGTTTATTTACTACCAAACAGACCCAAGAGGCGCAACGATTTATTTAGATACGCAAGTTATACCACGAAACAATTACACACAAGCACAGGTTATATATTAACAAGCTTAAAAGCTTAAAGGGGGTTTTATGAAGTACAAAACCACAGCAAAAGCAGTCAGAGAAGGCTATCACACCATTGTCAGAGTTGGCTATTGTGACTTACAAAGCCTTTTGTCAAATCGTAGCCCTGTTGCATATGCGTCAGGGATTTACGGTTGGAATTTTGACGTATACGACATTGACGGCGTTGCCATTTGCACAGGCTACCGAGGCATGCCAGAGCAAAACAGCAATGCAAGCTATGATCTTATTAAAGAATATGAAGATAAATCACAAGGCAAGACAGCAGAAGAGAAGGATATATTGATAAAGCAGTTTATAGAACAAGCAAGAGTTAAATAACCACGCCTCAAGGCGGAAAGGAGGTTTAAATGATTCAATATAAGATTTACTGGCACGACTTAACACCAGAAGCGCAAGAAAGGTTGAAAGACCTATGGGATGAAAACATAGACCTTGCACCTTTGGCGATAGTAGAGATAGAAATATAGATCATAATGGTGTTTGTATGAATATAAAGCCGGTGGATAAGATAGAGCGTTTATACCTTGAATTTAGCGTGTTGCCTTCCAAAAGACAGCTATATCGTGCCAGGAAACGGGAAAGGGAGTCTATAAGAAAAATACAGGGTTGTAGCAGTAACGAGGGGGTGTCGTATGAAAAAACAGAGGAAAGACCGCAAAGCAATGCTGAGAAGAAAAATATATACGATAATAAGGAATACTGCGGTGATAGATAGTATTCCAGAACCCACCGGAGGGCAGACATATTATGCCGTATTGAACAATCGATCTATATTGAACATGACAAAAGAGATAATCAGATTGGTGGAGGAATGAAGTATTTTATTCTTGGGTTTTTAGGTTGGATATTTATAATGGTATGGATAATATTTTATATTGTCAATCTATCCGGCTTGGAACAGTTTCATTGATGTTTTTGGTGGTGTTTTATATCCCATTCCATTTTGTTCAAAAATAGGGTGGAATGTATAGTAAAATCAAGCGTTTTTGTGATTTATGATATTTTACAAGTCAAAAAGTTCAATGAAATCAATACTTTCCACACTTTTATTCCATTTTACCCCCGTCAATTCAATAATGCAGGGATATACAATGTATCCCTGCATTGTTGACCAGTCCATTGGAAAGTATGTGGAATACAAATGGAATGATTTTAGGAATGATAAATTTTCCATTCCACATATCCATTCCACACCATTCCCTTACCTTAATTTAATTATAATATATATAGGCGAGTGGAATGACTGGAAAAAGTGTTCAAAAAATGAGTCACTATTCCATTCTTTCCATTCCTATTGTTTTAGGTAGTTGGTAGTTATATATGATAATATGATTGACAATTTTATAATGGGTGTTATAATGGCTGTGGTGGGTGGGTTGATCGGTTAAGATAGATAGATAAAAAAGGGGGTTGTGATATACCTATAGAATAGCCCTAAATGCGTCTACAATGCGTTTTAAGAGGGGGTAAAGGATGTAGATGATATATAATGGTGTATTACTGAAAAAGGGGGTTTAAATGAGTTTTACGCAGTTTCTGAAGAATCAAGGTCTTATCGCTAAAGAAAACATGACCACACCAAAACAAAAGGCAAGTAAGATGATATTTCTTACTGAAGATTGGGAGGTGCAGGAATATATAAAAACACATGATCTTTCAAGGGTACAACTGGAAGATATACTTGATGAGTATTGGGATACTGGGAGCGTTGAAGTAGAAGATGAATAGGAGGGGGGTAGGCTATGAGAAAATTAAAGAGGATAGAGCAGGATAAGATAGAGAATGAAATAAAGAAGAAAATCTCAAAAGGTATATCGAGAAGTAAACTGATATATGAGATAAGGAACAAGTTTAAAATAAGGGCGTGTGATGTAGGGTTTATACTTTACTACTTGGAATTGGAGAAGCGGTGGAATAGCCGGAAGGAAGGTAACGATGAGCAGGAAAGAGTTAGTACAAGAATTATTGAAATATCTTACCTACGAACAGATAGCGGTAGAGGTAGGAAAGACAAAGGAGACCATATACCGATGGAAAATGAAAGAGAATGGGAGGGAGTCGAAAGGAGATATGGCTTTGTTGAAAAACTTACTTGAAGCGCAGGTAGGTAGGTAATGTCAGATTATTGGATACCTTCACATAAATATCAGTTAGTCGAGTGGTTGTCTTGCAGGTATCCGCAGGACAGCCACAAGTTTAAATCTATGGGTAGAAAACAGCTTTATGCGGTATATCACAATATAAGAAGGAAGGAAAATATGAGTGGTATAAATATCAATGATATGCTTAAACAAACCATGATAGATACACAGAATGTATATTTGACAGCTTTTGAGGAAGGTAAAAAGATAGGTTATGAGGAAGGTTTAAAGGAAGGTAAAAGACAGGCAAAGGAGGAACTTGACAAGATATTAAAAGAGATAGAAGAAAATCATTGACTTTTAGATTTAACGTGATATAATAGGTGTCACAATCAAATTATAGGCTATGAGTAAAAAACACTTTCCATTAAATAACAGATCAGAAAACATTTTAAACGCCCTATCTCTCTGCCTGCAACTCATAGCCAATGAACTCCCCTTGTGGGTGAGAGTAGGGCGTTAATATTAACCTTTCCTAACCTTATTGATATGATAGAAATAGACTATTCTCAATTGAATACTTTCATCAACTGCCCCCACAAATACCGCAATAAATACCTTCTTGGATTGGCTAAAATAAAGATAGATGAACGTGACACGGATAAGAACTTTGGTAAGTCTGTGCATAAGTCACTTGAGATACTTTATAAAGGAGGTAGTCTTGAACAAGCTAAAGAAATCTTCAGGAAAGAATATCAATGTGTCGAGAATGAAAAAGTTAAAACACCTTTGCATGGAGAAAAGCTTACTGAGGAGTACTGGAAATATTGGAACGAGTCTACTTCTGATATATCTGATAAATGTCTCACTACGGCAGAAGTAGAAAGTGTCGGTGATTTTATCATAGGTGATAAAGTAAAGTATATAGTAAAGATAGATAGGATAGTGAGGTCTAATTCTGGCTATTGGGTGATAGACCATAAGACCTCCACGAGTCTTTCCTACAATTATTTCTGGCAGTTCAATCCTAATATGCAGATCAGCGGATATGTGGATTATGCTACGAGAAAGTTTGGACAATGTAGCGGAGCGATAATAGACCTGCTTAGTCTTGGATTCAGACAAAAGAAGTACAAGGAGTTTGAAGCAGGTTTTCATTGTGAGTTTGTGAGAGAGATAATCAATAGGAACAAAGAACAGATAGCTGATTTTGAAAAGAACGTGTTGATGTGGACGGATAGGATAGTCAGGTCTGAGATGTTGAATGAATTTCCCAAGAATGAATATTACTGTCATGGATATAAAAGTGGGTGTGAATACAAAGAACTATGTGTGAGTTGTGATGATAGTGCATTAAGAGATAGTTTGTATGAGGTTGTAGATAATAAGTCATATTTAAAGGAAGGTGAGTGATGATAAGGACAAGTGATGTTGCAAGTGGTCAGGTGGGTATGTTTATAAAGGCTTTGGCTATAGGTGAGACGGGTAGCGGTAAGACATACTTTGCGAGTACATTTCCTAAAAGTTACTTTCTAATGACAGAACCTAATGGTGAAGATACGTTTTTGACTATGCCGACTCTAAGGGTCAACGTGGTAGGTTTCGACAGGTTCATACCTGAGTCAGCTAAGGATACCAAACGTGTGTTTGATGAACTTAAAAAGGCTACGTTAGAAGCTAGACAGTTGGCTAAAGATAAACAGATTGAAACAGTCGTACTCGATAACATTACTTACTTGGCTGAGTATAGGTGGATGTATATAAATGAGTTTGAGAAAGAGGTGAGTAAGAGTACGGGTGAGCCTAACACTATGGCGATGTATGGAAAACTTAATAGGTGGCTCAATGAGTTCGTTATTCAAGACTTACTTACCATTCCTGCTAATCTCATTGTGACTGTCCATCAGATGCTTGAGAGTGATGAGGCACTTGAGAAGAAACCTGATAAGTCTAATCCTGTTATGCCGTCAATCCTGGGTGGATTCCGTGACACAATAGGAGGACTATTCTCTCACATACTCTATCTTGCTAAGAAAGAAGCAGGTGGAAAGTATCAGTATGTGGCGAGGACTAATCTTGGTCAAGGTAAAAATGCTAAGTCACGGTTTCCTAACATGCCACCTGTGATTGAGAATATTAGTTATGCTACGTTTAAAGATACGATAGTGAAGTGTTTGAGTGAAAATATTAACCAACCTAAATAGGAGGTGTTTCGATGGATGAGGATTTAAAGTCTAAGACAGGTGAATTTTACGGAGGGGTAGAGCCGGTTGAGGTAGGAAATCTTGAAGATGTCAAGGAACAAAAAACGTTAATACCGGCTACTAAGAATGTATTGTTTAGGATTAAGGACGCTGAGGTAAGGGTAAGCCAGGACAATACGTGGAGGTCTATCAATCTGCAACTTCAGATAGTCAATGGAATAGACTCTGAAGGAAAGTACAAGAACAAGGTAGTGTTTAGCAATGTTGCTTACTACGCTGACCCACACAAGTACACGAAGGATTTCTTCAAGACTAAACAGCACCTTATCCCTTTAAAGATGTTGAGGAAAGCGGTAGAGGATACGCTTGACCCGATCGATGGTCATACGCCTGAAAGACTTATCGGTAAACTTATTAAAGGTGACATAACGATAAGGTCAAGAAAGCTTATCGTTGAAGGAGTGGAAGAAGTATCACAGGAAAACGATGTGCGTTATTTTAAGCCTGTTCCGTTAGAAGAACAGGTATAGCCACCTTTTGTTCACCCTCCTAATAGGTGTTTATCTTCCTCGACTCCGAACGGAGGGTGTGTATTTATAACATATATGCGTTCTATTACTTTTCAATTTGAAGGATTGCCTCCGAGTTATAATAAATCATTTAAGATAAATTATAACTTTAGGGAAGTCTATCTTACTGAGGAATGCAGGACGTTTAAGACAAAAGTGAAGTTCTTGTGTCCGCATGTTGAAATAGATGAGTTAGATAAGATGAGGATTACCATAATGTATAACAACGATTGGCATTACAAAAATGGTAAGATAAGGAGGAAGGATATACAGAACCTCGATAAATTACTGATAGACGCTCTTGCTGAAAGGTTGAATTGTGATGATAGTCAGTTCTTTGAAGTGCATCTTTTTAAGATACAGTCAGATAAGACATTTACAGTAATAAATATCGAGGTCATGGAATGAGTTTGTTCAATTTTTATAGCGGTAAACAGTTTCTTGAGTTAGAACTACCGGCAAGGGAGTGGCTCGTGGAGAATGTATTACGTGAGAAAGATAGTTGTATATTCGTAGGGAATGAGAAATCAGGTAAGTCATTGTTTATATTCCAACTAATATGTTCATTGACTACTAAACACCCTTTCCTTGACAAGTTCAATGTTCCAAAGCAGTCAAGAGTGACTTATATACAGGTAGAAGGAGAGTTGAAGGATAGTCAGGACAGGATGAAAAGGATGATGAAAAACATAGATTTTGACCAGGAATATTTTCAACTAAAGTTCAGTCCTCCTATGGAACTTGAACAGAAAGCTTATATGCTTGGTCTATGTCATGCGATAAAGGAACATTGGATAAAGAACGGTAATGAAAAAGGTAAGCCTGATATAGTAATAATAGACCCGTTATATTTCTGTTTTATGGGTTCTTTGAACGATGATGAGGTAGTAAGAAAGTTTATAGGGAATATTCATATTATGAAGGATATACTCGGCTGTGCGGTAGTGATAGTACACCATACGCATAAGCAAAAGTTTGATTACACAGGAGGAAGGATAGAGGAAGGAGACGAGGCATTGTTTGGAAGTAAGTTCCTAAAAGCCTATCCTGACCATATCATACTTTTTGACTATGACAAGGAAAGGGATATGAGGATATTTAGTTGCACTACACAAAGGTCAGGTCAGATATTACCTAAGTGTAATCTAAAGTTAGTATCTGGTAAGAACACTATCAATGACCCTTTGTATTTTGAGGAAATAGAGAAAGAGAAGATAGATATGAGCACTAAGATAGTAAATCTATTGAGCAAAAAAGAGTTTAATGATGGACTGGATTGGGAGCAGATAACAAGTATGTTGCATATAAGTAAGACAAGTTTCTTCAACAGCATTAAAAAACCTTTAAGCGAAGGTGTTATAGTGAAGGAAGGGAAACCTGTTGCTTATAAGATGAAGGCTATGAGTGGAATTGACAACCTTGCTCTTGACAACCCACCTTGTACCCACTTACAGACTTCTCCTCTCCCTTCCCCGGTTTCTGTTGCGAAGGAATGAAGCAACAAGTGTAAACATGATTGAACAAATAACGCTCTGCGGTTGAAGGAGGCTTCCCATGACAGAAGTTGAGAAGATTTTGGAAGGTCTATATGCAGTTGGCTATATGGCTTGTGAAAAACAAGACTCAAAGAATAATTTAATTGATGTTGAAAATTCCAAACTCCAACTCAAGAAGTTGGTGGAGAGCAGGAAACTTCATGGTAGTTCTGACGTTGAAAAGATAATTGATAAGACGATTGACGAAGTGGCGAAACTTTTTGAATAGGGGGTAGTATGAAAGTAAGGTTTGAAATATATAGTTCAATATTAAAAGAAGTTAAGGAGTTATCGGACGGTATTTCTAAAAATATGCAATCTCTTGGACAAGATAACTTTAATATAAAAATGGGTTGGAAAATAGGTGAGGTTACTGTTACTTTGCCAAAAGGTAAATCAGTTGATGAGATTAAGAAACTTTTACAAGAAAAAATGCAAAGTACAGTTCCCGAACAGAATATATGGTTAAAGGAGGTAGCTTATGAGAAAAAATAACTTTCATAAGGCATCTTCTTTTTACGCTGTTAGTAACGCTGTTAGTCTTGCGATAAGTCGTGAATAAGACCATACGTCCATACGATTAGGCTATAAGCCAAAAGTAATCGGAGGTCGAAGTAGCGCAGTCAGTCAAGCAGTTAGTCGTTCAGTTAGTCGTAAAAAGAGGAAGTAGCAGTAACCACCTATTTTAAAAATCGAGGTAGTATGCCAGAAAAGACGATGAAGTCAATATTACATAATTTAGCTTATATGGCTGAAAACAACAACCCTGTTGATTTAGGTTTAAGAGATAAGTTGGTTGAAAAAGCCCTCAAAGACATCCAAGCGTTGTTGCCGGAATTAGATGTTGAGAACGCTGGATGTGATTTAACATGTGATGCTTTTATTGATGGGCAGGAAGCTTACAGGGATAAAGTTATAGAAACGTTAAAGTAGGGGGGTATATGAGTGCTGATTTTTGGTTAAAATGTCCTATATGTAAATTAGATGAAGATACCGTGCGTATTGATGGAGTTTACGAAATAGACGTTAATGCAGATGGGACTATCGATACTTCATCAGTGCGTGGGAGATGTATAAACTGTAATACTAGATTTGAAGAGAGAAGTAAATAACCCCTCTGCTCATCTCGTGTGTGTCAGTTACAACTTGATACAACTGCCACATGAGATGGGTGGGGATATTGAGAGGTGAGGGGTGATGAGTATAGATAAGATTGTTTTACATCTGTGTGCTGATATTGGTTCTGATAGTAAACCATATCGAGAAAATGGTTATACAGTAATTTGTGTCGGAAAAAAAGACGATGTTAGAACCTATATTCCACCAGATCATGTTTATGGTGTAATTGCTAATCCACCCTGTACGATGTTTTCTTTGGCTAGGACAACCGCTAAAACACCAAGGGATATTGTAGGAGCGTTGGGAGTGGTATCAGCCTGTTTGAGAATAATTTATTTTTGCAGACCTAAATTTTGGGTTTTAGAAAATCCCAAGGGTCTTTTGAGGAAATATCTTGGTCAACCCCGGTTAACAATACAACCATACTGGTTTGGAGATAATTATAGTAAACAAACCGATCTATGGGGAGAATTTAACATTCCTAAGTTTTCACCCGTTAGATTGACTCCCGATGAAATATACGCTATGAAACAAAATACGAGAAAGTTGCCTGAAATAGGATTAAGTATCTCAGATCGCAGAGCCGTAGCTCCGATGAAATTTGCACAGGCATTTTTTGAGGTTAATAGATAGCCCAAGGAGGTAGCGATGGAGATCAAAGAGGCGATTGAGTTATTAAAATTTAAACAACTTTGTAATAAACAAACAAGACAAGATGACGAAGCACTCTCCCTCGCAATAAAAATCTTGGAGAGGGTGAATACTGGTCTTATACGTGATATTATTTTTGCTAATCGTGGAAAGTTGGCAGCACCTATTGCCAAAGCTATCGTGGAGGGGTTGACAGCCACCCCAAACCAAGAGGAGGGAAGATGAGATTAGACTTATATCATAATCCGAGCAAAGAAGATGTGCTGAAAGCAATTGGACTTACTGAATCTGATATACCAAGGTTTAGAGGTGCAGGTGTTGACGGTGATAGGATTTGTGTCCACACAAGAACAGGTGGAGGAAACAGAGAGTATTACGCAGAAGCAAATAACGAATTAAGAAAAAATCCTTATTATTTATGCGATGAAGATGATGATTTTGATTGCACTTATGCTAATTTTTGGTTCAAGATTCCAGAAGAACATAAAGAAATAAGAGCCACAGAAAATAAAGAAGCTAAAGCAGTTTATGGAGATGCCCCAACCGCCATAGGGGTATTGTTTGGTGATAAGGAAGCTATTAAAAAAGCCCAAGAAAATTTAGATGAACTTAAGGACGGTGTCAAATGAACTTTCCGACAGAAAAAGAGTATGAGATAGCAATTGTTAGTGGCGTAGAGGGAAAATGTATTTCGCTAAACAATTATCGATTAGCAGGTAATAAGCCTTGGGGTGGTGGTAAAGTAGAAAAATCTTGGAATGTAACGCTCAAAGATTTATTAGGGGCGATACCAGAATTGAAAGAATTAATAGATGAGTTTTTTAAACTCAAAGAATACGCACAAAAGATAGCAAATGAGATAGAACAAATGAAAAAAGATTTTGAGAAGCGACTAGAGGAGACAGAACAAACGACAAGACAGGAGTGCCATGGTGCTATAAATATTGCTGACTTTGCAATCATAGAAAGGTTGAAAGATGAGAATAATAGGCTAAAGTCCGAGAACGAAAGTCTAAAAAAGTCTCTAACGATAAGAAATTTTGAATAAGGGGGTGATGGGGAATGGAAAAATACTATTCTAACTGTTGTTATGCTTATATGCATGATTACCCCGATAGCGATATTTGTCCGAAGTGCAAGGAACATTGTGCAGGTATCACAGAGGAAGATGTTGAACTTGAAAACATGGGAATCAACCCAAAATGAGGCGTTATCGTGAGTGATAATATATTTACCAAACCCGAAGCCATCCTTGAATCTATCCGCCGGACGGATGTGGGGAGTGATATTATTATCCAAAACAATGATTTAAGTATCTGGTGCATACTGAAAGTTATTTGCAAGGAACACCCAGAAAGTAAAGACGAAGATGGAGGTGAAGTAAGATGAACATACCCACGACTAAAGAGATTGAGGAAGCGGTTGCCTGGGTGAATCACCCGCACACCGGGAACATCAGCGAAAAGATGAGAGAAACGTTGGATAGGGTGTTCTTGCCCCTCGCCACCTTCGTCTTAGAGGCTCAAAAGGAGTGGCCGGAAGAAAGAGATGACGGTTGTAGGTGTCGTGGATATGAGTGCACTTGTGATGATAAACTAAATCGAGGTTTCAACCTCGCCCGCTCCCAATGCCTTGCGGTGCATCTCAGGAAGGTCGGGGAGTTGGAGGACACTATTGAACAACTAAGGGTGCAACTTGCTGGTTGTGGTGTTGAGGCTCTTGGGTATGGTAAAAATAATGAAGGCAAACAGGTTGAGAAAGGTACTTATGGATATTCTGCTTCATTACAGGACGTAAGAGATTTGCGAGAAAAATACCAAAAGCTCAAAGATGTGGTTGCGGAGAAGGATAGAGAATTACAAAAATACAAAGACAATACTCTACGGATTATCTGTGGTGATTGTAGCAAGGCACACAATCCTACTTTTGAAGAAGTAGTTAACCTTGGATGTGCAATATGTAATAAAGAACAGATCGCCAAGCTCGAAGAGGAAATTGCTGAACTTCACAAAGATTTACATGGTTATGCTTATACTGATGATGAAAATAAAAAGTTAAAAGATGAGAATGAGCAACTCCACCACCAGATCGAGGGGTTGAGGGGGCTATTGACGACAACAAAAGACTTGCTTGGAGATATTCCTGGAGAAAGAACCGATGAATTACGCTTTAAAATAGAAAAATGCTTGGAGGTGGGGAGATGATAAACATACATGAATTAACTGAAAATGATAAGGGCAGATTAGTTGTTTATGGAACAGGTACATTCAAAGAAGAAGGTGTATTAACAAGTTGGAACGGTACTTATATCTTCGTTAAGTACGGGCAAGATGTTGGCAGTAAAGCTACACGTCCAGAAGATTTGAGTTTTTCATTAAAATAGCCATCTGGTCAAAATGAAGCTAATTAAAAAGTATCTAACTTATTTCCTATGGTATCTATGGGGAGTGTTTTGCGGGATAGCAGTCACACTGTGGTCAAAATGAAGGAGGGGTATGAAGAAAAAATATTTTGTTATGTATGAACATACTTTTGGAGCATATCAAAAGGCCACGGCTGTAGCAAGAGTGTATGATAGCTTAGAAGAATGTTTGAGCTTTATTGGAAAGATGAATTTTTATTTTGTTGTTGAAGGTTATGTTGTTGAGTAGAATCTGGTCAAAATGATAACTTGGGCTGTCGGCTCATATAGCACGGCTGAAAATGAGCGGAAGCGGTGAAAGGTGTAGGTTGGATTCCTACCAGCCCAGCCGGATATAACCCCTAACCACAAAAGGAGGAGTGTATGGAATATTATGATGTAGTTAAAAAGTTGCTCGGAGAAATAAAACCAGTTGGAGAAACTTACGAGGATACCAGAAGGTTTGAGAATCTAAAAAATACGATAAGTCTTGTTGATGACCTGATTTCAGACCTTCAAGTCGTTGCAACAAACAAGGACAGGGTCGAGTATTCAATGAAACAGGCTGGCTTACTTGCTGATAAGTTTTTACAAGGTTTGAAGGAGTCCAAATGACCAAAAGGAAGAAGCGGAAAAGTTTGACTGGGTTTTGCAGACCATCAATAAACAAGATATTTAAATATTCACTAAAAGATATAACTCGCCCCATGAAGTTGAAATTTCCTTTTGTTATGAAAAGTGATAGGGTGTGGAAAAAGTTAGGCTGTAAGCATATAAAAGTCCGCATTACCATACAAGAAATTTAGAGGTGACTATGAAACCAAAGCGCAAAATGAAAGAAATAAAAAAACCGTGGTTGAAAAAAGATTGTCTTGCCGTGGCCGGTTTGGAGTATATGAAGAATATGTATGAGGCGGCGAACCCCAAGCCCAAGCGTGTATGTGTGTGGAGCGATGACCAGAGTGTGTTTTTCCATTTAAGTTGTAAACATATTTATCTTAAATGTCAATCACAAGGTTTTAAATTCTGCCCATTCTGCGGGCGCAAGATCAAGGAGGTCAAGAATGGATAGGGTAAAAATGGTTCAACACATTTTAGACTGCATTGAAAAAATGAAAAAGAAACACCCTAACAATGTTGACGTTAAAGAAACCATCGAATGTCCAATATGTCAAAAACAATTAACAATGGTATCCAATAGCTACAACGGTCATATCTGGGGAAAATGCGAAACCAAAAATTGTTTAAGTTGGATGATGTGAACACCCGACACGAAGGAGGTTTGAAGTGAGAATATCTTTAAAGGTTGATTATGATGGAAAACCTTATTTGCTTCTTGAAGCTGATAATGGAATTACTAAAGACACGGCAGATGACGTGATGAAGTTATTCATAAGACAAGCAAGAAAAGGCATTGTGTTAAAGCAAGAGAGCAGTTTTGAAAATTGTGATAGTTATGCTTCTGTAAGATTGGAGGATATCCCATGCAAAACAAAATGACGGTTGCTTACGATAACACACCAAAGTCAAGATTGCCTTGGATTAAAACATTCTATAACATAAAATCACGCTGTACTAATCCTAAAGAAAAATATTGCCAAAGAGGAATAAAATGCTTAATCACAGCAGAAGAATTAAAAATACTATGGTTTAGGGATAAAGCCTATACATTAAAGCAGCCAAGTATAGATAGAATAAATGGCGGAAACTATACTTTTGAAAACTGCCGTTATGTAGAAATGGAATATAATATTAAAAGAAGTTTGCCTAACCACACAAAGCCAATAATAAGGACTGGGCCATGTGGAAAGTTTTCAAAGAAATACAAATCTATTCAAGCAGCAGCCGATGATCTTGGGATATTAAGAACATCTTTACTTAATTGCTTGAATGGGCGTGTTAAAACGTCAGGAGGTTTTAAATGGGATTATCTTTAGAAGAAGCGATTAAAATAGCAAATAAGTTGGTAGGTGATATTGGTGACTATAGAGAGCGTCTTGCCCTTCAAACCCTCATCTCCCACTCCCAGACCCAAAGTGAGGTGGTGAGTACTTCAACGATAGAACAGATTATGAAAGATAATATTGATTGTGAGTATCATCACAGAGAACAGATTAAACAAACTGCAGAAGCCATCGCCTCACTCCAATTGCAGAAGAAGCCGAGCGTGGAGGACGTGAGGTTATTCTTTGTAGAACATCTTTCTGAATTTATGACTCAATGGCAATATAGGTCTATGACAGCCGACAGAAGTGATTTGGTTAGAAATTTAACTATAAAGTTATACGACAAGTTTTTTAAGTGAGGTAGTAATGAAACAAATCATCGCTAACACTTTAAAAAAAATAATTTGTTTTTTTATAGGTCATTATCTTGATAGTCACGATATAGAAACAGTTCATTTGGCACATAGGGAGTTATTGACGATTTCAACTTGTCGAAGGTGTAAACATAGGGAAATCTGTTTCCACGATTTTAATGGATCGCTCAACCATTGTACTCTGTAAAAAAAGATAATGGGCTGTGGAAATTGTTACAATCAGGAAGAATATAGAAAAGAAATAAAACAAGGTAGAAAGTGTCATCATTGTCTTAAAACAAAACCCATAAATGAATTTCATAAGGATAAACGTTGGAGAATGAGAATATGTATATGTTGTTTCAAGGTGATGAATAAGATGATAAGGAACGGATATAGGTGGGATAGGAATAGTGCTTCTTACATAAAGAGAGGTTATTGATGAATTGTTTCTATGCAGATATGAAAAAGGTGTATGTGACAGTGGAATGTCAAAACTGTGGAAAGGTAAAAAGAAGATATGTCGTGAGCAACCACAAGAATATATTAAAGTATTGTAGCAGAAAGTGCTATATCCAATACACTATGAACAAGGCTTCAAAGATGAAGAAGTTAAAAAGAAAGAGAATGTCATTAAAGGACTACTTACCTTCTCTGTTCAAGTCTTAAATCACCACTTCTTCTTTATCCACCCACCGAGAAACAACCCTGACTTTCCATCATAAGTTATTCCTCCTGCCCCTACTCCAAGTTCCCAAGTCTTTTCTTCTACCATGACTTGTATTGAAGATTGGTCTATTTTGTCTACCTTTGCTCCTGGCAAGACTATGGTGGAGGGTCTATGAATGTTTTGTGAAGGTTTAGGAAAGAAAAAGTTCCATACGTTCAAAGCACCGAGGACGAGTAGAACTGCTAAAGATACCATAGCTATAATGCGTATGAGTGAACCTAAAGCCTTCCACCAATCCTCAGTGCCTGAACCGACAAAAAGATATTTGAGATTAAAACCTTTCATTTTAATCTAGGTGACTTTACCCAACCACGTTTGATTAAGTACCACATACCGAACATTCCACAAAGTAGACCTGCAATACCGACAAGTAAAGTAATCATGTTTTCCTCCTTTTAAGCAACTCTGACAAGGTGACACTCCTCGACCCCACTACCGCACAGACTATCAACACGACCAACATGAGCACCGCATACGCAATAAAGATCACTACCATTGATAGTAAGGCTAATGACTTCAACGTCACCGCAATTACCACATTCAACAGTAGGAGTATTGCCTTCATGTTTTATAAACATTTGTTTTTTGGATGTTCTTTGTGTAGACAACCATTGCTCCAATACTCACAATCATCAGGAAGTTGACAAGTCTCACCACGAGAAAACTTTCTTGGACAATGGGTGTCTATGAAAAACCTTAAATGCTCATTGACCATGAGACGGCGGTCTTTTATAACCTTGCCACATCCTGTGCATATGAATACCACGTTTCCGTTATCACGACCTTCATACATCTCTTTTTCACAACACAACATTAGAATTTTACTCCTTGAGTATGGAGATATAGTTGAGTAATACGGTCTCCGTTCTTCTCTATTGCACTCATCATCACTTGATGTTCTTTGCATACCTGAGATTGGAATGAATTTGTTGTAGTAGAAAATTTAAGCAAGGCTTTAGTATTTTCCTCTACTGCTCCTATAAGTTTTGTCTGTGAAAGATAAAACATTGCTACCATACATACAAAGGCAAGTATTGGAAAACCTATACGGTCTATAAATATCATTATTAGTTTCATCCATTCAGGTATTCTAAGGTTTCCAAAATCCATCCTATGCTCCTTTAATACGCTATGTCGGTAATTCCTCCACTACTACTACCGCCAAGAGTATCGCTTAATGACTTTGCATTACTTGTGATACTTATACCAGCCCAATACCAGTCTACCCACATATAGGGGGTGTTGAAAGGTATTTTTGTTGTCCTTTCCGACAATCTATGCAAATCTGTAAGTTGCCTACGATTAAATCCCCATCCCGATATTATTGCTCTACCCTCTCCAGCCATTATCCCTGACTCCATATTACATGACCGTTGATTGCTGAAGTGGTCGTAGTGTTAGGTATAAAATATAAGAATGGTACGCTATTGTCATACATACGCACAAAACCGCTTGTAAGGCAGTCTATGGCGTTGGGAATCTGTGCTTGCAGTTCAAGTCTTGCCAATACTCTATAGAGCACTACGTGTATCTCTCCGCTTGTCCATGTAGCCGATAATGTTAAAGACTGTGCTTTTCTTATACCAGTATCTCCAGCCGCTAATCCTATGGGGTAGAATGTTCCTGCTATGGAAGAAGCTACGGTAGCGATACTATTGGTAGCAGTCTTGTCTGCATCTCCGTTAGAATTTGTATACTTTAATGTAAGTGTAGGAGTTCCAGCACCTGTGGCGGTGGATATTTCTACTCCTGCCATTACTTGTTCTCCGGCATTAGTTCCTGTAGCATCACGAGCAGGTATTTGGGCAGAATCAGTAAATGTCTGTTCTCCCGTATTGGTTTCGTCTATTCCGCTGTTGTGCCAAAGCCTATCACAAAGTACAAGAGTTCCTGCAACAGTAGCCTGTGCCTGAAAACGAGCCAAATAAGTATTACCACTTGCAGGATTGCTGAACGGTATTTGCCCACTATAAGTAGTCAACACCGCACCACCTATTCCAGGTGTGGGTGCTACCGCCGCACCTGGCATACCTGCCAAATAAAACAATGAATGTGGTCTACCGGCTACCATTGTTCCTGTAACCGCTTTTACAAACTCTCTCGGATATTGCATTCCGGCTATTGCGCCGTCTACGGTAGTTATAGCCATTTTACTCCTTTAACTTATTGTTACTGTCCATGTTATAATCAAAGAATCATTAACACCTTTATTTATCGCAGCAAATGATTGAGAACAAAGCATTGTTCCTCCACTTGCTGATTCACTATTAAACAATCCTGCTTCTGTAATATTTGCCGATAGTCTATCTTCCAAATCCCATTCTCCCTTGTAAGTAGCGACTGCACCAGAACAGGTCATACGAAGGTTCTTTCTACTTACTTCAGTGCCTAACGCAGTTGCTCCAGGAGTTCCTGTTCCTATTGCCATACTTATTATGTTAGGAGATGTACTTGTAGATATAAGATTGGCTATCAGTTCTTTTCCTACTGTTGTAATACTCATTGATTCCTCATGTGACAATGGACTACTATTGTAATATCTTTACCGGCAGTACCGCTTCCTATCTGGTCTATATCTATGGTCAACAGGTCTCCTTCAGTCAATGAAGTAGTGTTGAAGGTAGATTGATTAGCACTTGTAGCACCATCGGCTATAGTCAGCCTATTAGCTTGGGTAGACCATATTGTAGAACCATTTAGGTTTACATCGAATATAAGAGAAGAACCTACAGGTGCTGTTTTTGCAGTAGCGAAAGCTTTGATGATTTTACCGTTTCGTGTAGCGATAAGTGAATTTGTCTTGTTCGCTCCTGTAGTAGCGTCAGTTCCAAGCGCAAGTGCAAAAGTAAAATCACGGATAAAACCATAACCATTCGTGTCAAATTTACTCAAATCATCATGTAAGTCTATACTACCGTCATTGTGCAAAGCAAGACAGTTTTCACCCTCGACTACATGGTTTACTAAAGCATTTGCCTTGTCATATTCGATGTATGTCCTTCCTCCTGGAGCAAAGCTTGGACTGGGAGAAATACTCGGTGATTCACTTGGTGATGGTGAAGGTGACTCACTCGCTGAAGGACTTGGCGATACTGAAGGACTTGGACTCGGTGAAATGCTTGGCGATTCACTCGCACTTGGGCTGGGGCTTTCCGAAGCCGAGGGAGAAGGACTTTCAGAACTTGACGGTGAGGGGCTTTCGCTAGGACTTTCTGACGGTGATGAGGAAGGAGATTCACTTAAACTTGGACTTGGTGATTCTGAAGTTGATTCACTTGGTGATTCACTGGACGAAGGTGAAGGACTGATACTCGGTGATGGAGATATTGATGGACTCTCACTCGCAGATTCGCTGGGAGATTCAGAAGGTGATTCAGAACTGCTGGGAGAAGGTGATATTGACGGACTAGGGCTTACTGACGCACTTTCAGAAGGTGACTCTGATGGTGATTCACTTGGAGAGGGGCTAGGTGAAATACTCGATGACTCAGGTGCTGTACTTGGACTGAATGAAGATGATGGACTGGGAGATTCGCTAGGTGACTCTGACGGACTTGGTGACGGACTTATCGAAGCCGACTCACTGCTTGACGGTGATGGACTTACTGAAGCAGAAGGACTTGGACTTATAGAGGGTGAAGGACTGACACTTGGACTTTCTGATGGTGAAGGAGAAGGTGAAATCGATGGAGAAGGGCTTATCGAAGGTGATTCACTACTACTCGGTGAAGGTGAAATGGATGCTGACGGTGATGGGCTTATACTCGGTGAAACAGAGGCCGAAGGTGATGGCGATATAGAAGGTGAAGGGCTTACAGATGGTGACTCAGATGATGAAGGGCTAGGTGAAATCGAAGCACTAATACTTGCTGAAGGGCTGGGAGATATTGAAGGTGAAATGCTTGATGACGGAGATGGTGAAATTGAACTACTTGGTGATGGTGAAATACTTGGAGATGGAGAAACTGATGGAGAAGGTGAAGGAGAAATTGATGGACTTATGCTTGATGAAGGGGTTACTTCTTCTCCATACAAGTAAAAACAAACATCTGCTGAACTTGAACTTGTCCAAGCACTTGCAAAGTAACCACAACCATTACCAGAATGAGTAGGACTTGAAGAATCGTATCCAACCATTATAGCGACAGAAGTACTATAATCGCCATCTGTTCTTTGTGCTATAATACAATAATCTTTTCCATTTTCTATTTGTGGAGAAGTGGTAAATGAAAGTTCATACAAAGCAAATTCATCTGCTGTCATTGATGAACAAGCTATTGATTCAGAAGTAGCGATTGCTGCCCCTGAAGGTTTTGCATCTGTTCCTACAGTTCCAGTAGCATTATACAAAACAAAAACTACATTTCCTGGAACATCACCATGTCTTGAAAGATAAAATTTTGCAGAAGTTACTGTGTAATTCCCAGGAGAAGTAAAGGATTGTCCATAAGCACTATAAGCAGTATCGGCAGGGTGTCCTTCATATAGTAATATTTGTCCATTTTTATTAGTTTCTGAATAAGAATCTATCAAAACAATACTTGTAGAAGGAGAAGCAGAGGGTGATGGAGAAGGTGAAACTGACGCTGACTCACTTGGTGAAGTTGAGGGTGACACACTTGCCGATGGTGATGGTGATATGCTTGCAGAAGGAGAAGGACTAATTGAAGCTGAAGGAGTGGGGCTTACCGAAGCACTTATGGAACTACCACCAGTAAGTCCATAGTCAGATATTTCTCCTACTTCCGTGCTTGTAAGTCCGTCATTAAAGAAAAATAAATCATCTAATTTTCTATCACAATAATAGCTACTATAAAGACCTATATTTAATGCCGCACTATAGGTCATGTCTATAGCGTTCCAAGAATCATCAACAAGCGTCTGTTCTACTTTGTTAAGATAGAACTTAGTATCTCCTGAAACTCTTGTCACGGTAAGTTGATTCCAACCTTGAGAAAGTTGGGCTGAACTTGGTAGGTCAAAGCTTACTATTCCACCTTCTCCTTGCAGATAGCAATATGCGCCTGAAGGATAGTAATAGAGCATCCAACCTGAAGCATAACCGTGATCGAATATACAGGTAAGTCCTGGAGCACTATCGGGGTCATAGATATAACAACCTATAGCAAAGTCACCTGTGCCAGGACGGAAATCTGCACTATCGGTAACATCAAAATAGGCAGAGTCACCATCACCCTGAACACAACGTCCGAATTTACCTGAAGCATCATAAGTGACTGTAGCGTGAGCAGTAGCGGTATGACCATTCCCTGTAGCATCAGCAAGATTACCTGAAGTCTCGTTACAGAGCCATGCTGCTTTACAGTTAGCGTCTAATGTGTAGTTAGTAGTGAATATGTGATGATACTTTGAAACTAATTCTTTTGTTGTCATTTATCATCAGCTATTATTACTTCTTTCTGCTGAGTAATATTACCAGCAGTATCTTTAAGTTCAGGTTTAAGCAATATCTCAGCAGATTCACAATTATAGACTACATCAGAAAGGTCTACTTTTCCAAGTTCTTCCTGATTCCGTTTAAGCATATAAGTCTTACGCATAAGCTTTTCACAATGTTGTTTTATGTCTGCTATTACTTTTTCTTTAGTAAAATGTATTGCGTCATAGTGAGTGTAACCTGTCACTCTTGAACCATCTGAAAGAGTGTATTCTGTCTGTACTTTGATATTACCGTTTTCATCGATCATGTGTGCGATTACCTGACCCTTTATCATTTAAACACCTCCTTAAAACTACCCCAACCTGGGATTATTTCTGATTCTGTCCAACCACGACAACTACGTTGACTTCTAAATTCTTCAGGACTCCATCTTGTCTTTGTAAGGTTTTTGTCATGCCTTATGTCTATGTTAGGAGAAGCTGACATCCAAGACTCAGATTTATAATCGTCTATACGTTCAGGTCGATTATGGCTTCCGGGTTCAAAACCTATCTTACGGCTAAAACCGTCTTTTTCTACTTTGGATATTCTTTTTCTATAATGGTCTATTAACAGTTTTCTATATGCACATAATCCTGAAGTCTGTTTTGTCCTATAGAACACCGCATGACCTGTGTTGTAATCGACTTTCCAAGTGTTCTCATTATAGTAGTAGACATCTTCTTTTGGTGGAATAAAAAGGAAGTGAGAAGGGTGGTAATAGACATCATGTTCTGCGAGGAATACTATATCTGTGTCTAACGCTTCAAGACCTGCTAATATTTGTTTGAACATAGTCAATATACCACGTTGTTCGTTTAACACTATGTTTTCTCCAAATGATAAAGGTTTAAGAGAAGTCGAAATGAGTTTATGTCCGTTACAGCATACTTTAAGTTGATTACGGACTTTTTCAGCGATTTCATCATTACATTCATTATCGGTATAGTATACTATTCCTTTGGTAAGTTTTTTATCGTTCCAACCAGGCACGGGGCTAAACTTATCTATCAACCATTGTAGTTTATATTTAGCCTTATCCCAACGGTCGTTGAGGAATAGTTCTTGAGTGAATTTCCTCGCTTTGGCTACATCACCGCCTCTTAGTGGATAAGGGAAACCGAAATCACCACCCTGCGTTCTGAACATGTGGGCATACCATGTTTTCTTATTACAGACTACCCTTCCCCCACTAAGCCATGTCTTGAGTGCTACCTCTGTTCCTTGTTGACCCCATGAACCTATTGCTTCATCAGCAAGACCAAGTTCCCAATATTTTGAGCGAGTACACATGAAACAAGAACCTTGCAATGACATAGTATCGACTATATCACCTATCTGACGTTTTTTATATTCACCAAAATATTGAAAATGTAGTTCTTTATCAAATCTATATGAGGTAGATTGTGGACTTTGTTTTGCCCTCCATACTATATCCATAGTAGTAGGTTCTCCACATTCTTTACATACTCCACTTGGAGATTGATAACGTCTATGACCATTTTTACACACCCAATCAAAGGCATGAAGATTACGCATGATAGGTACGCATGTCCAATCGTCTTGCATGTCCTTCATTAACTTCACATCAAAACCCTGATCGAATGAACAATGAGCATCTACTTTCATCACATATTTTGCTTTAGATAGCTTTACTGCTTCATTCATCGCCGCACGTTGACCTATGGAAACGCTATGATAGATGATAGTGATTCTCTTATCGTCTTTTATAGGAGGTTCAGCCCACTTTCCGTCAAGGACTACGATGATGTTAGTATTACCTTCAATATGAGAAAGTATGTCATCTATAGTCCTTGAAAGAAACATCTCATTACGAGCCGGTATGATTATACTAAGGTCATTCATATATTTTAAGGTGACACCTGTCACATATAGACTCGGAAATTATATTCAACGGTGTTTTACATCCGCATAATCTATTCCCAAGCCATTTTCCATCGGGAGCACCTAAAAGTTCTTTGGTAAGTCCACTCATAGAACGTACTTTCACGCTTTCAGGTTTATCCTTAAACTCTTTCCATGTAGCGATAGTACGTTCGTCAAATTCAAACTTTGTATTTTCAAAATCATAGAAATGACCTGAATCGTCTATAGGACAACCTGCTAAGATTATTTTATCGTAACAAAGACCAAGAGCCACTTTAGTAGCAAACATACCTACGCTACCATAGTGGTTAAAATCCCATTTACGGTCTATGTAGTCAGCCATCTTTCTATCTATTGAGTAATCACCAAGATTAGTGTGGGTAATAGGTTTAGGTTTCATCCAACGTCTTAGAACGAATATGTCACAGTATAATGATACCCAATGTTTTACTATCAATTCTCCCTTAACTACTTGTGACAATATTCCAAACCATGAAAGATTAAGCACCATTATCTCTGCTTTCGGAGCGATATTACGGGCATTTTTAAAATCTTCAGGAGCGCATTTTGCAGAACCGAGTATTATGACTTCCATTCTCTCACCCATTTTGACTTGTCTTTTTCCCATCCTGGAACTGGACTGAATTTATCTATGAGCCATTCAATATCATATTTACGTTCTTTCCAACGGTTGTTCATCCAATAATCACAAGACCAATGTTTACCTCTTTCGACATCTTTAGTATCCATAGTATACATACGACCAAATGCTTTACCTTTATAAAGATGTGCGTACCATGTGTTTTTATTGACTACTACACGACCTCCCGAAAGCCATGTCCTAAGACCTATCTGTTGGAACTCTTGGCAAAAACTTCCGTATCCTTCTTCCTGGACTCCGTTGAATCTATCAAAATATGACTTATGCATAAACCAGCAAGAACCTTGTGAGGACATCTCATCGTCTATCATAAAGTCTTTACGTTGCATGGCACGGTCTTTCCAAATGATTCCATGCAGACCATCGTTTATCCCAGGATAGCAAAGGTAGTGGTAATCAACAGGAGCACGTTTATCATCGATATACTTCCAATTTTCTATATCGAGATTGTTTGAATCCATTCGATAACGGCGTGGTATGACTACCCAATCTTCCTGACAGTCTTTAACAAGCACCTCATCAAAACCCTGTGCAAATATACAATGAGCGTCACATTTAAGAAGGTACTTACCTTTTGCTATGCTTGCAGAAGCATTTATCGCAGTTCTCATACCAAGCCTGGGAAGGTGTATAATAGTGAGGTTGGGGTAGTCTTTAAGCTTTGGAACTGACCAATAACCGTCTAAGACGGCTATTATCTCTATTTCACCTGTAGCTTTAGACAAAATATCGTCTATAGTCTTTTGTAGAAACTGTTCATTGCGTGAAGGTATGAGTATTGATGTCATAGTCCGTCAAGATAGATACGTTTAGTGTTTTTTATGGTCAATCCCTCATCGAATTGAGGTGAACCGTTTATTACTTTTTCAGGAGTAGTCTGGTCAAGTTTAAGATAACGACCGTCTATTCCTGTCGGGTCTATTTTTACATTACCACTTGCGTCTACGGCTAACCTTACTTTTGCAAGAGTCGAGGTATCCCAACCATAAAGCAAGACCCTCTTGGTGTCAGGAGATGATGTATTTTCAGTTTCGAGTTCGTTTGTAGGTCTACGGTGAGTGAATTTATAATCTTGCTGTTCAGCCATTAAATCACCACCTTTAATAATCCAGTAGAAGTGACTGCTATCCTTACTTTGTCAGAACCGTCATATCCATAAAGTAGTATACGTTTAGTATCGGGAATGGTATCATTATCGGTTTCAAGTTCGTCAGTAGTACGTGCCTTGTTGAGACGATACTCGCTTTGTTCCATTACTTTCTCCTTGTCAAGTTTTTAAGGTCAAGCACGACTTGGGTAAATGCTTCTTCTACAGACATTTCTTTTGAGTAGTTGATGAGCAATTGCTTGAACACTTCAGGTTCATACTCTACAAAAACTCTGTCGTTCTCATCGATAATCGCTAAGCGCATTTAACTCCTTTTGATTGTTGGTATATTGTTGGAGTAACTTAGCTGACTGTTCTTGAAGCCTGATATATTTGTAAATACGGTCTATTCGTTTCTCGTTATGCAATGACACACCAAGTTTAGTGATGATAGGTATGATAAGGTCACGAGGATTACCTTGAGTCTTTAATGCTTCATAAATATATTTAGTCTTTCCTTTTATATCTTCGTCTTGTCGGTCTTTGTCCCACACATCAAGCATGTCATAGATATGGACAAATTCTTCTGAAGGAGCGAATGAACTATCAGCACCTTCCATGACGGGTATGTGCTTTTGCTTTACTTTGATTACTGCTTTTTCAAGTAGTTCTTTATTTTCCATGATATGTTTGTATAGACATAAGTGACTAATGCTATTGTTGTGATAAATAGAAGGTATACACAGATTATGTTTATTATGACTATGAACATGTTTATCATGTCTGTAGATCTTCAGGTCTTGCTTCACGGAATACAGGGAAAAATCCAGGAAACATATTGTTAGTCATATTTGATATTTGTTCAGGGAATGTACCTTTGTTCTGTAACATTTCCATAGCACCACTGACTCCACCTACAGCAGGGTAAACACCAAACAATCCTGCTTTTGCTATTCCTCCTAATTTTCCTGCACCTGCTACATTTAGACCCATGAATCTGCGGTTGATGGCACGATTGATTCCTTGTTGTTTCAATGCCATCTCAGTTGCTTTAGTCACTAATGATTGCAATTGTGAACGTTCTGACAGAAGTTTAGTGACACTACTTAGGGCTTCACCTGCTCCTTCCATAGGACTGATAGTGCTTGAGCCTGTGCTAAGATTTTGAAGTGTGCGTAAAGCGTCAGCATTATTACCTTTAACTGCGTTTTGTATGAAGGTACTTAGTTGTGAAGTTTTAAGTGTACCAAATTTTTCAGGACTGAGACTTTCGATAAGATTAGTAGCATTTTTGAATGGTACATAGTTTTTATAGAGCGTGTTTATACGTTCTGAAGTCATAGGAACTTGTGACATGACAGGGTCGTTCTTTAAAAAATCCATCCAATTCTCACGTAAGACATTACTTGCAGAAGGAACTGATTCTCTAAGATTTGATATACGAGATGAGGCTTGGTCAAAATCAATCATTTTTGATAGAAAACCGCCTTTTTTTGTTTCTACAATTCCTGAACGTAACTTTTCAGCTCCTTTCACATCACCTATTGATTCAAGATACGAAGCTGATTTTTCCAACATACTATTGAAATTCTTTACGTTGAAATTTAAACCCTTACCCTCCATTTCCTTTGTGATAGAGTCTATTTCATTCGACCAATTTCCATAGTTAGATTTCTTCCAACCATAATAGTTTTTCTTTAATGTTTCTGCTATGTTATCAGATACTCCTTTCAAGTCTATGTCAAATTGTCCCATCTTATTGTTTATAAACGCAGGAATATCGCTTACTGAAGTATTTGGGTCAAGACCAAGCGTAGACCTCATAGGCGAAGCTTGTTTGGAAAGTTGGGCTGATTGATAGAACGGTCTTGCCAATACTTGCAATCCTTTAGCGGCTAATGCACCTCCGCCACCGAGTAACGCTTGAGTACTGCCTAATCCAAACGAGTTAGAAAGAAAATCATCAAATGTATTGCTTTTGTTTGGTTGAGCACTTTCACTAAATATGTCATCAAGAGATTTCTTGTTAGTAATAGAAGTCTCAACAGTATCGTTACTTTTGAATATTTCGTCTAATGATTTACTTGGCATTTTTTTTATTTATGTGTTTTAAAACATCATTGAGCGTGTAACCTTCAGCTAAAGCTTGTTTCACTTTATCTATATTTCTGCCCAATAATGAAGCCTTACCTTGACCTATACCATAAGGTATTATTTCAGTAGGGTACTTCGATATAAGTTGATTATATATATCCTTATACTCTCCAAGTCTGTCTCCACGTTTTTTAGCAGTAATGAGCATGTTGCGTAAATTGAGTTCTTGCAACATTGCAGTATCTTCAAGCATGGGTACAAGTTTACTTCTTGGCATGTTTAATGTAGGCATAGAAGGCTCGTACCAATTCATTTCCTTAAAACCACGTTGAGCACCGGTTTGTGAAGTTATATATTTAGACTGTAGTTGTTTAAGTGTCTGTGCTAATCCTATGGTAGCATTACTTCCAAACTTTTTTCTAAGAAAATCATTGAAAGGAACATCTCCTTCAAGAAAACCACTTTTCGCACCTTGACTTATATAATTTTTTGCTATTTCAAGACTACTTATAAGGTCAGCAGAAGAAGTTATCACATCTGCATGTTTTTCTGAAACCGCAGGTTTAAGCTTACGCACATTGACTACTTTAGGAACTCCTTTTACATTCCTTGTTTCTTGAATATCCATGTAATCATCAGGTTCAAATTTAGTCTCTTGAGAATCTTGGATAGGATTACCAGAAAGAGCACTAAGGTAGTTAGGGTCATTCATAAGTTTTGTTTGAGCGGTATAGTATTCTTCTCTTGCTTTTTTCAATGGTAAGTCTTGCTGTTCAAGCCACATTTTAAGTTTTTCTTGAGCGTCTAACTGTTGTGATTTAATACTTGCATCTATTCCTGTATCCATTCCTTTACTGAAATAATCTGCCCAATTAGCCATATCTATCTCCTTACCATATTTTAGGCAACATGCCTCCGGCAGTTCCTAAACCTTTTCCTATTCCAGGCATAGCCATACCAAGCGCAGCACCACCTATCGTGCCAAGTGCATTTGCCCATGCCGGAGATTGTTGTGACATCTGAGCGTTTGTGTTATACATATTACCGTAAAGACTTGCATAGGGAGAATAGGTAGAGGCATTGTAACTTGTTGCCATACTGGGAGTGTAATTAGAGAGTTGATTTGTATAACTTGCAGAACCAGGTGTAGATAATGGTTGCCTACCTGCCACACTAAGACCTAAGTTCTGGTAATAGTTGTTCCAATCCATCTGCTGTTGCATAAGACCACGACTCATGTAGTCTGCTCCTATTCCACCTTGAACATTGCTGCCTAACATACCTGCCATGCTTGAACGATATTGTTCTTTCATCCAATCAGGAACGCTACTTGTCATTCCTTCGCTTGCTATTTTAGCGAGTTGTTCTTGTAATTTAGAAGTCTCAGGATAAAGAGATTCCTGCGCAGACTGCATAGCTTTTCCTAAAGGAACTGCGTATTGCTGAGCAAGTTGTAATTGTAATGCCGCTTCTTGAGGTGCGTATTGCTGTTCAAGTTGCATGAGTTTAGGATAATTTGCTACATAATCAGATATACTTGAACTAAATGATTGCGGTTCTGGTACTGATGGTTGCTGAATTTCTGTGCTTCCACCCATATTAAGCCTCCTGAAGCTGTTTGTGTAATAATCTATCCACTGAATACTTTCTACTTTTTCTTTGTGGATATTTTAGCATACGGTCAAATGTTATATACTTAGTATTAGGATACATTTTAATACCTTTCTCAAGCATTATCTTTAACAGACCTACGTTCCTATACTGAGGTCTTATTACAAGGTCTAAGACATTGGCGGTGTCTTTACTTTCAATATTCCAACGACAGAAAGAGATTATGTTATCTTTACTGTCATAGAACAACATCAATGTCTTATAGCAAGCATGGAGTCTTATGTATTCTTCTATCTTTTCACGGTCTCGATACATGGTATAAGACATGACAAAATCAGCTATTTTAGAAAAATTTATCATCCTTTTATTTCCTCTACTACTAAGGTCGATATGAGCTTACCATTGTCCATAGAAGTGTTACTCGTACCTTTATTAAGTACACCGGCAGAAGTTCCACCGCATCGTACGTTGAATGTTTTTTCTGAAGTTCCAGGTGAAGTCATAAAATAGATAATAGGAGGTAATCCATCAGGAATAACACCACTTCCTGTATAATCTTTACGACTTGTCGCAAGTACAGTAGTACCGTCAAGGAGTATCATACAATCGTATGAAGCTGCTGTACCTGCATAGTTTACTGCTGCTGTTATTTTTAAGATGTTTGAGTTAGACTGTGGTGTATGTGAAACTGTCAATACTTGGTCTCCTTCTGTCGCTACACGGGAACTGTTGTTTGCAGAAACTACAGTATTACAGGCTACTTCAGTCTGTATCTGTTGGTAAGTAGTCGCTATGGTAGTACCTGTAGGCATAAGTGCGGCAGTCAAAGCTTGCCATGCACCGTCACCTCTTAGAAACTTTGTTGACGCAGCAGTACCGCTACCGAGGTTTTCTGTCGGCAACACTCCTGCGGCACTTGGCACACTTGCAAGTCCTGTCAATGAAGTACCGCTTACTTTGCTTGCGGTAGTTATTTGAGCCAATTTAGCATCAGTAATCGCTGCACCATTGGCTATGTCGGCATTGACTATCGAAGTGACTGTACCATTGTCTATGAGAGAATAAAAATCAGTCTTATTCGCACTATCGGGAAGTGAACCTGAATGTGTTATTACAGCCATATATCCTCCTATTCTTCTGCTTCATATTCGTCAGCGTAAGTAGTCATTATCAATTCTATTACGGTAAGAGTAGCGTTAAGTGTACTACATGATATTTTAGGCTTTATCTTTTTGAAACGACCAAGACTGTCTAAGTGCCATTCTTCATGGACTTCCTGTGTGGAAGTGAATGTCAATGGAAATGTAACAGGAAAAGTAATACCTTGTGTCGCAAGTGATATACTGCCAAGTTGTTGATAACCTTCACCGTCTAAATTTACAGAAACTATTACCGTACCCGTACCACCATTGGCACGTATCTTGACTTCTCCACCATACTTATATTGGAGCGGTTTACCGAAATCCTCGGCACGACCTTCTTCAGTATAGCTTATGGCAGTACCGTTATCGCTTGTACCATACCATAAACGATATACAGAACCATCAGTGCTGTCTACACCATAAAGTCTTTCTTGACCGCCTATTTTAAGTTTTGCAAAACGAGCTACGTTCCAACCACTTATCACCGCCCATGATTTTGAAGCTACATAATATATCCATACTTCATTGTTATAGGTGGAAGAACCTGTAGGTAGGCTAATGAAGTATTTATTATCCCAATATATTGCTGAAGCTTTGTTTATATAAGCCCAATTGATGTTGTCATATTGAGTCTTGAGAAGATAACTGATAGGATAAGAAGAACCTGTTTGGAGTTTATCTTGTATGTTACGGTAAAGTTGTCTTACTCCGTCATAGGCAAGGTAAAGTACATCGTCACCTACTTGACATATCGTATCCCAAGCGGCACAACCTATGTCAAATAACCTTTCAGGTTTGTCTGTCGCTACGGGAGTTGAGGAAGGGTTTATTCCCCACACACTATCAGTACCAAAACAAAGTATTCCCTGGTCTCTTATTCCGGCTATTCCCATTGTAGTTCCGCAGGGAACATAGAAAAAGTTTGAAACTGTGTCAAAAGCGGTAGAATAGTCAGTAGGAAAAGCACTTGAATAGTAAAGGCAGTTCTCTTTCAATATCCATACACGATTTCTAAAGTATGTTATGGCACGAGATTTTGGAGGACTATCACTACCAGTTCCGCTTGTATTACCGAGGTCTTGGAAAGTATGATCCATTTTCATACGGAATACATTGTCAGTACCATTGGTGATAAGTACCACATCACCTTCACCAGATTCACCTGCCTTAATCATCTTAGTTGCGAGATTTGTAGTGAAATTATCTTTATGCTTGGTAAAAGAACCTGAACCAGCCCAACCCCATAAATTAGTATCCTCTGTGACAAGGAGTTCGTTGCTACCACCATCAGGTTCAAAACCAAAAAGTCCTGTTCCTGCGTTGTTTGATAAATCTTCTATAAGAGTATTGCCTGGACGTATTGAACGTTCACCCTGGACATCGAGGTTGACGTTGGTAAGGACAGTAGATTGGTTGTCTGATAGTATCTGTTCGTTTTGACGAGTATTGACACCACCAGAAAGGTCTTTCTTGACTATGAACAATTGAGAGTCGTCTTTTAATGAAACAGGCAATATAGCCATTATAATATACCCTCGTCTCTATTGAGAGGTGACGCTATCATCTGCGCCACTTCATTAGGTTTGTTTACACGTTGAAATATCAACTTTGACTTTTCCTGTTCATACATCGCTTCATACATACTTGCTTTTGAAAATTGCCGTTTAGCACGAAATCCTTCAGCTGCTGCACCATATTCTATTGCGTCTGCACAGTCTATAACAGGATAGTCATAGTTTTGTGAAAGTGGAAGTACAATACGCTTTTTACCTACACGATACACGTTTGCTTGAGAAGGTGTAGGAAATATAGCTATTTGCATATAACGTGATTCTGTGACTTCACTTGGCATTGCGGCAAGTAGTGTAGAAGCGTCATTCTCATATAATAAGGTATAGCCGGTAGTAGCAGCAGATTTTGAAAAACCAAGTATCTTAGAGAACGAATTAGTAGCTGTTGCGTTAGTAGTACCGCTTAGGTCTATTGATTCATATATTTCATAACCAGACACCAATCCTCTTAGTAATACAGATTGTGTAGTGTCTGAAACGGAAGAACTTACCACTATTGGTTTTTGGGCTGAAGATATTTGCTTTTTAACTACGTCACGCATAGGTATGTAAATGTCTGGTAGACTGCTTGTCTGGCCTATATCTGAAGTCCTGTAAGCATATACATTCTGCAATGAAGATTGGTTTAGCCATGAGTCGTTTGTGACATCATAGACATAGTTTATTTCACAAGAACTTTCATCGAGTCCATAAGCAGAAGTAGAAGCGGTAGCGGTAAAGGTATAGGTATCCAATAACTCATCCCATAGATAGCTTTTGAGTATGTCATTATATCTGTTATTTGACCATACTCCTATGTTAGTAAGCATAGTGGAAGAATTGTCCTGTATCAATGTAGCTACGTTATCCTTTATTGTCTTAAACGGTTTATTCATCGTTACCTCACACTTGATAGTGAAAACTTCTCTTTCGCTCCAAGTATTTTCTCTAATATATAACTTGCTTCGTATATATCGTTCATGGGAGTCTCATTGTTTTTTAGGCAGTTGAAGAAGTATTCTACCTCTTTCTTATACATGAGATTGGTAGGGTATATCTTGCAGATTATTTGTTGATGACCAAAGTTAAGTTCTAATGTTCTATGGTAGTTCTTTATAAGGTAGTTTTGATGAACGCTGGCTGAGACTCCGTTTTCAAACAAGATAGATGTTTCGGCTATATCTTCCTTCTTTATAAGTAGGTCACTCACCTTACCATAGATTATATGTATGTCTTTTATTTTACCAAACAACCATACAAGATAGTCTATTTCATGTAAATCATCAAGTATCACTCCACCATATTCTGAAGCTGAATTAGTCTTGGTATAGTCACCCTTGCGCCAGAAAGGAAGATAGTAACCAAACTCGGCACGGGCGAATATTGTCTTTCGTTTATCGACCAGTTCTTTAGCATCACGTATTGCAGGGTGGAAACGCATATTACAACCTACCATAGATAACGTTTCGTTATGGGTATCTTTGAGTGATTTGATAAGTGAACGTAATGACTCTAAATCATGTGCGATAGGTTTTTCTATAAATACCGGTATTCCTTTTGACATGTAAGCATAAGCATGTTCAGCATGGAATTGGGTAGGAGTACAGATAAAAGCACAGTCTACGTCATAGTCAAACGGTTCGTTTATATCAATGGGGATTATGGTATGACCTAATGACGAAATATTATCACCATGACGCTTTCCTATTGAACCATATCCTACTATAGCTACTCTAAAATTCATCTTTGACCTTCGTAAGCCTTTACCCACAAACGGGCGTTTTTTTCAATGTCATAATGTTGTCGGTTAAAATCATAAGCGTTGTCGGAAACATGGGAACGGAGAGAGGGAGAGTCTATAAGGATGGAAAGCTTTTCCTCCCATTCGTCAACGTTTTTCGCCTTCAAGCCGGTGCTTCCCTCAATGACATCTTCGTAGGGGAGAGAATCACTCACTACACAAGGTATTTTCATAGCCGCAAACTCGCTCCATTTAAGCTGTGATTTGTATCTGTTAAATTCATTATCTTCCAATGGGCATATCGCTATGTCAAGGTTTAGAGAAGCTAACTTTAATGGATAGATAGAGAGGTCTATGAATTGGTGATATTCAAGCTTGTCTTTGAAATAGTCTTTGAGTTCTATTAAGTCACCAAGTATAACGAACTCTACCTTATCTCCGTATTTCTTGAGTATGCGTTCAAAAATGTCACGTACCATAAACGCTTCAGCATAGTGACTTGCTGAAGGAGTCCAACCTATACGTATCTTTTTGTTTTCACGTTTAGGGAAAGGCTTGAATGTGTCAAAATCTATTGAGTTTGGCAATACGAATATCTTGTCTTTTTGTTCAGGTATGTCCTTACCATAGCGTTCTGCAAGATGTTTGTTGGTAGTGGTGATAAGGTCGGTAAGTCTCAATATATCCTGCTGTGAACGATAACGTACAAGGTTTTCTTTTAGACTAAATCCATTGACTCCGTCTTGCCACATGAAACTTTCATTTCCCTTATCGTCCTTGATAGTCACATTACTGATACCGAGAGTACGATATGCAGGATTAAAAGGAGAACAGGAATAGACAAGGTCATCATAGTCCATTACAGTTATCTTACCTAATTCCTTGTATTTCATTATGAGTGCCACACTTAACGCACCTGCTGCAGACTGACCGACTATGACATTAGCCCAACTCATTATATCTTCCAAATCTTCACGTGTGGTATCCTCCTGTGAGAATACTACTACTTCAGCCAAACCAAGCTTTTCTATGACTTTAGCTGGTACACGACAACGCCAATATGCACACCCAGAATGGTTTACTGAAAAGAATATTCTCACAGGATTTACCTCCGTTTATTGACGATACAAAGCTACGATACTTCCACTTGCCAAATCACCTGCGGTCGCATAATAGGTAAGACCTTTCAGAGATATGTCAAATGGTACAGTTATAGGCAAAAGAGGATAACCAGCAGCCGAAGCACATACCGCAGACCAGGTAGGGATGTCTATCTTGCATATCCTTCCTGTCGCTCCAGTAGAGGTAGTCTCACCTGAAGCAGAAGCATTGACAAGAGTCAATGTTACTGCAGTTGCAGGTAAAGACGTGATAAGCAAAGAATGTAAATAACATGCTCCGCTTATCAGCCAATTACTTGTGCCGTTTGCCGCATTAGTAGTCACAGTCGTAGAACTATACAGTTGCGTAGTCTGCAATGAACCGTCAGAGTAGACATTCGCAGTATAGTTATCATTGACTTCATCAGTTATGAACACTCTTCCCATAAGTCTCCTTTATTACTTTTACTATTTCAAGAACAGGGTCTGAATTAAGGTCTCCAAGTTCCTCCTTGACTACCTTTTCTCTCTGTTCTTTCAACGCATCAGGATTTTTAAATTCCTCGGTAACGACTTTTTCTATATTTGAAAAGTCAGTCCATCTCACAGCATCCGTGCGTATAAGTTCTATTTGAGAATAGTCTATACCTCCAAAATTCTTGTATTGGAAACCTTCTACCATGACGATAGGTATGTTCATTGCCATAGCAAGCAATTGGAACGTACCTTCTTCCATTCCTACCACACAACCTGTCATAGTAAGAAGCTTTATTGCGTCATCCACATGAGTCTTATTTTGCTGCATAGTCCTCACTACATCACCAAAATAGAGTCTCATGTCGTGTGCGCTTGTTATTTTAGATATAACTCGCCAATGACGGTTAAGGTTGTAATAAGGAATAGAATTATCTGTCACGGCTTCAGGGTTGACGTTAAAAGCAGCCCATTTTTCTTTTAACTTGTCAAAGTTGCTTCTTAATACTTCCTGGGCTTTAGCATATTCAATCCTTTTCAATTCTAAGAATGTGAGTATGTTTTCAGGTTCTTCATGGGTAGTGATAACAGGACAAAATACCAGATTGTTTTCCTTTAAACAATCAGGGTCACGAGGACGTAGCTTTCTTATCAATGGTGAGCCTGTGATAACGGCACGATCTCCATAACCTGCACGGTCTAAACGTTCTTTTTCCTTTATACCCCAACAACAGAATTTATCCGCATACATCTTAAAATTGTTAGGAGGAAGGTAATCACGGGTAGCACCTCTACCATGCTGTATTACTACTACCGGCTTGTGCATGACTTCTGAATTTATCCTGCACAATTCAGCCATCTCACGCCGAACGTCCTGCCATAGTACAAATATGTCAGCTTCACGAGGATTTGAAGTAAATTGTTCAGTCTTTGCAAGTTCTTCCTTTACATCACACAATACATTGTTAAAATCAGACAAGTATATTACCATATTATATTACCTTCCTTACCAATACAAACGCTTCAGCATATTTACTATTACACTCTGCACCACGTGTTTCATGCAGACAACGTATCTTTTCAAAACAACGAGGGTGTGGGTATTGTTTTTCTTCTGTACCATAAATACCTAATGTGTGAAGTTTTTTAACGAAATGTTCAGGCTTTATGGTGATATAGAAATTTGGGTCAAAATGACAAGGTTTGAGATAACCTGTAGAGGAAGGTATCTCACACATAAGCATGGTAGCACGAGTGAAACTATTCGCTACAATAGCGGCTTCATAACAATAACGATGGTCTATGTTTGTGCAGTTATGGAAATGAGTGAATATGAAATCAGGTTTTATTTGTCCTACCGCTTTGCTAAAAAACTTGCAAAGGTCAAGTAACGGACGTTTATCGATAGAGTTATCTTCCCAATCTCCAAAGTGTAATGTGCTTACTCCTATGTTATCCATAGCTTTTTCACAATCTTCCGCAATACGCTTGACAGGTATGTAACAATGTACCGTAGCACCTTCTTCTACTGCACGGATAAGTGTACCTCCGCAACCAAGCACTTCATCATCAGGGTGTGCCAATAAAGTAAGTATGGTTTTATTTGAGAAATATCCTGGCGTCAGACTCGATGTATCCATTTCTTAATACCGCCCTCCTTAACGTTATTCTGAACTTTCCTTTGTCTATGTAGGCTAATGGTTGACCTTCTTCGTCACGCATACGTATCTCATCATAGAAATGAGAAAGACTATCTGCTTCTATCTTATTATCAGTAATACGTTTCATCGGGTTTATAAGCCTTTCTATCATTGAATATACTGATTTTGATATACGTTGTATTATCTGTTGTAAGTTACCGTTCAATTCGACAACTTCCCTCATTAGCACCATTCCACCGTCTATTTCGTTATTCATCTTTATGGCGCATAGTTCTGTTTGTTTTGCACCATTACGGATAAGGTTCTGTATGGGAGAACCACCTTTGTTGAGAGGTAATGCTCCACAATGAAAACCTATACAAGTATATTTTTCTATAATATCTTGTGGTACTTTCCATGACCAGAAAGGAAAGAATATTACGTCTACTTTATGTTTAGAAAGATATTCATAAAGCTGTGTAGGGTTACTTACTGCTTTTTTATCTAATGGTCTATTGCTTGCTGTGATATAGTTTATCATATCTGGACGTATTAATCCTTTACCGCTATACAAAAAAATACATCATTGAGAAGGTCATCACGAGTCACGTTTGGATAAACCCGGCTCACTAAAGGCTGTATCTCACTGTCTATCTTCTCCTGCCATAGTTTTTCATCATCCTCGAATGGTATGTGGCCTTCCATCAATTGTATTTTAAAACCTGATTGTTTAAGATAACAGATAAAATCACTTAGACTCATACGGTTAAGGTTGTGATTATAAAAGTCCATAGCTACTTTACATTCCATTTTTCTATGTGACTTTATATAACGTTCAAAATCATTTCCATCAAGTATACAATGACCATAGGGAAAGTCTAGGGTGCAAAGAGAATGACCTCCCGTGATGCTGAAAAAAGAATTGTAGTGGAAATAAGCAAATCCACCTTGTTTAAGGCTTTTGTAGATATTGTCTATAGCTTGTTTTGGTTGTGTGATGTGTTCCATAGTATCCCAACTCACTACTACGTCATATTTTTCAGGTTCTACAAAGTTTGCTATGTCATTGTTTGAAAATGTCACCTTATCCTTGATATGTCTAGGGATATGCTTGCTGATATATTCACGTTGGCTATCAAGGTAGTTCTGCTGTTTTATCTTGTCTATGATATTCATGTTAAGATCTATAGTCTGGTGTATGCCATATTCCAATATGTCTATTCCATGTATTTTGGTATCTTCTATGTATGCCATAGCATAGGCGTTGTTTCCATTGTTACAACCAAATTCTAAGATGTTTTTACCTATTAGAGTAAACCCATTTTCTACGAGTCTTTGTTCAGTCTGTGCTACCATATTGGTGATACCACGAGTAAGTTTGAGACCTGCAAGTTTAGAGCGTGGTATGAGCATATCACGCCAATCAGGTTTTATCCAATCACGGAAACCTTCATAAAGGCTGAATTTATGATTGTCATTTGAAGTAAATGTGTCGAATACTCTAAATTCTTTCTTCATAAAGGTTTGGTAGAGATACGGAATGCAGGAAATGAGTTAAAAAACATATTGGTAAGTTTTTCATTGTTCCAATATTCTTTTGGACGAGAGTAATATATACAAGTAGGGATATGTCCTTTAAGACCCCATTTAGCCTTGCTTTTAGGATTCCAATATTTTCCTTCGCTGAAACTTCCTCGGTCTATCTTTACCTGTTCCATAGCGTCTTTTGCTTGGTCAGGATGTAATCTAAGTATTGTTTCAAAATCAAGTTTTTCACGATTTATCGCCTCGAATACGGAAGCGTCACGAGTAATGTCTACTTCCTTTCCGTCACCATTATAAAGTTCATAAAGGACTTTAAGACGCTGCTTGTATGCTTTGATATAGTCGGCTTTCTGTTGTAACTCAGCAACGTCTTTTCCTGTGTCATATTTTACATTAAAGAATTCACTCATATTTATACCTCATTTAAAAAGACATGAGGGGCGTATTTCAGCCCCTCAATCAATCTACGCAGTTGCCCAGGCACTCAGTAGACCACCAGCATAGGTGTTTAAATACTCAAAGGTATATTCTGTGATTATCATAGCATCCTGTGAGTCACCAAGTTTCGCAAGAGGTACTACTTTGGGTTTTCTGTTGTTAAGATAAGCGATAGAGAATTTGTCTGATTTCGTTGCAATGACTGAGTTCGTAGGTGCGTATCTGTCAAGAGCGACTTCTACCGTACAGAAATCACCTTCATAGACAGAAACGAAATTCCTTACTCTGCCTTCAGAACCAGGTTCTTGGTAACGGGTATTTGAAGTGGCAAAGCTTGAAATACGCCGTTTGTTGAAACCGTTGGCGTAACAGATGTCAGGTACTGCTCCGTTAGAGAACATAGTCTGAAACAGTGCGTTAAATTCTGATTCAGTCAAGGTACAGACGTTTGCTGAGCCGGTACGCACATTGGAAGTAGCGATACAGGCAAGCAGACCCGTGAATGTACGAGCCACACCTTGAGCACCAGAAGCCGATTCAGAACCTGCCGCAGAAGTCATCCAAATGACTGACTGTTCCTGCATTATTTTCAGTTCTTTCATCGCTTTTTCAAGCTGGTAGGAATACTCACTATCAATACCATACTGTGCAACAGCTTCCATAGTACCTGAGATGCTGAACACTTTACGCATGATAGTGGTATAGTTACCATATCTTGAACGTGCCGCAAGAGCACCGAACGCAGCAGAAGCACCTTCCGATACTCCATAACCCGTTCCAGTTCCTGACTGGAGAGAGTCGGTAAGCCATTCATGGTACTTACCCATACACGTTTTGACGTTCAAACGTGAGAGAATCGGGGTATCTTCAGGAGAAATCTGGCTGATAACGTCTAACACATCTTCTTTAAGACCTGTGGTAGCGTTATATGTTACAAATTGATATGCAGTAGACATAGTAGTTATTCCTCTGACGGATTAGGTGTAAACTGTCCTTTCAATTTCATTATCTCTCCTAAAAGAGAAGCTTTTCCTGTCTTTTGGTATTCACTCATAAGCTTTACATATTTCTGGTGGTTAGAGGATTCTTTTTGAACAGTAACCGTAGTACCGCCGTTTATTAGGTTCTTCTTTTGCTCTTTTCTAAGTTGAGCAGTTGTTTGGTTTAGTTTATTTTGCATTTTAGGATTGAGTGATATTCCCAAATCAAACGCAGCCATTTTAGCGGCAGCCATAAGACCAGCTGGGTTTTTGCTTAATTCTTTGTTTGAATTAAGATAGTAACCTATCTGTCTTGTCACTGGGTCTTGTTCGTTCCAACCAAGTATACCCCCATTACGGTCACGCACAAAGCAATTAGGAAAGTTTTGTGACACGAAATCATAAGATTGTTTTCTTACTACTTCATCTTGTGATTGTGTCCTAAGACTCTCCGTTATGCGTTTTTCACGATCTTCTTCTTTCCTTTGTCTTAACCTGTCAAGTTCACGTGCGATGTTGAGACGGGTATTGTCATCAAGGTCAGGCTTTGAAAGAAATGCCGTGAGTTCAGCTTCACCATATTGAGGTTGTGTAGGCTGTGCTTGAGTCTGTGTGATTTGAGAAAGTTTTTCGCTTAGTTCGTTCTGCTTCCTTATGAGTTCATACATAAGGTTACGGTCAGGTCTGTCATCTGCCACAGGAATACTCGGATTTTTTACACCTTCCGAGTCAGGTGTCTCCTGTGTGACTTGTTCCTGAGTTACCTCTGGTTGAACTTCTTGCTCTGCCGTTGACGAATCGGCAATAACGTCAGTAGTAGTGGATGGGTCTACCGTTACATCCGTTTTTTCAGGTTCTGGCATTTTACTCCTTGTGCCTATCTTACCCTCAAGGCGTGGGATTAGTATGAGAAGGTGCGGTACTTACCTACCGTACCCGTGTCTTTTAGTTTCTTAAAGTCCATACCACTTTTCTTCAATTCTTTTGGTTTAAGGAAAAACATCGCTTGGTGACGTGGTATGGTCTCGTTAACAAGACCGTTCGCTATAGCAAGAGACTGCTTGAATTTGTTCTCACTCTGTTTATCGGGAAACTTACGCATGGCTGCTTGCTGATAAAGAGGGGTGTTGTTCTTTACTGCATAGTAACCCTTGTTCATCGCTTCTTCAGGTGTAGCACCAAATTCTTGAAACTTTCCTGATTCAAGCCGGTTAAGCAAGGTACTACCTGTCATCACCATAGTATCATAATCCTCACTTGCATTTTCTCCATAGATGAGGTTAGCAAGATTGTCTATAAGTATTTGAACATTTGCATTAGGAACATCTGTAGGCATATTATTTCTTCCTTTTAGGTTTCCAACCCATAGAGCGCATAGTACCATAGATATACTTACGAGAACGCTTAGAAGTGGTATTACCGAATTTCTTACTCGCTGATTTTTTAAGTGCAAGTTCAAGTTCTTTTGGCATAGTCTCATTCGTTATCTACATCTGCTACTACCGTGTTTGATTGGGTAGCAAGTTTGAGTAAAAGTTCTTTTGCCTTCATGTTATTTACATTGTAATCTTCTACCATTTTTATTAACTTATCTGAAGCGATGTAGAGTATACGTGATTCTAAAAATTCTTGAGTTTTTGGGTCGAGATAGGCAAAACGAGAACTAAGTTCTGACATATACATCTGTATGTCACGCTTTATGATAGACCAACCTTCGCTTTCGGTAAGTTGTTCTACTTTTGTCGCTTCATCTACAAATTCAAGTAGTTCTTCTTGATTCTTTTCCATTTCCATTTTTGATAAGTGTTCCGTGTTCGTTCATCATTTCCTGTTTTTTCTCAAGCATACGTCCTACTATGTCTGGTCTGATACCCAATCTTACAAGGACTTGCGCTTGTTCACCTTCTGCCAAATCCTCGAAACGAGGTTCTATGGGCAATGGCTGTTTATTCGGGTCAGGAGGTTGAGGCATGGAGATCATCTCTTTCCATGCGAGTTCTCCACCATCTTGAAGGTAACGTTTGAATATGTTGTATACATTCATGGGGTTTACTACTCCTGACTGTAATGAAACAGGTTGAAGTAGTATTTGGACGTTACTGAGCGCACGTTGAAGTTTTACGTTAGGATTAGTGTTAATATCGTTAGCTTTTGCTACAAGATTATATTTACCTTGTATCTCATCACGGGTCATGTGGATAGGTTCTATACCATTCTCACCTGAAACGAGAGTGTAGACTCTTTCAGGCATGTACTGTTGACAAAGTTCAAGTATCTGCATGAACAGTTCTGAAAGAGAATTGGTGAACATTGAACTTTCAAGAGAGAATACTTGATTTGCTGCCTGTGCTTGCATTTGAACTTCTCCAAGCGTTCTTGGTTGTCGTTTGTTGACCATAGACTGTAGTGAATAGTCAACGACTCCCATGTATTCCTGGAGTGTGGTCTTGAGTAGCATTTCTTCACGTTCATAGCTGAACTCTACGTTGGGATTGTTGTTATCAATAAGTTTTATAGCATCATCGAGTGGAGTCTGTCCTGGAATAGGTATACCTTGACCAGGAATGAACTTGACTAATTTATGGTTGACTATACCTGAACGGAACTTAAACATCGGTGCGTTACGGATAGTCTGGTTGTCTATCTTCTGGTTGTGTTGAGCATCTATTTCTTTAGAAATATCTTCAAGGTGTTCAGGAACTCCACGAGGACTGAACCATCTATCGTCTATTATCTCTGTAGAGAACTTTATAAAGGGAAATTTTTTATGGTCGTAAGGAATAGGAACTCTTTTGAGGACTTGTTTAAATTCAGGAGCGAGAAGAAACATAACTTTTTCAGCAAGACCGTCTTTGTCTAGGTCATAGTAAGTGAATACTTTCTGAAGTTTGACAAGTTTTGAAGGATTTGAAAATCTGTCTATTCCTTCACGCATGTCCTTTGTCCAATCAAGAGACTTGTCCTTTACTCCTGTGCTTGCGATAAATTCTATGTTGTCAAAAGCTTCCTGGTCTATCTTATCTTCACTTGCCCAGCATTTGAGCATGTCATAAGGACGATAGAACTCATAACCACAAAGACGAGAGTCCTGTATGTCCATGCCTGTATCTGAGTTGGTGAAGAAATCTGCCGGGTCTATGATATTGACAATAGGTGCGTTGTAAAGTTCGTCAAGCAACCTTACCTTTATATTATCTTTACCTTGCAATAGTGAGGTCATAGCTGTGTTGACTGCTTCAAGATTTTCAGCTTGGACTGTCTCTGAAAGGTCTACTTGTAGTTTTTCAAGCAACCAACGCTGTATAGCTTCTTGAGGTATGCGAGGGCTGAAGATAAGTTGTGCTTCCTCCATCGATATATCGTCAAAGGTGATTGTCTCGGTACGGTAGTCTGAACGCATTTCCCAATCTACTTCGGCTATGACAAAACCTTTTTCCAACATCTTATCGGTAAGTAATATGACTTTACCAAGAAGATTCATCTTCACATCAGCTAACCAGTCTATGAAACGCTCTATGCGATTTGCTTTTTCCAAGTTATTATCTGACTGTGGAACTACTTGCATACGAGGTTTGATATTGGAATAGAGTGCTACAAGTTGTGACTTAAGCTTGCGTATATACATCTCGATAGTGGGCAGACGCAGGTTAGAACAGCCAGGGAAGGGAAATGATTTTGACTTCTTTATCCTCATGCGAAGGCGGTAGAATTTATCGTGCTTGTCAGCCCATACTTGACTGTCGTTTTGGGCTTGGGTTACTTTTTGGCTTATATCATTGAACAGTTCTATGTCCTTATCGACAGAAACTGTCTTTACGGTAGGGTTATTATTACGTACTATTCTTCGTGGCATATTTTACACCTTATATCCCATAGCAGGTAACTTCATCGAATCTACTTTCACGCTCTGAAAGGATTGCTTCCATACTTTCTGTATCTGAAAATTGTTCATTATCGAAATAGATAGGTTGTAGTAATTGTTCAGCATAGGTCATACAGTCTATGATGTCATCGTGAAGGCTAAGACCGATTGTAAGCAACTCATCACGTGCCTCAAGATGTTCTGGACGGATATAGTATTTTCCTGATTCAAACAATGGCTGCAAGGCTGAAATAATACGGGCTTTTTTGTTCCTTACACTTACTTGAGTAGATACGTTGGTGAAAGAGTTTTTAAGTTCGGTTATGGGAGGGTAGAGTTTTTGCTGTTCACAGAGTTTAAGGAAACTTTGAAAGAAACTTTTTTCTGTTCCTGAGTTGGGGATACCTATGGAAGTCGTGTTGTTCTTGTTAGCAAGCCATAGATTTATCACTCCGTTCATAAAGTTAGTGATAGTATCGTGTGTCCTTATATAGGTAAGGAGATAACGGTTGTTGTTATTGTCTATAGCGATAAGTGCTGCTACCTTATAATCGGCAGACTCATCTTCAGAATATGCCGGGTCTACTGCTATGACACAGGAATATTGTCGAGGCATTTCGGTAAATGTGCGGATATGTTCTTCCTTTATCGGCATCTTTTCATCGCTGATAGGATTACACCTATACTCGGCAGAAAAGTAGGTACTACCCATGATAGATTTACGCTTTTGCAGTTCTTTATGGGAGAGCATCTCAGGCCATAATTCATGACCTTCATCTTCTATTCCGTCCTTGTAAGCGTCATAGTTACGCTTGTACCAACCATTGTTAGGAGTCTTTACAAGCTGATGAAGGTAACAAAGAGGGTGGATAGGAGTTCCAAACATGATTATCTGTCCGTTAGGAAGAAGTTTAGGTATAAGTTCTTTAGAGATACGCTGTTTTAGTTTATCCCGTTGTTCTTCAGAAACTACAGATTCATTATCTTCAAGGTCATCAAGACATATAAGACCCCTTCTACCACCACGTAGCTGACCTTCGATACCTTTACCTTCAAATGAAATACCGTTACGAAGGGTGAAGTATGATTCTGACCATTTTTCTGTCTTTAAATCACCAAAGAACTGCTTTAAAAGACCGTTTGATTCAAATTCCCACCTTATCCGGCGTGTGATCTCGTTGAGGACAAATGATTCTGAACGTGAAACGAGTGAAATATCACCAAATCCTCTGAAAAGTGACCACCAGATAGGATAGATGATAAGACCTAACGTTGATTTAGCACCACCACGAGGTGCTTCGGTGGCTATATATTGATATTTAGGTAAGTAATCATAGATTTCACGGTGAAAATCAGGAACTTTAGCGGTCAAGTAATGAGGAAAACAGTAACGTGCAAAATCATAAACACTATTACCAAATTTTTCCCATAGTTTTTTTGCTTCTTCAACAGAATAGGTATGGGCAGGAGTGGTTATTTGTTTGTTGGAATCAAGAGTTGACTTTTTTTTATAAGCCAAGCCCCACCTCCATGTCGTAGCCTTTCCTTTGGGAAACGTCTATAACAAAGGGGGAGGGAACGGGAGAGGAGAGTTGTTTATCCTCGCTTCGCTCGGATGAAGAAGGCTCGCTTCGCTTCGCCGGAGAAGTCTGTAAGGGTAGGTAGACTCCAGGGAACAAGCGTGGTAGCCATTCCATCGGTATCCTTTCTTCCAAAAACAAAGGTAGTTTATCCTTTTCCATTTTCAACTATAGAAATTTTTTCAAGTTCATCATTTATCTCAGCAGTCTCTTCCACATACTTCGACCACCGCACACACTCGTCACACAGCACCTCCCGATTGGCGCACTTCCTTAAACAACAATTCACCTGAAAATTCCCCCTCGACTTATATCCCATAAAATTTTAGTCTAACTGCACGGTTTACGTTTCTTACTTATCATAATATTCACAACCCCATCTTATCACAATGTCATGCAACATGACAAAAGTCAAAAGTGGTGCGGAAATTGGGGAGGGGTTATATCACACGAACCACCCACCCCCTGGGGGTGTTGCCACCCCTCTATCTATTCAATCATTTCAATTTAACTTGCTCACTTCCTATAATTTTTATTATGTTAACTATTTATTATTGTTGTAAGTGCTTGTATTAGAAGGAGTTGTATCATTTACTTGGTTATATTCAATGGTGTTAGATCGTGCCGGTTGCGCAAATTGCTGGAAAATGCCGGTGTTGACTGTTACTGTGTCCTTAGTGATTCCTAAAATCTTGGCTTGAGCGAGGCGAGCAGTCACTCTATCACTCACCCTTGTCGCTTCGGCAACATCTTGTTTTAAGCCAAGCAATATAGAATCTTTATTGATTCCATTGATTTCTTTCTGTATAGCAATGCGCTTTTGCTCCGATTCTTCATACATTTTCAACGCTTGCGCTATCTCTGCCCTACCTAATAATTGTCTAATAATGACACTTGGGTTTGCTGTAGAATAACCGCACAAACGGACTAATTGGGTCTTTGATTTAGCTGTATGGTAATTGAATATAAATTTTCGTTCACGTTCGTGAAGCCTTGACAGGATATTTTCTAAATCTGGTGTTGATGTTTCGCAGTTATTAGGTTTTTGTTCTATTTCTGCTATGGTAGGTGTCATCTTGGGAATATTATAACACAGTATTGGATTATTTGCAAGTGAAAGTTGACATAATCTAAAAAAGTCAATGCTGTAAAGGGAATATGATTGTAAGATTTTATAGGTTAAAATCGTTATGTAGTAATGACTTATAAAAACTACAATGAAATCAATACTTTTATGAAAGGTGACATAATATCAATCGCTCCAGGATTCGTTTTAAGCCACGATAGATGATTAAGCCATACTTGACTATGGATTATATGATAAAATAAATGTTAAATAATCAGAAATAATACTTGACAATATGTTATCAATGGTATATACTTTAATTGTAGAAGGGGATAATAGTAACAGAGTAAAGGAAGGGGGTCAGAATGAAACACACACAAGGGGAATGGAAAGTACACGGTGTAGACGTTTATGTACATGAAAAAGACAGAGATTACTTTTGTACAGTAGCGAAAGGCGGGGATTATATAAGAACCAAAGAAGAAAAAGAAGCCAACGCCCGCTTGATCGCAAGTGCGCCGGAGTTGTTGAAGGCGTGTAAAGATGCGTTAAGAGATTTGCTCATTGCACAGCAAAGATTAGGCATGGAAACTCAAACAGTTAAAAAGCTAAAACAAGCCATAGCCAAAGCGGAGGAAATATAATATGAGAATAATTAAAAAGATTGTTCATCGGATTTGGTGCGAAGGTAAGATTATATCACAACATAAAAGTTTTTGGCTTGCACAAACAGCGGTTGAAAAGTGGCTAAAAGTTAAAAAGATAAACAATAACTATTGTATTGAGTCAAAGATTGTGTTTGATAAGTAATATTAACCTAAACAAA